>Ga0209609_10000659_pt1 | contig 20364 bp, 15 predicted proteins | sample LakKivw325mmetaG_FD_184136 | JGI IMG/M metagenome (GOLD analysis project Ga0209609, IMG submission 184136) | Anoxic lake water microbial communities from Lake Kivu, Rwanda to study Microbial Dark Matter (Phase II) - Lake Kivu water 325m metaG... | ecosystem: Environmental > Aquatic > Freshwater... | reverse complement strand
GAAATATGGAGGAGGGTAGGCGCATTAAAGAGATTAAACAGGACTACCTGCAGAGACATGGGAGGGAGCCATCCGCCAGTGAAGTAATAATTACCATACTCGAGGAGTTGTCTCAGGCTGCCCCTGTCACCCAGCTCCTCCAGGAACAGCTCCAGCTAGGTCGTGCTGCCAGCTTTATAGACAGCATTTCCAACCCTAAATTGCAAGCCAGCATTGATAGCGAGACAAGCCCACAAATAGCCCTGACTATCGCTCGCCAGACCAAAAAATCAATATCTGAAACCGAGGTGCTCATCACTGAGCTATCACTAAATATTAATCTATTACCAAGAGAAGTCCTTGACGCTATCGGGGATAGCGTCTCGCTGGCTGACATGGAGACCTTGCTGACAAAGCCTGATTTCATCAATTCTATCCAGGCTTATGAGAAGCAGCTCCAGGTTTACCTGGAGAATATCAAGTGTGAGGCAGAAAAGGCGGAGAAACATCTTACTGAAGCCAACCTGCGTTTGGTGGTCAGCGTAGCCAAGAAACATATTGGACGAGGGATGTCGCTCCTTGACCTCATCCAGGAGGGGAATATCGGACTAATTAGAGCCGTGGAGAAATTTGATTACCGGAAAGGATATAAATTCAGCACCTATGCTACGTGGTGGATTCGTCAAGCTATCACTCGGTCTATAGCTGACCAGGCCCGGACTATCCGCATCCCGGTTCACATGGTTGAGACCATCAATAAACTACTACGGGTAAGCCGTCGTCTGGCTCAGGAATATGGGCGAGAGCCTACCGCCAAGGAAATCGGCAAAGAAATGGAAATACCCCCGGAAAAGGTCGGGGAGATAGTCAAGGTATCACAACTGCCGGTATCTCTGGAGTCACCAATGGGTGAGGAGGAAGACAGCCACCTGGGTGACTTTATAGAAGACCGCAATGCTTTACCGCCGGCTGACGCTGCCTCCAGGCAGCTACTTAAGGAGCAGATTGATGCCGTGCTGTCCACCCTCAGCCCTCGGGAGCAACGGGTGCTCCAGCTCAGGTTTGGTCTTGAAGACGGAAGAAGCCGAACCCTGGAGGAAGTGGGTAAGGAGTTTAGCGTTACCAGAGAGCGAATTCGCCAGATTGAAGCTAAAGCACTGCGTAAGCTCCGTCACCCCAGCCGAAGCCGAAGATTGAAGGATTACCTGGAATAATTAAAAACTAGCTAAACATTCCTCTTAAATTCTGCGGTAGTTTACCACCAACACCCAGCTTCATCAGCTTCTGCATCTGACGGAACTGGTTAAGGAGCTGATTAACATCCTGTGGCGTTACCCCACTCCCCCTGGCGATGCGGCGGCGACGGCTACCGTCAATAATATTTGGATTATGTCTCTCCTCAAGGGTCATAGAAAGTATCATTGCCTCAACCTTCTTTAGCTGCTTCTCCTCCATGCCCTCAGGCAATCGCCTCGCCAGCTGTGAGGCTCCGGGCAGCATCTCCACCAGCTGGGCAATGGGACCAATCTTCTTAATCTCCCTGAGCTGAGATAGAAAGTCCTCTAAATTGAAGCTGGCAGTTCGCACCTTCTTCTCCAGCTCCTTAACCCGCCGCTCATCAAAGGTCTTTTCCGCTTTCTCAATGAAGGTCAGTACATCACCCATACCCAGGATACGTGACGCCAGACGGTCAGGGTAAAACGGCTCAAAGGCATCAACCTTCTCACCGATACCGATAAACTTAATAGGCACGCCGCTAACCCACCGAATGGAAAGAGCCGCCCCACCCCGGGCATCCCCATCCATCTTGGTCAGGATAAGCCCAGTCAAGCCTAGCCTGGAATTAAACTCTTCCGCCATCCGCACCGCATCCTGCCCGGTCATGGCATCAACCACCAGCAATACCTCAGCCGGCTTTAGCTCCTCCTTAACCTCAGCCAGCTCCTGCATCATTGGCTCATCTATGTGGAAACGACCGGCGGTATCAACTATAACCCAGGTAGCGGCTAGCTCTTTTGCCTGGCTCAGAGCATGGACACAAACATCCTTACTTCTGGAGCCAGCCGCCTCCCGATAAACTGGGATGTCAATCTGGTCGCCCAGAGTAACTAGCTGCTCTATAGCCGCCGGGCGGCGGTTATCGGCTGCCACCAAGAGCGGGCGCTGCCCGGAATGCTTAAGGTGAAGGGCTAGCTTGGCGGCGGTGGTGGTCTTGCCACAGCCCTGCAATCCCACCAGCATGGCTACGGAAAGAGGGTGCGGCGCTGCTACCAGGCGACTCTCCCCCCCACCCAGGGTAGCAATAAGCTCCTCATTAACGACTTTGATTATCTGCTGGGCTGGGGTCAGGCTTTGCAATACTTGAGCACCAAGGGAGCGCCCCCTCACCCTGACAGTAAAATCCTTGACCACTTTAAAATTTACATCTGCCTCCAGAAGGGCTAACCGAATCTGGCGCAGGGCATCATCTATATCCTTCTCGCTGAGCTTACCTTTACCGCTGAGCTTGCGAAATACCGCACTTAACTTATCACTAAGAACCTCAAACATAGTGATTCCATTCTAATTGGGGGTGCCTTAGCCGTCAAGCATATCATGTAACCCTCTCAGGTCACCCACATAGTCCCGCACTACCTCTCGAAATAATCCAGAGAAGGAAGGAGGCAAAGAGGAGGACATTACAGGTAAGAATCGTCAGCATTCACTTTGTTCAAATTGCCCTAACCGCCTGCAGCGAGAGGGAAAATATGCAAAACATCTCCCCCCCTCAGCTTGACCTGCCGCAGGCTTTGCCTGCTGACATTATGACCGTTAAGCAGAAGAAGGCAATAATCCTGTATCTCCTGGTCAGCTTGGATTCCAAGCGCTTGGAGCTTTGCCCGAAGCTGCGCTCCAAACTTCTCTTCCACTTGAGCCATCACCTGGCCTACATCAGCTGCTTCCAGAGACAAAGTATCTAGTCCCAGATAAGCGCGCCAAAAGGCGTAAAACTTCACAGTGATTGATGCCATCTTCTATCCTTTAATCCGCATTTTCCCGAGCATCTTTTTGCGAAACTTCTGACCTTAATTTGATTTCCTCAGCAGTTCCTTCTCTAGCGTCTAGTATGAGAAGGCGGTTGCGGAGAGGTTTACCAACGCCAGTAATGATCTTGATTACCTCCTGGACCTGCCAAGCTGCAATCATTGTAGGGGTAGCAGAAGGATTGCCGGCTCCTACCTCAATGCCTCGCTCAGGAAGCTCGCCAGGGGGTCCATAAATGGAACGTAGCCCTTCATCTTCTGGGAAGATGGTCATAAGCTGCCCACTGAAACCGGCAATTGTTCCGTGAACAAAAGGGATTCTGAGGTTGCGGCAGGCTTCTTCAACCAGAAAACGCGAAGGCAAATTATCCAGACCATCAACCACTACCTGGGCATCCTTAAACAATTCGGGGGCATTCTCCTTGGTAATCTTTTCTACAACTGGGACGGCACTGGTTGCTGAATTTATCTTCTTAACCCTTCTCGCAGCGACCACCGCCTTGTATTCACCTAGATGGCCTTCTGTAGACATTAACTGCCTATTTAAATCTTCTTCGGCAAAGCGGTCATGGTCAATGATGATAATGTGTCCTATTCCCTGCCGAGCCAGGAGTTCAATTATGGTGCCGCCTAGCCCACCAGCCCCTATTACACCTACTACTGACCGCAATAGCTTTACCTCTCCTTCTCGACCGATGGTACCCATGTTCCGGAGATAACGCCGAGGAATGACACCCTGTTCTAACGCCATGCTCTCTACCTCTTTAGTTGAGGTTCTGCTCTCCCGGGCGATTAGTCTTGCTACTTTCAAACTAATAACAGGGTATTCTTTGCCGTCTGGAGCAACACATATTTCTTTAAATTTGTCAATAAACCGAATTACCTCTGTATCAGTAGCATCAGTCGCCATCTGTTTTCCCTTCTATAATATCAACGAGAATCTGCTAACAGTTTACCACCTTACTAGTTGGGCTTCCATTCCATACCCTTGACAATAGATGCACTCCCACGGTGCCGTGGGAGTGCATCTTGACCACCCTCAGCCATACTTTTTCCGCCCTACATCTTTAATCGCCTCTCCTTGCTAGAGAGGAACTAACTTTGGTTTTCCCCATCTTCTATATTCCTATCTCTTTCTTAGGCACCCCGTAAGCAGCCGATTTATTCTCTCACTACCTTATTCTTGGCGTAAAATTGCCAGATAATCCACGCAAGAAGAGCTACGCCTGCCGCAATTGATGCCCCTACGATAGCCACCGAGATATCAAAATAAATCGTATAGTACATTACTATCCCGGTTCCAATAACCCCCAATATGGGCCCGATGGGTGCCTTGAATGGACCACCAGCGTAGAATGGTCTTTCCATATCTGGTCTCCTGTGCCTTAGAATTATGGTATAGACGCAGATGGCCAGATAAGTTATGGTGAAGAGAAAGGCGTCCATCGCCGCTACCCACAGTGGTGATTTTGCTACTATAGTCAAAATTACTGTAAGGACGAATACTATAGATAAGGTGACCCACGGCGTCCTGAACCTGGGATGAAGATAACCAATAACCTTACCAAGATAGCCGTCGGCACCCAGTCCGTATAGCACCCTTGATGTGCATGCCATCACCGCATTAAATGTGGCAAAGGTCGCTACTATAGTGCCTACACCGAATAAGATAAACCCGGCGGTGCCAAAGAATGCCTGTCCAGCCATGACATGGGGGTATGTCGTAGCAAATGTTGCCTCGGCGCCTAGGGTTCCGGCGGCGGCGAATCCAATAAGAGCTTGAAGGACAAATATGATTCCCAGGGCAACGAACATCGCTCTAGGAACATTCCTGGCAGGGTTTTTGATTTCCTCAATAAGCGGAGCCGGTGCCTCAACCATGGCATATAGCCATATACCGACAATAAGCCATACCCCAACTGCCCCCCAGCCGGCAGGGGCGAATCCACCAAAGGTAGCAAGGCTGAACGGTTGAATGCCACCGCCTGCAAACTGGACTATGGCACCTATGCCATAGATAGCGGTGAAGAGAACAGTCAGGACTACCTGAGTCCAGCCGACAATCACTATGCCCAGCATGTTAAGGACATAAAAGATGGCTATAAATATGAGGGTATACCACTGCCAGGCTATGACCGGCCAGAACATATTGGTGACCATGCCTATAACCATCGCCTCAGCTGCTAGCCCGGTGAAAACCATAAAATACATAATCCCTTGCCATATACCGCCGACAGGTCCCAGCGCCGCTCTAGCATACTCACCCATACTGGAAGCCCTTGGCATAGCCACAGCAAGTTCAGAAACACTTAGCGCGAACAGCCCCACTATAACACCAGCCCCAATCATTGACAGGAAGAACGCTGGACCGGCTTCGGCAAAACCGTAGCAGACCATCATCAAGGTTGTTGAACATACAACCAGCCCGAGAGAAGCCGCCAGTGTCATTGGAAAACCCAAAACACCCTTCCTCAAGGTAACTGGTTCAACCATTTAATTAGCCTCCTTTCTAAAATTTTTATATAAAATAAAGCGGGCACCCCGCCTTATGTTACCTATTTAACCCACCATGCCCTTTCTGACGATGTCCAGGAAGATGTCTACTGCTTTATTAAAGTGCTCCCTGGTGCACACCAACGGTGGCATAAAACGCATGACATTGCCATAGCGTCCACAAGGGAAGGCCAACACACCCCGGTCACGCATCATCCACATGAGGTTACCTATCGCCATGCCGGAAACTGGTTTCCTGGTTGCCTTGTCTTGGACGAATTCCACCGCCAGCATAAAACCCCTGCCTCGAACCTCACCCATAATCCTACTGCCTTTGGCGAAATCGCTAAGCTTTTTCTTGATTTCCTCACCAACGATGGCTGCCCGCCCGATAAGGTCATCATTCTTGTCCGTCATTATGTCGATATTAGCTAGTGCAGCAGCACAGGCTACGGCATTGGCAGTGAAGGTGAGCGGCTGAGTCAGTGGCTCAAGTTTATCTGCCAGGTCGCGGCGGAGAGTTACGCCGGTTAGTGGCTGGTCGCCACCAACCCCTTTACCCCAAACCAATATATCAGGCTTAACATTATCCCATTCACATGACCACATCTTGCCGGTGCGACCGAATCCAGCTTGAACCTCATCTACAACGAATAAGCAGCCGTTCTTGCGGCAGATTTCCTCAACCCTCCTGAGAAACCCCGCTGGTGGGACAACATAGCCACCCTCACCAACTACGGGCTCGATGAAAACGGCAGCAACATCATTGGCCGCAGTATAGGGTGTGTTAAGCAGATAGTCCAGATAATCGGCAGCTTGTTCCCCGCACTCAGCCTCTGATGCTACTTTGAACGGCCAGCGGTAATAGTAGGGATACGGCGCGTGTATTATGTAAGGGGCTAAGGGTCCCCAGCCTTCACGATAGTGGTCACCTGTGGTCATTGCATTAGACCAGCCCCATACGCCGTGATAGGCTCCGTGAAAGGCAAGAATCTGAGTCCTCTTGGTGATGTAGCGGGCATATTTCACCGCTGTCTCCACTGCCCCACTACCACTAGCAGCATAGGCAGTGACGCAATTGCCACGCAAACCCTCGGGCATGATTTCAGACAGCCTTTCGGATAGTCTCTGGTTCACGATGCCTACCATGTCAATGGTATGCATTACCCTTCTCGCCTGTCTACGGATAGCCGCAACCACCTTCGGATGACACTGACCCACATTGTTGACAGCTATGCCACCAGTCATATTAATCATGATATTACCATCGGGGTCTTTCACCGTTGCTCCACGAGCTTCCTGCCAGACAAAAGGCAACCCCATTCCGCCGACACGGGTGGGTGTTTGAAACTTTAACGACTTATCATATATCTTTTGCCCCTTTGGGCCCGGCACCTTCGCGGTAACTATTTTTGGTGCCTCTGGATACGAAAGCTTAGCCAGTTCCTCCTCAGAAATCATATTTTCGTCTCCTTCCCAATCTTCAGTCCGGTTCAGCATCAGCTGACTAAACCATAAAAATCACCTCCCTGCCTAAACAGTTAGATTGGTATAACTCATAATAAAGCCTCAAATGATGCACATTCTAATCCCAAGGAATCAGCTACCGGCTTATTGGTTACCTTCCCCTTGCATACATTGAGCCCTTTACACAATGAACTATCAGACCTCAGTGCTTTTTGGTAACCAAAATTAGCTAGCTTCAACGCATACGGGAAAGTAGCACTGGTCAAAGCAAATGTTGAGGTTCGGGCAACAGCACTGGGCATGTTAGCCACGCAATAGTGAATCACACCATCAACTACAAAAGTTGGGTTATCAAAGCTAGTAGGAACAGTGGTCTCAATGCAACCCCCTTGGTCAACCGCCACATCTACTACTACCGAGCCCTTTCTCATCTTTGAAATCGTATCTCTGGTTACCAACCGGGGTGCCCTAGCTCCTGGTATCAATACAGACCCCACCACTAAATCAGCATTGACTACAGCAGACTCAATGTTGCTGCTATTTGACACCAAGGCAGTGAGATTATTACCAAAAATATCTTTTAGGTACCTCAATCTATTCAGGTCTATATCTAGGATAGTTACACTGGCACCCATACCTAAGGCTACCCTGGCTGCATTGGTGCCTACAGTTCCAGCACCAATGATGGCCACCTTGCCAGCCTCGGTGCCTGGGACTCCACCCAATAAAACCCCGCTACCACCATTTTCCTTTTGTAGATAGTGGGCACCGACCTGAATAGACATCTTACCGGCAATCTCGCTCATAGGAGTCAATAGCGGTAAAGAGCCATCTTCTAGCTGAACTGTCTCATAGGCCACAGCTATTATTTTACACTTTAACAGGGCTTGGGTAAGCTCCGGTGCCGGTGCCAGGTGTAAATAGGTAAATAATACCTGCTCCTCGTGTAGCAAACCGTATTCCTGAGGAAGGGGCTCTTTCACCTTTACAATCATCTTAGCTTCGTTAAAGATATCTGGGGCAGATTTTCTAATCTCCGCCCCAGCTTGAATGTAGTCTTTATCGGATATGCCACTTCCCTCACCAGCTGACCTTTGCACCACCACCTTGTGCCCGTGTTCCACGAGGGTTCTCACGACAGCGGGAACTATCGCTACCCGATACTCGTTATTCTTTACTTCTTTCGGTACTCCAATAATCAAGCTTCTTTCCTTTTACTATCACTGCTCTCCATCACCCCTTCAAAAGCCCCTGCTCCTTCATCTTCTTAATCTCCTCTTCCCTTAGTGCCCGCTTGAAGATTTTCTCGGTCACCGTTAAAGGTAAATCGTCCCTGAACTCCACAAATTTGGGGACAGCCACCGGTTCAAGCTCACGCTTGCAATGCTCAATTATGTCCTCGGCTGTCACCTTGCCTTTATACCCTTCCTTTAATTTAATAAAGGCCTTCACCCTTTCGCTTCCTGGAATTTCGGGGTCAGGGATGCCAATGGCGCAACCTATGGCAACTGCCGGGTGCTTGAATAGAACATCATCTACCACGATGGTGTAGACCTTAAGCCCAGAAACATTTACCATATCCTTGATTCGGTCTTCAAGGTAAAAGTAACCATCCTCCTCCATTCTTCCGATGTCACCGGTGCGAAGCCAGCCATCCACCAGACCGTTACCAGGCGTAGGCCAGTATCCCTTCATCAGTTGCGGACCACGAACCCATATTTCACCGGTTTCACCGAAAGGAACCTCCTCACCTGTCTCTGGGTCAACCAACTTGCAATCGGTATCAGGGATTGGTACCCCAAGGCTGCCGGGTTTTAGAGCCGGGGCAAATCCGGTAATCTTGGAAAATGCTATGAGATTCATGTGAGTAAGCGGGCTGGTTTCGGTTAAACCATATGCCTCTGACACCGGCATACCAACCTCTGCCAGGAGTGCGTCAGAAAGCACTCGGGGAAGGGGTGCAGTGCCAGAAAGGAGCATGCTTTGCATCCTACCAACCTTCCTGTCGACCAGACGCATGTACTGGGTAGGAACACAACAAATCAGGTAAGGACGATGTTCCCTCATGAGCTCCATAATCGTATCCGTATCCCTTGGGTCTGGAACCAGTATGTTTCGCATCCCCCAATAGACAGATGTTTCACTCGCCCAATATCCATAGGCATGGGATAAGGGAATAGCTACCAGTACAGACACCTTACCTACCACTCCTAGTTTCAACGGCGTTAACATCCACGGGACTGACTGCAGAATATTAGTCATTCTATTGAAATGGGTTAGCATTACGCCTTTAGGCACGCCTGTGGCACCACCGGTAAAGTTAAGATAAGCCAAATCCTCCATTGGGTCAATTTCCACCTCGGGGGGATTAGCCTCGTGCTCTTCTATCAATCTCTTAAATTGATAGGCGCCTGGTACCTCCCTTACTTCTGGCGGCTTTAGGGTATAGTCTTCGGTTGATGTCACTATTACATTCTTAATCTTTACCTTGGGCTTTAGTGAGTTAACCAGGTCAAGGGATGCTTCTGAGCAGATTACCGTCTCAGCCCCAGCTGCAGTGAGTTCGTATTCCAGCTCCGGAGCCTTAATGGTAAAGGCTATAGGAACAAAGACCGCACCTGTCTTTAATACCGCGAAATCGCTTATGATGAATTGGGGAAGGTTGGGCAGAATTACCGCCACCTTGTCGCCTTTCTTTATACCTAGGTCCGCCAGAGCAGTGGCTAGCTTATCTACCACCACCTTCAACTCAGGGAACCTTATTTCCCATCCCCGGAAAAGAATAGCCACTCTACCGGGATAATTGACAGCGGCGTCATCCAGAACCTTAAACAAAGGCACCTTTGGGTATGGCTCTAAAGTTTGTGCCAATTTCCATGGCCCTAACATATAACTCTTAAGCCACGGCTTATCGGCATAACTTGCCCTCTCCGCCATGCGGCTCTCCTTTCTGAGGCCAGAGATAATAACTATGACGTTATTTCACACTATTAGCCTTACATACCCTTGATTACATCTGCTAACCCTAATTCTCTTAGTTTTTTCGCCGTTGGCTTGCCGGTCTTCTTGTCCCATCCTCGTATTTCATAGTACGGGTCTAAGAGTTTTGCCAGGTTATTTACATGACCCTTGGCTGGACCTTCAGGCAGCGGCTCCTCCAACAGGCGCTTGGGCAGGGTATCATCAGCTCTGGTCATTCCCTCTCTCATGTTGAACACCCTGGCTAAGTTAAAAACCCTTTCGCCAGCCTTCCAAAGGTCTTCTTTACCAAATTTCCAGCCAGTAGCACCTGCTATGGTAGCTGCCACTCCATCAGCATCCAGACACAGACCCATGAATTTGCATGCCCCAGCGGCATCAATAGCAGTAAGCGCATCCTCTAGGTCTTTGACAACCTTGGCTTCCGCCGGGTCTTCCTTGAACACGTCCTTAATGGTACTTTCCTCAACGATAAGGAAGGGCATACCGAAGAAAGTTGGTCCCTGGACAAAGGCTGTTATATGGTCGCCGCCACGATTGGCAGTAGCAAAGGCTAGCCCGGTTATCTTAGCTGCTCTAGAATCATAGCAGGGGAGCTCTAGACCCTTGACATGCATGGCGAAAGCCTCTGAGCCCTTGCCAATTTTCTCCGCCATCCTCTTTACTCCCTCAGCCAGAAAATTACCAAAGCCTTCCCTCTTTCCAATTTTCTCTGCCAGTTCAACTATCAACGCCGGACGACCAAACCCAAGCTCTATTCCTCCGGTATCTTTTTTGGTCAATAGCCCCTTCTCATAGCATTCTGTAGCGAAGGCTATGCAACTACCAGTGGAGATAGTATCAAGCCCTAGTTCATTGCAGAAGTAATTAGCGGCAGAGATGGCGGCAATATCTGTGACCACATTCATACCACCAAGAGCCCCGATAGTTTCATATTCTGGGCCCTCACCACTTCGACCGGCGTATACCCCTTTCTCAATTCTAGTCAACCTCCCGCACCTGATGGGACAGGCAAAGCAAGGCTTGGTGTCATAGAGAAGTCCGCCCTCGCCGCAAAGTGCCGTTGAATTTATTTTGTCTACTTCTGGGAAGACACCAGTTTGCCAATTTCTAGTGGGGAACCCACCTCGCACATTCACCACATCGACACCAAAGCTAGTTCCATATGCGGTAAATCCAACCTTCATGGCAGAAGAATCAACGATGTCATATTGCTTTCTTGTCGCCTCTAGGAAGAGATTCGCATTGCCAATCTTGGGTCTCTTTGTTCCCTTTACCGCGACAGCCTTGACCCGCTTTGAACCCATCACTGCTCCTCCGCCACACCTTCCAGCGGCTCGATGCTCATCGTTCATAACCGAAGCATATCTAACCATGTTCTCACCAGCTGGTCCAATACAGAGAACACTATAATCTTTGCCCAGCTTTCCTTTAATCAATCTTGTAGTTTCCATAACGTTTTTGCCCCAGATAAATGATGCGTCTTGGAGCTCAGCCTTATCGTCTTCAACTACAAGATAAACCGGCTTTGGTGAGATACCCTGAAAAATGATGCCGTCAAACCCGGTTTTCTTGAACTCTGATGCCCAAAAGCCACCGGAATTTGCGTTTCCCCAGCCGTTGGTTAGAGGAGACTTACAGGTTACATTATACCTTGAACCACTTGGCGAAGCCAACCCAGTCAGAGGTCCAGTCATGATTATAGCTTCATTTTCTGGACCTAATGGGTCAGCTCCCTTTGGCACTTCATCATAGAGATACCTGGTTGCTAGCCCACTGCCACCCAAGAAATTCCTAGCCTTAGCTTCGGGGATATCCTCCACCGTAACCTTGGACTTTGACAAGTCCACCCTTATGATTTTCCCCCATAATCCAAACACTTTAGCCCCCTTTCATATCTTACTAATGGAAAAAACCTTCTATGCGAGAGACCAATTGCTAACTATCTCCCGCATCTTGATCTTGCCCCTTGCTACTTCAAGACTATCACCTCCCCGTCAGTTGCTCTATCTGCTCCTTGAGCCCCTTTCCGAAACTATAGAATAGCCCGCTACGAAGCACTTCTTCAGTATTTTTATCACCGGTGGTTACACTACCATAATTTGGACGCTCTCGAGTTCTCTGAACATTTCTCTGGCTACTAACAGGGTTTCATTTAATGGCAACCAACTTGAGTGGACGTCTTCCGAGCAATCTAACTCATAGAAGTTAAAGGGACAAAAACCACCTCCCATTGGCTATCTCCCTGATCAGGTCTTGAATACCTGACCACATCTATCTCGTGCGATATCAGATAAGATACGAGAGTAAACCTGTCCGATAAAACAATCGTTCTTTTGGGTGTCAAACTGCATCTTAAACGCGGCGCTTGACCTAGAGTAGGCACCTCCAGAACTTCTTAACCTATTTTAGCCAAAAAGAGAACACCTGAATCGCATTTCTACTATGGCGTATTTTACATAGAAGTCTAAACCAACTCGTAATGAGTGTCAATACCTAAAATGAGTGACTTTCTAGGCTTGAGAAAGGAGACTGTAGTGCAAATTTAGTATACACTGTGGTATAATAACATCGTAGTACAATACATATACATTACGGTAAGATGTATGTGCAGACTAGAGGGTCGGGATTACAAGGACATTATTGATGTCAACCAACTTGCTCATTCCTCGCTGGATACCAAGACAATACGGATGCGCGTCCTTTCCATTTTGGAGAGTATGTTCAAGGCATGGGGTGGGGTATTTCTTATTGGCGACCACGAACTGAACAAATTAGCTGTAAATAACATTGTCGGCCTTAATGTAGATAAGAGTGGAATTGATAAGTACGCTCAGTATTATTGGCGTTATGATCCCATTTACCACGCGGCATTGCACTCGAGAAGGCTCGTTTTCAGAAACAATGATATTCTGCCATACTCCGACTGGGTAAAGCTCGAATACTACAATGATTTCCTTCAACCACTGAATATCTACCGCGAACTGGCTATCTGCCTTCGCTTGGGTACCAAAATTCTTGGGCAGATAAGCCTCTTACGACCTAGGCTGCAGTCAAACTTTAATGAGAGTGACATATTAAGGGCAAATCTCGTGGCTCCTTCTATCGCCATTGCCCTGCGGAATGCCATCCTGTTCTCAAAAGCTGAAAATGAGAGACAACTGCTCTCGAAGCTCAGCGAGTCCTTGTTGGAGGGAGTCATTATCTTGGACTATGAGCTTTATCCTATATATATCAGTCCTAAGGCTAAGGAAATGTTTCCTTATCTTTTACACAAACATTCGGGACGGGTCGGTGGGGTGGGGAGTGAGAATGGGTCTATCCCTTCTGTGATTTTAGAAAATTGTTCAGCTATCAAACGAGTCTCCCAGAGCATAAGTAGGTGTGTCCACTTTCAACACGAAATAACCACAGATGAAAAACAGAATAAGATGTTGCGTATGGGAATATCAAGGTTTCCAATGCGTTGTGAGGTACCGCGTGCGCCTTATTTTTTGGTCTCTATGAAGTATGTCTCTGGAACCTGCGATAGCGGGGAAGAACTTACGAAGGGAGAGCGTTTTCTGACAAAGAGGGAAATGGATATCGCTTTATGTGTCGGGGAGGGTCTAACTAATAAGCAAATCTCTCAGAAACTCTTCATCAGCAAATTTACTGTCGGGACACATCTCAAGAATATCTTTGAGAAGACAGGAGCTAGGAACAGGGCAGAACTCGTTACTTACATGCAATCCGCTTGCATGTAGTCAGCAAAAGTGGGACAGTTTGGCTTGGAAAATAATGGACACTTTAAGTAGCTAAGCTGTGTTTGTCAAGGGCTCCAAGTTTATTAATCACTCCACCATCCCTGAAAACGCTGACTTTGTCAAATTAACAGGATATTACCTATTCATCCCTTCGTAGCTTCATAGTCACACTATGTTGTTCAGGCTGAGGCTGACTTAAGGGATAAGATTGAGGCTATCTGCCTTGAGTTTCCCCGCTACGGCTACCGCGGCGTCAGCCAACAGCCAAAGTGGGAGGGGTGTCAGGTGAATCATAAGAAGGTGCTGCGGCTGATGCGGGAGAGTGACCTTTTCTGCCGGGTCAAGCGGAAGTGGGTGAAGACCACAGACTCAAAGCACCACTTCCCCAGATATCACAATCTTATCAAAGATGATAGAATGCGGGAAAGCGCCCGGGAACGGCTTGATGAAATAGGTATAAGTCCAGCTGAAGAATAAGGGAGGCAAACTGCACAACACGATGTAGTGTGTCCCTTGTGTTCTATTACCATACCAGCTTACAGACAACCAATTTAGGGCTGCCAGGGGCCAGTAATCAGCTAAACTGTCAGTGGCAACGAGAGACAAGGAGGTAATAGCGCCGTGACTGGGTCCACTGCGTATTGGTTGAGCTACGTTAAACAGAGGAAATCTACGTGAACAATAGAGGGGAGTGTGACCTCAAAAAGAAACTTCTCACTACGTATGTTGACCCTTAAGTGGCTTAGCAAGTGAGTTGAGAAAACGTTTCCTCTACGATTTCAAAACTATCGCCCTGCCCCCGCACTATCTGGCTAATTTCACGATGGGTGCTCTATACATATCAGGTATAGCCAGTATCCGTTGATAACATTCTGTAGGGAGAGGCTCGTCCAAGCAGAGAGCCATCATTGCTTTGCCACCGCGCTGCAAGCCCAAGCTCACTTGCATCTGACTAATATTGATGCCAGAATCACCGATTATGGTGCCTACTGCCCCAATCATGCCAGGGCGGTCTTTATGTTCGGTGAATAACATGTAACTGTCCGACGGCTCTATTTCCAGCCAGTAATCGTTTACCCGTGTCAGGTAGGTCTTGCCCCGAACTGAGGAACCGGCTACCAGCGTGTTTCCATACTTAGTCTTCACCTCGACTGTCAACATGTTAGTGTAGTTTTCACAGCTGCTATCTTTCTGTTCGGTAATCCTTAGCCCCCGACTGCTGGCTACCACATCGGCATTAACAATACTAACTCGCTCGTCAGTGGTCATTTCCAGAAGGCCGCTCAGAACAGCAACTTTAATGGGGTCGGTGTTCTCTCTGGCGATGTCGCCTTGATAGCGGATAGTCAGTGATTCTGGGTGCCCTGGAATTAATTGCGTGGCAACTCTGCCAATCGTTCTACCTACTTCCAAATACGGACCGAGCGCTGAGATAGCTTCCTTGGAAATCATGGGTGCATTTACTGGAGACCTGGGGGGATAACCCCTAAGGACTGCCACTACCTGTTCGGCAATATCTCTGCTGGCACTTATCTCAGCTTCAACTGTTGATGCTGCTAGATGGGGTGTTGCGATTACCTTGTCACTCTTTAACAGGACGTTGTCTTGGGCGGGTTCCTCACTGAAAACGTCGACGGCAGCACCTGCCAAAAGGCCTTGATTGAGTGCCTCATAGAGTGCGTTTTCGTCCACTATGCCACCTCGAGCACAGTTCACGAGCATTGATGTCGGCTTCACCAACTTAAGTTGGTCACGGCTGATTAATCCTTTGGTGGTAGCATTCAAGGGCACATGTATAGTTATAAAGTCCGATGTTGCCAGCAGCGTTTCCAGTTCGACCAGCTCTATATCCAGCTTCTCAGCCCAGGCCTCTGATATCAGGGGGTCATAGGCAATAACGCGCATGCGCAACCCCTTAGCTAGCTGCGCTACCTCGGTACCTACCCGGCCAAGTCCGATGATACCTAGGGTCTTATTACGAATCTCAAAGCCTTTAAGTTGGCGATTCCAGACCCTATCGTGAAGCAGGCTATTTGCCTTAGGAATCTGGCGCACTAGAGCTAGGAGCATGGCTATAGTATGTTCGGCAGTAGAGGCTATGTTTCCCTCGGGAGAATTGACCACAAGTATGCCACGGCGGGTAGCCGCGTCTACATCAATATTGTCTACTCCAACTCCAGCCCGTCCTATGACCAGTAAGTTGTCGGCAGCATTGATAATATTGGACGTCACCTTAGTCTGACTGCGTACTATCAGTGCTTCGTAACGCCCGATGATTGATTGCAACTGTTCCGGTGTCGGCGCTAGCTGAATATCAACCTCAGCCCACTGGCTAAGAATCTCGACACCTGCATCAGCTATTCGGTCGGTGATGAGCACCTTCATCTGGTACCTCTTTTGCAGCACATGGCATAGGGATATTCTCCTATGAACGTAATATAATATCAAGGATAATAGCCCTCTGTCAAAACTTTCAGGCTGCCCACCCTTAAGGAACATAATTCACACTTAGGAGGCTAAAGACGACCTGACTTACTTTGAACATAGTTTTGTCCAAAAGATTAGCAGCCCATTGTGGCAACCAAACTAGAGGTTCTGTTGACAACTATGGCGGGGATATGCTATAAATTTTACTAGGGTTGTTGACTTACGGCAGGAGATGCCCTATATAGGGAGCCGAAGGGGCAAGAGACAGAGTGTTAGCTCGAGGTCTTGAAACTCTCAGGCAAAAGGACTACCGTAAGTAAAAACCTCTGGAGAGATCTCTGTATGAGGTCGCCGAAGGGGTAAGTCCGCAAATATGCAGCGGGCAATCTCTCAGGTGAAGGGACAGGGGTAATCTGTTTAATATAGATTACCCCTTCTTGTTTTGGGAAGAAGGTAAAATTATTTAGCCATCTCTTGTAAGGAGATTAAGTAATGAAATTACTAAAGAAGACACCCCTTAACAAGGTGCATCATGACTTGAAAGCCAGGATGATAGATTTTGCTGGCTGGGAGTTACCTGTCTGGTTCACTTCTATTTTGGCGGAGCATAGGGCTGTTCGCTCTGGAGCAGGTATGTTTGATGTCTCCGATATGGGCAGAGTTTGGGTAAGCGGCAGGAAAGCGGGTTCCTTTCTTGATAAGGTATTAACCAAGCCAGCCCAGCAGTTAGAGGTAGGTTCGGCTCAGCTCTGCTTGCTGTGTTTAGAGGATGGAGGTATTCTAGATGACTTGTGGGTATATCACGTAGGGACTGACCGGTATTTAATAGTTTGGAATGCAGCCAATATTGAGCAAAAGCTTGACTGGTTATGCCGTTGCTCAGGCTCAGACCCTGATATCATCATTGAGGACACATCTCCTGATACGGTTATGCTGGCTGTCCAGGGTCCATCTGTTTGCCAACTGAAGAATCTGAAGGGTGTCTCCCATTTACCTCGCTTTGGTCACACCCAAACGAAGATAGGCGGTCTAAGCGTATTTGTGGCTAGAACGGGATACACCGGAGAGGATGGCTTTGAGATTATTAGCCATGCGGCAAATGCCTTACCCTTATGGGAATCGTTTATGGAACAGGGAGTGAAGCCCTGTGGCTTGGGGGCACGTGACAGCCTGCGATTGGAAGCCGGTATGCTGTTGTATGGGCAGGACATGGATACAGGCACCAATCCTTTTGAGGCTGGACTGGAGTGGTTAGTAGACCTTGGCAAGGGCGAGTTTATCGGTAAAAGTGCTCTGCTTGCGATTAAGCGCCAAGGTGTTAAGCGCAAGCTCATTGGCTTTCAAGTGAAAGGGCGAGAGATAGCTCGCTCAGCTTACAAAATTTTCAAATCTGACCAAGAGGTGGGCAGGGTTACTAGTGGTGGATATGCGCCAACTCTAGGTGTTAGTATTGGCCTGGGTTATGTTCCTATTGAGCTAGCCACCATCGGCACTGATATTGAGATAATGATTCGCAACAAACCAGCGGCTGCTCAAGTAGTTAATAAGCGATTCTACCAAAGAGGAGCGTAAAATGAACTCAAAAGACTGTAAGTACACACAGGAACATGAATGGATTCGTCCTGAGCCTGGGAATAAGGGGAGTATAGGGCTTACCGATTATGCCCAATCTCAGTTGGGAGATATAGTTTATCTGGACTTGCCCGCCCCGGGCACTCAAGTGGAACAGTTCAAGAAGATGGGTGAGGTCGAATCAGTGAAAGCAGTTTCAGACATTTTCTCACCAGTTAGTGGGCAGGTATTGGAAATCAACCAAACTGTCATCGATGAGCCTGGGCTGGTGAATGAAGACCCTTACGGAGCTGGTTGGCTGGTTAGGTTAGAATTGAGCAAGCCTTCAGAGCTTGATGCCTTAATGGATAGCGACAAGTATGATAAATTTGTAGCTGAGTTATCTGAAGAAGAGTCAGAATAGATGGAGGATAAGACTAATGCCATCACCTTATTTACCCAATACTGATGCTGACCGCAGGGCTATGTTGCGGGAAATCGGAGTCAGTTCAATTGAGGAGCTATTTCAGGATATACCTGAAAAGTTACGCCATGCCCGGTTCAAGTTGCCGCCTCCTCTCTCTGAGCTAGAACTCAAAAAAGAACTCCATCAACTGGCAAGCCGTAATGCCAGTTTGGATAATTATGCTTGTTTTCTAGGTGGCGGTAGCTACCGGCACTTTATTCCGAGCACGGTTGAACACGTTACCGGTCGAAGCGAGTTCTATACTGCTTACACTCCATATCAAGCCGAGGTCAGCCAGGGTACACTACAAACCGTCTACGAATACCAGTCGCTGGTCTGCCAGCTCACCGGGATGGAAGTGAGCAATGCTGGAATGTATGATGGCAGCACAGCGGCTGGGGAAGCAGCCATAATGGCATGTATAATAAAGAAAAAGAACAAGGTTGCTGTGTCAACCACGGTAAACCCGACCTATCGTGAGGTGATAAATACTTATGTTACGGGTCGGAACCTTTCTATAGAGACGGTAGAGTTAAACTCAAGCTTATCTTCGGACTGTGCCTGTTTAATAGTCCAACAGCCCAATTTCTTTGGCTATCTTGAAGAGATGGAAGCCTATGTTCAGAAAGCCCATGATATTGGGGCCTTATTCATTGCCATAGTTGACCCTATTTCGCTAGGGATGTTTAAGCCACCAGAGGATTATAGGGCTGATATTGCTGTTGCTGATGGTCAGGCGTTGGGCAACCCGACAAGCTTTGGGGGACCAGGTTTGGGCGCCTTTGCCTGTCGCAAAGAATACTTGCGCCAGATGCCAGGCAGGATTGTGGGCAAGACGGTGGATGTTGAGGGTAAGCCAGGATATGTGATGACCTTGGTGACCCGCGAGCAATATATCCGAAGAGAGCGAGCTACATCTAATATCTGCACCAGTGAGGCTTTGATGGCCCTAGCCGCAGCGGTTTATCTAGCTACCTTGGGCAAAAGAGGACTGAGACAGGTAGCTGAGCTATGCTATCACAAGGCTCACTATGCTGCCGAAAAAGTAGCTAAGCTCAAGGGATATTCCCTCGTTTTTCAAAAGCCTTTCTTCAAGGAGTTTGTCATTCGTTGCCCAATAGCACCCTCCCAGATTAACCAAGCCCTTTTCAAGGAAGGAATAATCGGTGGTTTAGATATAAGCTACATAATAGACAATAGTATGCTGCTCTGTGTTACCGAGATGAACACCAAACAGGAGATAGACAAATTGGTTGAAATTCTAGGAGCATTTTAGGGGGAGCGAGAAATGAGTCATTATTATTTACTTCCTAACATTAGCCAGCCGGGCAAGATTGGGTGCAGTCTACCAACTCTAGATGTATCTCCGGCCAAGTTGCCCCCTAAGGAGCTACTCCGCCGAGAACTAAAGCTACCCGAGGTAAGTGAGGTTGAGCTAATGAGGTATTTCACCAGCTTAAGCAAGCTCAATTACGGAGTGGATACGGGATTTTACCCACTAGGCAGCTGCACCATGAAATATAATCCAAAATGGCATGAGGATATTGCCAAACTTGCCGGTTTTGCTTCAATTCACCCCCACCAGCCAGAGGAGTCTGTTCAGGGAGCCCTGCAGCTTATGTTCGAGCTGCAAGAGTATTTAGCTGAGATTACTGGCATGAATGCCACCAGCTTGGTTCCTATAGCCGGAGCCCATGGTGAGTTTACCGGCTTGCTAATGGTAAAAGCATACCATCAACACCGAGGGGGTAAAGCTCGGAAGAAGATACTATTAACCGATTCTTCCCATGGAACCAACCCGGCTAGTGCTGTTATGTGCGGATTTGAGATAGGTGTCGTGGCTTCCGATAGTGAAGGTAATGTAGATATGAAGAGTCTGGAATCGGTGATGAATGAGGAGGTGGCTGCTTTAACATTAACCATGCCTACCACTTTAGGTCTATTTGACCCACAAATAGTGGAAATTAGCCAATTGGTTCATGAAAGGGGGGGACTTCTGGGTGCTGATGGGGCAAACTTGAATGCTTTCTTGGGGCGGGTGAAATTTGGAGAGTTGGGCTATGATTATGTCCAGCTAAATCTCCATAAAACCTTCAGTACCCCCCATGGGGGTGGCGGACCAGGCTCAGGTCCGGTCTGTGCTAAGGAAAATTTGACTGATTTTCTGCCCTCACCTTTGGTAACTAAGAATAATGGGAAGTATAAGTTTGTCTCACCAGCTAAGTCTATAGGG
>Ga0209609_10000658_pt1 | contig 20387 bp, 18 predicted proteins | sample LakKivw325mmetaG_FD_184136 | JGI IMG/M metagenome (GOLD analysis project Ga0209609, IMG submission 184136) | Anoxic lake water microbial communities from Lake Kivu, Rwanda to study Microbial Dark Matter (Phase II) - Lake Kivu water 325m metaG... | ecosystem: Environmental > Aquatic > Freshwater... | reverse complement strand
ATATACGGGTGATCCCGCTCAAGATTCATTGGGGAATCGAGACCTTCCTCGACGGCGTCGATATCACACCCCACGAGTTTTACACGCGATTGTCCCACAGCAAGATCCTTCCCACCACCTCACAGCCCTCCGTGCAAGATTTTCTCCAGGTTTTCGAAAGTCTGGTCAGTCAAGTGGATGGAATTGTCGTCCCACTCATTTCCTCCGGCATCAGCGGGACGGTGGCTTCGGCTCAGGCAGCCGCACGTGAATTTTCCCACCTGCCAGTGGAGATTGTGGATACCCACATCACTTCGATGGGATTGGTGCTGATTATCCTTGCGACTGCTCAGGCGATAGAACAGAGAAAATCTCTGCAAGAAGTCAAGCAGATCGCCGAGGATGTGGCCCGGCGCTTGCACGTGTTCTTTGCTGTGGATACATTGGAGTATTTACATCGCGGCGGGCGGATAGGCGGCGCTTCCCGCTTTCTGGGCACAGCTCTCAATATCAAGCCTATCTTGTTTTTTAATTCAGAAGGAAAAATTGATGCCCTGGAACGCGTTCGCACAAAAAGGAAGGCTTTACAACGCTTGATCGAACTTGCCGAAGAACAGGCCAATGGACGTCCCGTTCGTGTAGGAATCGCCCATGCGAATGTGCCCCAGATCGCTCAAGAATTTCGAAAGGATGTGGTACAGCGCCTAAATTGCAAGGAAATCTTCACCGTAGAGTTCAGCCCGGTCATCGGTGTTCACGTCGGGCCGGGAACGATTGGGATTGCTCTCTATACTGAAAATGTTTGACCAGAAAGGAGTCTGACATGCTTACATTGCTCGAAAAAAGTTTCCTTGCAGGGATTGGCCTGCTCTCCATGACCCACGAAAAGGCCCAAAAGATCGTGGATGAACTAAGCCAGCGAGGCGAGGTTCAAAAGGGTGAGGCGAAGGAGTGGATCGAACAATTGGTACACCGGGGCGAAGAAGAACGCCTCGCTGTCCGCAAACTGATCCATGACGAGGTGAAAAGCGTCTTGGACGAGTTGGGCCTGGCTACCAAAGAGGACATTCAGGGGTTGGCGACTAAAGGAAAGGCTCGGAACAAGGAAGGCCAACTCTAACAAATAAAGAAACCATGGCTTTCCTTCTTGCCCATTCCTGGCTCATCCTGGTTGCATTATTAGTCAGCACTTGCATCACCTACTTGTGGTATGCCTATTCTGAATACCATTGGCCCTTCCATAAACCGCGGCGCGATTGGTAGATGCTTTCTAACAGCCAGCAAAACCTTTGTGTTTATACGGGTCACCCATGAATCGCATCCTTCTTGATCCGATTCTGCATGGATATGTATTGTTCCTTTGTGGGTTAATTATTTTTCTGGCATGGTATCTGGAATGGTGGAAGAGAAACCACAAGTAATTTAAGGATATTGGTGTTATGAAATGGACACTTTGGTTGAGCCGAATATTGGCACGGAAATTAGCTCCCCAGCAATTGGTTGATTTGGCAATGGATGTTTGGCCACACGTATGGGAGCATGTCCCGTCAGAACGGCGGGTGGACTTTCTGAGAAGCGCCATCGAAGACATCTTGGGAATCGTGTTGGAGGGCTTGAGCCGTGAAGAACGCGCTGCCTTGATGAACGGGCTGTTGCCCTTAGCCGCGCGTGAGTTTCCCCTGAGCGAGCTGGATTTCCTGACCGTTTTCGTGTCTCCCGGAGATCGGTACCATCCAAAGGATTCCGAAGCATGAAAATTGCCTTGACCACCGATTCTTTCATCGAAGGCCAGGGAGGGGTCTCGACAGCAGTGGCCACTCTGGCTCGTCACCTGCGTTGCCGCGGCCACGAGGTGATGGTCTATACTGCTGCGGACCCCTCGCATGTGGACAGTGATCTGGATGTGGTCGGTCTGCGCGCTTTGCGTTATGAACGCTTCCCCGGCGGGCGAATGCCGATAGCCCCGATTACTTTGATGCAAGAATTGGCTGATTTTCGCCCCGATGTCATTCACAATCACTCGATGAGTGCGATGGGCCTTCAGGCTCTGGCGGCGGCGCGCTTGTTCGGTATCCCTATTCTGGGAACCTGTCATGTATTTCTGGCCGGTTTCCTCGAATATGCTCCTGTATCGCTGGAAGGTGTCCCCTTCACCGAGGATATTGCCTGGCTTTATACAAGCGCCTTCTTCAACCGTTTCCCGCTGGTCACTACGCCCTCGGAGGTCATGCGGCGCGAACTGATAGCGCGCGGATTGCGTTCTCCTGCGGCAGCAGTTTCCAACGGGATTGATACTGATCTGTTTACACCGCCTCCACACAAAGGCACAAACGCCCGACGCACATTGACGCTGTTGCATGTAGGCCGTCTGGGATACGAAAAACGGGTTGACCAGGTGCTAGGCGCGTTTGCAATTGCGGCCCGCCAGTTTCCGTCTGCGCACCTGCGCATCGTTGGAGAAGGCCCTGAAGAATCGGTACTTCGACAACTTGCGGTCGAACTCGGCATTTCCAACCGCGTGATATTCGATGGCTTTGTCCCCCATGCCGATTTGCCTGCTGTCTACCAACAGGCTGATATCTTCATCACCGCATCGCCTATCGAAACACAAGGTCTGGTGGTGCTGGAAGCCATGGCTTGTGGGTTGCCTGTAGTCGGGATAGACGCCCTGGCGCTGCCGGAGTTAATCCATCATGAGGTCAACGGTTTGCTAGTCTCTCCAGATGACGAACACGCCCTCTCCCAGGCTGCAGTACGTTTGCTCTCCGCCGCAGATCTACGCCAGGACATGGGGGAGGCTTCACGCCGCCTGACTTTGGAGCATAGCCTCCCGGTTGTAGCCAAGGCTTACGAGAATTTATATCAGCAGGTCATCCTCCAGGCACCGCCTCCGCTTCTATCCCGCATCCCCAAAAAACTCGATCCGGCCTTGGCATGGTCATCTTTTTACGCGGAGGTCCAGGCTCTGAAAGATGCTGGCGTGGAGAGATTCTGGGAAATCAGTAAGGCCCTCCAGCAATGGGCTGGAAAGGCATTAGTGCCGGCTGTCAAACAAGTGCGCAGTGGACCGCCAGAGCACCGAAATTAAACGTCCTTAGATGAATCGTCTCATTCTCAGCCCGAAGAATAACGCCGGGGCAATAACAAGGCTAGGCAGCGCGTATGTCAAAGATACCGCTAACACCGGAGAGTCAAGTCAAAATGAACGTTACTTTATGGATTGCCCAGGTATTGCTGGCAGCCACAATGGAATCGTTGGTTTCAGAGAAGTCTTCCAGACTGAGAAATTGCGCGAGCAAGCGAGGTGGGCAAGGGAAGAAACGACAGGCTGTCTTCGTTTTGCAGGCACAGGTGAACTGCTTGGCGCAGCAGGTATGATTCTTCCCTTGCCGACAGGCATCTTACCCTGGCCGGTTCCCTTGGCTGGCATGGGATTAGCGCTCATCCAGCCTTTATCCATTCTTACAGTTCACATCCCTCACAGAGAGTACAAAGCTCTTCCCTTGAACGTCGTTCTTCTGATGTTGTCGCTTTTTGTGGTCGCTGGGCGCTGGGATTTGATCATCTCATCGTTTCACAACCTATAAGAACAGGAGATCTCCATGTTTACAATAAAAACTGTACGAGATTTTAACCTTAATGCAAGCATGGAGGTGGTGGTACGCGCAGCACCGCTATTGGCTCATGTCGGTCCTATGCGCCATGCGGCTGTTTGGGCTGGAGAACGGTACATTCGTTTTGCCAGCAATGGAATAGGCCTGGATGCGTCCCGGCCACCTGGCGTCACAGCAGATCTCACTGAGTTTGGGCGGGCAATCCTGCACACAGCAGACCGAGCATTCACCAAGCGGCTGTCTCCCAATGTCTTGCGCCGCCTGTTAGAGAACTTTGTTGACGGGATCATGCTAGGAGGCAATCGTTCTGCCATTGACCGGTTCTTCGAGCAGCATGGAACCTATCCTCCGGGTTTCCTAACACTGTCTCCAGGGAAAAGTTGTAACCTGCGTTGCATAGGTTGCTACGCCAACGCCGGACCTACAGCCGAGAAATTGGATTGGGATACCTTCGATCGCATCATTACCGAGGCCAAAAACCTGTGGGGAATACGCTTCCTGGTCATCAGCGGTGGAGAGCCAATGGGATACCGCTCTGAAGGAAAAGGAATTCTGGATGCCGCCGAGAAGCACCCCGATGTCTTTTTTATGATGTACACCAACGGTACGCTCATCGATGACCAGGTGGCAAAACGGATGGCAACCTTGGGGAACATCAGCCCGGCCTTTTCATTGGAGGGTTGGCGGGAACGCACCGACGAGCGGCGCGGCGCAGGAGTGTTCGAAAAAGTATTGGCCGCGATGGAGTGGTTACGGCTCGTGGGGGTGCCCTTCGGTATCTCGCTCACAGCAACCTCTCATAATGCGGAGGAGATACTGTCAGACGAATTCATGGACTTTTTATTTGAACAACAAGGCGCACTGTATGGATGGCTTTTCCAGTACATGCCGATTGGTCGCTCGTTCACGTTGGACTTGATGCCCACTCCCGAACAGCGCCTGTGGATGCAGAGAAGAGTTTGGGAGATCATTCGCCAGCGCAATATTTTCCTGGCGGATTTTTGGAATCACGCCACTCTATCGGACGGTTGCATTGCTGGCGGGCGTGCTCGTGGTGGCGGCTACTTGTACATTAACTGGAATGGAGCTGTTGCACCTTGCGTATTCGTGCCATACTCGCCTGTCAATATCAACCAGGTGTATGCGCAGGGCGGAACGTTGGACGACGTTTGGGCTAATCCCTTCTTTGGCGGTATCCGTAGCTGGCAGGAGGGCTATTGGCAACGGAAGGGCAATTGGCTTGCTCCCTGTCTCATCCGCGACCACTACGCGGAGCTTCGCCGGTTGATTGCGCGGCATGAGCCAGAGCCAAGTGATGAGGAGGCTCGCAAGGCCCTGTTGGATCCTGACTACGCTCGTGGAATGGAAGAATATGGCATTGTCTACCAGACGCTCTCAGAACCCTTATGGCAGAAAGATTACCTTCAATCTGGAAGGCTAAGCAACTGTCACGGCAAAATATCGTCGGAAAGGCCAATTTCAAAAGATGAAAACGGAAAGCATAACAGCTAAATCCGATCGCAGGCCGCGTATTGGGTTGGCACTCAGCGGCGGAGGGGCGTCCGGCCTTGCCCATATCGGCGTGTTGAGAGTGCTGGAACGCGAGGATATTCCAGTTGACTATTTGGCCGGAACGAGCATGGGTGGAGTGATCGCGGCTGGTTATGCCGCGGGCATGAGTTCTGCCGAGCTAGAGCGGGAAGCACTGCTCATGGGGCGCACGCGCCGCCTGCTCAGGCTGATGGACCCCGCCTTTCCAAACGGTGGCTTGATGCGCGGCCAGCGGCTGCTGGCTTACTTCGAGCAGATCTTTGGTCAACAAGAATTTGCCGATCTGCACCTGCCGCTGGCCCTGGTTGCTGTGGTTCTGAATTCTCGCCAGGAAATTGTCTTGCGAGAAGGTTCGGTAGCGCTGGCGTTACGGGCCACCACAGCCGTCCCCGGCGTGTTTATGCCAGTGGAAACGAACGGCAGGCAGATGGTGGACGGTGGAGTGCTCAATAATCTGCCGGTAGACACAATACGAGAAATGGATGCGGAAGTAGTGATCGCGGTGGATATCTGGCCAACCCGCGATTTCGGGATCGGCCCCTGGATCGGCAATCGCCGCTGGTTTCCGGAAGGCTTGTTGGCGACCTTTGAGGTTCTCAATGATACCTTGGGTGCCCTTATGACCGCCGCCCAGGAAAACAAATTGCGCCAATTTCCGCCCAATGTATTGATCCAGCCAGACATCCCTACGGGTGTCAATGTGCTTGCTGGATACGACCGAGCGGCCGAGTTGATCGCCCTCGGTGAACGCGCGGCAGAGGCTCATCTGTCCGAAATTAAGTCGCTCTTGCTTCCGCGCAGGCAGTGGCCTTCGGACGGGAATTGAGAATTGATGTTCCCCTCCCCGCGTACCATTCGTCACCTGCGTCGTTACCGTGAAATCACGGCTGCCTTTGTGCGCCACGGCTTTGGTTTTTTGTTTGACCAGTTGGGACCGCAGTGGCAGTCCTTGCGGCAAGTACTGCGGCTTCCAATCCGAAGGAGTGTTTCAACGCTGCCCGAAGACCTGGCAATCCACTTCCGGCTGGCGTTGGAAGAACTGGGACCAACCTTCGTCAAATTTGGACAGATCCTATCCACCCGTCCCGACCTGCTTCCTCTTGCCTACATTGCCGAGCTGAGTAAATTGCAGGACGCCGTTCCGCCAGAGCCCTGGGAGGCAATCCGTGATCTACTGACCCAGGAACTTGGGCGTGAGCCGGAAAAGGTATTTGCCACGATTGACCCGCAGCCGATGGCCGCGGCCTCCCTGGCCCAGGTTCATGCCGCCACGTTGCCAGGTGGTCAGGAGGTTGTGATCAAGGTTCAACGGCCAGGCATCACCACCATGATTGACACCGATCTCGAAATCCTGTCATTCCTGGCGGTACGTGCACAGGCCACCCCACTGGGGAAGGTGTATGACTTCGCCAGCATAGCGGATGAATTTGCTTTCACGTTGCGGAATGAACTGGATTACCACCGCGAAGGCCGTAACGCCGACCGTTTTCGTGAGAACTTTGCTGGCGAGCCTCATCTCTATATCCCGCAAGTGTATTGGGATTTCAGCACGCGGCGCGTGCTGGTGCTGGAACGCATCCACGGAATCAAGATTAACGATATACCCGCCCTGGAGGCTGCCGGCTACGACCGCCATCAGGTGGCATTGCACAGCGCTCGCATCATTATCAAGGAAACATTGGAGGACGGATTTTTCCACGCCGACCCCCATCCGGGTAACTACAATGTGCTGCCAGGCGAAGTGATCGGCGCTATGGATTTTGGGATGGTTGGCTACCTGAGGAATCGTGAGCGCCTCGATCTTATTCGATTCTATCTCTTCGCAGTTGCTTTGGATGCTGATGGCATCGTGGAGCAGTTGGTCCGAATAGGAGCAGTAGGCGCTGAGTTTGATCGAATCGGATTAGCACGCGATATCAGCCGGCTTCTAAATAGATTTTATGCCCTTCCCCTAAAAGACATCCGTGCCAGCGAGGTGATCGAGGAAATCATGCCCGTCGCCTTTCGCTATCATCTGCGCCTGCCGCGTGAGTTGTGGCTTTTGGGGAAAACGCTGACAATGATGGAGGGCGTCGGGCTGCTACTGGATCCAGAATTCGATATGTTTGAAGTAGCCCAACCCTTTATAAAGCGTCTGACATTGCACCTTGTAATGCCTAACGAGGGGTGGGGGCGGGCAGTCCTGCTTGATGGAGCAAATTGGGGTGAGCTATTCAAGCGGTTGCCTCGTGTTGGAAGCCTAATGCTGGAACGTCTCGAGCGCAATGAATTATTCCAATTGAACATCAAGGGTGCCGACCGCATTATGGGCAGGTTGGATCGGCTGGCTACGCGGCTGACGCTCAGTGTGCTTGTCGCTGCACTCATTATCGGATTGGCAATGCTGGTACCGCTTACCGCCCCTGGCAGCCTGATACAGTGGGTAATTGTGATCGGCTTTATCAGCGCGGTTGGATTGGTGGTATGGCTGTTCATTTCAATCCTGCGGACAAAGCCATGATACGAATTCTATGCCCGCTGCTATCGAGCAACAAGCAACGTCTCAAGCAAAGCCATCTCTTCGACCTCGGTTTTGACTTCCCCATCCAGCCAGGAAGCGCGCAGACGGTTTAAGATGTTCTGGTAGACGCGGCCAGGAGGAAGGCCGCGCGATTTGAGATCGTGGCCGGTCGTCTTTGGGCGGACTCGCCGCCATCGCACCACAAAGTTATCGAGAACCTCACGGCCCTTCCCGGTTGTTCCAAGATAAACCGCATAAACTGCCAACAAGGGAACGTCTTCGAGGCGGGTAAAGATGGCGCTCGGTTTCGCCTTTTTTACAGCAGGCAAATCCTGCCTGAGCTCACTGGCGGCCCGGAGATTGCGCCTCAGTGTCACAGGAAATCGCAATCGGGTAGATACGGCATCCACTTCAGAGGGATTCAGGCGCGACAGCCACAGGAGGTAGCCCAGTGCCAGTCGGCGCGGCACAGGTCCGAGGTCCGGCAAGCGGCCCCAGTCTTCTGGCGGAGGCTGATCCACGCCAGAAGCCAGCAGCCGGCGCAGGCCATCGTTCCATAGCAACGAAGGGTGGATGGCAATCAATAATTTCAATTCAGCCAGGCGGGCCAGTATATTGGCTGCACGCGCCTCGGACAAGATCAGGTTCAGCTCGTGACGGATACGGTCGCCGCTGAGCTTCTCGAGTAGCGAGCGCGCCTCGACCATCAGTTGCAGGGTGCGGGTCTCGATGCGGAAGCCAAAACGCTGCTCGAAGCGGACAGCGCGCAACAGCCGGGTGGGATCGTCTACGAAGGAAAGGGAGTGCAGAACCCGCACCAGGCCATCCTGCAGGTCGCTCAACCCGCCCCAAGGATCGAGCAGCTCGCCATAATGATGCCCATCCAAACGCAAGGCCATCGTATTGATCGTGAAATCACGGCGGTGCAGGTCCAGCTTGATGCTGCCGCGCTCGACCGAAGGCAGGGCGGAAGGATGGTCGTAGAACTCCTGGCGGGCAGAGATGAAATCGAGGGAGGGAGGTGTAGAGGGTAAAGATTCCTGATACGTGATGCGTGATGAGTGAGGAGCGAGGAGCGAGGAGGGAGGTGTAATCTGCGAGGCCAAGAACCACTTCGCGGTGCCGAAGCGGGAATGACTGGTGACTTTGCCGCCATAGCGTTTTGCGAGCGAACGCGCCAGGGCAATGGCGTCGCCCTCCACGACCATGTCGAAGTCCAGGCTGGGGCGTTCGAGCAAAAGGTCGCGCACGAAGCCGCCGACCACGTAGAGCGGCAGCTTCTGGACGGTCGCTTCATCGGCTACGGCCTGGATGAGCGCCAAACGTTCGGGCGGCAGCGCTTTTTCCAGCTTATCGGCCAGATCGAGACGCGAGGCCGGATGCGGTTTCGGCGCAAGGGTTTTCAAGAGATCAGTGCGGGTGACAATTCCGACGATGGCATTGCTCTTCGGATCCACCACTGGCACCTGCCCCCAACCGCTATCGGTCATGCGCGCCTGAAGGTATTGGATTGAATCGTCCGGGCGGACGGTTACTTCCCCGGCCTCCATCAGGCTGGCAGCGGTCAGGTTGAGCTTGTGCGCCAGCGCCCGATCCACGGCGCGGCGCGTCAGCAAGCCGACGACTCGTCCCTCCTGCACGACCGGAAAGCCCTCGTAACCGTACTTCTGCATCAGCCGGGCAGCCTCCTGGAGGGAGGCCTCGGGTGCCAAAACGTGCGGTCGGTGGGACATGATCTGCGCGGCGGTCACGGATGGCCGCACGTGACGCGGCAGGATTTCGAGTAATTCCTGGCAAATGGACCTCACCCCTTCGGCTGCGCCCCCTGGTCCGACCGCCACCGTTCGTGCCGCGAGCAACGGCGGCACGCCGGTGCGAGACGGCAGGGCAGGCCCCGGCCCCTCTCCTACAGGGAGAGGGGGGTTTTTAATGAGTGCAGCAGCCGCCCGTTCGTGCCCACCGCCGCCGAAGTGGGCTGCGACGGCTGCCACGTCAATACCATCCGTGGTCGAACGCGCCACCATGCGGATGCCTTCGGAGGTGGTCACCAAGACGAAGATGGCGTCCGGGTCGAGCAAGTCGCGCAATTTGTGCGCCAGGGAAGAGATCTCTTCGCTCATCTCACCTGCCTCGCCGCAGGTGATGATTACACGATGGCCCTGAATGTTATACGTCTGCGCCTCGGCAGCCAGCTGATCATAAATCTGACGCTGTTCCGCTGAGAGCGGTGGGTTTAGGAAATTGGCCGCGATCTGCAGACTGGCGCCTTGCTCCACGAGATGAGCCGCGGCGCGGATATCGCGCGGCGTGGTGCCGGCGTAGGTCAGCGAGCCGGTATCTTCGTAGACGCCCAGCAGGAGCAGGGTCGCTTGAATGGCGCCGAGCGGACCGTTGTGCGCCTCCACTGCTTCGACCAGTATGGTAGTCGTGGCCCCGGTCTGGCTGGTGGCGACCTCCCATTCGGGCGGCAGGCTGCGGCGCGGCGGATGATGGTCTATCACGCGGACGCTCGTCTCCGCACCCATACCTTTGATCGTGACCAGCGACTGAGTATCCACCAGCGTAACCGCCTCGACAGGCTCGGAAGGCAGGTCGCGCGGGTCTACGAAGGGCAGTTCCGCGCCGTAGAGCGTGACGAACGAGCGCACGTTGCGGTTCATCTTGCGCGGCAAGACCGGCAGCGTACCCTCATCCAAAAGGTACGCGCCCAGCAAGGATGCCAGGGCATCGAAGTCGGCTTGCTCGTGGGTCAGGATCAGTCGCATGGTCTGATAGTTGAGTGGTCAGGTGGTCGCGTGATCTGGCTTTATGGTTGCACAGTTTTAGCAACCATTATTGTAGCACACTGAAGAGGGGATGCCGTGCCACAATCTTCGATTTGCGCCTTTTCACCGACACAGGGATTGACGCTGTGTGTAGGATGTGTATAATAGATCTATGAACAGCCGAGAGATCATTGCCCGGCTCAAAGAAAACGGATGGGTTTGGTACATATCCGCGGCAGCCATCATCATTTCAAGCACCCAGAAAAACCCGGGCGTGTGACCGTTCCCCACCCGAAAAGGGATATTCCACGAGGAACGCTGCGAAGTATTTACCGTCAGGTCGGCTGGCCCTGGCCAGAGAAAAAGTGAGTGCCTATGCGTTACCCAGTTGTTATTCACAAAGATCCCGATAGCGATTACGGCGTGACCGTACCAGACCTGCCCGGCTGTTTCAGCGCCGCGGAAACAATGGACGAGGCTTTGCAGGAGGTAGTCGAAGCCATCGAATGCCACCTGGAAGGGATGCTGTTGGACGGAGAGGCGATCCCCACTCCTAAAACAGTGGAACATCACCTGAATAACCCTGACTATGCCGATGGGACGTGGGCGTTGGTCACGGTAGACGTAACAAAACTATCCGGAAAAACGAGGCGAGTAAACATCACTTTGCCGGAACGCGTGCTGAGTGTAATGGATAAGTATGCAACTGAACACGGCGAGACTCGTTCCGGGCTGATCGCGGAGGCGGCTATCGAATACATCGCAACACGCGAAGATGCTTCGGGAAAATGAAGTCTCGGAAAATTGAGAAATCAGGTATAATGTCGTCCATGCAACTGAACCCGTCCCCAGCCCCGCGCAAGCAAAAGCCTCTCCGGTCTGGATAGGTTCGGTTCGTCACGCCCACCCGCGGCTCCCAGACCTGAGGAGCCGCTTTTGTTTATAATCACGAAGGACACGAAGGAACACGAAGATTCATGAAAGTTTCTGTTTTTGGTGGTTCCCAACCTGAAGAAGGCTCCCGTGCTTACCAGGAAGCCTACGAACTCGGCAAGCTGCTCGCCGAGGCGGGACACACCGTGCTGACCGGCGGCTACATCGGCACGATGGAGGCCGTCAGCCGCGGGGCGAGCGAAGCGGGCGGACACGTCATCGGCGTGACCTGCGCCGAGATCGAGCGCTGGCGCCCAGTCAAAGCCAATGGCTGGGTGAAGGAGGAATGGCGCAGGGAAACGCTGCTGGAACGGCTGCAGACCCTCGTCGAGGGTTGCGACGCCGCCATCGCCCTGCCCGGCGGGCCCGGCACGCTGACCGAGATCGCTCTGACCTGGAACCTGATGATCATCGGTTCGATCACTCCCAGGCCACTGATCCTGGTCGGCGATGGCTGGCAGATCGTCCTCGACCAGGTTTACCAATCGTTCGCTGAGTATGTTCCGGCCAATCAACGCGCTCTTGTAGAGTTTGCGCCGGACGTTCAAAAAGCAGTAGAGATTCTAAAATCTTAATCCTGTGTCGTTGCGAGGGTCGAGTAGGGTTGAGCAGCGTAGCGTATCGAAACCCGTATCGAGACCCGAAGCAGCCCCTGGCAAGCGGGGGATTGCTTCGTCGCTCCCGTTGGTCGCTCCTCGCAATGACACACAAAACGAGGAACTTATGGCAGACGAAAAACTCACCCCCCGCAACGAAGATTTTTCCGAGTGGTACAACCAGTTGGTGCTCAAAGCCGAGCTGGCCGATTACGCCCCTGTGCGCGGCTGCATGGTGGTGCGGCCATACGGCTGGGCACTGTGGGAAAACATCCAGGCCGCGCTCGACCGGCGCTTCAAGGCCACCGGCCACGTCAACGCCGCCTTCCCGCTTTTCATCCCGATGTCTTTCCTCGAAAAGGAAAAGGCGCACGTAGAGGGCTTCTCGCCAGAGCTGGCCATCGTCACCATCGGCGGCGGCGAGAAGCTGGAGGAGCCGCTGGTCGTGCGCCCCACTTCCGAGACCGTGATTGGCTCGATGTACGCCAAGTGGATCCAATCCTACCGCGACCTGCCGGTGCTGATCAACCAGTGGGGCAACGTCGTCCGCTGGGAGCTGCGCACCAAGCTCTTCCTGCGCACGCTGGAATTCTACTGGCAGGAGGGTCACACTGCCCATGCCAGCGAACAGGAAGCCCGTGAGGAAACGATGCGCATGTTGGGCGTCTACGCGGATTTCGCCATCAACGAGGGCGCGGTGCCAGTCATCCAGGGCATCAAGAGCGAGAGCGAGAAATTTGCCGGCGCGGTGCAGTCCACCTCCATCGAGGCGATGATGGGTGACACGCGCGCCTTACAGGCTGGCACTTCCCACTTCCTCGGCCAGAACTTCGCCAAAGCCTTCAACATCCAGTACCTCGACATGAGCAACACGCTCCAATACGTCTGGACGACCTCTTGGGGCCTCTCCACCCGCTTCGTCGGCGCCATCATCATGACCCACGGCGACGACCAGGGCCTGATCCTGCCGCCCAGGCTGGCGCCCCTCCAGATCGTGCTCATCCCCATCTACAAGAACGACGCCGAGCGCGGCGCGGTGCTGCCGGTCGTCGAGCGCATCAAGGCCGAGCTGGCCGACTTCCGCCTGAAAGTGGACGACCGGACGGAGATCACGCCCGGATTCAAGTTCAACGATTGGGAGATGCGCGGCGTGCCGTTACGCATTGAAATCGGCCCGAAGGATGTGAAAAAGGGGACAGTTGCCCTGGCGCGGCGCGATAAACCCGGCAGAGAAGGCAAGTCCTTCGCCCCCCAGGCGGATCTGGCGCGGACCGTGGGCCTGCTCCTGGACGAGATACAGGCCTCCCTGCTGGCGCGCGCGACGGCTTTCCGCGATAGTCACATCCACGACCCAAAGGTCTATGACGAGTTGAAGGAAGTGGTCGCCAGCGGCTGGGCATTCTCGTGGTGGTGCGGCAGCAAGGACTGTGAAGCGAAGGTGAAGGAAGACACCAAAGCCACCACCCGCTGCATCCCGCTGGAACAGCCCGGCGGCAAGGGCAAGTGCATTGTCTGTGGGAAAGAGACAAAACAGAAGGCGTATTTCGCGCGAGCGTATTAGTTCAATCGGCCAAACCCTGCACGACGCCCGCCGCGTGTTGCACTGCGCAACCATCCGTGCTATACTCTCTTTGAGAAAGGAGTGAGTGATGAACACTTTACACGTTCGCAGTGTTCCCGATAATCTCTACCAGCGACTGCAACAACTGGCTCAAAACCGTAACCGATCCCTGAGCGCACAGGTGGTAATGATGCTTACGCGGGCTTTGGAGGAAGAGGAGTACCAGAGGGAACAGGCCAAAGCGCTGACATCTATCCGCCGCCGCCGGTTTACGCCTCCCGCGAAATCCCCTTCCAGTCTCGAACTGCTGCGCGAGGACCGCCAGCGATGAACGACAAGCGTCTGCGGTTCGTCGTGGATGCCAGTGTCGGGATCAAACTATTCGTGGACGAACCACTCTCGGACCGAGCGCACGCACTTCTCGCGAGATTGACCGAAGATCCGCCCACCGAATTCTACGCCCCCGACCTTTTTTACATCGAGTGCGCCAACATCCTGCTGAAATATGTGCGCCGCTTTGGTCGTTCGTTGAAAGATTCGCAAGCCGACTTGGCAGATTTGAGCAAACTGGCAATCAAGCCGGTTTCCACAGCCGACCTGATGCAAGACGCGCTCTTGCTGGCTTCAGAGAAAAATCTGACTGCGTATGATGCCTGTTATGCAGCCCTGGCTCAACGATTGAACATTCCTTTGATCACAGCCGATGAGCCGATGACGCAGGCAGTGAAATGGGCCGTCTGGCTGGGAGACTTTGAATGAAACTCTCTCAACTGTTCGGCCAAACTCTGCGCGACGCCCCCTCAGACGCTGAGGTCGAAAGTCATGAATGGCTCACGCGCGCCGGATTCATCCGCCCGCTCGGGGCGGGGATTTTCTCGTATCTCCATCTGGCAAAACGAGCCATGACCAAGATCGAGAATATTCTGCGCCAGGAGATGGACGCCATTGGCGGGCAGGAAGTCGCCATGCCGGTCGTCCATCCGGCAGATTTGTGGAAAGAGACCGGGCGCTGGTACCAGATCGGCTCGGAGATGGGCCGCTTCAAGGACAAGTCCGACCACGATATGGTGCTGGCGATGACGCACGAAGAAGTGGTCGCCGACCTTGCCCGTCGCGAGGTGCAATCCTACAAACACCTGCCGCGCCTGATCTACCACATCCAGACCAAGTGGCGCGACGACCCGCGTCCGCGCGCCGGGCTGATCCGCGTGCGCGAGTTCAACATGAAGGACAGCTACAGCCTGGACGCGGATTGGGAGGGGCTGGACAGACAGTACCGCGCGCACTACCAGGCCTATTTCAACATCTTCCATCGCTGCGGGTTACCGGTCATCGCAGTGAAGTCGGACGTAGGCATGATGGGCGGCAAGCTGGCGCACGAATTCATGTATCTCACGCCCATCGGCGAGGACACTTTACTGCTGTGCAAGAATTGCGGCTACACGGCCAATCGACAGGTGGCGCGCTTTCAGAAACCGGCGGCGGCTCAGGAAAAACCAAAACCCATCGAGAAAGTCGCCACGCCCGGCGCGCACACCATCGAAGAGCTGGCAATTTTCCTCGGCGTACCAAAATCCAAAACCGCCAAAGCCGTCTTTTTCATAGCGCAAATCCCGCAAGGACAGGAAACGACCGAGAGATTCATCTTCGCGGTAGTGCGCGGCGACATGGACTTGAACGAGACCAAGCTGGCAAATGCCATTGGCGCGAAAGACCTGCGACCCGCCACAGAGGAAGAGATCAAGGCTATCGGCGCCGTGCCAGGGTTTGCTTCGCCGGTTGCCCTCACCCCTGCTCCCCTCTCCCGATCTTCGGGAAAGAGGATGGGGGTGAGGATCGTCGTAGACGACATCATCCCCGAATCACCCAACCTGGTCGCGGGGGCAAACGAAGAAGGTCATCACCTGCTCAACGTCAACTACGGACGCGATTATACGGCCTCCCTCGTCACCGACATCGCCGCGGCAGACGAGGGCGCGGCCTGCCCGCAGTGTGGCTCAGCCATGCACGCCGCACGTGGGGTGGAGGTAGGCAACATCTTCCAGCTCGGCACGCGCTACAGCGAAGCCCTGGGCTGTTTCTTCGTGGACAAAGACAAGCAAAGCAAGCCGGTTGTCATGGGTTCCTACGGCATCGGCGTTGGGCGATTGTTGGCCTGCATCGCCGAAGAACACCACGACGAGCATGGGCTGATCTGGCCGGTGACGGTCACGCCGTATCAGGTGCATCTGGTTTTACTACGCGGCAAAGGCGATTCCAGGAGCGAAGAAATCGCCGAAAGCCTCTATCGCGACCTTCGAGCCGCACAAATCGAAGTTCTTTTCGATGACCGCGACGAGAGTCCCGGCGTCAAGTTCAACGACGCGGACCTGATTGGCTGCCCCCTCCGCGTCACGGTCAGCGAGCGGGCGCTGAGCGCGGGCGGCGTGGAGATGAAACTGCGACACAAGGCTGATAAGGTGATTGTGCCCCTCGATGAAACGGTAGCACGCCACAGGTCAGAGATTGCCGCGCTGGAGGCCGAAATCGCCACGCAAATCATCCCCGTCGAGTACAATGCTCACTGATACCTGATCACTGATTACTGAACATTGAAACATGCCCGCCATTGACCTCGGACGTCTAAAAACCCAGGCTGCCCGGTTGAGTGATTATTTCGATCAACCGGATGTCTTCGTGCACCAATTGCACGAAATGCTCGAGTCTTACACGAACCGTACCATTCGGCCGGCGCAGGCAGCCGTGCGTTCTTCCCTGCCCAGTTACCGCGTACCGAAACCTGTGCTGCGACAAATCGAGAGTGAGCTGGAGGCCCTGGCCGACCAATTTCCGCCGCAAGCAACGGAGTTGGTGAACGCTTTGTGGAAAGCCAGCTACCTGGAAACGCAGTTGTTGGCCTGTCATCTCATGGGCTACATCCCGCCCGCTTCGGCGATGCCGCTTTTCTCGCTCCTCCCCGAATGGACGCAGCAATCGAAAGACCTGGCAATCCAGGAAGCATTGTTGACGGACGCCTTAAGACGCTTGCGTCGTGAGAATTCCAAAGTGCTTCTCATCTTGATCGAAGACTGGCTCAAGTCGTCCGATTACAGGGCGCAAATCTGGGGACTGCGGGCGTTGATTCCTTTGCTCAACGAGCCGGGATTCGAAAATTTGCCGGCTGTCTTTCGCATCCTGCGACCAGCGGTCGAGGCTGCCCGCCCGGGCACGCAACTGGACCTGCAGGCTTGCCTTGCCGCGCTGGCGCGGGTCTCGCTGACCGAAACGGTGTACTTCCTGCGCGAGGTCATTGCAACCTCGCAGGATGCGGAGATGCTGCGCATCCTGCGACGCATGTTACCCACCCTGCCACCGGACATTCAATCTGGGCTGCGAGAGGTGCTGAGGCAAGAAAAATAGAATATAGTTTGGCAGTCCTCAATCGCCCTATTTCCCCCTACCTCCACTTTCCCACCACCCCTGCAGCGCGACGAACGGCAGCGCCTGGGTCTGTTCCCCCGTCCGACCGGAATTCCACGTCACCACCAGCTCGCGCCTGGCGCGCGTAATTCCTACGTATAGCAGCCGCAGCCGCTCCTTGACGTAGTCCAGCCGCGCCTGCTCGGTTGCCGTGCCCTCCGTGTACCACTTGTACTCGCCACTTGTTCCCGAAACCTCCAACTGCGCCAGCGCCTCGGCTTCCAGGTTCAGCCTAGTGGTCGAGCTATCGCCCTGAGCGCTCACGCCGAAGGCCTGTCGAAGGGCTGTCGAAACCCCGCGCACGAACCACTTCTCCGCGATGTAACGGTCGTAAGGCTGGAGCGAGGGAAAATCATAGTTATTGACCGACATCAAATAAACCCGATCCCACTCCAACCCTTTGGCTTTGTGCATGGTCGTGACCACCACCTTGCCCCTGTGCTGCCCTGGGTCGAAGCCCGAGTCGTCGCTGCTGAAGCCAATAAAACGCCGCTCGTTGCGAGCAATCACACCCAACTCCCCAGTCAGCTCAGGCAGACGCCAGTCGGCGTGATCGTCGGCGGTCCGACGCAGCACCAGCGCCAGCTTGTGCGCCAGCGCCAGGTCAGCGGCTTCGGTGAACAGGTCTTGCGCCAGGGTCAGGATCATCTGGTCGATCGGCAGCAGGGTCGTACCCTGCCAGCGGTGGACGATCTTTCGGAATTCTTCCAGCTCCGCCCTCAGCCCTGCCCCTCTTGCTCGGCGAGGGACTCCTGTCCCCGCCGAGGCACTGACCATAGGTCTTCGCTCGGAATTTTGGGGGAGACCGCCGGTCGGTTCGGTATCGGGGTCAGGGGACCCAGGTGCAGCCGTGGTGAGTTCTGCCAGCCAATCCCAATCCGGGCGCGGGGCGAGGAAAGATTCCACCTCGCGGCACTTGCGCAGCAGCTCAGTGATATGCTTGTACATCTCACGCTGGTCATCCTCGCCTTCGCGCCAGCCACGCCGCCAGACCTGATAAACTCGCGCCAGCTTGTTTGACGACTGTGGATCGGCCAGGTAGGCGACCACGTTGCCCAATGCGCCGGCTGCAGCCCGCGTGGACGAGGTGCTGGCGAGGAATTCGATGTAGTCAATTTTGTGCTTCTTCAGCGCTTCGATGACCTCCACGCCGCGCTGGTTGCGCGGTACCAGCACAGCCACAGTCCAATCTCTGTGCTCGGGCAGCCAGCGAGTCAGCGAATCAACGACAGCGGCGATCTCTTCATCAGGGGAGAGTTTTCGGCCAATTAAACGGATGCCAGTCGGGTCGTCGGGCGGGTTCGGCTGAGGATCGCCAGCGGGTGCAGGTTGAATGTATGGCACGGTCAACGCCTCACGGACGGACGAGTCCGGATGTTCCCCATTCACCCAATCAATCAAATAATTTGCCAGGGTGATGATCGAAGGCTGCGAGCGGCCCGAATCAGGCAGCTCACATCGAAAACCGGCCTCGTGGGCGATGAAGTCGCGCAGGTAACGGGGGTTGGCAGTAGTGAAGGTTTCGAAGATGGCCTGGTTGGGGTCACCGACACGCACCCAATTGCCCCCTTCGACTTCGCTCCTCCCCTTCGGCTTGCGCTCAAGGTTCTCGCTTCGCTCAGGGGAGCCTCCGGCTAGCAAACGCAAAATCTGCTCTTGCAACAGGCTGGAATCCTGGGCCTCGTCCTCCAAAATGTACGGCCAGCGGTAACGCAGGCGCTCGAGGTACTCGGTGTCCAGCTCGAGCAGGTGCAGCGCCAGGCGGATCAGGTCGTCGAAGTCCACCGCACCGCGATAGGTGAGGGCACGCTGGTAGTTGGCATAGATCTCCCAGCCCATCTCGGCCAGTGGAAGCGCGGCGGGCTGACGATCAAGCTGGCGGCGCAGATCTTCGGGCGATAAGCGGCGATCCTTGGCCGAGCGGATGAAGCTCAACGCCAGGCCCTCCACCAGTTCGGGCAATTGCTGACGGCGCACCCACTCGCGCTTGGAGTCGTCCATGGCTGGGTCGAGGTAATCGTCGAGGAAACAGGGATGCGCCTGCAGCCAGGCCTGGGCGGCTTCCTTGCGGATGAAATCGGCCTCGCGCTCGTCAATAATGCTGAAGCGTTCCTCCAGCCCGACCAGGGCCGGTTTCTCGCGCACGATGTCGTGCGCCAGCCCGTGCAGCGTGCGGACGCGGTAGCCGATATGCGGCAGCAGCCCGTGCGCCTGAATGAATCCGCTGACCCTGCTGGAAAAGTTATCCACTGCCGAGTTGACCAGCGTGACGATGAGCACTTCCTGGTCAGAGCCAAGCCCGCCGCGGGCGATGATCTCCGCCGCCAGCGCGGAGAGGGTATGCGTCTTGCCGCTGCCTGGCACAGCGGAAATACCCATCTTCCCGCGGCGATAGGCAAGAATTTCGGATTGAGAGGGGCGAGGGGTAAAGGCAGTCATGTGTTGAGATCTTAGGGTCTCATGCTGCTACTATTGAAACATCGGGCGGTGAAATTATTCATCGCCCGATGTCCGTTGACGAACTATTTCGATAACTTCGCAGATTTCCTTTTCGATATCCCCCCGAAAATTCGATTCAGAAAACTGCCAGCTTCCATCCGGTAGGCGTTCCTGAAAGTGGTGCGGATAACCCTTTAGGCCAGTCAACGCCGAATAATCTGGATGTGGACAGTCGTCCCAACCGAACAGACGTTTATCGCCGGGGGAGGGAAGGGTCAGGTCAATCATGGCGTAGGAGTAACTCCCGCTGGTGGGATCGTAGTGGATATCCAAGAATAGTGTCTCGCTGAAAAAGGCGCGCACCTTACCGCCGAGGAGTTGAACTCTGGCGAAAAGCCCGCTCTGGCGCAGGATGCGAACGATCGGCGCGTGCCAGATGTTCACATCTCCTCCAAAAAGTGGGTTAACTGCTCCAGTTCATGCCGAACCGCCCGCCACTCCAGCAGGTCGGTATAAAGCGTGTGGTCATTTGCAGAAGCGCCCTTTTGGGTCTGCGCTTCGAGCTTTTCAATGTCGCCGTATTGTTCGCTCAATTGTCCGATGCGCTGACGCAGTCCAATAATACGGTCTGTGGTTGCCTGCGCAATGCCCCGCTGAATGAGTTCATCTTCGTCGACCGCCATGATTTTTTGCAAGTCAATCAGTAAGTTTTGAGTGCGGGAGGTAAGAACCATAATTCTCTCCTTTCACACAAACATTATCCACGCTTCTCGACTCGTTTGTGTTACCATAATTTTCTCTCCTGTTCCATGCATTTGCTCAAAAAGATTATAGCATGTTCGAACAGTCTTATGACATCTTCTGAAACGCGACTGGAAGTCTCACCCCTCCCTCCTCTTCCATGGGGAAAGGTGGGGGGCTGGCGAACGAATCTGTATTTGCCAATTGCTATTCCAATTTGATCTTTTTTGCGCTGCCAAGGTCCAGAAC
>Ga0209609_10000657_pt1 | contig 20388 bp, 15 predicted proteins | sample LakKivw325mmetaG_FD_184136 | JGI IMG/M metagenome (GOLD analysis project Ga0209609, IMG submission 184136) | Anoxic lake water microbial communities from Lake Kivu, Rwanda to study Microbial Dark Matter (Phase II) - Lake Kivu water 325m metaG... | ecosystem: Environmental > Aquatic > Freshwater... | reverse complement strand
ATCGTCCCCATCTCATCCACGGCAAAGGCTTTGCTGCCTGCCTCATCCAGCAAGGCGAGATAGGCAGCGGAGTGGCACTCTGGCGTGATGATCACCCGAGTCACATCCACTCCAGCAGTAGCCGTGTGTTCAAGAATCTGCGCACCGAATGGATCGCGGCCTACCGCCGACATTAAGACGGTAGGCTGGCCCAGTCGAGCCAGGTTCTCGGCCACATTGCGGCTTACTCCGCCGAAGCTGACCGTGATTTCGCCGGGGATGGAAGCCCCTGGCTGCAGTGGCTTGCCAGCGCGACCTTTGACATCGATGCTGGCTGCCCCGATGACGAGGACGTGCGGTGCGGTCGGCATGTGCCCACTAGCCCCCAGACGCCGCCCTGATCGCGGCGCTGACCAGGGTCTGGCCGCCCATGCCGTAGGTGAAGACCATGGCGTACTGCACCAGCTCTTCCTTTTGGCCATTCAACTTGCTCTGGTCCACCGCACCGGGAAGCAGGATGAATCCCACGACAAACGCAAAGATAATGGCCGTGATGTTGGGGCGCCACAATTGCCCGACTTTGTAGGCTTCGAGGAAACTGCTGGCGACGTTGCCAAAGACCACGGTGAGATAGAAAATCACTTGCCGCCCCAAGGTCAGGGGGGCTGGCGATTCAGCAGCCTTGGCCACTTCCTTGCCGTCCTTCACTCCCAATCGCAGTGGATTGAACAGCCATCTATCCATCTCTGCCCTCCTCGAAAAAGTGGTGCGATCCCAAGCTTCGACGTAGTATAGCCAATCGCGAAAGAAGCACCAAGTGCTCCAGGACGCAGGATAGCTAGAGGCGCTCTTTCAGTGCCTGGGCTGCTGCCTTGGTCATGTGCGTAACCGTGCTCAACTCCTCGAGCGATGCTGCGCGTATCGCTTCCAGAGACCCGAAATGCTTGAGCAAAGCTTGACGGCGCCTGGGGCCGATGCCTGGCACGTCATCCAGGCGCGATTTCATACCAGTCTTCTCCCTTAGTCGACGATGGTAGCCAATGGCAAAGCGGTGCGCCTCGTCACGAATGCGCTGCAACAGGTACAAGCCCTCCGAGTCGCGCGGGAGGAGGACCGGGTCGGGGTGCCCGGGCACGAATACTTCCTCGCGCTGCTTGGCAAGGCTGATGGTGGGCACGTTCTGCACATCCAACGCGGCCAGGGCTTCGGTGGCTGCGCGCAACTGTCCCTTGCCGCCATCTACGATCAGCAAGTCCGGTAGCACACGCCACAGATTCTTCTCATAAGAAGCCTCTTCCTGTTGGGCACCCGATACGGCGCGGCCCTGGACGTCGCACGAGCGTGCCCGCTTGAACCGTCTTTTCAGGACCTCTTGCAGCATGGCATAGTCGTCGGCACCCTCGACGCTCTTGATACGAAAGCGCCGGTAATCGCTCTTGCGCGCGACTCCCTTGGCGAATACCACCATGCTGCCTGTGGCCAACTGGCCTTGAATGTTGGAGATATCATAGCATTCAATGCGTGCGGGAGCGCGTTCAAGGTGGAGATGTTTCTGCAGATCATCCAGCGCCTTGACCTGCCGTGCTTCGTCCGCTTGCCACTGCAACCGCAGATGGGTTAGCGTCTCCGCGGCGTTGTCTGCCACCAAGCGCACCAGCTCGTGCCCCTGGCCGCGACGCGGCACACGGATCGCAACCTTGGTGCCGCGCTTCTGACGCAGCCATTCTTCAATCACCATGCCTTCATCCACGTCGTACTGTACGAGAATATCCGAAGGAATATAGGCCGCCTCATCGTAGAACTGCTTGACGAACGAGGTCATGACCTGCTGGTTGTCCTCATCCTGAGTGCCCGCCAGCACAAAGTACTCCCGTCCGATCAACTTGCCGCTGCGAATGAAGAACGCCTGCACGCACACCTGCCCGTCCTCACGGGCGAAGGCGATCACATCCTGATCAGTGTGGGATGCAGAGACGATTCTCTGTCGCTCGATGACCTGTTGCAAGGCTTGGATTTGGTCGCGCAGAGCCGCTGCCCGCTCGAACTGCATCCCTTCGGCAGCCTGTTCCATCTTGCTTCGCAGGTCATTCACGATGCGCTCCTGTTTGCCCTCCAGGAACAGCACTACCTGCTGGATGAGGCTGCGATACTCTTCACGCGAGACGGCTCCAATGCAAGGTCCCACGCAACGGCCGATGTGGTAGTAGAGGCAAGGGCGCGTATCCTTGCCCGTGATTTCCCGCTTGCAGGTCAGATAGGGGAACAACTTGCGCAGCATTTCCAGCGTCTGGTGCACCGCCTTGGACGAGGTGTACGGTCCAAAGTAGCGTGCGCCGTCGTCCTGCATTCGACGCACAGTGAAGATGCGCGGAAAGTCCTCCTGCAGCGTGATCTTCAGGTAGGGATAGTGCTTGTCGTCCTTGAGCCGCACGTTGTATTGTGGGCGGTGCTTTTTGATGAGGTTGCACTCGAGGATCAGCGCTTCCAACTCGGAGCCAGTAACGATGAACTCCAGGTCGGCAATGTGCTCCACCATGCGCTGCACTTTGGGCGCTTGATCGTTGGAGGCATGGAAGTAGGAGCGAACGCGGCTGCGCAGGTTTACGGCCTTGCCTACGTAGATCACGTGCCCATAGCAGTCCTTCATGAGGTACACTCCGGACTTGGCTGGAAGGGCACTTAGACGCTGAATAACCTGAGCTGTCTGCACGTCGTCTCCGCGATCAGGTTCGAGCTCGCCTGCTTCGCAGCGCTCGCACGATCATGAAGACGCCAACTATGATGCAAACCAAAGCCAAGGCTGGTATGAGAATGGACAGGATCGAGACAACAGCAGAGGTGACGTCCTCCGCCGTGCTGACCACGGGGTCGCCCACGCCCGCGGTCGCCACGGTGATCACGGGCCGGGCAGTGGACTTGGCCACATGCACTGTGCCTGCCACGAGAATGCCGCAGATCAAAGCCAGGACCGGGTGAACGCCAGTCACCACATCAGTGCTGGCCGCAAACAGGATGGCGCCAGCGGCAGGCCGAACTAAGGTCTGGATGATATCGTTGACGGTATCGACGGCAGGTATCTTGTCCACCAGCGCTTCAATCAGGACCAAGACAGCTAGCACGAGCATGACCCATACATTTGTCAAGGCGTCGAACGGCGGCTTCAGATGCACGAGCTGGGTGAAGCGGGCCAGCAGGGCAACGATCAGCAGCGGAATGTAGGCATTCAGACCTGCAGACGCTGACAAGCCAAAGGCCGTGATGATATTGGACAGCGCTTCAAGCATGTCTCTCCTCCGGAGCAACTCATCGCGCGCATTATAGCATGAAGCAAGGACTACAGAAAACCTGCTGGCTAGGTAGGTCCGGGCAATAGGCCTGCTCAAACCCTCCTACCCTGAACAGGCGGGGCGTTTCTGCATGCAGGCCTTTTGTGCTATAATCGCATCGGCCTCGTCCGGAGAGGCACAGATAGCAGGGGAAACCTCGTGTTGAGATACTTTCTCGCCTATGGCTTGAGCATTCTGCTCGCGATTGACGTACATGAGTTCTTCCACGCCTGGATGGCCGATCGCATGGGTGACCCAACGGCCAGGTATCTTGGCCGTGTGTCGCTAAACCCTCTGGTGCACCTCGATCCAGTGGGCACAATTGTGATGCTGATGTCCATCCTTTCGCGCGTGGGATTCGGCTGGGGCAAACCCGTACCCGTGAATCCGCGCAATCTGCGCCACGGCCCCCGTGTCGGCATGGGGCTGGTGTCGTTTGCCGGACCGCTCGCCAATCTGATCACAGCAGGGGTGCTCGGACTTCCCCTGCGCCTGCATGTGCGTCTGCCAGGCACACTGGCTGAACTGCTCTTGATAGCGGCGCTGACCAATATCGGTCTGGCGGTCTTCAACCTTATTCCCCTGCCACCCCTCGACGGATACGGTGTCCTGCAGGGCATTCTCGCAAGTGCGCGCGGTACCTGGGGTTATCGTTTGTCCGCCAGTCTCGCGCCCCTCGAGCAGCAAGGACCTTTCATCCTCATGTTCTTGATTCTGATCGGCTCACGCGTGGGCCTTTTGGGTCTCTTACTGGGACCACCGATCTCGTTTCTATCGCGGCTTCTGATCGGTGTCTAATCTTGCGCGCTGGTTACCGCCTGCGACAGTTCCTGAGAGCAGTGCACCCGCGTAGAGTGGCATCCGGCCACTCGAGCTCGCTTTGTCAGGACGCGACCTGGACGGCGCGCTTCGACCCTGAGCAGAACAGGCTTTTCCGGCGCATGTCTCCCCAGGAGCAGGGGCATGCTCTGGCCGTCCTAGCCACGCTGCACCGTATGGGGTATTCTGAACCCGTCCTCGACCAAGCCGCACTGCTGCATGACGCGGGCAAGATGGGAGGAAACATACGTCTGTGGCACCGCGTGCTTACGGTGCTGCTCCAGTCGCTGTCGCCTGGTCTGCTATTGCGGATAGCGCGCGAGGAGCCAGGCAGTTGGCGCTATCCCTTTTTTGTTCAAGCGGAACACGCTGTGCGCGGTGCCCAAATGGCGGCGCAGGTTGGAGCCGATGCACAAGCAGTGGCGTTGATCCGTTGGCACCACACTCCGCCGCGCGAGACTGACCTGGATGCGCCGGGTCAGGCGTTGTTGGCCGCGCTGCGTGCAGCGGATGATCAGAACTAGTCGCACGAGGTGTATGGAATGAGCATACGCGTAACCGTGGTCGGTCTGGGCCTGATCGGTAGCTCCATCGGACTGAGTTCGAAGCAAAGCAAAACCAAGTTCGAGGTCATCGGCCATGACAAGGATAGTGAAGCGGCCAAGCGCGCATTCAAGGCAGGCTGCGTCGATCGCACCGAATGGAATCTGATCAGCGCTTGCAGCGGCGCAGATCTGATTGTGCTGTGCATTCCAATGGCCGGTATCGCGGAGACGCTCAGGGCCGTGGCGCCCACCCTCAAGCCAGGCGGCGTGATCACGGATACAGCCGCTCTGAAGCTTCCAGTACTGGCGTGGGCGCGTGAGGCGCTGCCTGACAACACGCGTTTTGTGGGAGGGCACCCGGTATTGTCGGGTCAGCATGCTATGACGGCGGAGCCTTCGGCTGACCTCCTATCAGGAGCTGTTTACTGCCTGACGCCAGCCACAAACACGCCGCCTGATGCATTGCAGTTGGTTTCCGCCTGGGTCGAGGCCATGGGTGCGGTTCCATACTTCCTGGACGCCGCCGAGCACGATGGCCTGATTGCTGGGCTGGAACAGGCGCCACTGCTCTTGGCCACGGCGCTGCAAATGGTCACAGGCGCGAGCCCTGCCCGCCGTGAGCTGATGCAGCTGTCGGGCGCCGATTTTGCTTCCATGACGCAGCCTGTAGCTGGCAATGCGGAGAACCGCGTAGACCTGTGCATTCACAATGCGACAAACCTGCAGCGCTGGCTCGAAGCGCTCCAGTCCAGGTTGGCGGCGCTATGTGATTACGTGGGTAGTCAAGACCGTGAATCCCTTCTGAGAGCCTTTGCGACAGCGGCGGCAATGCGGGAAGAGTGGTCGAAAAAGGGAGTTGAGGGTTCCACGACAGACTACAGCGATTTTGGCATGCGGCAAATGCTCTTCGGCGACAACTTCCGGCAGCGCAAGCCAGGGGGTGAGTGAGTCCTTGAAGCGCACGCCAAGCAAGTCCGGCCCTAAAGGGGCCTCAAGGCACACGTACAATGTGCTGATGATCGCACCCACCTCGTTTTTCGCTGACTATGGATGTCATGTGCGTATCCTGGAGGAGGTACGCATCCTGCAGAAACTGGGCAACCAAGTAACCGTGTGCACCTACTTCATGGGGCGCGATATACCCGGCCTGGACATACGGCGGACCCTGCCCATTCCGTGGCGTACGCACTATGAAGTTGGATCGTCTCGCCACAAAGTAGTGTTCGATGTCTTGCTTTCTTTGCGCACACTACAGGTCGCTCTCCAGGTCAAGCCCGATATCGTGCACGGTCATCTGCACGAGGGTGCACTCATCGGGAGCGTTGTGGGCAAGTTGCTCAAGGCGCCGCTAGTGTTCGACTTTCAGGGCAGCCTGACAGCTGAGATGATAGACCATCGCTTCCTAACACGAGGGGGGCGCTGGCACCGTTGGCTGCGCCGGCTTGAGGACCGGATCGTCAGACTCCCGCCAGCCATCATCACCAGTTCGCAGCACGCTGCCGATTTACTCAGGAACGAATTCCACTGTGCTCCCGATAAAATCAGCATCATTCCAGATTGCGTGAACTCGGATTCGTTCGCACCGAGGGAGTCGCAGGCTGGAGGTCCCTCTGAATCAAATGCCTCACGCGAAGCATTGGCGTCCCTGCGAGCGAGCCTGGGCATTCCGCCAGAGCGACAGGTTGTGGTCTACCTTGGATTGTTGGCCGAATGGCAGGGGACAGGCCTGCTCCTCGAGGCAGCCAAGCGTGTACTGACGCACAGGTCCGACGTGCAGTTCCTGATCATGGGTTACCCGTCTGTCGAGGCATACCGGGCACGGGCAAGTGCTCTGGGGCTGGACAGTCACGTTGTGTTCACTGGCAAGATCCCCTATGAGCAAGTGCCGAGCTTTCTGGCGCTGGGCAATGTGGCCGTGGCGCCCAAAGTCTCGGCTACGGAAGGTAGTGGCAAACTGACGAACTATATGTCGATGGGGCTCCCAACCGTAGCCTTCGACGTCCCGGTCAGCCACGAGTATCTCAACGACGCGGGCGTCTATGCCCGAGCTGGCGACGCCGCCTCCCTCGCCGAGTCGCTGGAGCAGGTGCTTTCTGACCGAGCAAGGGCCCAGGAGCTGGGGAGCAGACTGCGCCAGCGGGCGGTTGAACGCTACTCTTGGACTACAGCAGGCGCCAGGATCATGGATGTGTATGACCATGTAACGCAGAACCGACGGCCGACAGCCGACAGGTGAGCAAGCCATGCCAAGTAGCGAATCCACACAAGCCGAGCAAGGTCACAGTAGAAATGGAGTGCAAGTCCATTCCAGTGCCGACGTCTCCCCTCAAGCCAAGATCGGAGCGGGAACGAAGATCTGGCATCAGGCGCAGATCAGAGAAGGCGCCTGCATTGGCCAACACTGTATCATCGGCAAGGGCGCGTACATCGACTCGAATGTGACCATCGGAAACCGGGTCAAGATTCAGAACGGTGCCTTTGTCTACCACGGTGCGACCCTGGAGGACGGCGTCTTTGTCGGACCACACGCTTGCCTGACCAACGATCATCTCCCACGCGCCATCACGCCCGACGGCAAACTGAAAGGGGATGAAGATTGGGAGGTAGGGCGCACACTGATCCAGTACGGCGCCTCAGTAGGTGCTGGGGCAATTGTGCTGCCCGGCGTGAATGTCGGACGCTGGGCGATGATCGGTGCGGGAGCCGTGGTGACAAAGGATGTCGCGGCTCATGCACTGGTCGTGGGCAATCCAGCCAGGCTCATCGGATACGTCTGCGCCTGCGGGCATCGTCTGACTGAACTGCCCGGTGGTGAAGACGCGACAAAGGGGCTACGGCGCTTTTCCTGCCCATCTTGCGGGCGTGAATACGCTTGGTCTACATAGCATGCAGGAGTGAGTGAATGTCCATCAAGTTTGGCACGGACGGGTGGCGGGCGGTCATCAGCGAAGAATTCACGTTCGCAAATGTGCGCAGGGTAGCAGCAGCCATTGGAGCGTATCTGAACGAGACAAAGGCTGACGCAGCAGCACCGGTGATAGTCGGGTTCGACACGCGCTTTCTGTCGGATCGCTACGCCTTTGAGTTGGCGCGGGTGTTGGCAGATGATGGCTTGAGCGTCTATCTGACCAAGTGCGATTGTCCTACCCCCGCTCTGGCCTATGCCATCTGGCACTGGAAGGCCCTCGGCGGGGTGATGGTCACCGCCAGCCACAATCCACCACGCTACAACGGCATCAAATTCAAAGGGCCTCACGCTGGCCCGGGCCTGCCCAATGAGACGCGACGCATTGAGGAGATGCTCGAGCAAGTTCTCGCCAAAGAAGGGACGCGCAAGATTGCAGAGCGCCCACTTTCGAATCCCGGCACAGCGTACCCCGGCATCGAGCGTTTTGACCCCATGCCGGCATACCTGGAGCACGTTCGCAAGTTGATCGACTTTGAAGCCATCTCTGCCTCTGGACTACGCGTGGCAGTGGACCCCATGTACGGAGCAGGGCGAGGCTACGTGGCCGCCCTGTTACGTGAAGCAGGATGTGAAGTCACACAACTTCACGCGGAGATGAACCCGGGGTTCGGTGGCATCCATCCAGAGCCCATCGAGCGCAACTTGAGCGAGCTAATGCAAACGTTGCGCACTGGTCACTATGACTTGGGCCTGGCTTCCGATGGTGACGCAGACCGCATTGGAGCCGTAGACGCCATGGGCCACTTTGTTGATCCGCACCGCATCCTGTCCCTCATTCTGCGCCACTTGGTCGAGGAGCGGGATGGCGCAGGCTCTGTGATCAAGACCGTCTCAACAACCCAGTTGCTCAACAAGCTGGCTGAGCACTATGGCCTGCCTCTACACGAGACTCCAGTGGGATTCAACCATATCTGCGCCTGGATGCTAAAGGAAGACGTGCTCATCGGTGGCGAGGAAAGCGGGGGCATAACGGTTAAGGGCCATGTGCCAGATGGCGATGGAATCCTGATGGGGCTATTGCTTGTAGAACTGCTGGCCTATCAGCGCAGGCCGTTGCACGAAGTGATTGCCCAGCTCATGCAGGAATTCGGCGGATTCTACTACGGGCGGCACGACCTACACACCAAGGCCTTTGACAAGATGGAACTGACGCAGCAGCTACTGACTGAGGCCCCAGACAGGCTCCTGCAGCACCGCGTGGTGAGCATCAACAATAGCGATGGTGTAAAATACGTGCTGGACGACGACGGCTGGCTGCTGATTCGTCCGTCCGGAACTGAGCCCGTGCTGCGCATCTACGCAGAGGCACGCTCTCAAGAGGAGGTGCCGCAACTGCTCTCGGCCGGCGCCAAGCTGGCGCACATCTAGATGGCCATGGAGGCGCCCGCTCGTTGGCTGGCGCTGCATCACGCAGGGAAACCGATAGGATCGGCAGCTGCGAGGAGACCGTGACATGGCAGGTTTTACTCATCTTCACGTGCATACCGAGTACTCGCTACTCGACGGGATGTGCCGAGTCGAGGAGATTGTGCCACGCGCCAAGGAACTCGGCATGGAAGCGCTGGCGATCACCGACCATGGTGCCATGTACGGAGTGCTCGAGTTCTACAAAACTGCTCAGCGGCACGGAATCAAGCCCATTCTGGGCTGCGAAGTGTACCTCGCCTTGGACGGCAGGTTCTCACACAATCCACGCGCACAGTCTCAACCCTGTCACCTGATCTTGCTGGCCCGCAACGAAACAGGCTACAGGAACCTGATCCAACTGACCACCAAGGCGCACCTGGAGGGCTTTTACTACAAGCCACGCGTGGACAAGGAGCTCCTGCAACAATATAGCGCGGGGCTGACCGCTTTGAGCGCCTGTGGCTCTGGTGAAGTCCCTCGCCTGATCCTGAGCGGACAGATGGATGCGGCGAGAAGCGCTGCGGGTTGGTACCGGGACACCTTTGGCCACGGCAACTACTACTTTGAATTGCAGCGCCATGTCGCGTTGCCCGAGCTGGAAACTGTCAACCAAGGGCTGCTGGCGCTGAGCAGGGAGATGGGCATTGACGTAGTTGCCACCAACGACACGCACTACATCTACCGGGAAGATGCAGCCGCTCAGGAAGTGTTGTTGTGCATCCAGACGAACACGACCATGGAGGACCCCAAGCGCCTGCGCATGGGTGGCGACGATTTCTACCTCAAGAGCGAACAAGAGATGGCCACCCTGTTTGCCGACATACCCGAGGCAGTGAGGAATACAGAGCGGGTGGCGGCGGAATGCTCATTTCAGTTGAGCAACACTGGGTTCCATCTCCCCGCCTTTGAAGTGCCCGCTGGCTACACGCCTCAATCCTATCTCGCCAGCCTCTGCGAACAGGGCATGTCACGCCGCTACTCCGTTATCACGCCTCAGTTGCGCGCTCGCCTCGATCACGAACTGAAGATCATCCACCAGATGGGATTCGATGTCTACTTCCTGATTGTCTGGGACCTGATCCGGCACGCCAAGAGCAAAGACATCTGGTGGAACGTGCGTGGGTCGGCCGCGGGCAGCATTGTGGCATACTCTTTGGGTCTCACGAACCTAGAACCTACGGCCAGCGGACTGATCTTTGAGCGCTTCCTCAATCCCGGCCGGGTGAGCATGCCCGACATTGATCTGGACTTCCCAGATGACCGGCGCGCGGAGATGATCGAGTATGCCATCCACAAGTACGGCAGTGATAGAGTGGCTCAGATCATCACCTTTGGCACCCTTGCCGCACGTGCTTCCATTCGCGACGTGGGCCGTACGCTCGGCATGCCGCCGGGGGAAGTCGACCGTCTCAGCAAGCTGGTACCCTCGGGGCCAAAAGTGAAGCTCAAGGACGCGCTGGAGACTCCCGAGCTGCGATCTACGTATGACCAGGACGACTATATTCGCGATCTGGTGGACAAGGCTCTGCGATTGGAGGGAGTCTCACGGCATGCCTCAACCCATGCAGCAGGCGTGGTGATTGCCGACCAGCCTTTGACCGAATACGTGCCTCTGCAACACATGCCCAAAGTCGAGGAATTGATCACTCAATACCCCATGGGGGTACTCGAGGAGATCGGCCTGCTGAAGATCGACTTCCTGGGCCTCGCCACCCTGACGATCATGCGTCGCGCCGTTGATTTGATCAACGCACGCCACGGCACCTCGTTCAACTTGGACAACATCCCATACGACGAGCCTGCCGTCTATCAACTACTCTCCACCGGAAACGTGTCAGGCTTATTCCAGGTAGAGAGTGCAGGCATGCGTCGAGTGCTTCAGGAGTTGCAGCCTTCGAACTTTGAGGATGTGGTGGCCCTTCTGTCGCTATACCGTCCTGGGCCCATGCAATTTATCGGCAACTATGTTGCACGCAAGCATGGGAAAGAGCAGGTAGACTACATCCACCCCAGCCTCCAGCCTATCCTGCGCGATACATACGGCATCATCGTCTACCAAGAGCAAATCATCCGCATCGCGACGGACATCGCTGGTTATGATAGCGCCGAGGCGGACATCATGCGCCGCGCCGTTGGCAAGAAGAAAGAAAAGGACCTGAGAGAGCAGAAAGAAAAGTTCGTTCAGGGCGCGATCGCGCGGGGTATGCCGCAGGACAAAGCGGAAGAAATCTTTGCGGCCATCGAGTACTTTGCCAACTATGGCTTCAACAAGGCCCACTCCGCTTCTTATGCGGTGATTACTTGCCAGACAGCCTACCTCAAGGCCCACTACCCGGTCGAGTACATGACGGCTCTGCTGTGCGTCGAACACAACAAACCGGACAAAGTGGGAGCGTTGGTCGCCGAATCCCGCCGTCTGGGTATCCCCGTACTTGCGCCAGACATAAACCTCAGCGGTATCGACTTTACCATTGAGGATTCGCCACAGAAACCGGCACAGGACAGGCTGACTGAAGGCGGAACTCAGGCAATGCCCAATGCCATTCGCTTCGGGCTCGGAGCCATCAAGAACGTGGGGGAGGGTCCGCTGCAGTTCCTCATACAAGCCCGCAACGCAGGTGGTCCATTCGCCGGGCTGGCCGACTTGTGCCGCAGAGTGGACCTGCGCCAGCTTAACAAACGCGTCTTGGAGTGCCTGATCAAGGCTGGCGCGCTCGATGCCTTTGGGGACAGGCCCAGGCTTCTGAGCATCATGGATCGCATGCTGAGCCTGAGCAGCATGCAGCACCAGGCCTCTGCGATTGGGCAGCTCACGTTTGACGTTCTGCAGACGAACACCTCCCACGATTCTGAGCTTCTGTCCGATCAGTTCCCCGTGCCCCCCGTCTCTCAGAAGGAACTCCTGGCCTGGGAGAAGGAGCTTACGGGAACTTATATCTCCGAGCATCCTCTCCAGAGCCTGGCTGCTCATGCGCCGGCAGACCACACTCCTATCGACCAACTGGACGAATCGCTGAAAGGGCGCAAGGTCACGGTCGGAGGCATGATCAAGCACGTCCGGGTCACGACAACGCGCAAGGGTGACGAGATGGCCTTCGCGGAAGTGGAAGACCTGACGGGCAGCATGGATGTCGTCGTTTTCCCACGAACTTACCAACAGCACAAGGAGCTGTTGACCGAGGACCGCTTGGTCATTCTTCACGGGAAGGTGGACGTACGGGACAACAGCATCCAGATCATCGCGGATGCGCTGCATGACTATGCCTTGGCCGAGGCCGGCCAACTCGATCGACCTCCACAGGTTCGCCTGCTGGAGGTTAACCTACAATGCAGCGGCAATCATGAAACGGACATGCATTTGCTGAATCAGGTGTACGGCTTGCTCCAGCGACACCCTGGCTCGGATCGCTTCGTATTTAACATCGTTGACAGCCATGGACGCGTGCAACTTGAATTCCCCAACGTGACCACCCGCCTGAGCCAGGACCTCACAAGTCAGCTCGAAGCAACCCTCGGCCAAAATGCGCTGCACATACGCTGGGTAGAAGCATGATACCTGGAGCAGATCAGTCCGGTTTTGCCTCAGCATTGGCGGCGCGGTCCACGCAGTTGCGCAATGCGATTCGCTGTGGTATACTGGTCACATACACGCATAGTGTGGCCAAAGGGGGCAAATGAGATGATCTCTCTTACTTCTCAGATCATGAGCTCTTCCCTCGTTACCGTACTGCGCTTCGTCCTCAGCATTGTTCTCGCTTGGTTACTGTTGGAGGGAGTGATCTACGTCCTCTTCCACAGGCCGCCCAGGAATGTGGGCATGGCATTGATTGTGCTGCTCCTGGCTGTTGCGCTGATCGTCCTCTTCGGCCGGTATGTGTGGCCCAACAAGGGCTTGGACACGCTCAAGAAGGCTGCAATAGGCGTGGCGCTCCTGATCGCCTACCTTGGCATCTACTGGGTTCTGGGTAGTTCAAAGGCCAGCAAGCTGGGTATGCCCTACCTACTACTCGCACCCGCGGTGGTAGGTATCGCTGCCTTGATCGTGTACCCCTTTGCCTACAACGTCTACCTCGCTTTCACCAACATGTCCATGACCACCATCAGGACCTACACTTTCAGCCTGCAGAACGGGATCAACAACTTCAAGTCGGTGTTCACCGGTGTGGTTGCACACGACGCCACGTTCTGGCAGGTGCTATCGCGCACCATCCTGTGGACCGTGATCAATGTCGTCTTCCATGTGACGGGAGGCATGGCCCTGGCATTGCTTCTAAACCGACCCATGCGCTTCAAGGGCCTTTACCGCACGCTGCTCATCCTTCCCTGGGCTATCCCACAGACCATCGCCTGCATGGCGCTCAGGGCTGAGTTCAACCAGAACTATGGATTCTTCAACGCCCTGCTCAGCATGCCTCTGGCCAGGAGCATCGGTTTGCGTCCGGTGAACTGGCTGACGGATCCGGTCTGGGCGTTCGTCGCTCTGTGCATCTCCAACATCTGGTTGGGGATACCATTCATGATGGTGATCATCCTGGGCGGACTGCAAAGCATTTCCAAGGAGTACTACGAGGCTTCCGAAATCGACGGGGCCAATAGCACCCACCAATTCCGTCACATCACTCTGCCCCTGCTGCGTCCCGTACTCACACCTTCAATCATCTTGGGCACAGTGTGGACATTCAACGCCCTCAACGTAATATACCTGATCACAGGAGGCAATCCTCAAGAAAAGACTGACATCCTGGTCTCTTCGCTCTACCGGGCTGCCTTTGACTTTTACCGCTATGGCTTTGCTGCGGCGTTTGGACTGGTGATCTTCCTTTTCCTGTTCCTTTTTGCCTTGGTTTACATCCGAGTGACAGGTGGCCTGAAAGCAGCCTACGAATGAGGCGCAGCCCCGCCGAACTGATTGAAAGGAGCGCAGTCCCATGAAACTAGGCAAACCCTCCGCCAGGACTCGGGGCGACAGCCCACTGAAGCGTACGCTGATCCACCTGGTTCTCATCATCGCCTGCATAATCGCGGTATACCCTGTCTCGCGCGTCGTGAGCATCTCCCTTCGTCCGGGCGATAGGCCGCTATCGTCCGACCTGAGCATCATTCCCAAGAATGCCACCTTGAAGAACTACCAGTTGGTGCTCTTTGGTGACCCGGTCACCAAGCGCGCGTCCGACTTTTTCCTTTGGCTGTGGAATAGCCTGCTGATCACCCTTACGACGGCGACGATTGGCTTGATCCTGGCATCAACGGCAGCCTATGCCTTCTCGCGCTTCAAATTTCCAGGGCGTGCTCCAGGGCTGATCTTCTTGCTGACCACGCAGATGATTCCCGCCGGCATGTTGCTTTTGCCCCTCTTCCGCATGCTGGCGAACCTGAAACTGCTCAATACGTATCTGGGCCTGATCATTGCCTACTCGGTGACTTCGGTACCATTCAGCATCTGGATCCTGAAGGGTTACTACGACACCATTCCAATCGATCTGGAGGAGGCGGCGCGCATCGACGGCACTTCACACGTGGGCGCCTTCTATCGCATCATTCTCCCGCTATCCACGCCCTCGCTAGCCATTGCATTCTTGTTCAATTTCATGAGCTCGTGGAGCGAGTACTTGGTGGCACGGGTGATCCTGCAGAAGGCTCCAATGTACACCTGGCCATTGGGTATGTGGACGTTCGCGGGGCAGTTCAATACCGCCTACGGGCGCTTCGCGGCAGCTTCGGTTATGGTGGCTGTGCCGGCAACGATTCTGTTCCTGTGGTCGTCCAAGTGGCTGGTTTCGGGTCTGACCCTGGGTGGCGTCAAGGGCTAGGCTCGAAGGTTCTTCTGAGGCTGCGGCGGGGATCGCGAGACAGCATTCTGCTCGCCGATCCCCGCTTGCTGTCCTGCGCGCCCGCTGCCGCTATCGGCAGCGGGCCACAGAGCCCCAATAACACCAAAGGAGGGAGGCAATGCGCATTCAACGAGTGGGAGTGATTGGCTGTGGCCTGATGGGATCGGGCATTGTAGAAACATGTGCTCGCTCTGGGTATGAAGTCGTGGTGCGCGAAGTCAGCAAGGAGCTGGTTGAGAAGGGACTGCAGCGCATCAAGAGCTCGATGGCCAAAGGGGTAGAAAAGGGCAAGCTCAGCCAGGCGGACATGGATGCGGCCTGGAGACGCGTACGCGGCACGGTGGTGCTCGAGGATCTCAAAGACAGCGATTTGGTCATCGAGGCCGCCATAGAGAACATGGCTGAGAAGAAGCAGCTCTTCGCCGCAATGGACGAATTGGTCGGTGCGGAGACCATCATTGCCAGCAATACCTCCTCCCTGTGCATCACGGAGATGGCCTCTGTGACCAAGCGCCCCGACAAAGTGCTTGGCATGCACTTCTTCAGTCCGGTGCCCGTAATGCCGTTGGTCGAGCTGGTCCGCACCATCCTGACCAGCGACGAAACGCTGCAGACCGCCAGGGAATTCGGCGCTTCCGTAGGCAAGAACGTGATTGTGGCCAAGGACACGCCTGGGTTCATCGTGAATCTGCTGCTCGTGCCCTACCTGTTGAGCGCTATCCGGGCCTTTGAGAATGGTGTGGCGACCAGGGAGGACATTGACACCGGCATGAAGCTGGGCTGCAATCACCCCATGGGCCCGCTGACGCTGCTCGATTTCATTGGGCTGGACACCGCCTACTACATTGCCAACGTCATGCACGACGAATTCAAGGATGCGCAGTACGCCGCACCGCCATTGCTGAAGCGCATGGTCCTGGCCGGTCACCTTGGTCGCAAGACGGGCAAGGGATTCTACGACTACAAGTAAGGACGATGGAAATGGAGTATCAGAACATCCTCGTGACCCGCGAGGCGGACATCGGCATAGTGACCTTCAATCGGCCACAGGTGCTGAACGCGTTGAACCATGCTACTTTGACGGAGCTCGATCAGGCGATAGACGAGTTGGATGGCGATGCCAGCGTGCGCTGTATCGTCCTCACCGGTGCCGGCCCCAAGGCCTTTGTGGCAGGGGCAGACATCAATGAGCTGCGGTCACTCAGCGGTTCGACCGAAGCGGCCAGCTTTGCCGAATGGGGCCAACGCATCCTGTTCAAGATCGAGAACCTAGGCAAGCCGGTGATCGCCGCCATCAACGGTTATGCGTTGGGCGGCGGTTGTGAGCTGGCCATGGCTTGTGACATACGCGTGGCAGCGGACACGGCAAAGCTGGGACAGCCGGAGATCAACCTGGGCATTATACCTGGCTTCGGCGGCACACAGAGGTTGCCCAGGCTCGTGGGCAAGGGCCGCGCCAAGTGGATGGTGCTCAGTGGTGAGGCCATTGCGGCCCACGAAGCCTTCCGCATTGGGTTGGTGGACCTGATCTTCCCGGCCGCAGAGCTAGTGGAGGCTGCAAAGAAGCTCGCGCACACCATCGCAAGCAAAGGACCGCTGGCCATCGCGTGGGCCAAAAAGTGCATAAATGTAGGCACCGAGACGGATCTGAACACCGCCTGCGCATTCGAGGCCAGCCAGTTCGGTTTGGTCTGCGGCACGGCAGATCGAGTCGAGGGCACCTCGGCCTTCCTGGAGAAGCGACCGGCACGCTTCGAGGGTCGCTGATTCCCCCAGAAAGGTCAACGGCCATTGCGTCGATTCGTCAGGTTGTGGCTGATACTCGTGCTGTTGCTGGCTTTCGGTCTGCGTCTGTACCGCATCCAGTCGCCAAGCCTGTGGAATGACGAAGGCACAAGCATCGCCCTGGCCGAGCGTGATCTCGCGGCCATTACCCAGGGTGCGGCGAATGACATCCACCCACCACTGTACTATTATCTGTTGCACTTCTGGATAGGCCTGTTCGGGAAAAGCGAGCTGGCCGTGCGCGGCCTGTCAGCGGCACTGGGAACTTGGCTGGTGCTGTGCACCTTTGCCGTGGGACGGCGTGTGACCAATCGCGCCCAAGAGAACGGCGCAGCCGATGCCGTGGGTCTACTGGCTGCATTCTTCGCCGCTGTGTCACCTTTTCAAGTCTACTATTCGCAGGAAACGCGTATGTACGCGTTGAGCGCACTGCTGGCAGCGCAGTCTACGTTCTTCCTGCTACGCTTGCTGTCGGGTCGGAGTTTTCGGAGGCGTGGTCGTCTCGCCTCGTTCGCGGCCTACTTTGTCAGCACGAGTCTGCTGCTCTACACGCACTACTTTGCGGCCACGCTACTCATCGCGCACAATCTGGCATTCCTGTACTGGTGGTTGCTGACTCCTCGCGATCGAGGTGTATTGGGTGAGCCGTCAGCGGAGCGGCTGCCGGCTGCGTTGCGTTGGATAGCCCTGCAGGCGGCCATCGCCGCATTGTTCGCGCCATGGCTACGCCTTGTATCCGGGCAGTTGGGCAGATGGCCGGCGATTAGCGAACCCCTGCATCTGGGAACTTGGCTTGCTGACCTCTTGCGCGTGTTCAGCTTGGGGCTTTCGGTCGAGCCACGAGCCAGCCCCGTACTGCTGGGTTTTGGGCTGTTGCTGCTCGCGGGTCTTGCCGCCCCATTCGTTCGCACTCAAGATGAGGGGCCTGACAGAGGGAACTCGATACAAGCCTTAGTGCCGCACTGTGTCTGCCTGTTGCACCTCTTTGTTCCCGCCCTCGCCATGTACCTGCTGTCACTGAGCCGGCCCATGTATGATCCCAAGTTTCTCTTGCTCTGCACGCCGGCCTTCTGCACCCTCTTGGCCCTTGGGACCACGGGGCTCTCTACTGGGATAGAGCACCTTTGGAGATGCGTTACGCGCCACGCCGTAGTCACGCCTGGCACCTCGATGCGCCTCCTGAGTGCCATCACGCTTGCTGGATTCGTGGCAATCCCCTCGGGACGTTCCCTTCAGGCGTACTATTTTGACACGCGTTACGCCCGGGACAACTACCGTGGCATTGCTCAGTACATCCAGGCCATGGAACGGGATAGCGATGCCATCCTGATCAACGCCCCTGGTCAGGTCGATACCTTTGCCTACTACTATCAAGGTAACCTGCCACTCTATCTGCTGCCGCGCCAGCGTCCGCTGGATGAGGCTAAGACGGAAGCGGATCTCGCAGACATGATCCAGAATCGCGAGCGCATCTTCGCGGTGTTGTGGGCCACCGACGAGAGCGATCCGAATCGTTTTATCGAGGGCTGGCTGGACCAGCATGGCTACAAAGCCATGGATTCCTGGTACGGCAACGTGCGACTGGTGGTGTATGCACTTCCCATGCTACCTGCGCCAGGCGTGATCGAACACTCACTTCAAGCGAACTTGGGAGACCAGGTAGGTTTGCTGGGGTACAATCTGCCCACGCCCGAAGTCATGCCCGGGGACATCGTACAGCTCACCCTCTTCTGGCAGGCCTTGGTGCCTATGCAACAGCGCTACAAGGTTTTCACGCACATTCTGGACGCACACGGGCACATGGTGGGTCAGCGCGATGCAGAGCCGGGGGGAGGCGCCAAGATTACCACCGTTTGGAAACAAGGCGAACAGGTGGTGGACAACTACGGGCTGCCAATCCTGCCAGGCACGCCGCCCGGTGAGTACGTGGTCGAGATCGGCATGTACAACCTGGAAACCGGTCAGAGGCTGCCCATCATTGAAGGCGGACAGGCAGTCAATGACCACATCCTGCTGGGGTCTGTGCGCATACTGCCGGCCGCAGCGCCGCCGCCGCTTTCGGTGCTGGGGATGAAAGCCCATCTGAACGCCACATACGGCGACGTGACACTATTGGGCTATGCCCTAGCCAAGTTGGGTTTTGAGCACGAGCCGGATGCGGTGCTGCACCCTGGGGACCTCTTGCACCTTACCCTCTTCTGGCAGGCCCAATCCCGGCCAGGTCATGAGCTTGCTATCACCATCCAGCTCCTGGACGACAAAGGAGGCATCCGGCTGGAGCACCACAGTGAAGCTACTGAAGGACTGTACCCCCCGCTGCAGTGGCGACCCAACGAGATCGTGCGTGACCAGCACACGCTGCTATTGTCAGGCGAGCTGACTCCTGGACGTTACATGCTGCAATTGGCTATCCAGCTTGTTCCCCAACCTCAGGCTCCACTACGCCCGCTGACTCTGACTACCCTGAACCTGCAGTGATTGACAAATGCACCCCACGTACGTAAGATACGACGCGTGACTCCCTCAGCTACCCCAGAACCGCTGGCGCAGGAACGCGAAATGACGAGTCTACGGGCCCATTTCCGAGAGCTTTGGGACCCAACCGATCTGTTGGACAGTCTGTGGAACGTGCTGGCATCGCACTATGTCAGGCTGCTTCTATTCCTCGGCGTGGCAGTGCTGGGGGTCCTACTGGCCATCCTGCCACAGCGACCGGCAGCGGCGCTCGCCGATCCAGCTACCGCCACCATATGGTTGGAGTCTGCCCGCGGACGGTTCGGAGGCGCTACCGATTGGTTGCTCGCTTCTGGTTTTTTCGATGTGACACACTCCCTGTGGCTGCGAGGGCTGCTGGGCCTGCTGGCATTCAGTCTGGCGCTGGGAGTCGTCGATCTACTGAGACCACGCCAACCATCCGCCGCGCTGGCCCGCGAGAGCCAAATTCTTGCGACTGAGCCTCCCGAGACAGTGCAGACAGCAGAACTGGCCAAAAAGCTTGGGGAAGCTCTGCGTGCCAAGGGCTACCGGGTCCGAGAAAAGGGCCAGGGGGGGCGTTTGTATGCCGACCGCTTTGCGCCCTATCTGCTGACGGTCTACGTTGGGATGCTGCTGGCGATTGCCGGGTTGGCAGTCAGTGAACGCGTGGCCTGGTGGGAGGAAGGCGTTAGCCTACGACCGGGGCAGGTTCGCCCCATTGGCCATGGCACGGGGTTATCAGTAAGTGCCGAGGTCGTGGTCCAGGATGCTGGGCAACAGGCAAGCCAGGTGAGCGGCGAATACACCAGGCTGACCTTCCTGCGACAAGAGCGCGAAGTGGGCAGCGCTATCCTGCGCGGCAAGGGGCCTGCCTTGTTTGCAGGACTGGCCTTCTTTGCCGGAGAATCTGAACAGACCCTGTTGGCACAGGCGAAGGATTCAGCTGGACAGGACTTGATGCTGAGCACGCCTGAGACTGGCGCGGCTGAGTTCGCCCAAGTGCCCCTACGCTTCCTCAACGAGGAAAACCCTCGCTATATCGTCATGCTCACGCCAGGCAGCCCTCCAGTAGGACGCTACTTCCAGCAGAGCGCGAATGAGCGCTACATCTTGGTGCCGTCTCGTAGCCTGACGCTGCGCCTGCACTACAGCACGCCCGCTTCTCGGGAGAATGCGCCTAGCTTCGCGATCGAGGCATTTCGCAGAGCCGAGAGCACGCCCTTTTTGGTACAGGAGTTCAGCTCAACGACAAC
>Ga0209609_10000656_pt1 | contig 20397 bp, 11 predicted proteins | sample LakKivw325mmetaG_FD_184136 | JGI IMG/M metagenome (GOLD analysis project Ga0209609, IMG submission 184136) | Anoxic lake water microbial communities from Lake Kivu, Rwanda to study Microbial Dark Matter (Phase II) - Lake Kivu water 325m metaG... | ecosystem: Environmental > Aquatic > Freshwater... | reverse complement strand
CTGTTGTATCACCCCCTCTCCAACCGTGAGTTTTATGAAGGTAAAGGTGCGGCTGATACAGGCAGATCCTATTTTAATTACCCGGACTCATTGAATAAATATGAACAACAAACCGAACTGGAGCGGCTTGTTTCATCCAACCGCAGGATTGAAATAAACGGGGTGATCAACTCACTGATCGCCGACCAATTGCAACATAACAAGGCAGGGATTGCCTATTTCAATGCCAAAAGAGATATAGACAAATACAATACGGCTGTGAATTCATACAATAATGGGATCGATCAGTTAAATCGGTTTATCAGTTACCGGAACAAACAATTCACGCCTGAGAAGCCCGACAGTGAGATCCGGCAGATGGTCGATACGGCAGAATATTTTCTGGCCGATGCGCTCAGGAATCTCGGGGAGGTGACGGATCCGCATCCGGAGGTGGCCAAGACAATGACTCAGCTGAATAAACTGATCCATAATGCCATGGCCACTCTGAATGAGCAGAAAGCATTTCTGGAGAAATATTTCACTACAGATAAAATGCTTAGAAAAACATTGTTTTACAGATAAATCTTTAAATAAATCAAAGCAATGACGTCAGAGCAAATCATTTCGGAACTGAAAGTGTTGTCGAATCCTGAGGCGGTGCAGGGCATGGCACGGTTCGGCATTAATCCCGACCTCACCCTTGGTGTTTCCATTCCGGCGTTACGCAGCATGGCCGGGCGGGTGGGAAAGGATCACCTATTGGCCCTCGAGCTCTGGGACACCGGTATTCACGAAGCCCGCATCCTGGCAGCATTCATTGACATACCCTTACAGGTCACGGAAGCACAAATGGAGAGGTGGGCCAATGATTTTGATTCATGGGATGTGTGTGACCAGGTTTGCAGCAATCTCTTTGATAAGACTGAGTATGCTTATCGGAAAGCCATTGATTGGAGCGGCCGGGACGGGGAATTCGTCAAGCGTGCCGGTTTCACCATGATGGCGGCACTGGCGGTGCATGATAAGAAGGCTCCGGACGATCATTTTGTAAGGTTTCTCGACATCGTCAAAGAAAAAGCTGGCGATAACCGGAACTACGTCAGGAAGGCGGTCAATTGGGCACTGCGGCAAATAGGCAAACGAAACCTCCATCTCAACACCATGGCCATTGAAACTGCGAAAGAGATCCGACTTGCAGACACTAAAGCAGGTAGGTGGATCGCGGCAGATGCCCTGAAGGAGCTTGCCAGCGACAGGGTACAGGAGCGGCTTAGGTAGCAGGTCAGCAAGTTTGAGGTTTATGGAATATTCAGGTTTCGAGAAAACAAATACCGGTTTTTATGGCAGCCATGCCTTGTTATCATAGGCGATCCACTCGTCCTTTATCTTCCCGTCCAGAAAGTGGATCAGGCTGATGCCCGACGTTTCAACATGACGAGTGATTGCTCCCGGGCTGTGCTTCATCAGTATGCGTGACTGCTGAATGCCTGCCGGTACCCGAAATGGCTGGTCGAGGGCATTGCCATATACAGCTCAAACCAGATGGGGACGTCTATTTATCCCGGTAAAGAAGAAACATACGCCCTGATCAGGCAGGGTAATTTTATGCCTCCGGATTATTATAAAACGAAGATGGAAGAGAAGATCAGAATACCTGTTGACAATAAAATAAGTTTTATGTATTCCGAATTCGGATGCATCGTCGATTATCTGATCAAGACTTATGGAAGAGACAAGTTCCTGGAATATATGAAACGGCTCACAACGGATAGCCATAACGAAGAGGTTTTTAAAAATGTTTATTCCGAGGACTTTGATAACTTTATCGGTAACTTCAAAAAACATGTCAAAGACAGCGGCACCCAAATGAAAGGAGAGCCAAACCGATGAAAAAAACAATTTGATTATGTCACCAACCTTAACATTCAGTTCGAATACCTGCAGCGTATCGATGTGGCACAGATGGTCAGGGAAAGTACTGATAAATGGTACAACCAACGGGAGATTGATGCTCTCGACTCTGACAGGGTTTTAAACCCTGTCAGGGTTTTAAACCCTGTCAGGGTTGAAGCCATCGAATTAATAGTTTTCATTGGGGTGGGAGCTACAGGATTCGAACCTGTGACCCCCTGCTTGTAAAGCAGATGCTCTGAACCGACTGAGCTAAGCTCCCGGATGTGGCTGGATGCCGGTCAATAAGGGTGCAAAAATAGTCAATATTTTTAATACAACCTCACTGAGGGGTTAGGTCATTCTTCAGGTGCCTGGGTATCACCACTTTCAAGCATTTTTATCTCAGGTATGGAGGCGCCGGCAATACCTTTGAGCGAGCCGTAGAAATTAACGGCGTTGGTGAGTATCTTCTCGAACTGTCTCTCCCGCTCCTTCCATATCTTCATCATGCGGAGTTTCTCATCCTGGTAACTGTCGCGTAATCCGACGAATCCTTCGATGATGGCCTCGAACTGTCCCTTGAATTCGTTACTTGTGAGGTATTTGTAAAGCCATTCCATTTTTGTCTCCATCCCCTGCTGTGTGGTGGTGACCTCGTGAACCTGTATCAGCTCATGCCTAAGGACAAAGGCCAGTCCGTCTATCTCCCTGAAGGAGCATATCCAGACGCTATCCTTCAGTCCGAATTTGCCGATGCCGTCGGGCATAGTCTCGGTGACTAAGATGAGCACATCGGCCTTCTGTTCCAGGTTGTCGTCGCGGAGTTTCTGCAGCCAGTTCAGGTCGAAAGCTTTGGTGCGTTTGCTTTCGTAATAGATCTTGCCGCACACCTCGCCATGGCCGGCCCTGACGGTCTGTATCACGTCTGCTCCTTTCTGTCCTTTCTTGATCTCGCTGATCTCATCGAAGGGAAAGAGTGCCTTGAGTCTGGCTTCGAGCTCGAGCTCCTGCACTTCGCCCTGGAGCTGCATGGAGCCTTGGGCGGCCTTGCGCTGCGCTTCGTTGAGCTGCTCCTTCAGGTCGTCGATCACCTTTTCCTTCTCTTTTATTTTCAACAGATTGGCTTCTTCTACCTGACGCTGGATGTTCAGTTTCTCATCCCTCAGCTTATTGCTGAACTCCTGTTCTTTTTCCATGGCTATCTTCTCAGCCAGCTCCTCTTTTTCCCTCTGTAACCTTTCCAGGTCGGCTTTGGTTTTATTCAGCTCCCTGACTTGGTTCGATTTCATGTCCAGCTCTTCGTGCATTGATTTCAGTTGCTCCGACACCTCGCCCATAACTTTACCGCGGATCTCCTTCTCGATACCTGATTTCTGGCTCTGCAACCTGTTTTGCACCTCGCTGCGCACGGTTTCGTCGAACCTCTCCCGTTCGGCTTGCAATTGGTCGAGCTTGGTCTGCAGCTCTTTGTCTTTTATGGCGGATTTTTTCTCGTACTCTTTTTTGATTTGCTCAGTGAGCTGGTGGTACAGCACTTCGCTCACGTTGATCTCGGTGCCGCATTGCGGGCAGGTGATGGTGGTTTTCTGATCCATGTTTGTTTAAGTTAATCCTTTGGCTTCATTCATTCTTTCTCCATTTCATCCATCAATCCGATATCAAGATCGGATAACGGTGCCAGTCATTTCCAAAATTACGCATAAAAGACGGCCCGGTTATCTTTTTTAGAGGTTGTTTTGAAGTTTTATAAAGGATCATGAATAACATAGTATTAAAACCGGAACAGCAATATATACCATTGAGGTTATATCAAAACTGATATTTTTAATCAACCACAGAGGAAGCACAAAGAACGCAGGGTGCTGAAAATTAATTCTTTATGCCTCCGTGTTCTCTGTTGTTATCCTCCGACGCCTCCGTGGTTTAAAATAGTTTTGATATACCCTTCCAGGGGGTGAGGTTGTCTCTCACACCTCTTCAAACCATCCCTGGAAGAATCTGAGCTTATCCGGTTCGTATGTGAAACGCAATCCTTTGATGGTATGGCGTTTTTGGTAGAGTGCGATGATGCCTTCGGCGACGGCCTTCATATGATCACGCGTGTAGACGCGCCGGGGTATGGTCAGGCGCACGAGCTCGAGGGCAGGACGGTAATTGTCGCCTGTTTCGGGGTTGCGACCCTTGCTGACGTTACCGCGTTCCATGGCTCTGACACCGGTAGCGATGAATATCTGTGCGGCGAGCATCTGGGCGGGATACTGATCCTGGTCGATGTGAGGCAGGAATTGCCGTGCATCGAGGAAGATGGCATGGCCTCCCGGTGGCAGGACAATGGGTACGCCGGCTTCTCTGAGAAGTGTACCCAGGTATGCGGTTTGTTCTATGCGGGCGTTAATGTAGGCGTCGTCAATCATCTCCCTGAGTCCCTGGGCATGTGCGGCCATATCACCCGCCGAGGTGCCGCCGCTGCAATAGGTACCTTCGAAGACCTGCAACATCTCAAGACCTTTACGGTACCATTCCTCATTGTCGCGAAAGAGCAGACTGCCCGAGAGGTTGCTGAGCATGTCCTTTTTGCTTGAGATGGTGGCGCCGTCGCCATAGCTGAACATCTCCAGCAGAATATCGGCCACGGGAACGTTCCTGTAAGCGGGGTCTTTTCTCTGTATGAAACAGGCATTCTCGGCACAGCGCGTGGCGTCAAAGAAAACGGGTATATGCCGCGGTTTGCAGTATTTGTATACCTCCTTGATGTTATTCATCGAGACCGGCTGGCCACCGGCCATATTGACATCAAATTCAAATGACACATAGGAGAGTTTTTTTCCTTCGGCCGTGGCTTTTTTATAGATAGCATCGAGCTTTTGCAGATCGACATTGCCTTTCCATGGAAATTCCGAGCCCGGCTGATGGGCCTCATCGACGATGATATCGACAAATTTTCCGCCGGCCAGCTCCTGATGTTGCTTGGTGGTGGTGAAATACATGTTGCCCGGGACATAATCGCCGGGCCTGATGAACATCTGCGACATGATGTGCTCGGCGGCCCGCCCCTGGTGGGTCAGGATGATGTATTTATAACCATAGATCTGCTGTGACGTTTTCACGATCTCGTCATAGGCATCGGGTGTGGCGGGTGTTTCCTTGGCCTGAAGGTAAGCCGTCCACTGGTCCACGCTCATGGCGCTGGTGCCCGAGTCGGTAAGAAAATCGATGGTCACGTCTTCCGATTTCAGGAGGAAGGTGTTATAGCCGGCCTCTATCATCGCTTTCCGGCGCTGTTCTTCCGTGTCCATGCCGACATGTTCGATGGAATGGACGGTGTATGGCTCACAGGTAAAGGTATAGGCCTCCAGCTCGGGGATGAGCCATTCGAAACGGGCTTCGTTATGGAATACCGGTTTTGTCAGTGGATCAAGGGCGTTGATGCATTCACGTTGTCCGTATAATCTGACGATGGCTTCGCCGATCTGTTCCAACTGGCTGTTCATCAGCTCACGGCGCGGTATGAGCACCGGCAGCAGGCTGTCTTGCAGGCAGCGTCCTTCCATATAGGCGCGGACGCCTGACGTGAGGTACAGGGCTGCTGCCAGGGTATGAGCGGCCAGATCGCCTGAGAGGTTCAGGAACCTGTCGGCGTGGAGGTATACCCCGTTGAGTCCTCTAGTGAATGGTACCCCGCCACGTTCCAGGATGCCGGTGAGCACGGTGACCTGGTAATCGATCCAGGCAGCGTGCAGGCTGTCGGCCATTTCCCTGACACCGCCGGCGACCACTTCCATCGTGCGGCCTGCCATGCCCCCATAGGTGTGAAGACCTTCGTAAACAACCACGTTGTTCTGGTACTTTTCATGGTCTTCGATGTTCCTGGTAGCCAGGAAACCGCCCACGTTACTCATGGCATCCTGACCGGCGTCGAACACCAGCGTATGGCAGCCGGCTGCCAGCTCCCTGATGACCTCTTCAAGGGAACGGTCAGCATATGACGGCTCGTGGTTGATGATATAAAATGCCACTTCGACGATACAGGAAGCGTCAAAGATAAGTTTGGTGCCGTAAGTGTCGGCGAGTTTCTTGATCTCTGCCAGGTTGCCGGGTGAAACAGGCCGGTAACCTCCACCCTGGAGATCCACATATATCATAGCCACCTCTCCCTTGTGGCGCTCCAGCAGATCCCTGAGTTTATTCACATCAATATCCCCGGAAAAAACGCGATGATCTTCAAAAGTGAGCCGATGGCATTGCCCTCCAAAGGCTTCAAAAACGCCGAAGGGATTGCGGCTATTACCTGCAATAAGCTTATGTCCGTTGATGTGGGCCGTCGAGAGTAATTTGAACCCTCCGAAAATATTGTGGATAGGGCAGACATAGTCCAGTTCCAGGACATCTTTGACTGCCGAACTCAGGTTATAAAAATTCCTCGATCCGGCATACGCTTCATCCCCGATGAACAGATTACCCAATTGTTCCTGGCTCATAGCCGAGGTGCCCTGCGTGACCATGTCGAATGTCACCTGGCTGGCCGGGAGCAACCCTGCATTGAAGCCGACATTGCGTAAAAGCTTTTTTCTTTCAGGTAAGCTTTTAAACAATATTTTACGTACTGATTTGATTTTATAAGGCTCATGCATGACCATATTGTTTCCTTTCTTTATATGTTATGGTAAATCAGCTACACTGCGAATAATCTGGGATTTATTTCTTCTTCAGGATCAATCACAACGGGTCAACAGGATGATATTTTTTGGGCATGACAAATGTAAAAAAATATGGTTAAATCCAAGTTATAAGTTTGAGATAAATTATGAGGTGTTCAGGCGGATCGTTTAATTTTTTTCATCCGGGTGCATGCTATTCTGCGAAGTGCCTTAAATTTGTTCTTCCTGAAATTCCGGACGATATTGAAAAAAAACGGTGTCTCCATACCTGTTGTTTTAGCAGTGGCTTTGTTATTCTTAACAGGGTGCTCCAGCACACGCTGGCTGAAGCAGCCGGGATACCTTGTCAACCGCAATACCATAACCGTTGACGATAAAAAAGTTGAGGTTTCCGAGCTTGAGAACTATCTCGAGCAGAAACCCAATAAACGGCTTCTGGGGCTTTTCAGGGTAAGTTCCTGGATTTATGCGAAAACCGGTGATGGTAAACCCCGGAAAGCCAAGGTCTGGTTTAGGCGCAGGTTCGGCAAGCCACCTGTGATGCTCGATAACAATCTCACCGACAACGCGTGCCGCGACATGAGGATTTACCTTCATAACATCGGTTATTTCAATGCCACGGTGACACCTGAATACATCTACAGGAAGAATAAGGTTAACATTCATTATATGGTAGTAGCCGGACGTCCTTACATCATAAGGGATACCTCCTGGATCATTCCTGATGACACCCTGCGGCGCTATGTCGTATCCGGTCTTACGGGCTCGCTCATCAGGCCCGGCGATCCATTCAATGCTTACACCTTGGACAGCGAGCGCGACCGCATCACCAGGCAACTCAAGAACCTGGGCTATTATGATTTCGTGAAGGATTACATCTCCTATGATGTGGATACCACCCTCAGCGATTACAGGCTGGATATCGCGGCCCATATCGCCAATGTGCGCACTCTCTCACCCCTTTATCCCGATTCGGTGATAGAGGTCAATCACAAAAGATTCATTCTTAATAACATATATGTCAATCCTGATGTCAATGTCCAGCTTCCGGCAGGTGCTCATTATGATACCCTTCAATACATGTTGCATCTGGGTCACCACGATTCACTGAGCGGGTACTATTTCCTTCATCATGGCCCTTTCAGCACCAGACCCAAAGTATATGTTCAATCCATTTTTTTCAAAAAAGGTGATCTTTATCATCAGGATGATGTGACGGAAACGAGTAACGGGCTGTCACGCCTGCCGGTGACGCGACTGGCCACCATCAATTTTGACAACCACGCCTCGCCGTTTTTAGGGAGTGATTACGGTATGCTTGACTGCCGTATTAACATTGCTCGTCCGCCTATCAATTCCTTTTCCATTGAGACCGATGTCACCAACTCGGCGGGTAATCCGGGGCTGGCCGCCAATCTTTCCTTTCAGAACAAGAATATCTTCAGGGGTGCGGAGCTCTTCAGGATACAACTGCATGCTGCTGCCGAGTCGCAGAGCTCAGCACAAAAGGTGACCAAATACCTTGGCGTTTTCAACACCCTCACGGGCGGGTTGGAGCTCAGCCTGCAGTTCCCGCGGTTTCTCGCTCCCATCAGCCAGGACCGTTTTCCCAAATATTTCAAGCCACGCACCTCCATCATCAACAGTTATTTTTATGAGCGGTGGCCTTACTATGAACGCTACCTGTCGAACCTCACCTATGGTTATGACTGGGATCCGACCCCCCATACTCATCATTCGCTCTATCCCTTTGAACTGAGCTCGGTGAGCATCAACGTGTTCGATTCCACCGAGTTTTATAAGGTTATTTATGGGGGTCATGATCTGAGGCTCATCGAGCAGTATACCGACCACATCATCTTCGGCATGTTATACAAGTTTATATACAGCACACAGCAATTTAAGAAACCGGTCAATTTCATTTTTCTGGAGCTGGATGGCGAATCAAGCGGGAATATCCTGTATGCTTTCACAGGTTTGGCGGGGACGCATAAGAATCCTGAGGATAAGTACATCGTCCTGGGTATTCCTTTTGCTCAGTACCTTAAAGGAACCTCTGATTTCAGGTATTATAATTACCTGAATGAGAAGAATGTTATTATTTACAGGGGATATGTCGGACTGGGATGGCCTTATGGCAATTCACGGGCTTTACCCTTCGAGAGGGCTTTTTATGGGGGTGGCGCCAATGATATGAGGGGTTACACTTACCTGTTGCTTGGTCCCGGCTCATATCATAATGATACGATAAAAAATATTTACCGCATGGGTGATATTAAACTCATGGGTAATGTGGAATACCGTTTTCCCATCTATAAGTTCATTCATGGTGCCCTGTTCACCGATGCCGGTAACATATGGCTGGCGCATGAGAGTGAGACTTTCCCCGGGGGTGTTTTCCAATTCGACACGTTTTTAAGGCAGGTAGCCATCGACGTGGGCATAGGCCTGCGGTTGGATTTCGATTTTTTCATCTTCCGGGTCGATGTTGCCTCGCCTTTTCATGATCCGGCCCGTAAACCAGGCGAGCGGTGGTTGTTCACCAACGGCAACGTGTGGAACCTGGTATGGAACTTCGCCATAGGATATCCTTTCTGATGATTGTAACAGATCATATATCCATTTGCCCTCACCATATCATTACGCGTGAGAAGATGCCAATTGTCAACTGTCAACTGCCAACTGCCGACTATTATGACCACATCCGCCATTGAACATATGCTGCTTCGGCAATTCCCTTACACTCCCACACCGGGACAGGAGGAACTCATTGCCAGGCTGTCGGCATTCCTGATTGATTTTACCTCCCCCTCTATCTTTGTGCTGAAGGGTTATGCCGGCACCGGCAAGACCACCATTGTCAGCGCTCTGGTGCGTATTTTACCGGCTTTGAACAAGCAGGCCGTCCTTCTGGCTCCGACGGGGCGGGCAGCAAAGGTGCTGGCAGGTTATGCGGGCCGGCAGGCTCTGACCGTACACAAGAAGATATACCGCTTGCATGCTGCCGGTGACGGCAGCGTGGTCATGACCCTGCAGCAAAATCAGCATGCCGACACGTTGTTCATTGTGGATGAAGCTTCCATGATCCAAAATGATAATCCCAACGATTTCAGTCTGTTCTCACAACGCAATCTGCTCGATGACCTGTTGTTTTATATCAGCCAGGGCAGGCATTGCAAGCTTCTTCTCATCGGTGACACGGCGCAGTTACCACCCGTCGGTCTGACTCTCAGCCCGGCGCTGGATACGGCTTATATGAAAGCAGCCTACCACCGCGATATCATTGAACAGGAGCTGACCGGTGTCGTGCGGCAGGCTCATGACTCGGGCATTCTTTATAACGCCACCGCCATCCGCCATAAGATTAGCCTGGGTGATGCGGCGCCTCCTTTTTTCAGCATCGGATCTTTTGATGACCTGGCACCCGTCAGCGGTTATGATTTCGAGGAGCTGCTCAATGCGGCGTACACCGCCCACGGGTGGGGTGAGGTGGTGGTGATATGCCGCTCCAACAAAAGAGCCAACATCTATAACCGTGAGATACGCCGCCGTGTTCTGTACCAGGAAGATGAGATTACCACGGGTGATTACCTGATGGTGGTCAGGAACAATTATTACTGGCTTCCGGCCGGCAGCCAGGCGGGATTTCTTGCCAATGGAGATATCATTAAAATACTCCGCATCAAAAAGTATCATGAGCTCTATGGTTTCAGGTTTGCCGATATGACCGTCCAAATGGTCGATTACCCTGATGGGGAGGAGATCGATACGAGGATCATCCTTGATACCCTGTACAGTGAGTCAGCATCTCTCACCAGGGAGGAAAGCACGAACCTGTTCACTGCTGTGATGGAAGATTATACCGATACGGCACACAGACGTTCACGCGTCGAGAAGGTCCGTAACAATCCTTTCTTCAATGCCCTGCAGGTCAAATTTGCCTATGCTCTGACATGCCACAAGACGCTGGGAGGGCAGTGGAATACTGTCTTTGTTGACCAGGGTTATCTCAGAGATGAGATGATCAATGTCGAGTTCCTGCGATGGTTGTACACGGCCGTGACACGTGCCAAACAACAGCTTTTTCTGGTAAATTTCGAGGAAAGGTTTTTTATGTGAAAAACCGGCGTGGGGTGGTAAAAGTTATTGGGTGATTATCACTACGGCATAGGCAGAGAGGCCTTCCTCACGGCCTACAAATCCCAGTTTCTCAGTTGTCGTCGCCTTTATCGAAATATCGTCAGGCCGGATACTCAAAATGCCGGCCAGGACTTTTTTCATTTCGGGGACATGGGGTGATATTTTGGGATGCTGCAGACAGACGGTGGTATCGATGTTTCCGATATGGTATCCTTTTTTATCCAGCATGGCTTTCACTTTTCGCAACAGCATTTTACTGTCGATGCCTTTATATTCTTCAGAGGTGTCGGGGAAGAGGGTGCCGATATCGGGCAGGGCGGCAGCGCCGAGGAGGGCATCGCAAATGGCATGAATGAGGACATCGGCATCGGAATGTCCCAGGGCACCTTTGGAATGGGGGATCGCCACACCGCCGAGGATCAGCGTGGTAGCCGGCTTAAGCTGATGAACATCAAAGCCAAAGCCCGTTCTGATTCTCATATGTTCGGTTTATTCGTGTTTTTCTTGCCTACGGCATCGAAGTTAAAGGTGAGCGTGAACCGCAGGGTGTTCTCCAAAGGATTCTTCTGATCGGTGGGAATAAGGTATGAGAAATCCAGTCCGAACACGTTGTAGCGAAGACTGGCACCTAAGGTGAAAAATTTACGGTTACCTTTGGTTTTGTCTTCCCAGAAATACCCGCCCCTGATACCGAATTGCTTGTCGTACCAGTATTCGGCGCCGATGCTGAAACTGAATTCACGTATCTCTTCCTCAAAACCGCCGGGGGCATCATAAAAGGACTGATACATGGCCCTCACGATGCCGATATTGGGGTCCCTGCCCGCCAGAATAACGTTCTTGTTGATGGTGGTGTCGTTGCCGTTGATAATGGTATCGTTACCATAGACAGGGGATGTGGGGACGAGTAATTTATTCACGTCGATCATGAAGGAAAGGGTGTTGTATTCATCGATATCGAGGGTGATGGAGGGGCCTAAACGAAGGTTGGTGGGGATAAAATCCTTTTCGGTATTATCGTCGCTGTATGATATCTTGGAGCCTATGTTGGAAATGTTGACGCCCAGGTTGAATGAACCGCCATAGAGGGAATTGCTTTTTAGGGGGGTGGTATAGTAAAAAGCCACGTCGGTGGCACCGGCATTACCCGCTTTTGTGGCCGCTCCTGCCACATTCTGTCCCTGTGTCAACTGCGAATGGATAAAACGTGCCGACACGGCAGCCGACCATTTGGGACCCAGTTTACGGGAATAGGTGACATCGACTGAAAATTCGTTGGGTTTGTAATTACCGATGATTTCGCCGGTGATATCCGTGAAGGTGATGTCACCCAGTGAAAAGTAAAGCAGGGAAGCGCCGATGGTTTGCTTATCGTCGATACGTTTAAATCCGGCCAGGTAAGCCAGGTTAATATCGCTGACCAGGGCCCGCAGCCAGGGGCTGTAAGAGACCGAGAAGCCCATATCCTTGTCGACGAAGGCGTATTTCGCCGGGTTCCAGTGCATGGAATTGGCGTCGGGGGAAGAGGAAACGCCGGCATCGCCCATGCCGCCACCTCTGGCGTCGGGAGCTATCATCAGGAAAGGAACAGCTGTGGTGATGGTGTTCAACTCCCGACCGGTATAATTATATTTAGGACTCTGGGCAGTCGCTACACACATGATGAACAACAGACCTGACAGCACCATCAGCTTACGGTTCAGAGAAATTTTTTGCATAAGACAGGCATTTTGGGGTTGCAAAGATATGAAAAAATTTTTGATAAATAAACGCTTATTGATGACTCTTATTGTACGCCGGGACAACTTGTTATTTTAGGATAATCAATTTACCGGATAACGTTTGAATGGAGTTCTTATTATTATCGACGGTGACAGAATATAGGTACATGCCGCGACCCAGTCTTTGCCCGTTATCACCGTTACCGTCCCAGGTGATGGGAGGCGCATGATAGCCTTGTGACAGCACCGTGAGGGGTCCGATGGTTTTTACCAGTTTCCCCAAGATATTAAAAACACGGATCTCCACTTTAAGTTCAGCATTAAACTGGTTATCATCGAAAGTAAAGGAGGTCCCTTCGGTTACAGGATTGGGGTAATTATACAGGTGTGATAAGCCCAGTGTGATGGATCGCGAAACGATAAAATCCGTTGTCACCGTGGAGGAATTGTTCATCAGATCCCATGCTTTAAGGGTGACGGTGTGAGGTCCGTCGTCGAGGTCATAAAGCGGGTAGGCCAGCGACCCGCACCGGTAGTTATCAAGACCAAATTCAAAATAATTATTGAGAACAAACAGGTTGTTTGGATCATTGTCAAGGTAGGCTACGATATCGTGACCTATACCGTTGCCGTTGGCATTTATCCCGCTGCTGTCGCACATAAAAGCCAGCAGGATGGGATTTTCGTTGACCAGGGAGCCTGGTGTAAAAATGGTATCGTTGAGATACAGGGTGATCTCAGGGCCCTGCAGGTCGCCGCCGGCAGAGGCATCCATGCCGCCGATGACGAAGTTATTGAAGTAGCCGCCGGCATCGGTGGTGCCGTCGGTGGCATAATAGCTTATTTTCCCGAAACCATAATTGTAGGCGATATCCTGTGGGACTTTAAAGGTGAAAGTGAAGGTTCCGTTGACGACGGTGGCCTGACCCTTGAACAGGATGTCTTTTTGTATCAGGAAAGTGTCGGGAATGCTCTTTGGATCATTGCCGAGGGTAGAACAGACAGAGGTTTTATCATAGACAACCGGATAAACGATACCGTTAAAGTTGGTTTGAGTGTTTCCGTTATCGTCCACCACAGCACCTTTGACCGTCACTTTGGTCAGGGCCCGGATGGTATCGGCCGCGTCGGTGAGCGCCCTGTTATTAAAAGCTGTTGTCACCACATTGAAAGAGGGGTATGACAGCCTCAGGGCAGGATCGCCCAGCAGGACGACGTTCCTGAGGTTATCGTTAGCCGGGTTTTTCGACAGCATGATGAGGTCACCCATACGCCAGTACTTACCATCGGTTTTTTCAAACACGTGGGTATAAAAGCGCTGGTTTAAAGTAAAATTGGACTGGGCAAATGCCAACCTGGTGGTGGTGATCAGTGCGATGCCGCCTCCGGAAGGGTTGAGGAACACCTCTTCGCCTGCGGAAGTCCTCGCCGGATCATCAAAGCGGCTGAATTCACATGTGGCGGTGACAAAGAAAGGAAGCTTGTCGTAATTGGTCCAGTGCATGATATCCTGCATCTCCAGCACCTTTTCGTTAGACCAGCCTTCCTCGCCGCCATGACCGGTATAATTCATTATGAGCAGGCCGTTGTTGATACTTGTATTAAGGTCGGCCTTAGCGTCGGGATAGCGCGGACCTCCGGGGGTGGACACCTGTGTGTAGGCATCGTAATAGATTTTATTGATATTGATGGTCTTGTAATTATCGGCGACATAATCCGCCAGTTCTTCAGCCTGGTTAAAGTGCAGGTTGTTATCTTCATCGTCGGCGGCAAAACAGACCATATTACGCCAGTTGCCCATCACCTGGCTTGTGTTGCTCATGTAATGCTTTATTTTATCGACAATGATGGCCGCTTCTTCGGGACTCTTCGCCGGCAGCCGGCCAATACCGATATCGACGCTGCCCATGGCGTTGTTACCTTCATCGGGATCATAAAGGCCAAAGAAATCATCCGTGACAAACGAAGAGGTGAGGATGAGCGATTCCTTTGACTGGAACGTAGGGATCAGATTGGTATTTCCGGGGAGCCTGTCTTTGGGATCGTAACTGCCGTCACCGAACAGCAGCAGATAGCGCGGTTCTTCTCCGGCGGCAGCCCGTTCATAGAGCATCCTCATGAAATTGCGCAGGGCGGAGATATCCTGCGCGCCGGAGGAAAATTCATTGTAAACCTGTTCCGGTGTGACAACCGTCACCGTGAGCCCGTCGTGATCGCGGTGCAGGGTGGCCAATTTTTCCGCCTGATCAAGAAAAGCGGAGGCCGTGATGATGACCATGTCCACCGGCTGCTGACCATGGAGGTTTTGGTTGGTCACCTTCCCGGCCATGACAGGAGAGTAAAATAGGGTTCCGTCGAAGGCAATAAAATGCCTCAGCGAGTCGGTTGGCAGTCTGAAATGCAATTCATCGCCGTCCAGTGTTGTCGACACCTCGCTGATGTTCAGGGGATCGGTGACCTCCCAGATATTAACCTGCGAATTGGCATGATTTAATATGAATTCGCACACCTTGTCCCTGCCTGTAGAGGTGACATCGCGAAAGAGGGTTTGGCCTCCGGAGAAAGTAAGATGACGCCTTACGTTTACCTCCAGGTAGTTGAGCCATCCCAGGGAGGTGGCGGTAGGCACATCGTAAGTGACAACCAGATTGAAATCGGGACCGAAAACGTTAAAGTATCCGGCGGCCGTGGCTTTCCGGGCATAAATGGTGGTAGAGGAGGTTGCAATGCCGCTGATCTGGGCATCCAGTATCTTTGTGCCACCGGATGAGAGACTGAAGCTATTGGAGGTGGTCGATTTGCCGGCAACGACCAGCTTGGCGTAAACCATTGATGACGTATCGATGTCGGTGAAATGAAAAGAGATGGTCTCGCTGTTGTCACCCTGCATATATTTTTTCCCATACCATTCCTTGCCTGACTTGATGAGGTTGACCAGATCGGCTTCATAACAGGCAAAGTCATTAAAATCCTCAGCCGTATCTGTTGCCGGCAGGGTAGTGGAGGCTATCTGACCGATTCGTTTGGCCGGGCTGCCGGTGTCATGATCGGTAAGAAAATAGTAGGTATAGCTATCGTAAAGTTGTGCCTGATGTTCGAATTTGTCTCTGAATGGATTATAAATCCATTGTACAGGTGATTCACCGAAAAACAGGATGTAATCGGACGGGTCGAAGGAACCGTCTTCTTCTCCTGCGACCTGAATAGCTATTTGGGAAAGGTCATCATATGAATATTCAAAGTTGGATTCCGGAAGTAAGCCTGCCCTGTTGCCATACAGACGCAGCTCATGGGGATCGACCGTCGCCGGGTCCAAGCCGTAATTCTCCAGGTCGTTGTATGTGATGCGGTATAATCCGGATTGGGCAACTTTTATTTTTATCCAGTTTCCGTCGCGCAGAACGGAATTGTCGGCATATGTGTGTACGACATTTTCACGCCGGCTGTGAACACCCGGTATGATAGTTATCCCAAAGGACAGGAGTTTCTCATAATGACCGGTCAGAGCATTCATGCGCAAGGGCAGGAGGGTCAGATAAAGGTAAGGTTGTTTTCGCTCATGGGCGATGTTCGCGATCACATGGAAATCATCACCTACGGACGCCATTCCCATGGATGTCAGAGTCTCCAGGACGCCTGTGACCACTTCACCGGCCTCCTCATATTGGATATCGGTCAGCTGCACCTGCACCGTGGCGTAATCCTCATCGAGCCGGATGCTCTCGGTATACACAGGCAGAAAGCCGAAATTTTGAGGATCAAACCCTGCCCCTTCGAAATAGGGTGTCATCACCGATTCGGTCGCAGAAATCTCATAGGGAACGGTCCCTCTCCAGGTGATGGTCCTGTTTGTTTCCGGACCGCACATACCGGTCATTGGAGGTGCAAGGAACAGAAAGAGATGGAAGATATAGAGAAGTTTCTTATGTATCATTGCAATGTTTTTAATATATCGTGTTTAACAACTGTTGCTATGGTGCGGGCATGCCTTATCCTAGCGTGACACAATCAGTTTTCCCGATTTCTCGGCATGTTGTCCGTCGTCAGAAGTGACCGTGACATGATAGATATATACCCCGTTATCCGTTATCGCCCCATTTTGATTGCAGCCATTCCAGCGAATGGGTTGTGACCGGTAACCATCGGCAAAGACGGTCTTTCTCGTCTCCCAAATCATTTTTCCTGCGAGAGAAAAGATGCGGATGTCGATATCGAGATTCCGGTTAGCTTTATTATGCTCGAACGTAAAATCGGTATAATCTCTGAAAGGATTGGGATAGTTGATCAGGTGTTCGATGGAGAAGCCCCCTGAGAGCCTGACGATAAAATCAACGGTAGCCTCCGAGGAGTTATTGAAAGCATCCCAGACCTTCAGCCTTATGGTATGGTGCCCTTCGCTCAGACCCACGAACGGGTAAAGGATGGTGCCACTCTTGTAAGTGTTGATGTCGGATTCATAATAGATATTAAGTATCCTGGGATCATTGGAGTTATTATCAAGGATGGCGGTGATATCGTGTCCGATGCCATTGCCGACGGTGTTGATCCCGCTCGAATCGCTCACTTTGGCGAAAAGAAAGGGATTCTCATCCGTGATGCCGCCATTCACAAACAGGCTGTCGTTCATATAGAGGTATATTGTCGGACCCTGGTCATCCACTGCATAGTCGTGGTTATAACCGCCAATGACGATGTTCGTGGTGTATCCGTTGGCGTCGGTGATGCCGTTCTCGGCATAGTAGCTTATTTTACCGTAACCATAACGGTAGGCAATGTCTTTGGGTACGAGGAACGATAAATTGAACTCCCCGTTGGTGACGGTTGTCTTACCCTTGTAAAGGATGCTTTTCCTCACTTCAAATGTTCGTGTGGCGCCGCCGTCGTTGGCCAGGGTGCTGACCTCCTGCGGTTTGTCATATACGGTGGTGGTGATGATCCCGTTGAAACCGCTGAGCAGGTTGCCGTGTTCATCGGTGACCTTGCCATTGATGACGACTTCCGACAGCGCATGGATGGTATCGGGTATAGAGGTTATTTCACGGAAGTTGATGGTGGTGGTGACGATATTCTCCTGAGGGTAAGCCAGTCTTTGTGCCGGATCGCCGAGCAGGATAAACTTTCTTCCATTATTGTCTGAACCATTTTCGCGTTTTGAGAGCATGAACACATCACCCATGGTAGGAAATTTCCCGTCGATTTTATCAAAGGCGTAAGTATAAACGCTTTTGTTCAGCATGTAGTTCGGGCTTCCGTATGTGGGGCGGGAAGTGGAGAACAGGGCGAGGCCGCCGCCGTTGGGGTTGAGAAACACATATTCCCCTGCCGACACCCTTTCGGGATCGTCGAAGCGGCTGAACTCACAGGTGGCGGTGATAAAGATGGGCATGTTATTGATGTTTTTCCAGCTGTTGATATCGGTGAGTTCGAGTATCCTTTCATGGGCCCATCCCACCTCACCGCCGTGACCGGTGTAATTCATGATCAGGGCACCCTGCTCCACCTGGTCCGTGATGGCCTGGTTGACATCGGGATAACGCTGACCCCCCGGGGTGGATATTTCTTTGTATGAATCAAGGTAAATCTTGTTGATGTTGTATTCAGGGTATACCGTATCGATGTAATTGGCCAGGTTGTCGGCCTGGTCCAGATGCAGGTTGTTATCTTCATCATCGGCAACGAAACAGATCATGTTACGCCAGTCACCCATGACATCTTTGGAGGCCGTGCTGTAATAAATGATCTTGTCGACAGCGGTTTTGGCTTCATCAGGATCGGTGACGGGCAGGCGGCCGATGCCCAGGTCAATGATGTCGGACTCGCCTGTGCCCTCGCCATCATCGAGCATTCCGTAAAAGTCGTCGGTGACATACGAAACCACAGGTTGAAATGATTCATTGGATTGGTATGTGGGTATGAAATCCGTGTTGTCGGCCATTCTGTTTTTATTGTCGTAAGAGCCGTCGCCAAACAGGAGAAGGTAACGGGGTTCGTTCCCTGTAGTGGCGCGGTCATAGAACATCTTCATGAAATTACGAATTGCAGCGACATCCTGTGACCCGGATGAGAACTCATTGTAGATCTGTTGCGGTGTGACGACCACCACGTTTAATCCGTCAGCGTCAGCATGGTGTTGTGCCAGCCGCAGCGCCTGATCCCAAAAGAGGGGATGGGCTACGATAACCATGTCGGTCTGTCCCAGCCCATGCAGGTTCTGGTTAGGGACTTTTTCAACAAATTCGGGTGTAAAATAAGAATGGCCGTTAAAGGCAATGAACTCCCTGAGGGTATCGGTCAGGAGGCGGAAGGTGAGTGTGTTACCTTTAGGTACGGCATCCACTTTTTTGATATTCAGCGGATCGGTGAGGTCCCAGACGGTGATCCCGGATGCGGCGTTGTCAAGAATGAATGTGGCTACCCTGGCGTTACCCATGGATAGTGCATCACGAAAAGGCATCTGATCACCGCTCATTTTAAGCTGCCGGCGCACGTTCACTTCCAGATAGTCGAGCCATCCGATGGATTCGACGAGGGGTTTATTGTATCTGACGGTCACATTCAGCTGATCGCCACCGGGCAAAAATTCATCGTTTATCACGCCGCTTCTCGCATACTGGCTGTCGTAAAGGGTTGAGATGGCGGTGATGGACGTCGACGCCACATGACCGTCACAGCTCACCGTAAAGGAACTGTTGGTGGTGGAGTGCGCCACGACGACAGCTTTGACAGAGGCCTGTGAGGTCCTGTTGATATCAGGGAAATTAAATGGAAACGAATATTCGGTCAGGGCGTCAAAGACCTCACCGAACCATTGCCGACCCGATTTGATCAGATTGACGGCATCCAGTTCATGGCTGGCATAGTCGTTATAAGTGGCGACCGTGTCGGTAGGCTCCAGGGTGCTGTTGCTTTCGGTGGTGATGCGTTTGCCGGGACCAAGGTCGGTCGACAGGAAATAATAGGTCTTGTCGGTATACAGGTGTGTGGTGTGTCTGAATTTCATGCTGAACGGATCATAAGCCCAGGTGACGGGGCCTTCGCCATAAAAAAGGATATAATCGCCTGCATCAAAATGACCGTCGTTCTCTCCCGCCACGATGATAGCATCTTCCTGCAGGTCATCCAGGCAGGGGACACCTGTGTTTTCAGGCAGCATTTTACCGCCGCTGCCATATAGCCTGATGTTTCGGGGATCGAGTGACGACGGATCGATGCCCATAGCCGTCAGAAGCTGGTAGTCGATGATGTGAATGCCAGTGTTCCGGACTGCAATCCTGTACCAGTTTCCTGTGGCCAGCACGGAGGAGGAGGCATAGACCCTGCCTGTGACGGCCCTGGATTTGGCGTTCTGTCCGCCCTCATAGACCAGCTTCACCGTGAAAGAGGTCAGTTTCTCATAGCCTCCCAGCAGGTTGTTCTTACGCACGGGGACGAAATAAAAGGTCAGGAAAGGCTGTTTTCTTTCATAGCTGAGAGCCGTGGTTACTTTGATCTCGCCGGGCAGACTTGTCAGGGCATCCCGGATAGCCGCATCATCCACTTCAAGTGCCTCAAATATCTCATCGGTGAGGATGACCGTGGGCAAAACAGGTGCTTCAAGAGGTATCCGCTCAAAATAAACAGGCAGCAGACCGGTCTTTTCGAAATAATTGGCACCGTCAAACATCAAAACCGACGAAGAGACCGTGTCAGTATACCGGAATGTCTGAACATCACGCCACCGGACCGTACGGTGATATCCTTCATCGTTGTTCTGAGCGTTAAGTGAGGCATTAAAGAAAAAAATGAGTAAAGGCAGTATAATGGATCCTGATCTCATAAGGTCTTAAAAATTGCATCATACGGACAAAAATAAACAAAAAGCATATGCCTTTTCCTCACAAGACAATTTTAATCCTTAAAAGGTTGCTTACCGGCTTTAATCTTTGTGTAACATTTTCCGTATAATAAAGTTTAACGGTTATTGCATCATAATGCTTTTAACGTTATTGACAAGAATATATTGC
>Ga0209609_10000654_pt1 | contig 20414 bp, 20 predicted proteins | sample LakKivw325mmetaG_FD_184136 | JGI IMG/M metagenome (GOLD analysis project Ga0209609, IMG submission 184136) | Anoxic lake water microbial communities from Lake Kivu, Rwanda to study Microbial Dark Matter (Phase II) - Lake Kivu water 325m metaG... | ecosystem: Environmental > Aquatic > Freshwater... | reverse complement strand
TAGTTGGCGCCGCCATGGGTCGGCTCGTATTCTCCGACGGCGCTCCCGGTGCCCAGGGAGGCGTAGAGCGCGAACAGGTCATAAAGACCCCGGGCCCCCTTGTTCATGTCGGCGGCGCCGATGGTGCTGTAAGCGCCATAGAGCCGGACCGAGAGCTTCGAGATATCCTTCGGCGCGGCCGGCTCCGCCTGAAGCGCGGGGGCTCCATAAGCCTCGTTGTCGAAGCGGAAGCTTACCCTGGCCGTCGCGGTTTGCGCGCCGAGCCAGGACGGAATGAGAAGAAGGCCAGCCAGCGCAAGAACAGGGAACAAGACGCTCTTTGCTCGCAGGAACATGGTTGAACCTCCAGAGGACATCCTCGACCGTTTAGTCGGTTCTCCGGGCGGAAAGTTGAACCTCCAGAGGACATCCTCGACCGTTTAGTCGGTTCTCCGGGCGGAAAATGGGGACCGACATTGAACGGGACCCTCGATATCTGTATAGTCCGGATATTCACGCCGGAGGATGGCCATGGACGAAAAAGGGATCGTCGAGCTTCTTCAGAAGATGGTCCGGGCCCCGAGCCACCCCGGGATCCCGCGTCAGGAAGAAGCGACAATCTTTGCCCTTCGCGACTATCTCGCCCTCCACGGCATCCCCAGCCGGCTCTCCGATGTCCGCGACGGCCGCCCGAACCTGATCGCGACCCTCGAGAGCAAAAAACCGGGCCGGCATCTTCTTCTCAACGGCCACACGGATACCGTCCCGCCCAACGCGGGGTCCCCGGCGGATCCCTTCTCGGCCGCGATCCATGACGGCCGCATGTTCGGCCGCGGGACCGTCGACATGAAAGGGGCGCTCGCCGCCATGGCCGGGGCCCTCGTCGAGATCCGCGAAAACGGGGGCCTCGACGCCGGCCGCGCCACGCTGGCCGCGGTCATCGACGAGGAGCTCGAGAGCCTCGGCACCGAAGCCCTGATCCATAGCGGCTTCAAGGCCGACGGCGCCATCGTCGGCGAGGCCACCGGCAACCGCGTCGCGATCGGCCACAAGGGCCTCGAATGGCTCGAAGCCCGCTTCTTCGGCCGGGCCGTCCACGGCAGCGTGCGCGAGGAAGGCATCGACGCCATCGCCGCCGCCGCCCACTTTGTCTCGCTCATCGAATCCGAGCTCATCCCGGAGTTCGCCCGCCGGCCCGACCCGCTCCTCGGCCCGTCGGCCATCAACGTCGGTACCATCCACGGCGGCCAGCAGCCCAGCATGGTCGCCGCCGAGTGCAAGGTCCAGGTGGACCGGCGCTGGGTCTCGACCGAGACGATCGACGAGGTCTTCGCCGGCCTCGAGGCCCTCCTCGCCAAGGTCCGGGCCGCCCGCCCCGGGCTGAGAACGGAATTAGCGCGGATGCCCGAAGGCATGGCGACGATGCTCCACGGCCCGCTCGTCATCGACGCCGGCCATCCCCTCGTCCGGGCCGCCCAAGAGGCCATCAAGGCTTCCGGCGGCGACAGCTCTCCGATCACGTTCCCCGCCTGGACCGACGGGGCCCTCCTCTCGCGCGAGGCCGGCATCCCGACCGTGATCTGGGGCCCGGGCGATCTCAAGCTGGCCCATTCGGCCGAGGAGAGCGTCGCGGTGGAAGAGATCCTCCTCGCCGCCCGCCTCTATGCCTCCGCCGCCTGCAGGTTCACAATGGGGTCGGACCACAGGAAATAGATATGAGAGCGCGCACGTGAGAACCGATGGCCTCATCCCCGTCGCGTTGGCCGCGCTCGCGGCCCTAGCCGTATCGACGTCCTGCCGCCGCTCCGATATCCGGACCGAGATCACGAAATGGCAGGACGGCAAAGCCGCCGCGGTCTCCCTCACCTACGACGACAACAGCGCCAACCAGTTCCGGGTCGCCGTTCCTCTCATGACCCGCCACGGCTTCCCAGCAACGTTCCATATCATCACCGGCGAGATCGAAGGCTCCCGCTTCCACGGCGCCTTTGTCGGGCGTCCGGTCAAGGACATCATCGATGAAACCGCCCGCGTCCCCACCGGCCCGGACAATCTTTTCGAACGGGCCTCGGCCGTCGGCCGCCTGGGACTTCGCGGCGGCTTCGATGATCACCTGCGCGCCGGCGAGCTCTTCGAGGACGGCAAAACCGCCGAAGCCTGCAAGCTCATAGACGACGCCTACGCCAAGGTCCGCGCCGGCCGCCTCGAAGCCGAACCCGCCACCCCGCCCGGTCCCGTCGCTTTCGTGCCGACCTGGGGCGGCCTGCGATCGCTCGCCGCGCAGGGCTTCGAGTTCTCGAGCCACACCGTCACCCATCCCCGCCTGGCCGTCCTCGATGACGCCAACCTGGACTACGAGCTCGATAAGAGCCGCGAAGACATCCTCGACCACCTCGGCCCCAAGCACACCTTCACGATCGAATGCCCGTTCGGCACCGAGGACGAGCGCGTCGTCCGCCACGCCCTGGCCCGCTACCCGGCCTCGCGCAACCGCCTGCCCGAGCCGTTCCTCGATGAGCTCAACCGCTGGAGCGAGAAAGACCCCGCCTCCTCGGGCAAGGAATACGTCCAATGGCAGCGGGGCGTCCTCACGGCCACCCCCATGGCCGAAATGAAAGGTTGGGTCGACAAGATCGTCCGCCGCGACAACATCTGGCTCGTCCTCGTCTTCCACGGCGTTGACGGCATCGGCTGGGAGCCCAAGACCGGCGCCGAGCTCGAAGAGTATTTCGCCCATATCAAATCGCTCGAGGGCCGCGTCTGGGTGGCGACCTTCCGGGACGCCGTTAAGTACATGCGGGAGCGGATGTCCGCCCGGGTGACCACCGTCCGCAAGGGCCGGACGATCGAAGTTTCCCTAGGCCACGATCTCCCGGCCTCGCTCTACGACCTTCCGCTGACGCTCAAGACTTATGTCCCGTCCGGCTGGCGCCTGGTCGAGATCAAGCAGGGAGACCGGAGGACACAAGCTACGCCGGCTCATGACGCCACGGGCGCCTTCGTCCTCTACCGGGCCGCACCGAACCTTGGTCCCGTGTCGCTCGAGCGGACCGCGCGCTGATTCCCTAGAAGCTCCAGCCAGCCTGATACGGCCGCCGGATGACCGGCTCGGCCTCCGGGTTGTCCGTCACCCTCAGGTCCGCCGCGTCCCAGGCGATCCGTGTGTCCAGTTTCTTGGCCACGTTGCCGAGCAGGCCGGTCTCGGTCAGGGGAGGACAGGATCCGGCCTAGCGCGACCGGTGGGCCGGCTTCAAGGTCCAAAGCTGGAGCCGGCTCAGTTCGATGATGCGGGACATGTCGAGGTCCGGTTTGTGAACGGGCCAGGTCTTGTAGCCCTGGATCTCGCCCTCGATCTTCGCCGCGTTCGCCGACGGATACGCTTCGAACTCGGGCACGTCGTATTCCGCCTGCTTTTTGTTCGCGTCGAGGTCGAGGTAGACGGCACTGAACAGGGCGAAGAGCGACCCCGTCCCGATGCGCTTCCCCTCGCCCGCCTCGAGCGACGAGGGCAGCGTCCCCGTCGCCGCGACATGATCGGCCGCGGCCCGGGCCAGGGCCAGCGCTTCCGCGAAGGTCACGCGCGCCGTCTCGGGCCTGACGAGGGGCCTTTCTTTAGGGCCGAGAGCGTGGATCGCCGGCTGGTCGGCCGGGAGCCTCCCGTTCCCGCCGAAGGACGCGACCGCCCCCGCGAGACCGGCGAACGCCTCGGCAGGGGAGAAGTCGTCGCTCGGGGCGAGCCTCTTCTCGCGGAGGGCCCGCCTTGCCATGCCCCGCAGCTCCTCCCTCGTGATGATCTCTTTCTGGCGGCCGTAGACGTCCATCAGGTTCCGGTAGGTCGTGATCTCGATGTCCTTGCGGTCGCCGAGCCAGCGCATCATGCGGCGGAAGTTCTTGCGGGCCGTGACCATCGTCTCCTGCGGCCTCAGGCGCGGCATGACCCACTCACTCGGCAGCGTATTCTTGCCGTTGTAGAAGTTCAGGTCCCAGAACTCTTCTGCCCGGATCTTGGTCGGATGGCCGCCGAACAGGGCGATGACCTGCGATCTCCTGATGACGTCAGGGAGCTCCGCCTTGAGCTTGTCGAAGAGGGGCTCGAACAGATCGTCCCGGTAATAGGCGTCGTCAAACCCGGCGGCGTACTGGTAGCTGAAGTTGAGGGCGTTGCAGAACCAGACGACGTCATGCCCCGGCAGGCTTGCGGGCGAGCCCTGGTAGCCGGCCCCGAGACGCCCGAGGGCCGCGACGAGCTGCGGCCCATACGAGCCGCCGTGGCGGGCCAGGGTCGTGACGGGGATGCCGAAGATCCGTGCTAGCTCCTTGAGGCCGGCCGACTCCTGCTCGAGCATGTGCCGGACGCCGTCGTCCCACCCGGCCGTCTCCAGCTCTTCGGTGACCGTGGGATGGATCGAGCCGAAGTTGGTGTGACTGCCGATGTCATGCTTGGCCATGGCGGCGATGACGCCGCCCCGGCCGCGACGCTCGAGCGAGCGGGCTTTCTCGCCGATGACGAAGAAGGTCCCGGTGACACCCTCCTCGGTCATCGTCTCGGCCAGCCACTTGGGGATGTCGTCGATCCTCTCGGCCTCGGGCGAGATGTCGTCCTCGGTGTCGAAGGTCACGACGAGGAACGTCTTCGCGGGGGTGAGGCGCTTAGAGCCCGCCGCGGGGAACGATGCCGCGGCGGCGACGAGGACGGCGAGGGCTACGATCGTTCGGCCGCGCATGGGCAGGCCGATTTTGCTCTCACTCCGAAGGAGAGTCAAACGGCCAGGCCGCCAGGCCAAGGGCCGCGTTGAGCCGGGCGAGGGCGGACGTTTCGTCGGGGTCGCCGAGGACGAGGACGGCAATGGCGCCGCTCCTTTTATAGAGAAACCAGCGTCCGGCCTCGTTCTGGCCCCGGATGATCCCGCCATCCAGCCGCACGCCTTTGAGATACTCCCCGAACAAGGCCTGCACGCCGGCGTCGACTGTTCCACCCGCCACGCCCTCCGCGAGCTCGACGACCACGAGCTTGGAGACGGCAGGGAGAACGCTATACTTGGCCGAGTATGCCCGAGTGCTCTTTTTGCCGTCTTCCACGGCCGCGAAACCCCAGAACTCCCCATCGAGCAACGGCGACTCATTCTGCGCCGCAAGAGGGCCTTTGACGAAGTGCCAGCTCGAGGGGACCATGCCTTCGCGCGGCAGCCAAGACAATCCCTTCGGCCTCGCCGTGCCCTTCCCGGGGACGCGGCGTTCGACCTGGGCCAGGAAGCCGCCGATCCCGGCCTCGTCCGATCCCGGGGCCAGCACGTTGACGTAATAATCGCCCTTCACGAGGCTGGCCTGACCTTGGCCGACCCAATGGTCCACCTTGATCTCCGGCCGGCCCTTCTCTCCGCCCTCGAGCCTGATCGAATAAAGGCCGAAAGCCGCCTCGGCCGACGCCATCCGGTAGATCTCGAGGACGATCTCTTCCGAGCTTCCAGCCCCTGCCGCCGGGACGTACCTCGAGACGGCGAGCTCGCGGAAGCCGTATTGAAGGACGATCTCCGCCCCGCCGTCGATATAGCCGTAGAGCGCTTCTTTGTTATATCGCTCGACCTCTCCCGTGCGCTTCCAGCCTTCGAGGCCGTCGATGCCGCGCAGGACGGGCGGGTTGACCTCGTTCGACCCCGAGCATGCTGCGGCCCCCAATAGGAGAATAGCGATCGCCAGCCTGCGGATGATATTCATGAGCCGATCTCTCTGCCGAGTATATTCTGACCCTCGAGCCTTGGGCAACCCCCTAATTGAGAATCGGCGAGAATTCTAGGCCTCCCTCCGCCGTCCTGTTCTATGGCGGCGCCGGCGCAGAGAAGCGAGGAGGAAGGATCTGGCCCATGGACGACGCGCTTGACAAAGCCCACAGATATAATTATATTGTATTTACAATTGGTCTTCGCTTCGAGTGGGACATACAGAAGGATCTCCTCAATCGGAAAAAACACAAGATCACTTTCGAGGAGGCCAAAACGGCTTTCTTTGACGAGAACGGCCTGTTGATCGAAGACCCTGCCCATCCGGATCGGGAGGACCGGTTCATCTTGCTGGGCTTGAGTGAGCGCATGAAACTCTTGGTCGTCTGCCATGTCTATCGAGATAAAGAACAGGTGATCCGGATCATTTCCGCGAGGCGAGCCGTGAAACGGGAACAAGATCAATACTGGCTGCGAAGGCGAAAATGAGGAAACAATACGATTTCTCGCGAGCCAAGACGAACCCTTATGTCCGGATGATCAAGAAGCAGGTGACGATCAGGCTCGATGAAGACACGGTCGAATACTTTAAAAAGATGGCCCGGGAGGCTGGGGTGCCCTATCAGACGCTGATCAATCTCTATCTGCGAGACTGTGCCGCCTCACAAAGAAAGCTCCGGCTCAGCTGGCCGGCCGATCCCGCCCGGCCCGAGCGTGCTCAGTCCGCCCCGGCCTCGGGCGGCAAGTGAGGCTGATCCGTCAGATTAGCCTCTAGATTTCCCGGGTTTCTTTTTCGACGGCCCGCTGGACGAGCTGATTGAGCGAGATGCCCAGCAAGGCGGACTTGCGGGCGGCCTTGCGGTGGAGCTCCGCCGGCATACGGATGTTGAACGAGCCGCCATACGATTTCGATAGAGGCTTGCCGGCCTTCCGGCACAGCTCGGCATAGTCGTCGACGGCTTCGCGAAAGGCCCGCTTGAGCTCGTCGACGTCGCGTCCCTCGAACGTCACCAGGTCGTCGACGCCCTCGAGCTTTCCGAAGAAGCACTCATCTTCGGCGCTGAAATGGACCGAGCCGATAAAGTCCTTGTATCGCAAGACGTCCTTCACGTGATGATCCCCCTCGTCCGGAGGGCCTCCTCGACCAGCTCCATCTGATATCTCTTCAGCGGGTTCCCCGGATGCGGCCGATGGAGCCGGATGATGTGGCCGCTCGACCTTTCAATGAACGCGACACGCGAGCCCGAGGTCTTCCCGGACCTGACCTCTTCATAGCCAAGGTCGTTGAGCAGCCGACTCATATCTTCAAACCGGAAGTCCGCCGGCCGGGCTCGAAAACGTTTCAGGAGCTTGTCCCGACGGCTCATGAGCAGTCTAGCACTTCTCTCATAGATATGCAACTAAAATATAGTTGCTTACCTGCCCCGATCTCAACGCGGGCGGACAGGGGCCGTTTTCCTTGCTCCCTCTTGAAAAGACGCCGAAAACGGGCGAGATGTCTCATTCGGGGCGTCATGGGACGGGCAACAATCGCCCCGCCGGCCGGCGAGCCGCCAAGGCCGCGGACGGCGACGCGAGAAGAGGGGCTCGGATCAGCGCTCGATGGCGCCGATGTCGCCGGCCCCGCCTCGCGGCCGCGCCGTCCCGAGCTGGTCCTCGCCCTCCATGTGGAACGTCTTCGCCGCCCGCTCGACCGTGATGACCTCGTGGCCGATGGGGCCGCTCGTGAACGTGCCCCAGAAATCGTCGCCGAGCTTGGCCATGCCGAGCCGGTCGCCGATGGCCGTGTCGAGATTGTGCCAGAAGGCGATCCAGGCCGCGTTCTGCGCGTTCGAGGGCCAGGTCCGGGCCGGGCCGTACCAGGTGACGCCGGTGAGGTCGCCGAACTCCGATCCGAAATCGGCCCCCAGGACCGCGCCGTACTGGCTCCGGCACTGGAGGATGACCTGGTTCAGGAAATCGTCGGTCGCGGCGCCGAAGCCCGTGTAACCCGCGTTGACGTAGATGATCCCGTAGCTCACGTTCGGGATCTTGTCGGCCGCCAGGTCCGCGGGAAGGTACCAGAGGATCGCCGGGCCCCCCGCGTCCGTGCCTGCCGAGATCACGCTCTCGTGGTAATTCGCGTGGCCGACTTCGAGGGCCTGCTCGAGGGTGACGCCTTCGACGTCGCCCGTCTTTGGCCAGCGCCGGCGGCTGGACATCATCCAGTCCGGCACGGGCACGAGGATCCAGTCGAAGTTGACCTTCCCGATGAGGTTGTAGCCCTGGCTGTAGAAGTCGAGGATGGAGCCGGCGAACCAGTCTTCGTTGGCGCCGTTGAGCAGGTTCCCGACGACGATCGAGTTCTGGACCCAGACCTCTTCGACCGTGTGGGCGTTGCCGATCGTGGCGCAGACGCCGCCGCCGCCGAGGTTGGGCTTGCCGCTGAAGGTGGCCAGCTGGCCCGTGACGGCGTTCTCCGCGACAGTGCAGCCGGAGAGCCGCAGCGATCCGCCCCCCATATAGATGCCGCCGCCGCGGTCGTACCACTGCCCGACGTTGGCGTATTCCGGGTGGTCCTCGACGAGGTTCCGGGCGACGGTGCAGTTCGTCAGGAACATCGTGGCCAGGTTGCTCGGGCCGCCGGACAGGGTGAAGATGCCGCCGCCGTAGGAGTGATTGGCCGTGCAGCGGTTGCCGCTGATCGTGCACTGTTCGAGGAAGGTGTCGTTGCCGCGGCCGTTCGTGTTGGCCCCGCCGCCGACCGAATAGATGCCGCCGCCGCCCGCCCCGTAGGCGCTGACGGAGTTGCCGCTGATGATGCAGCCCTTGAGATCGAGGCCGTTGGCGTAGATGCCGCCGCCGTAGGTGCCGCGGTCCCGCGCCGACGAGGCCTCGCCGATGCACCGGTTCCCGGCGATCGTGCAGTCCGTCAGCCGGGCCGTGCCCCAGACGGCCAGGCCGCCGCCCCGCGCGAGCGTGTAGGTCTGGACGGTGTCGTCCCTTGCCTCGGAGACGGAGCCGCCGCCCGTGATCGTCACGTTCTTCATGACCAAGTCGCCGTAGACGGCCAGGACCCGGGCATGGCTCGCGTCGCCGCCGTTCCACTCGACGGTGATGCCGTGCGGGAGGGCCGAGGCGTCGATCGTGAGGCCATGGGCCGCATAGAGGGCCGACTTGCCGTAATCCCGGTCCGAGTAGCCGGCAAAGACGTTATTGACGTAAACCTCGCCTTTGAGGACGGTGTGGTCGTCCGCGATCGCCGTGAGCAGGATCGTCTGTCCGTCGAGGTCGGCGTCGAAGGTGATCGTGTCGCTCGCGCCGGCCGCCGCGATCGCCGAGCGCAGCGTGACGGTTCCGCCCGAGGGCGCGGCCGTGTCGGCGAGCGAGTTGACGACCAGCTCGGCCGCCGGCCCCGGACCGTTGTCCGGCGAGCATCCGGCCGCCGCGAGGGCCAGAGCCAGCCCGAGGGCCGCCGTGATCCTTTGTCCGTGCGTCATGACGGACCTCCTTTCTCGAGAGCTGCTCCAGGCCGGATATCGGTGTAGTATAGGCCGACGGTCCGCCCGTTTCAAATCCCCCCTCTGGCATAATCCCCCGATTCGTCTATGATAGCAAAGATGAACAAGCCGCAGAAAACTCTCCTCCTTGCCCTATTCCTCGTCCCGGTCCTCGGGCCGCTGGCCGCCCGCCCGGCCTCGGCGCCGCCCGCGCAGGACGTCGCGCCGGCCGCCGTTCAGGCCGCCCCCCAGGCGGTCCCGGCCGCCCAAACCGGCCTCGGCCAAGCTATTCCCGTCGATCCCCGGATCACGGTCGGACGGCTCCCGAACGGCCTCCGCTACTGGATCCGCGAGAACCGCGAGCCCAAGAACCGGGCCGAGCTGCGCCTGGTCGTCGACGCCGGCTCCGTCCTCGAGGACGAGGACCAGCGCGGCCTGGCTCACGTCGTCGAGCACCTGGCCTTCAACGGCACGACCCACTTCCCGCAGCAGAAGCTCGTCGACTTCATGGAGTCGATCGGCATGCGCTTCGGCTCCGACCTCAACGCCTTCACCAGCTTCGACGACACGATCTACCTCCTCCAGATCCCCATGGACTCGCCGGCCGTCGTCGAGAACGCCTTCCTCATCCTCGAGGACTGGGCCCACAACGTGACCTTCGAGCCCAAGGCCATCGACAAGGAGCGCGGCATCATCATCGAGGAATGGCGCCTCGGCCAGGGGGCCGACGCCCGCATCCGCGACAAGCAGATCCCGGTCCTTCTCAAGGGCTCGCGCTACGCCGAGCGCCTGCCCGACGGCAAGAAAGAGATCATCGAGACCTTCGCCTACGACACCCTGCGGCGCTACTACCGGACCTGGTACCGGCCCGACCTCATGGCCGTCATCGCCGTCGGCGACTTCGACCGGGCCAAGATCGAGGGGCTGATCAAGGCGCACTTCGGCCCCATCCCCATGCCGGCCAACCCTGTGCCGCGGCCGTCCTATCCCGTGCCGGACCATGACGGCACGCTCTTCACCGTCGCCGCCGACAAGGAAGCGTCGCAGAGCGTCGTCGCCGTCTATCACAAGCTGCCGGCGGCCGAGCAGAGCCGCGTCGGCGACTACCGCCGGATGCTTGTCGAGCGCCTCTTCAACGACATGCTCAACGACCGCCTGACCGAGATCGCCCAGAAGCCGAACGCCCCGTTCCTCGGCGCCGTCTCGAGCCGCGGCCGGTTCGTCGGCTCCAAGGACGCCTACGTCCTCTCGGCCCTCGTCGCCGACGGCGGCATCCCGCGCGGCCTGCGTGCCCTCTACACGGAAGGGGAGCGGGTGGCCCAGTTCGGCTTCACCGCGACCGAGCTCGAGCGCCGCAAGGCGGCCGCCCTGCGCTACTTCGAGCGGGCCCTCGTCGAGAAGGACACGGCCGACTCCAACTCCTACGCTGAGGAGTTCACCCGGGCCTTCCTCGAGGGCGAGCCGACGCCCGGCATCCAATACGAATACGAGCTCCACAAGCGCTTCATGCCCGAGATCACCCTCGACGAGGTCAACGCCCTGGCCCGCGAGTGGATGACCGACCGCAACCGGGTCGTCATGGCCAGCCTGCCCGAGAAGCCCTCGGTCCCGGTCCCGACCGAGGCCGAGCTCCGCAAGGTCCTTGAAGAGGTCAAGAGCGCGCCCCTCACGGCTTACGAGGACACGCTGAGCGATGCCGCCCTCGTCCCGCAGGAGCCGCAGCCCGGCACGATCGTCGCCCGGCGCGAGATCCCCGAGATCGGCGTCACCGAGTGGACCCTTTCAAACGGCGCCAAGGTCCTTCTCAAGCCGACGAAATTCAAGGAGGACGAGATCCTCTTCCGGGCGACGAGCGCCGGCGGCGTCTCGCTCGCCGCGGACCAGAACCTCATCCCGGCCAACACCGCCGACCAGGTCATCCCCGCCGGCGGCCTCGGCGCCTTCAGTACCGTCGATCTCGAGAAGAAGCTGGCCGGCAAAGAGGTCACCATCAGGCCCTCGATCGGCGAGCTCGAGGAGGGCCTCTCGGCGAGCGGCTCGGTCAAGGACGCCGAGACGCTCTTCCAGCTCGCCTATCTGACCTTCACCGCGCCGCGTCCCGACCCGGCCGTCTTCGAGGTCCTCAAGTCCCAGCTCAAGACCTTCCTCGAGAACCGGACGAAGAGCCCCGAGACGGTCTTCGGCGACACGCTGCGGACGACCCTCCAACGCGACCAGCCTCGCTTCCGGCCGATGACCGTCGACGAGCTCCCGCAGATGGACCTCCAGAAGTCGCTGGCCTTCTACCGTGACCGCTTCGCCGACGCCAGCGACTTCACCTTCATCCTCGTCGGCAACCTCGACCTCGCGGCGGTCGAGCCGCTCGTCACCCGCTACCTGGCCTCGCTCCCGTCGCTCCACCGTACCGAGACGTGGAAGGACTGGCGCGTCCCGCCGCCCGAGGGCGTCGTCAAGCGGGTCGTCGAGAAGGGCGTCGAGCCCAAGAGCATGACGGCCGTCGTCTTTTCCGGGCCCTTCCTTGACGGTCCGGGGAGCCGGATCAACATCCGGGCGGCCGCCTCGATCCTCGAGTCCCGGCTGAGGAAGCTCCTCCGCGAGAAGCTCAGCGGCACCTACGATATCAGCGTCCAGCCGTCCTACGGGCGCATCCCCCGCGCCGAGTTCCGGATGTCGATCGACATGGGCACCGACCCGGCCCGCATGGACGAGATGAGCAAGGCCATCTTCGCCGAGATCAAGAAGCTCCAGAAGAAAGGGCCGACCGCAAAAGAGGTGGACGAGGACCGGCTGGCCGAGTCCCGCGACTACGAGACGGCCGTCCGCGAGAACGGCTGGTGGCTGAGCCGGATCACCGAGAAGGTCCAGCTCGGCGACGACCCGGCGACGATCATTAACTTCCCCGCGTCGCTCAGGCTCCTGACCCCGGGCTCGGTCAAGGCTGCGGCCAAGGCCTACTTCAACACGAAACGCTTCGTCCAGGTCACGCTGTATCCGGAGAAGCGTTAGCCGGAATCAGGCAACCGGTCGTTTTTGGTCTCTGAGCTCAGCATACGTCTGCCGTCAATTCAGCATTATCGAGGCATATTGACTTGTGATCAGATCCAAGTTGGTTTCCAGGCATAGGCCCCATAGCGAACGCTTGTACTATCATGGCGGTGGGCGTCAATCGTAGTGGGTCCACATTCGGAGGACCTTGACCGTCCGGATGTCGGTGAGTACTTGATAAACCAGCCGATGCTGGATATTGATGCGCCGGGAATAGGCGCCAGCCAGGTCCCCGACCAGCTTCTCGAACGGCGGGGGATCGGCGAACGGATCCTCAGCAAGGACCCTGAGAAGAGCTTCGGCTTTGGGGCGAAGCCCGGACGCGGCCAGTTTCTTGGCGTCGCGAGCGGCCTGGCGCGTAAAGACGACGCGCCAGCTCACCACTTGAGGGCGGGCCGGCATTTCTCGACGGGCTCCTTCAGCCCCTTGCGGATGGACTCGCGCATCCCCGGGATCGAGAGCAGGAATAGCGTCTCCTGGATCGAGCGCCAGTCCTCCTCGGAGACAAGGACGGCATTCGCCCGCTTCCCCGTGATCTGGATGGGCTCGTGCGAGGATGCCGCTTGATCGAGGAGCCTATAAAGCTTCGTCCTGGCCTTGCTGGCCGTCAGTGTCGTCATGGCATCGACCTCGATCCAAAGCGTACCATATTGCGTACGCTCCGTCAATCGAGGGGAGCCGCCAAGCGCGCCGTTTCCCATGGGGACCTCCTGTTATGCCCTTCCTGACGAAAAGACGCTCGGCGAGCGGGTTCCTTCTCATGGCCCGGGCCCGCCGCGGGATTGCAGTTCACTCGGTCCCGGAGTAGGCTAGGGGGCAGCACAGCCTGTCAGGAGAAGAGGAATTGAACAAGCGGCTCTCCCGAGTTAGGCTCCAGAGCGATACGGCGTGCCTGTCCTATCTCGCCGCCGCCGACCTGCTCATCCATCTGGCCGTCGCCGGCCGTTACTTCTTCTTTCGGGACGAGCTCTATTACATCGTCCTCGGCGAGCGGCTCGGCTTCGGGTTCGTGGACGTCCCGCCGTTCACGCCCGTCGTTGCCCGCCTCTCGCGGCTCCTTTTCGGCGATTCGCTCGTCGGGCTGCGCCTGTTCCCGGCGCTCGCTGGCGCAGCGACGGTCGTCCTGGCGGGGCTCATCGCCCGCAAGCTCGGCGGGGGCCGCCTCGCCCAGATCCTTGCCGCCCTCGCGGTCATCTGCTCGGACGTCATCCTGAATTTCGGCTACCTTCTCACTAACAACGCGTTCGACATCTTCTTCTGGACTTTGGCGGCCTATCTCCTGGTCGTCATCCTGAAGGAGAACAAACCCAAGCTCTGGCCGGCCTTCGGGCTGGTGGCCGGCCTCGCCCTCCAGAACAAGTATTCGATCGTCTTCTTCGCCGGCGCCCTGGCCATAGGCTTCGTCCTGAGCTCGGCCCGCGCGCAGCTCCGGAGCGGCTGGCTCTGGTCGGGACTCGGGGTTGCCTTGGCCGTCTTCCTGCCCAACCTCGTCTGGCAGGTCCGCCACGGCCTGCCCTTCGTCGAGCTCAACCGGAACGCCGTGGCCTACAAGAACGCCGTTCTTTCGCCTGGTCAATTTCTGACCGGGCAGATCATGGAGACCCTGCCCTTTGTCTTCCTCCTTTTGATCGTCGGCCTGGCCTACTTTCTGCTGGCACGCGACGCGAAGCCGGTCCGCGCCTTCGGCTGGGCCTTTCTCGCCCTCCAGGCCTTCTTCATGCTCTCGGGCGGCAAGACCTACTACATGGCGGCGGTCTATCCGGTCATGCTGGCCGGGGGCGCCGTGGCCTTCGAGCGCTTGGCCTCAAGGCCGCGGCTGCGATGGCTGGCGCCCGTCCTGATCATCCTCATCGTTCTGAGCGCCGCCGTCACGGCCCCGTTCGCCATCCCGGTCCTTTCGGTCGAGAAGCTCGTCGCCTACGCCCAAAGGCTCGGCGTGGCGCCGCCGGCGGGGGAGCGCCAAGGAATGGGACTCCTGCCGCAGCATTTCGCCGACCAGTTCGGCTGGCAGGAGCTGACGACCGAAGTGGACCGCATTTACCGGGGATTGAGCGAAGCCGACCGCGCCGTCTGCGGCATCTACACCCAGAACTACGGCGAAGCCTCGGCCATCAACGTCCTCGGCCGGAAGCTCGGCCTGCCCTTCGCGGCCAGCGGCCACAATCAGTATTGGCTCTGGGGATTGCCCCCGGGCCGGGGCGAGGTCATGATCGTCGTCGGCGGCAAGGCCGAGGATCACCGCGGGTCCTATCGCGAGGTCGTCGAAGCCGGGCGCCTCTCCAATCCCTATGCCATGCCGATCGAGAACGGCCGGCCGATCTTCCTCTGCCGCGGCCTGAAGGTCCGCCTCGCGGACATCTGGCCGCACATCAAGTTGTACATCTAGAGAACCTGACCGGTACGCCGCTTACTTCCTCTGTAGAGGCGGCTCGGGCTGCGGGTTGAGCTTCAGAAGTGACGTCCGGTCGAAGACGCGGAGCGACGGGAACTGGATCGTCGCCGGAAGCCAGGTCACCTCGTCGTCGATCTTGATGTAATCGGTGGGCGGGGCGTCCTTCAGGGCCTTGCCCGAGTCGCCGATGATGGCCTTGGCGGCGCCCTTCAGGACCCCGTTGGCTCCCGTGGCGATGAGCTTACCCTTGGCGTCGTGGATCCCGCAGTCGCCGAGGATGCCCGCGGCGCCCGGCGCGGCGGCGTTGCCTCCGGTCTTCTTGTAGCTCGTGATCTCGAAAACGATCCCGTCGGGCGTCGTCAGCTTGAAATTGCCCGGCCCGACCTTCTGGATCTTGGTTCCTTTGGGGATGGTCACGGTCTTGCCCTGGGCCGCGGCCGTCGAAACGGCGGAGACGAGCAGCACCAGCCCCAGGAACAAAGGCAGGAAACAAGACCTTCTCATGATCCCTCCTCCATATTGTGGCCGATAACGGCTAGGCTCTTGACGACAATATAGGTTCGGCCATTGAGGAAGTCAATCTTTTCAACTTCTTGACCGACTTTTGACAACTCCACCCCCCGAAAGCCTGATATTGGTCCCGTCAGCGAGGCTTCCAGCAACGGAGCAGGAACATGAGAAAGAGAACATTCCCCATGGATCTCGTCGGTGCGGCGCTTTCGGCCTGCCTGGCCTTATTCGGCCTGGCCCTGCCGGCCGACGCGCAGCAAGGCGAAACGCCCCCGGCCGCAGCCTTCAAGCCGAAGTCCGAGATGACGGCCGCAACCTTGTCTTTCATTGGCACGGCCCTGCCCTGGGCCCTCATTCTGGCTCTCGGCCACGACGACGCGCGCACGAATGGCGTCGATTGGCTCCGGTACCTCTCCCTCGCCGCCATATCGGTGGGGCCGGCGCTGGGGCATTTCTATGCAGGGGCGACAACGCGCGCCTGGACGGGCATCGGCATCAGGATCGCCGCCCTGGCCGCGTTCGCCGGAGGCGTGGCCATGGCCTTCGATGAGACGCACAGCGTGAGCTACCCCTTGACCCTCGGGCTGATCCTGGGCGGCGCCACCGCTCTGCTGGGGTCCAGCCTCGCCGACATCGTCGATGCCCGGGAATCGGCCCGAAAACACAACCTCAAGGGCCAAGGGCTCACCGTGACCGTCGCCCCCGTCATCTCGCCGCGGTCCAAGGCCGTGGGCATCCAGGCCCAGATCAAGTTCTAGATCCGGGCCTGCTCGATGCCCAGCCGGGCGAAGTCCCTGCGGTCGAACGTGGCCACACCCGTGCAGCCCGCCGTCTGGCTCGCGGCCGCGATATAGGCGTCGGCGAATTCGGTTCCGGCCGCGGCGGCCAGCGTCAGCGCTTGGGCGGCCAAGCGCTCGTCGGTCAGAGTCATGCCCGGCATAGCGAACACGGCGCTGAGGATCTCGAGCACGCGCGCTCGGGGCGTCTTGTAGGCCGCCCGGAGAGTCCATGCCAGCTCGAAGAGGACCGGCGGACCAGTGACCAGTCCGCACTCGCCGCGCAGGGCGGATTCGAATAGGCGCACCGCCCGCTCGTGCTGCCCCTGATCATCCTTCGTCAGGAAGCGCAAAAAGACGTTGGCGTCGACGAACCAGACCGTCACGAGTCCTTCTTCAGGCGGTCCGCGACCGCGCGGGCCATCCTCTTCGTCTCGACCGGCCGCGGCAGGGCCTTGCCCAGGACCCCCGCGAAGGCCATCAGATCGGGAGCCGTGCGAATGACGATGATCCCGTCCCTGACCTCGACGAGCACGCGGTCATGGGGCTTGATGCCGACCTCGCGGCATGCCGCCGCCGGCAGCGTGATCTGGCTCTTCGCAGATACGGTCGCTGTAGTCATCCTGGGATGTCCTTTACTAATGACATAATGCTATACTATTATGCTAAGTAAAGCAATGTTTGTCAACACGGAATGGGGCCGGCCCATCCATGAATGAATGACGCTCGCCAAACATCGGCTGTCTCATTTTCACAGCCAGCCGACTAAAGGTTATGATCGCGGGCGCGAGAGGATGCGCATAGCGCTGACGGTCCGCGGAAGGACCAGAGGAGTCAACATGTTCCACCGGGCCGGTCTTGCCCTCGGCTTGTCGGCATGCTTTTTCCTCCTGGCCTGTAATTCGGGCCCCGGGAAGTCCGGCTCGCCTTCGCCAAAGGGCGCACCGTCCGCGGCCGAACGGAAGGTCGAGTATCTCACCGCCCTAACGGACCGGCGCGGCGACGCCGGACGCGCCTGGAACGCAGTCGCCGCGGCCTTGCCCGACGGGGTCTGGCTGACCGAAGCCGCCTACGATGCCGGCAAGGTCCGGATCAAAGGACGGACCGCTTCGAACAACCTGCTCGCCGACTACATCTCGCGGCTGGGAGAAAGTCCCGGGATCGCGAACCTCGCGCTCGGCGGAACGGCCCTGAAGACCGTGCGGGGCCGCGAGGTCCAGGAGTTCTCGCTGACCGCTCAGGCGGCTCCCGGCCCCGAGAACGCCGCCGGCCCCGATGAGCTCGAAAGAGAGCTCGGTGTTCGCCCGGATACCGCGGCGATCCTCCGCGAGGTCCAGCGCCTGGCCCTCGACTCGGGCTTCAAGATGACCAAGTTCACGCCCGGCGCCGAAGTCCCGGGGGAGTTCGCGGGAAATATCTCCATCACGGTCGAGGCTTCGGGCGATAAGGCCGCCGTGCGGGATTATCTTGGCGGGTGGGCCGGCCTTCCCGGCCTATGGATCATCGACAAGGTTTCTCTGAAGGCGGCCTTTCCCGACGATCCGAAGTCGCCCGTCCGGATCTCGATCTCGGCCCGCGCCTACTTCCGGCCCTGATCAGTCCTCGCCGGCGTCTGCTGGGCGATCCTGATGACCGTGAGCCCCGACGGGTGCGCGCCGTCGGCCAGGGCGAACGGCGACCGGTTGTTCTCGCTCAACGTCCCGGTCGAGCTGATGGAATAGGCCGTGATGTCGTCCGACCAGTAGTTGGCGACATAGATGAACTCCCCGCCCGGGTCGATGGCGGCGGCGACCGGGGCCGCGCCCGCGTTGTAGGGCGAGCCCGAAACGGCCGACAGGGCCCCCGTGTCCTTGTTGATCGCATAGGCCGAGACGGTGCTGCCGTCGGTGTTGGTCACATAGACGAACTCGCCGAGCGGATCGACGGTGACGGACGAGGCGTTGTTGCCCGCGGCATAGGGCGAGCCGGCGATGACGGCCAGGGCCCCGGTGGCCGGGTCGATGGTGAAGGCCGAGACGTTCCTCGTCGTGGTGTTGGCCGCGTAGAGGTATTTGCCGCTCGGATCGACGGCCACGGACCGGGGGTAGCCGCCCGTCGCGAACGGCGACCCGGCGAGGGCCGCGAGCTCGCCCGACCCGGCGTTGATGGCATAGGCGGTGACGGTGCCGGAGTATTCGTTGGCCGCATACAGGAACTTGCCCGTCGGCTCCACGGCGACCGAGGTCGTGTGGAGGCCGGACGGGGCGGCCAGCGTCCCGAACGCCGACAGAGCCCCGGTATCGGGGTCGATCCCGTAGGGCCAGATGTTGCCGCCGTCGGCATTGGCCACGTAGAGGAACTTGCCCGAGGGGTCGACCGTGAGGGCGATCGGGCCCAGCCCCGCGGAGAACGGCGACCCGGCGACGGCCGTCAGCGCGCCCGTCGTCTTTTCGACGGTGAACGCGGAGATCGTGTCCGAGAAATAATTGGCCACGTAGAGGAATTTCCCCTCCGGGTCGGAGGCCACGGCCTGGGGCTCGGCCCCGACGGCGAAGGGCGACCCCGCGACCTCGGTCAGCCCGCCGCCGCTCAGGATGGCGAAGGCCGAGACCTTGCCGGCGCCGGCGTCCGCGGCATAGACATAGTAGTAATAGCCGGTCTGCTCCTCGGCGCTGCACGCGGCGAAGAGGGCCGCGGCGCCCAGGGCGAAGACGGCGGCCTTGAGCCAACTGCGTTTCATGGGAACTCCTCTCGGGGTCTCGCCGGATCCCTTTGCAGGTCCATCATAGCCGAGCGGAGCCCGTGTCCGCAAGCCGTCAGATCTCGACGAACATCGCCGGAATCGTAGCCACGAGGTTGCTGATCCCAGTCGGCCTGTTTACTGACGGCAGTCAGTTAGGTACGATCAGGCGGCTACCTTCTATGGCTTTCAGCCGATCATATGCCTGTTTGCGATGGTAATCTTTCGCGATCGCGGGATCGTCGCTCAAAGCCAGATGGTCTCCCGGAGCCGGGAGAGACGCCGTCAGCGTGAGTGGTTTTAGAATGAGCCCGACCGTATGCCAGCGGTCGATTGCCGCCGTCGGGGGCCTGGAGGATCTCGATCTCGGGGGCGTAGTTGCCGTACAGAAAAATCCTGTGCACCTCAACTGACGGCAGCAAAGGTCACCCTGGCTTTGAGACGGCACACTCTTTTAGTCTTCGGATAAATTCTGGATAGCCCGATTCTGGCAACCGCTATTCGCCGCAGCGGAATGGTATCGTTTTCGTTAACGTCCCTTCTCCCATGGCTTCATCAGGCAACCCATCTAATCTCGCCGTGATCTCAAGGTCCCCGCAACCCGTGCCATAAATCAGAAACGGCAGGGATATCTTATTGCCGCTACAAAACCAATCTCCCAAAATCAGAGATTTATCCAAGAGAGTTTTATTGCCAGTAATCGCCTTCACAACGAGTTTGGCGTCTAGTTCTCTCGAAAAGCTGGGGCCCATTATTTCGATGACCACCAACACAGCTCCCGAGGGCGAAAGGGCCTCGCCTTCCCCGATGGGCGTATTCCACAAAACGTGTGACTTGCCATCCAATAAATTCGCCGGGTTTATCTCGCCGGTCGATTGATGGAAGAGGTGAGCTCGAATATCTTTAATCGAATATTTTGTATCGAAGGCGAGATTGCCACCAACGGCTAATGTCGAAAACACGATAATGATTAGGAACTGCATAAGCTTGGTTTTCATCGATTTACTCCTTATTCAGGATCTTGGCGACATCACTCTCACATTGGCCCAGAGTCGTGCGGAGCATCACTTATTGTATCGTAAGTCTGATTCGGCCTGATGAACTACAAGCCAGGCAGCACGTTCCGTAAAGACCCCGTAGAGCGAATAGAGATCTTGAGATGATAAACCCGTTATGCCCCAGAAATCGTATGCGGCGATTGTCATCGCCGCTTTGTCGATCAAATCTGATCTCTTCTCAGAAGGCTCTTCGTAAAAATGAACTGGATCATACTTATCGCCCTGATAATCCCCGCCCCATTTCAGGCCTGACATCTGCGCCGCCACCACGACCAGAATTTTCTGCAAACAGGTTAGGCCATCCCAATTGATATCGATTGCCCAACCAGCAGAATGTAAGCTATTCGTAACGTCGGGATTAATTTTCGCCTGAGCTTCACGAGTTCTATATGCAGAGGTCACTTCTATATTAATTCCGAAATAGGCTGAGGACTTGATGAAGGCCCCCACGTTAGCAGAAAAATTAGAATCCAAGTAAGAATGAAGTGCAGAACCACCGGCTCCCGGCAATATTACGGGGATCACATCTCTACCGTCTGGATCAAGATATGAAATGGGATTGGATCGACAGTACGAGTATAAGTTCCAATTCTGCGAGCTGAATGGACAGTGAGAAGAAGAGCAGATTGGATCTACCGATATAAACCTATACTGGCTCCGGTCGTAATACCTGGCCCCGAAGTAGTCGAGCTGGGACTCGGCGTCGCGCTCCTTGCCCGAGAACTTGAGCTGGGGATCG
>Ga0209609_10000653_pt1 | contig 20414 bp, 20 predicted proteins | sample LakKivw325mmetaG_FD_184136 | JGI IMG/M metagenome (GOLD analysis project Ga0209609, IMG submission 184136) | Anoxic lake water microbial communities from Lake Kivu, Rwanda to study Microbial Dark Matter (Phase II) - Lake Kivu water 325m metaG... | ecosystem: Environmental > Aquatic > Freshwater... | reverse complement strand
CCCAACCTTCGGATCCACAGTCCGATGCTCTAACCGTTGAGCTACACTCACCGTCAGGTTGGCGATAGATTATCGCATGGGGGAAATATCTAGTCAAATCAGGGAAATCGCGGGACACGATCCCATTTCTGGCGGGCTAAATCGGAGACACGATACTTTTTCAAGAGAAAAAGCTCATGTCCCCGATCTTAGGCCTTTTGGCCTTCGATGAGGTCGAGGACGTCCTCGGAGTCGCGCCAGCCCTCGCGCACCCGGACCTGGAGGTCGAGATAGACCTTCTGGCCGAGGTATTCGGCGATCTCCTGGCGGGCCTCGATGCCGATCTGCTTGATGAGCGAGCCCTGCCGGCCGATGATGATCTTGCGGTGGTTGTCCTTCTCGACGAAGATCGAGGCCCGGATGTAGGTCATGGGGCGGACCTCGCCGGGCTTCTTCCAGTCGGCCTGCTCCTTCCTCTCGATGGCCTCGATGTAGACAGCCGTGACGAAGGGCAGCTCCTGCGTGACGTACTTGAGGACCTTCTCCCGGATGATCTCGGCGAAGAGGAAGCGCTCCGACTGGTCCGAGATCTCCTCGTCCGAGTAGACCTTGGGCGAGACGGGGAGAGCTTCGAGCAGGAGCTTCCCGAGGATGTCCAGGTTGATGCCCTTGAGGGCGGAGATGGGGATGATCTCCTTGAACGGATAGAGGTCCTTGTATTGATCGATGATCGGCAGCACCTTGTCCTTGCGGACGATGTCGACCTTGTTGATGAGGAGGAAGACCGGCGTCTTGATCTCCTTCAGGGTTTCAAGGACGTATGCGTCGCCATGCCCGAACTTCTCGGTGGCGTCGACGAGCAGGCAGACGGCGTCGGACGTCTCCAGGGCCGAGTAGACGAAGTTCATCATCCTCTTGTTCAGGGTGTGGAGCGGCTTGTGGATGCCGGGGTTGTCGACGAAAACGATCTGCCCCCTGTCCGTCGTCTTGATGCCGAGGATGCTGATGCGGGTCGTCTGCGGCTTGTCCGAGACGATGGCCACCTTCTGCCCGATCAGGGCGTTGAGGAGGGTCGATTTGCCGGTGTTGGGACGCCCGATGAGGGCGACGTAGCCCGTCCGGAAGACCGGCTTGGGCGCGGCTTTTTTCCGCGGCTTCTTCGGCGCCGCCGTCGCGGCCTCGGCCTTTGCCCCGGTTTTGGCTGTTCTCGGCATCTCGACTCCCTCGTCCGCGTCAGGCCTTGCGGATCCTCAGCTTTTTGACCTTCTTCTGGTCGACGTCCAGGACGTCGACGTGAAGCCCCTTGATGGTCAGGGTCTCGCCCTTGGCCGGCAGCCGCCCCAGGTCGTGGCTGATGAGGCCGCCAACGGTGATGAAATCGTCCTCGGCGAGCTCGACGTCGAAGAGCTCTTCGAGCTCCTCGACCTCGGTCGCCCCTGAAACGGTGAAATCGAGCGGCGCGTTCTCGACGATCTGGGCTTCCTCGGTGTCGTACTCGTCCTGGATCTCGCCGACGATCTCCTCGACGACGTCCTCCATGGTCACAAGCCCCGTGACGCTGCCGTGCTCATCGACGACGATGGCCATCTTCGTCTTGACCTTCTGGAACTCGCGGAGCAGGTCCTGGACAGGCATGGCCTCGGGCACGAAGGCCGCGGGCCGGATGAGGCCCTCGATCGGCTGGGCCTTGTGCTTCTCGTCCGAGTACTCGAGGATGTCCTTGGCCATGACGATGCCTTCCATGTTGTCGAGGCGGTCCTTGTAGACCGGGATCCGCGAGTACTTCTCCTTGATGATGAGGTCCTTGAGGTTGTCGATCGTGGCGTCCTTGCGGATGCAGACCATGTTGACCCGGGGGGTCATGACCTCCCGGACGACGCGGTCGGCGAACTCGACGACGCTCCTCAGGAGCTCGTCCTCGCCCTTCTCGATGATGCCTTCTTCCCGGGCCTCGTCGAGGAAGGTCTCGATCTCCTCCTCGGAGGCTTCGCGGTCCTCCTCCTTCTCCTCGCGCTCCTCCTCCCGGGCCCCTAGCCGCCGCGAGACGACGAGGAGCGGGAAGGCCAGGCCGCGCAGGAGCGGGAAGGCCGGCAGGAAGGTCTTGAGCAGCGGGACCTTGGCCGCGAGGACCAGCAGGCGCGGCAGCATCTCGAGCCCGATCACATAGACGGCCGCGGCGGCCAGGAAAAGCCAGATCGGTCGGATGGCCGCGAGCCCGAAAACTATGAAGCCGTAAACGGCGAGGACGAGGATGACGACGATCCGGACGGCCTCGACGGCCAAGCGGGTGTCGTCGAAGTTCTTGAGGATCTCCGCCCGGACCGATCTCTTGCGGTCCTCGAGAAATCCGCTGAAGGCGATCTTGGAGGTCGTTTCGAGGACGATACGGCAGAGCGAGAGCAGGAAAGCGGCCACGAAGGCCAGGGCCAGGCCGGTCCAGGTCATCGCCGTCGCCGTCATGCGAGATAGGTCCGGTGGAGCTTCTGTTCTTCTTCCTCGATGCCCGCGAAATGGTCGTAGCCGAGGAGGTGCAGGAAGCCGTGGATGGCGAGGAGGCGCATCTCCCGGTCGAGGCTGTGGCCTTTCTCACGCGCCTGGCGGAAGGCGACCGGCACCGAGATGACGATGTCGCCGAGGTAATATTTGCCGTCGGGGGCCTTTTCGCCCAGGGGGAAGCTCAGGACGTCGGTCGGCTTGTTCTTCTTCAGGAACTTGCGGTTGAGCGTCTGGATGGCCCGCTCGCCCACGAAGGAGAGGCTGACCTCGGCCTCCCGGCGCCGGTAGCGTACGAGGAGCTCCCGCAGGAGCCGCTCAAACGCCCTTGTCCGGATCGGGTGTTTTGTCTGGCGGTTCAGGATGGTGATCATGGTTGTTGTTCGTTTTCTTTTTGGGCGTATGGTTCTTGGGCCTGCCCTCGAAGCTGAAGCCGGGGTATTCGACGCGGGGATGGTAGATCGCGTAGAGCACGGTCAGAAAGGCGGCGGCAACGGTCCGGAGCTCGCGCAGGGAGAAGTCGGCGGCGTCGAGCTGGCCGTCCTGGAGGGTGGCGTTGATGATGTCGGTGATGACCCGCTTGAGGTTGTCTTTGGTCGGGGCCTTGAGGCTGCGCGAGGCGGCCTCGATGGCGTCGGCCAGCATGACCAGGCCGGCCTCCTTGGTCTGCGGCGTCGGGCCGGGATAGCGGAACGACTCCTCGCCGACCGTCTGCTCCTCGGGGTTATAGGTCTGCTTGGCCTTGGCGTAGAAGAAGCGGACGAGCGAGCTGCCGTGGTGCTGCTCGATGATCTCCCGCAGCGCCCGTGGCAGCTTGAGCTTGCGGGCGAGCTCCGCCCCTTCCTTGACGTGGTTCTTGATGACGAGGGTGCTCATCGAGGGCGTCAGGTCCTTGTGGAGATCGAACTCCCGGGTCCGGTTCTCGATGAAGTACTCGGGCATCTTCGTCTTGCCGATGTCGTGGTAGAGGGCGCCGGCCTTGGCCAACTGGGCGTCGAGGCCGAGCTCTTCGGCGGCCCGCTCGGCGAGGGAGGCGACGATGAGCGAATGGTGGTACGAGCCGGGCGCCTCTTCCTGGAGCTGGCGGAAGATCGGCAGCTCCGAGTTCGTCAGCTCGAGGAGCTTCGATCCGGTGACGAAGCCGAAGGTCGATTCGACGAGCGGCAAGAGCAGGAAGGCCAGGACGGCGCTGAAGACGCCGCCGAGAACGCCCATGGCCACCTCGGCGGGGACGGAAACGAAGCTCGTGCGCCTCAGGATGAGATGGAAGGCGACGATGAGGAGGGCGTTGACGGCCGGCAGGACGATGAAGCCGGCCCTCAGGGTCGCGGCCCGGTAGCGCCGGCGGTAGAGCTTGACGCCGTAGACCGCGGCCAGGCCGCCGACGAACGAGAAGATCGTCACGACGAAATCGCCGCCGACGAGGAGACCGGCCGTCAGGCTGTTCAGGATGATGAAGACGAGCGTCACCGGGTCGGGCAGCAGGAAGGCGAAGATCAGGGTCGCCGCCTGGAAGGGGAAGGCGTTGTAGTAGATCTCGATCCGCGAAAAGGCCGGGGTCGTCATGGCCCCGGACACAATCGCGGTCAGGGCCAGGAAGATCTTGTAGAGGACGAGGCTGCCGACGACGGCGGTCACGGTCATGCGGAACTGCCGTTCGGCCGGCTGCGGCTTGAAGGCCCGGCCGAGGTAGACCCATAGCGTGAGGAACAGGAAGAGGTAGAGGATGAGGGTCCCGGCGAAGGTCGGCAGCCAGCTCGACCTCTGCCGGATCCGCTGGTTGAACTGGTCCAAGACCTTGACCGTGCCGGCGGTGACCTCGTCGCCCTTGCGGACGATGATCTTGTCCTTTTTGACGGTCAGGAAGACCGGCGCGACGGACTCGCGGGCCAGGGCCTTGCGCTTCTCCGTCTCGATCTTGTTGTAGGTCACGTTGGCGGTCAGGAAGATCTGGCCGAGGTTGGCGAGGACGGCCCGGTTGCGGGCCGGCATCTCGATCAGGGCCAGGTCGTCGTTGAAGCGGCGCTCGCTCTCGCCGATGTCGAGGAGATCGTTGGCCCGGACCGGGCGCTCCTTGCCCCTTCCGTCGAGGAGGAGCATGCCGCGATCGGCCTCGCCGTGGATGAACAGGTTTTTGGAGACGATGATCCCCTGGTTGAACGTTTTGGCCAGAAGGCTGACCAGGCTCTCCTCGAGGTCCACGGGGAACTTGAGGCGGACCAGGGTCTGGATGTCGGCGAGCTCGAGGTCGAGGCCCTGCTTGTCGAGCAGCAACTTCTGAAGGGCCGAGGACTGGTGGTTCTCCGGATACTTGGCGACCCACTCCCGCCCCGCGGCGAAGAAGCGGCGGATCTTGTCTTCGGTCTTGGCGAAGACATTGGCGTCAAAGGAATAGATGGGAAGAACGCCCGTTTCGGCCTCGGCGCGTCTTTGGGCCGTGGCCTCGGCGTCCTCCATGGTCAGGTCGAAGGGGGCGACGACGTCGGCCGATGCGATCTCGCCCTGGGTGAGGGTCGTCAGGCTCTCGGAGGGGAGGCGCGTCAGCATGACGGCAACGACGACCGCCGCCAGAACAAGGAGGGGCCAGGGATCGCGGAGGAGGCGCCGGAGGAATGATTGTGGCGGCTCATCCACGGGCGGCTCGGCGGCCGCGGGACGGTTGGGGGAGATCTCCGCGGTCTTGAAGAGCTTGATCTTGGTGAAGAACGAGTCCGGCATGGGCGTCAGTCCTCCCTGGACTCGGCCTTCTGGTAGGCCTTGATGATCTTCTGGACGAGCGGGTGACGGACGACGTCCCGGTCGTTGAAGTGGATGAAAGCGATCTCGGGGAGCGCCGCCAGGATCTTCATGGCGTGGATGACCCCCGACCGGCGCGGCTGGGGCAGGTCGATCTGGGTGATATCGGCCGTGACGACCACCTTGGAGTCGAAGCCCGTCCGGGTCAGGATCATCTTCATCTGCTCGCGGGTCGTGTTCTGGGCCTCGTCGAGGATGATGAAAGCGCCGTTGAGGGTCCGGCCGCGCATGAAGGCCAGGGGCGCGATCTCGATGACGCCGCGCTCGATCAGGCGGTTGGCCTGGTCGTATTGGACGAGGTCGAACAGGGCGTCGTAAAGGGGCCGAAGGTAGGGGTTGACCTTCTGGATGAGGTCGCCGGGCAGGAAGCCGAGCTTCTCGCCGGCCTCGACCGCCGGCCGGGTCAGGATGATCCGGTTGACGGCCTTGTTCTGGAGGAAGGACAGGGCCATGGCCATGGCCAGGTAAGTCTTGCCGGTCCCCGCCGGGCCGATGCCGAAGACGAGGTCGTGGGTTTTGATGGCCTGGAGGTAGGCCTGCTGGTTCAGGCTCTTGGGATTGACCGACTTGCGGGACAGGTTCAGAGGCTCGGCGGGGGCGAAATCCTCCAGGCAGGAGGCCCGGTCGGACTCGAACATGTCCAGGGCGATGAACAGGTCCTCTTCCCTGAGGATGTGGCCTTTTGCCTGGAGCTCCCCGATCTCCTCGAAATAGCGCTTGGCCAAGGCCACCCGCTGGGCGTCCCCGTCGATCATCAGCTGGTCGCCTCGCAGGGCCAGACTGACCCCCAGACGGGAGGCCAGCTTCTTGAGGTTCTTGTCCAGGGAGCCGGACAGAGTGGACTCGTTCGCCAATGGCAGGGTGGTTTTTTCCATGCTTAAGGGAGGAATGACCGCCGGGGGTCTTCGCTTTCCGTCATAACCAAAGTATTATAACCGCAAGGGATAGGGCCTTGTCAAGTTCATGAGGGCCTTGAAAAAAAGGGCCGTCTGGTATATAAAATCAGGCATGGACAAAGAGTCTGCGACCGTGACAATACCGGCCTCGCTTCATAAAAAGATCGAGGAGTTCATCAAGGGGACCGAGCATAAGTCGGTCTCGAGCTACGTGGCCAAGGTTCTCCGCGACAGCCTGGCCGCGGCCGAGAAGCCGGCGGCCGAGGCCCTCGGCAAGGACGAAGAGGAGAAGGTCAAGGCGCGCCTGAAGGCTCTTGGCTACATCGACTGACCTCGCCGGCCCTCCGTACCCCTGTTTTGCGGTTCCGGTCAAAGGAGCGACACCATGATCCAAGCCCACGGCGGCAAACTTGTCGATAGGGTCCTCGAGGGGAAAGCCCTGAAGGAGGCCTTGGCCAGGGCCGGCCGGCTGCCGCGGCTGGTCATCGACTCCGAGCTCGTCTCGGACGTCGAGAACATCGCCACGGGCGTCTACAGTCCCCTCGAGGGCTTCCTCGGCGAGGCTGACTTCCGGAACGTCATCGCGGCCAGCCGTTTGACGTCCGACGTCGCCTGGACGATCCCGATCGTCCTCGACGTCGACCGCAAGACGGCCGGGGGCCTGAAAATAGGGGAGGACGTCGCCCTCGTCGTGGAGGACGGGCGGCCGGTAGCCATCCTCCATCTTACCGAAAAATACGGGACCGACAAAGGCGAGACGGCCCGGAAGATCTTCGGGACCGAGGACCCGGCCCACCCGGGGGCGGCCAAGGTCCTGGCCATGAAGGACGTCCTCCTCGGCGGGACGATCGACCTTCTCGAGATGACGCCGACGCCGTTCGACCGCTGGAAGCTCTCCCCGAAGGAAACCCGGGTCCTCTTCGAATCCAAGGGCTGGCGGACGGTCGTCGGCTTCCAGACCCGCAACACCCCCCACATCGGCCACGAATACGTCCAGAAGGCCGCCCTGACTTTCGTCGACGGACTGTTCATCAACCCGGTCATCGGACGGAAGAAGAAAGGCGACTTCAAGGACGAGGTCATCCTGGCGTCCTACGATGAGGCCATCCGCCGCTACTACATCAAAGAACGGACGGTCATGGCCATCCTCCAGATGGAGATGCGCTACGCGGGGCCCAAGGAAGCGATCCACCACGCCATCATCCGCAAGAACTTCGGCTGCACCCACATCATCATCGGCCGGGACCACGCGGGCGTCGGCTCCTATTACCCGCCGTTCGCGGCCCAGGAGATCTTCGAGGACTTCCCGGACCTGGGCATCGCGCCGATGTTCTTCCGGTCGTTCTCCTACTGCAGGACCTGCGGCTCGGTCGTCAACGAGAAGATCTGCCCCCACCCGCCGGCCGAGCACATCCAGTTCAGCGGCACGAAGATCCGCGACCTCCTGGTCAAGGGGGAGTGCCCGCCGCCCGAGCTGATGCGTCCCGAGGTGGCCAAGGTCATCATGGCCTTTAAAGACCCCTTCAACGAATAAGAAAGGACTGAATCCCGCATGTGCGAAGAACACGAAGGCTTCACGCTCTGGTTCACGGGGCTGCCCTGCTCCGGCAAGTCGGCCGTCGGCGATAAGGTGGCCGAGCTCCTCAAGAAGAAGGGCCACAGGGTCGAGCGGCTCGACGGCGACGTCGTCCGCCAGGACCTGACCCGCGACCTGGGCTTTTCGAAAAAGGACCGTGACGAGAACATCCGCCGGGTCACGTTCGTGGCCAAGCTCCTGTCGCGGAACGGCGTCGCCGTCCTGACCTCTTTTATCTCGCCTTACCGGGAGATGCGCGACCGGGCCCGGAAGGAGACGACCAACTTCGTCGAGATCTACGCCAAGTGCCCTCTCGAGGTCTGCATCCAGCGCGATGTCAAGGGCATGTACCAGAAGGCGATCCGCGGCGAGATCAAGGAGTTCACCGGGGTCTCGGACCCGTACGAAGAGCCGCTCAACGCCGAGATCGTGCTCGAGACCGACAAAGAGACCGTGGACGAGAGCGTCCAGAGGGTGATGCGCCGGTTGACAGAGCTCGGCCTCCTATAAAGGCCGCGGTTCTTTGCCGTCTTTCGCTCAAAGGACTTCTCGGCTCGGGGCGCGCCGCTCCGTCGGGTCGGGGGTTTGGCCCAGCGCGCCAAGCCCCCTCGTATCCGGGGCTCGCTCTCCTCTCGCTTTGCTCGAGGAACCGTGCCCGCTTCGCCCCTACCACGCCCTCCTCCGGGCATCGCCCCTGCGCCATTGTCCTTATTCGCTCAGCCGTCATAGAACCGCACTCTTTTTATGGGTTGACCGACTAAAATAATCCCGTATAATCAGCGTTTCAGGAACCAAGTGAATATGGCCAAGTATCTGATCACCGGCGGAGCGGGCTTTATCGGCTCGCATATCGCCGAGATACTGGCCGGGCGAGGGGAGGAGGTCCGGGTCCTGGACGACCTCTCGACCGGCAAAATGGAGAATCTGGCCGGGTTCCTGAAAAAGATCGAATTCGTCCAGGGCGACATCCGCGACCTCGAGACCTGCCGCCGGGCCGTCCGGGGCGTCGGGACGGTCTTCCACGAGGCCGCCCTGGCCTCGGTCGTCCGCTCGGTGGCCGATCCCATCCTCTGCGACGCCATCAACGTCCGGGGCACCCTGAACGTGCTCCTCGCCGCCCAAGAAGCCGGCGTGAAGAGCCTGGTCCTGGCCTCGTCCTCGGCGGTCTACGGCGACGATCCGGCCGCGACCAAGGTCGAGGGCCGCGAGGGCAAGCCCGTTTCGCCCTACGGCGTGAGCAAGCTCGTCGACGAGAAATACGCGCAGGTTTTTCACGCCCTGCACGGGACGAGAGCGGTCGCCTTGCGCTATTTCAACGTCTTCGGGCCGCGTCAGGATCCGGCCTCCGAGTACTCGGCCGTGATCCCCCTCTTCATCACCAAGATGCTCCGGGGCGAGCGGCCGACGATCTACGGCGACGGCGAGCAATCCCGGGATTTCATCTATGTCGGCGACGTCGTCCGGGCCAACCTGGCGGCGGCCGAGTCGGCCGGCGCGGCCGGCGAGGTCATGAACGTCGCCTGCGGCGCGGGGACCACGGTCAACGGGCTCCTCGCGGCCGTGAACGGGGTCCTCGGCACGAAGATCGAGGCCGCCTGCGCGCCGCCCCGGCCCGGCGACATCCTGCATTCGACCGCCGACATCACCAAGGCCCGCCGCCTGATGGGCTTTGTCCCCGAGACCTCGTTCTCCGAAGGCCTCGAAAAAACGGTCCGCTGGTATCAGCAAAGGAGTTGAGCTCATGAATACCGAAGCCGCGAAGTTGCTCCAGAAGATCCAAAGGAAGACGGCCCGCATCGGCGTGATCGGGCTCGGCTATGTCGGCCTGCCCCTGGTCAAGACCTTCCTGCAAAAGGGATTCAGCGTCACCGGGTTCGATGTCGACATGAAGAAAGTCGGCATGCTCAACCGCGGCCAGACCTATATCCGGCACATCTCGGCGGCCGAGCTCAAAGATTTCCTGGGCCGCAAGAAGTTCCGGGCCACGGCCGATTTCGCGGGCCTCAACGATGTCGACGCCATCCTCATCTGCGTCCCGACACCGCTCGACGGCCACGGCGCCCCGGACCTCTCCTTCGTCCTCAACTCGACGATCACCGTGGCCGAGCACATCCGCAAGGGCCATCTCGTCGTCCTCGAGAGCACGACCTACCCGGGCACGACCGACGAGGAGATGAAGCCGATCCTCGAGGCCGGCGGCCTCAAGGCGGGCAAGGACTTCTTCCTGGCCTTCTCGCCCGAGCGCGAGGACCCGGGCAACAAGAGCTTCTCGACGTCCACGACGCCCAAGGTCGTCGGCGGCCTGACGCCCGACTGCCTCAAGCTGGCCAAGACGCTCTACGACCAGATCATCGTCAAGACCGTGCCCGTTTCGTCGACCAAGGCGGCCGAATCGACCAAGCTCCTCGAGAACATCTTCCGCTCGGTCAACATCGCCCTCGTCAACGAGCTGAAGATGATCTTCGACCGCATGGGCATCGACGTCTGGGAGGTCATCCGGGCCGCGTCGTCGAAGCCCTTCGGCTTCATGCCGTTCTATCCGGGCCCCGGCCTCGGCGGGCACTGCATCCCGATCGACCCCTTCTACCTGACCTGGAAGGCCAAGGAGGTCGACTACCAGACGAAGTTCATCGAGCTCGCCGGCGAGATCAACACCTTCATGCCTTACTACGTCATCAACAAGACGATCGAGGCCCTGAACGCCCGGGGCAAGGCGATCAAGGGCGCCAAGGTGCTCGTCCTGGGGCTGGCCTACAAGAAGGACATCGACGACTCGCGCGAGTCGCCCTCGCTCAAGATCATCAGCCTCCTGCGGGGCAAGGGGGCCAGGGTCTCGTATAACGACCCTTATGTGCCCAAGGTCGTCGGCCACCGCGAATACCCCGGCCTCGAGCTCGATTCCGTGCCGCTGACCAGGGCCTTGCTCAAGAAGGTCGATGCCGTCGTGATCTCGACCGATCATTCGGCCTACGACTACGACATGATCGTCAAAAACGCCTCGCTCGTCGTCGACACCCGGAACACGATCAAGGGTCGGCGGAAAAACGTCGTCAAAGCCTAAGACAGGGGCATCCCTGGCGAGCTATCGGTCAAGAGGGGACCAGGTTTACGCAACGCCGCTCTGAGGGACCTGGTTTACGCAAAACGGGAACCCCGCCGTTTTGCGTAGACCTGGTCCCTTCCGGAATTCTTGTCTGAGTCGGCGTTGCGTAAACCAGGTCCCTTCCTGGGCCCCTGTCCTAACAGATGCGGGGCAGCAATTCCGACGTCAACGGTTCGAGGAGCCGGAGGCCGCCGGCGGACGTGCACAGGAGCAGCTCGCCGCGCCGTCCGACCTTGTCCTGGACTTCGCCGATGACCACGGCCTTGCGGCCGAGCGGGTGGGCCCGGAGAGACCGCAGGAAGCCCTCGGCTTTCTTGGCCGGCGCGACGATGACCGCCTTGCCTTCACAGGCCATATAGAGGGGATCGATGCCGAGGAGCTCGCTCGCGGCCCGGACCGGCCGCGACAAGGGGATCGCATCTTCTTCGATCAGAACAGGATAGGGGAGCCGTTCGGCCAGCTCGAAGACGACGGTCGCGAGGCCGCCGCGGGTGACGTCGCGCATCCACAGCGCGCCCCGCTTCCAGAGCGGCAGGAGGAAGAGCAGGGGAGCGCAATCGCTCCTGACGTTCGAGCTCAGCCCGAAATCGCCTCGGGCGAGCATGACCGCCAGGCTGTGGTCTCCGAGCGGGCCGGTCAGGATGATCTTGTCGCCGCAGCGGATCCTTTCCGGACGGGGCCTGCCGATCGACGCGCCGACTCCCGCCGTGTTGATGTAGACCTTATCGCCCTGCCCGCGACGCACGACCTTGGTGTCGCCGGTGACGATGCGGACGCCGGCCTTGGCCGCGGCCGCGCCGATCGAGCGGATGACCCGGCCCAGGACCTCTTCCTCGAGCCCCTCTTCGATGATCAGGGCCAGCGAGAGAAAGCGCGGCCTCGCGCCCGAGACGACGAGATCGTTGACCGTCCCGTTGACGGCCAACTTCCCGATGTCGCCGCCGGGAAAGACGAGCGGGTCGACGACGTAGCTGTCGGTGGTGAAGGCGATGCCGTCCGGCAGGAGCGCGGCGTCGCCCAGTTCGCGAAGCAACGGGTCTCGGAAAGCCCGGACGATCCGGCCGGCGATGAACTCGCGCATCAGGCGGCCGCCGCTGCCGAGCTCTAGGCTGATCTTGCTCACGATCCGGCTCTCCTCGTCCCGCCATACTTGAAGTGGATGAGGCACGATCCCTCGTAGGACACCATGCACGGGCCGAGCGGGAAGTCGGGCCGGCACGTCTTGCCGAACAGGCGGCATCCTTCAGGCCGGATGACCCCCCGCAGGACCTCGCCGCAGCGGCAGCCCGCCAGGTCGCGGTCGTCCGGCCGCTCCTGGATGCCGAACCGCGGTCCGGCGTCGAATCCTTCGAATTCCTGCCGGAACCGCAACCCGCTCGCCGGGATCGTGCCCAGGCCGCGCCAGCAGGCGTCGAAAGGCTCGAAGATCTCCGCCATCAGGGCCCGCGCCACCGGGTTGCCTTCGCGGCCGATGGCCCTCGAGTATTCCAAAGCCACCTGCGGCCGGCCCACGATCATCTGATCCAAAACCGAGCGGACGGCGAGCAGGATGTCGCCCGGTTCGAACCCGGCGATCGCGCCGGGGACATGAAAGTCGCGGGCCACGAACTCGTAGGGCTCGGCGCCGATCACGGCGCTGACGTGCCCCGGATAGATGAACCCGTCGACGGCGACCTCGCCGGCCTCGAGGACGGCCCTGAGCGCCGGAGGGACGAGCCAGAGGGCGGGCAGGACGGAGAAATTGACCAGCCCCCCCGCCGACGCCTTCTTCACCGTATAGGCGATGGCCGGAATGGTCGTCTCGAAGCCCGCGCCATAGAAAACGACCGGCCGCCCGGGGTCCTTGCGGGCCTCTTCGAGCGCCTCCTCGGGGGAATAGACGATCTTCAGCCGCGAGTCCCTGGCCGGGACCGCCGTCTGAAGCGAGCCCTTCCTTGTCGGCACCCGGGTCATGTCGCCGAAAGCCGCCAAGGTGGCCCCCTCCGTCCCGGTGACGATGGTGATCGCCGCTTCGTGGGTGGCGTTGGGGGTGATGCAAACGGGGCAGCCCGGCCCCGAAACCATCTCCACGCCGACGTCCGCCAGAAGAGGCGTCAGGCCGCTCCTGAAGAGGGCCATGGTGTGGGTGCCGCAGACCTCCATCAGGCGCGGCGTTCGTCCTATGGCTCGGGTCCTGTCCCCGATGTCGCGGAGAAGGCCCCGCAGGGCGCGAGGGTCCCTAAGCTCCTTCATTTTGGACTGCGGCCAGCTCCTTGAACAGGCGCAGGGTCTCCCGGGCTTCCTTGGCGTCCATGACGGAGATGGCGAAGCCGGCGTGGATGATGACCCAATCGCCCCGCTTGGCCTGGGGCACGAGGCTCAGGTTGACTTTGACCTCGCTGCCGAGATAGCTGGCCGTCCCCTGGCCGGACTCGTCCCTCGCGGTGATCTTCGCGGGCACGGCCAGGCACATGTTAGCTCTTCTGTTCAACCACTCTAGCAGAATCATCCGGGCCGGTCCACCTTATGCTATAATGGGGGGCCGATGGAGAAGCACCTCGAGGAATTCTTCCGTCCGGGGACCGAAGAACACGCCCTTCTTGCCCAGGTCGAACTCGACCGCCTGCCCCGCCACATCGCCGTGATCATGGACGGGAACGGCCGCTGGGCCCGGCAGAGAGGTCTGCCCCGGGCCGAGGGCCACAGCGCGGGCGCGGCCTCGGTCAAGGAGACGGTCGAAGCGGCCGCCCGCCTCGGCATCGACTACCTGACCCTCTACGCCTTCTCTAGCGAGAACTGGAAGAGGCCGCCGGCCGAGGTCGCCCGCCTCTGGCGCCTCCTGCGCGAGCATCTCGGCGCCGACCTTAATCTCTTGACCGACAATAATTTGCGGCTCCGCGTCATCGGCCGCCGCGAGGGCATTCCCCGGCCCGCGCTCCGGGAGCTCGAGCGGGTCGAGACCTTGACCCGCGAGAACAAGCGCATGACCGTCGTCTTCGCCCTCAACTACGGGGGCCGCGACGAGATCGTCGACGCCGTCCGCGGGATCATGTCCGAGGGGCGGCTCCCGGCCTCGCGCCTCGACGAAAAGGCCTTCGCCGCCCACCTCTCGACGGCCGGCATGCCCGATCCCGACCTGCTCATCCGGACGAGCGGCGAGATGAGGGTCTCGAACTTCCTACTCTGGCAGATCGCCTATGCCGAGATCTATGTCACCCCCGTCCTCTGGCCCGATTTCCGGAGGCGCCACCTCATCGAGGCGGTCCTCGAGTATCAACAGCGGGACCGCAGGTTCGGCGACGTCCGTTCCGCCGCCAAGCGCGCCCGCGGAAGGACCTAAGCCCTCATGAACCTGATCAAGCGCACGCTCACCGCCGCCGTCCTGCTCGGCTCCCTGTTCGTCCTCATCCAATACGCCCCCCGCTGGGCCTTCTTCTTCGTCGGCCTGTTCTTCGTCGGGGCCGCCCTTCTCGAGTTCTACAACCTGAACGCCAAGCACGGTCTCCGGCCCCAGAAGGTCCTGGGCGAGATCCTGGCCCTTCTCGTCCTGCTGACCTTCTATTTCCGCTCCGTACCCATCGAGGCGCCTCTTTTCGCCGCCATCCTCGTCGCGGCCATCTACTATGTCGCGATGGTCAGAACGGCCGAGAAGCTGGCCGCCTTTCCGGCCTCCTTCGCCGTGACCCTGACCGGCGTCCTCTACGTCGCCTTTCCTTTGGGATTCATCTTCCTCATCCGCCAGGACAAGGGCCCATACTTCCTCTACTTCCTGGCGGCCATCGTCTTCATCGGCGACTCGGGCGCCTTTTTTATCGGCAAGCCCTTCGGCCGCCATAAGATGACGCCGATCGCCAGCCCCAACAAGAGCTGGGAGGGGAGCGCCGGCGGCTTTCTGTTCGCGGCGATGGGCGCGATCCTGGCCCGGTTCATCCTGATGCCGGGCCTGCCGCTCCTGACCGCGGTCTTGACCGCCCTCGTCGTCGACGCCGCGGCCCAGACGAGCGACCCCCTCGAATCGCTCTTCAAGAGGGCCGTCGGGGTCAAGGACTCCTCCAACGCCCTGCCCGGCCACGGCGGCTTCTTCGACCGGATCGACAGCCTCATCCTCGCCGCTCCCGCGTTCTATTACATCGTGCGGTACCTCTGGAAATAAGCCTTGCCGAAAGCCCCCGTCGGCCTCGCCATCCTTGGCTCCACCGGCTCGATCGGCACGTCCGTCCTGGACGTCGTCGACCGCCTCGGGGGCCGTTTCAAGGTGGAAGCCCTGGCCGCCGGGGCGAATATCCCGCTCCTGGCCGCCCAGGTCGAGAAATACCGCCCCGGGCTCGTCTCCGTGAGCGACCGCTGCCACGCCGACCGGATCAAGCGCCTGGCCAAGGGCCGGCCGATCCGGGTCGTCCACGGTCCGGAGGGGGCCGCGGAAGTCGCCCGCGCCGAAGGGGCCGCCATCGTCGTCTCGGCCATCACCGGCATGAGCGGCTTCGGCCCGACCCTCGAGGCCGTAAAGTCGGGCCGACGCGTGGCCCTGGCCAACAAGGAATCCCTAGTCGTCGGCGGGGCCCTGCTCAAGAGGGAAGCGGCCCGTTCGGGGGCTCGGATCTTTCCCATCGACAGCGAGCACAGCGGCGTCTTCCAGTGCCTGGCCCGCGCGAGGCGCGGCGATGTCCGCAAGGTCACCCTGACCGCCTCCGGCGGCCCGTTCCTGAAGACCCCCCTCGCCGAGCTCAAGACCAAGACCCTCGAGGAGGCCCTCCGCCATCCCCGTTGGGTCATGGGCAAGAAGGTGACGGTCGATTCGGCGACCCTGATGAATAAAGGGCTCGAACTCATCGAGGCCCGCTGGCTCTTCGACCTCGACCCGGCCGAGCTCGACGTGCTCATCCACCCTCAGAGCGCCGTGCACGCGCTGGTCGAGATGAAGGACGGGTCGGTCCTGGCCCAGCTCAGCGCCACCGACATGCGCGTTCCGATCCAGCTGGCCCTGACTTGGCCCCGGCGTCTCGATTCGGGCCTGCCGGAGCTCGACCTGGCCGGCCTCCGAAGGCTCGAGTTCCTGCCCGTCGACGAGGGCCGCTTCCCGCTGTTCCGCCTGGCCAAGCAGGCCCTGGCCGAAGGGGCCAGCTGGCCCGTGGCCCTCAACGCCGCCAACGAGGTGGCCGTGGCCGCTTTCCTCGAGAAAAAGATCCTGTTCGCCGATATCCCCGCCATTGTCGCCGGCGTCATGGATGGGCACCGGGCCCGTCCCGCCGATTCCGTGGCCGCGATCGTCGAGGCCGACACCGAGGCCCGGCGCGAGGCGCGCCGCATCATCCCGCAGAGGTCGCTATGATCCATCTCCTGGGCACGCTCCTGGCGTTCTTCATCGTCTTCTTCGTCGTCACGTTCGTCCACGAGTTCGGGCACTTCTTCGTGGCCCGGCTGTTCGGCGTCCGGGTCGAGGTCTTTTCCTTCGGCATCGGCCCGCGCCTGTTCGGCGTCCAGAACGGCCGGTTCACGATCGGCAAGGCCCCCGAGGGGGGGGCCGGCACCGATTACCGGGTCAGCCTGGTGCCGATCATCTGCTATGTGAAGCTCTTCGGCGAGGGGATGTTCGAGAAGGGCCGGCCCATCGCCCCCGACGACCTGATGGCCAAGACGCGGGGCCAGCGCTTCCTGATCATGGGCATGGGGCCGGTCATGAACGTCCTCCTGGCCGTCGTCCTGGTGGCGGTGATGAACGGCGTCGGGACGTCGGCCCCCGAGTATCTCGACCGGGCTCCGGTCATCGGCTACCTCGAGCCCGGCTCGCCGGCGGAGCAGGCGGGCCTCCGGATCGACGACGAGATCCTTAGCGTCGCCGGCCAGGAGGTCAAGACTTGGTCCGACGTCGAGATGGCCATCGGCACCCGGCCCGACCGCCTGGTCCCGATCGAGATCCGCCGCGACGGCGAGACCGGGCCGGTCAACCTCAAGACGGAGGCCGTCACCAATTACAACATGGGCTACGCCGGTTTCCAGCCGAAGATCACGACGCAGGTCCAGATGGTGCTGCCCGGCTCGCCGGCCGAGAAGGCCGGCCTGCAGGTCGGCGACGTCATCCTCGAGATCAACGGGGCCCGCGTTTATTTCTACAAGTTCCTCAGCGTCATTCAGAAGAGCGCGGGCCAGGAGCTCACGCTCACGGTCGAACGGCAGGGGCGGAACCTGGACCTCAAGGTCACGCCGCGCCTTGAGGGCGCCGTCGGCAAGATCGGCATCACCCAGATCCCCAAGTCCGTCAAGAAGAGCTATCCTGTCTTTCAGGCCATCGGGAAGTCGGTCCAGCAGAACCTGGGCAACGTGTTCCTCTTCGTCCGGATCTTCCGGGGCTTCTTCACGGGCGAAACGCCGACCAGCCAATTGGGAGGGCCGGTCGCCATCGCCGACATCTCCTACGCGTTCCTCCGCATGGGCCTGGGGGCCCTCGTCGGCTGGATCGCCGTCCTGAGCCTTCAGCTCGGGGTCATCAACCTGATCCTGCCCATCCCCGTCGCCGACGGGTTCCAGATGGGGGTCCTCACGCTCGAGGCCGTTTTCCGCAAGGATCTCGTCCCAAAGTTCCGCATGGCCCTGATGACGGTCGGCTGGGTCCTGATGTTGATGCTGACGGCCTTTGTCATCCTCAACGATTTCGTCAAGAAGCTGCCCCACGGCTGGCGCAGCCTGGTGCCGTTCTAGGAAGGGACCATGGCCCTGTTCCCACGCCGGCGGACGCGTCCGATCAAGGTCGGCGGCGTCGCCATCGGCGGCGACGCGCCGGTCGTCGTCCAGGCCATGACCAAGACCGACACCCGGGACGTCCGTGCCACCGCGGCCCAGATCCGGCGGCTCGAGAAGGCCGGGGCGGAGATCGTGCGCTTGGCCGTGCGGGACCGGGCGGCGGCGGCCGCTCTGCGGCAGATCCGGAAGCGGGCCCGTGTCCCTCTCATCGCCGACATCCACTTCGACCACCGGCTGGCCCTGGCGGCGCTCGAGGCGGGCGTTGACGGCCTGCGCCTGAATCCCGGCAACATCGGGGGGCCCGACAAGGTCCGGGAGGTCGTCAAGGCGGCGGGGGAGAGGGGCGTCCCCATTCGCATTGGCGTGAACTCGGGCTCGCTCGAGAAGGACATCCTGTCCCGGGCCGGCGGGGCGACGGCCGCGGCCATGGCCGAGAGCGCCCTGCGGCACGTGAGGATGCTCGAGGACCTCGGTTTCCGGGCGATCAAGATCTCGCTCAAGGCCTCCGACGTGCCGCGGACCCTCGAGGCCTACCGCCTCCTGGCCGGCGAGGTGGATTATCCCTTCCACGCCGGCATCACCGAAGCCGGAAGGCTCCTCACCGGCAGCGTCAAGTCCTCGGCCGGGCTGGCGCTGCTGCTCGCGGAGGGGCTGGCCGACACCATCCGGGTCTCGCTGACGGCCCCGCCGGAGCGGGAGGTTTTCGTGGCCTGGCAGATCCTCCAGGCCCTCGGGCTGCGGACGCGTGGCGCGGCCTTCGTCTCCTGCCCGACCTGCGGGCGCTGCGAGGTCGACCTAATGACGATCGCCGCCATCGTCGAGAAGGCCGTGCTGGGCCTGAAGGCGCCGCTGAAGGTCGCGGTCATGGGCTGCACGGTCAACGGCCCGGGCGAGGCCAAAGAGGCCGACATCGGCCTGGCCTGCGGGCGGGGGAGCGGCGTGATCTTCAGGAAGGGCCGGGTGCTGCGGAAGGTCCCCGCCTCGCGAGCGGCCGAGGCTCTCGTCGCGGAAGCCAAGAAGCTCGCGGACGAGTCCGGTCGCTAGCAAAAAAAAACGGGAGGAACCGGTGATCGCTCACCGGCTCCTCCCGCCGTGTTTCGTATCAGGCGTATAGGTCGACGGGAGATCGAGCTTCGCGCTCAGTCGCCCTTTTCCGTCTTCTTCTCCGTGATGATGCCGACGATCTCGATGCCTGCGCCGCGGATGATGTCGATGAGATCCACGATGTTGCCGTACTCGAGGTCCTGGTCCGCTTTGAGGTAGAGCTTCTTGTCGGCCACGGTCAGGAAGGCCTCTTCGAGCGCGTTCTGCAAGGTGTCCACCGTCACCTTATCCTGCTTGACGTAAAGGAGGAAACCCTTGGGGTCGCGCGCGTCCTTCTTGATGGCCAGGACGACGTCCGGGTTCTCCGGCATGTTGACGGTGAACTGCGCCGGGGGAAGCTTGACGTCGACGCCCTTCTGGATGAGGGGCGTCACGATCATGAAGATGATGAGAAGGACGAGCAGGACGTCGCAGAGAGGGACCACATTCGGTTCCGATCTGACGGTCTGTTTGCCGCCCATCGATACTGAGAATCCCATAATATGCCTCTCTCTCAATCCGGCCCCTCATCGGAGGCCGGACCGTCGATCCTTAGTGGGCTTCGCCGGTCTTGATGAAGAAATCGACGACCTGCGAGGTGGTGTTCTCCATCTCGCTGTCGTAGATCTCGATCTTGGAATTCAGCGTATTGAAGACCCACAGGGCCAGGACCGCGACGCCGATGCCGACGGCCGTGGTGACGAGGGCCTCAGCGATACCGCCAGCGACGGCGCCGATGCCGCCCGAGCCGGTCAGCTGCATGCCGCGGAAGGCGTTGATGATGCCGAAGATCGTCCCGAAGAGCCCGATGAAGGGGGCCGACGTGGCGATGGTGGCGAGGATCGGCAGGCCGCGACGGAGCTCCTGGCTATAGAGGGTCTTGGCGCGCTCGGAGCCGCGGGACGACGTCTCGATCTGCTCGTCGAACCCGAGCTTGGCGTCCTTGCCTTCCATGAAGGCCTGGATGCCGGCCGAGGTGACGCGGGCCAGGTGGCTGCCCTTGTAGTCCTTCTTGTTGGAGAGGGAGAGGGCGTCCTTGAGGTTGCCGGCCTTGAGCAGGTCCGCCAGCTTGGGGGCGATGGCGCGGGACGTGGTGCTCGCGCGCCGGAAGACCAGCAGCCGCTCGATGAACATGTAGATGGTGATGATAGACAGCCCGATCAGGATGATCGCGACGGTCTTGGCCACGGCTCCCATGGCCGCCCACATTTCGAGAAGACCGAATTGCATGGGTTATACCTCCTGTAAGATATCAAAAGCCATCAATGACTTTGCCGATTATTTCAGCTGGAAGCGGACGGTGACGGTGAAGACCACCGGGCGCGGCCGGCCGTTGATGATCATGGGCTCGTAGACCCACTGCCGGACGGCGTCGATGGCCGCCTGGTCGAGCAGCGGGATCGACCGCAGCACCTTGACCGACGTCACCCGGCCGTAGACATCCGTCGTCGCTTCGACGATGACGATGCCCTCGACGCGCGCCTGCCGCGCGATCTCCGGGTACACCGGCGCCACCTCCCGCACGAGCTTCGGCGGCTTCACGTCGCCGATGGCCCGCACGGGCGCCTCGACCTCGCCGACGACGCCGCCCAGGACGCCGCCGACCACGCCGCCGAGAACGCCGCCGACCACGCCGCCCTCGACGCCGCCTTCGACACCGCCCTCGACGCCGACGTCGGAGAGCGTCTCCTCGGCGATCTGCTCGGGGATCTCGACGGGGGCCACCAGGCGCCCGGCCTCGGTCGGGGCCGCGGCCTGGACGCGCTTGATC
>Ga0209609_10000652_pt1 | contig 20417 bp, 17 predicted proteins | sample LakKivw325mmetaG_FD_184136 | JGI IMG/M metagenome (GOLD analysis project Ga0209609, IMG submission 184136) | Anoxic lake water microbial communities from Lake Kivu, Rwanda to study Microbial Dark Matter (Phase II) - Lake Kivu water 325m metaG... | ecosystem: Environmental > Aquatic > Freshwater... | reverse complement strand
GGTCAAGAGAGACCACTCTTTTGTTCATAAGTGTATGAGGGACGTTGCCTGTCACGATCTTTTGAGCAAGGCCCTCAACAATGGCGGTCTTTCCGACCCCTGCCTCTCCGGTAAGCACCGGGTTGTTCTTTTTTCTGCGGGACAGTATCTGCACTACCCTTTCTATTTCCTTGGTCCTGCCCACAACGGGATCAAGTTTCTTTTCCCTGGCCTGGACGGTAAGATCGCGGCTAAAGGCATCAAGGACCGGGGTCCCGGAAGAAGAAGGGGCTTTTCTGTGGTAAGCGGTCTCTTCGCCAAGATACGCTATTATCCTGTTCTTGGCAGTAGAATAATTGATGCCGAGATCATTAAGCACCCTGGCGCATAGCCCTGTATTCTCGCGCAGCAGCCCCATAAATAGGTGTTCTACCCCGACATAGCTGTGGCCGAGCTGCCTGGCCTCGTCCCAGGCCAGCTCAATCGTGTGTTTTACCTGCGCGCTGAACGGGATCTCGTTGGCGGGACGGCCTCCCTCGCTTTTTATGGCCTCTTCCAAAAGACTTTTTGTGCGTCCGGGCTCCGCCTTGAAAAATTCGAAGGTCTTAAGCACGACCGGTTCTTTTTCCCGTATCATGCCCAGTATCATGTGCTCGTTCCCCAGGGAATGGGCCATGAGCCTCTGGGCCTCTTCCTGAGAGGCCATGATGACCCGGACCGCACGCTCGGAGAACCTGTCAAACATTACCATATTGTATGCCCGCCTCTGGAAAAATTATAACAGAAAAGAAAGGAAATTAGCATGCAAGTTTAAGACCCTTTCCAGCGATACATATATAGGGAGGCAAACTCATGTCAGCTGGCTCGAACATCTCAGTTTCTAATAATAACAAGCACGCCCTTTCGTTGGACCCTAACGGTGGCGTTTCTGCAATAAAGACCGGAGGCAACATCAACATCGCCGGAAAGACTTTAACTGGGATTGACACAAACAACAAAGGGAGTAAAATCACCCAAATCGCCCACGCCGCACTCGGAAATATCGGAAACAACGTCTACGAAATAGCCTAAGCGGTCTTTTCTATCGGCAGCATAACAATAAAAGTCGTCCCTTTCCCGACCTCGCTTCTTACCTTTATCGTCCCTTTATGTTCTTCGATGATCCTAAGTGTTATAGGAAGCCCCATGCCCGTTCCGCTGGATTTGGTCGTGTAAAAAGGATCGAAGATATTTTTTAGGTCCTCTTCTTTTATCCCGGAGCCGCTGTCCGATATCTCGACAAACACAGTCGGAATGGTGTTCTCGTTCGTCTGGGACCCGTTCTTTTTTATTGATACAAAACCTCCCTTTGTGATCTTGCCGAGTTTTATCACCTCGCCGACATCGGTCTTTATTATAAGCTCTCCTCCGTTAACCATTGCCTGCGAAGCGTTGAGTATTATATTGAGAAATGCCTGGGACAGCTGGGACGGATCGGCATTTATCTCCGGGAGTTTGGCGAATTTTGTAGTTATCCTGATATTGTTCTTCCTGAACTGATTTTCCAAAAGGTCTAGCACTTCTTCGAGCACCGAATTGGGATTGGTGGCTTTGAACTCGGGTTTTGAAGGTTTACCGAACTTGAGAAGGTTTTCGGCTATCTTGTTGATCTTTTCGATCTCTACAGGAACTATCGAGGCGAACTTGTCCCTGAAGTCTTTGTCCTCCCATTTAAGGGGAATAAGCTGTGTAAAGGTCCGCAGGGCCACAAGAGGGTTCTTTATCTCGTGGGCCATGCCGGCCGACATCGTGCCGAGCGCGGCCAGTTTTTCGGAGGCTATCAGGTGGTCTTGCGTTTCTTTTAATTCTGCCGTCATTTTATTGAAAGCCCCGGCAAGCCTGCCGATCTCATCCAGCGAAGCGGTCTTTATCTTGTAATTGAGGTTGCCCTTTCTGATAGCCTCTGTGCCGGAAATGACCTCGCTGATAGAGGCCTCGATGCTTTTTGCAAAAAAGAGCCCGACAGTGGTAGCAATAAGTATCCCCATTATCACAAAGGCCAGGGAATTGGTCTCAACCTTCCTGATCTCAAAATAGGCCTGTGCGGCCGGCTCCGACACCGCCACCGCCCAGCCCAGTTTGCTTATTGGAAGGAAAGCCCCCACCATCCTGTCCCCGTCCTTGTCCGAAAAATTCCCTCCGGCCCTGGAGCCCGAGAGCGCTTCCCTGATATAGGGCAGCTCCTTCATGCTCTCTCTCTCAAGGGCCCTCTTCTTGTCCGGATGAGCCACTATCCTTGCTTCCGAGTCAACCACATATATTATCCTGTTCTGGGCATAGCTGAGTTCTTCCACCGAGTATTGGATGTTCTTTATAAGCCCAACCATGTTCTTTTCGTTATCAATGTAATAATTGATCTTGTCCGACACTCCCAGAGCGATCTGGTTGTCGGTCTCTATAATGGCCTTAAGCAGTGAATCTCTTGAAACAGCTATCGTGGCCAGGGTCGTAGCTTCCACTATTATTACTATAAGGACCACAAAGATGAGGACAAGTTTAAAAAGTATCTTGGTGCGCAAAAAATTGAGAGGCTTTAGAGCCAGATCGTCGGACGGCGGGATAAGATTTCCCAGCAGGAACATGGAAAAGGCAAAAAGAGCGATTATCCAGGACAGAAGAAGGTACAGGCTTGTCCCGTAAGAAACATAGAACACCGTTAGGATGTATGAAACCGCTATGGCAATTGAAGAAAGCCCGCAAATGTATTCTATATTTTTTTCCCTCTGGTCCTTTGTCCTCAGCGTCTTTATAAGATAATTCATTCCCAAAAGCACCCAGACACCGGTCCAAAAGACCCTGATGGGCAGCATGGCAATGGACTCAATGGCGGGCTCTATGACATCGAACCTGTATGCAAGGCTGACCGGAGAAGAAATGAGAAGATATCCTGTATAGGCAACGGCGGCGGCCACAAGTGCGGTTGCAGGAAGGGGCCTGTAATTGAATTTTTCGCAGGCGAGCCTGAAAACAAAGAAAACACAGACAAGCAGGCACAAATAAACGGTCTTTTGCAATAAAATAAGCGTCGAGATCTGCGCCCCTATATTGAAGAGCATTTGAGATGCAACGGTGCCGGCGACAAAAACCGTAAAAAAAGCGAACACGAGAGAAAGATGCAGATCGCTTTTCGCGCCTTTTTCAAGGAACCTGCGGAAGAGGACATAGGAACCGACAGCAAGGATGCCTGAGGCGAATATCTCTACAAAAATACTTATTATTGTGATCGTTGAGAACACTTTACTGTCTTGCTCCTGCCGGCGCCTGATCCTGCACCGTTATGTTGGCTTTTGTGATAGATAGCCAGCCTTTTTTGTTTGCCACCGCTATAAGGATCTCTTTTTCTCCGGGATGGGTTTTGGAGCTTATGCTGCTCTGCAGCGTAAAGATGCCGTCGTTAGCCAAGCTGTCCCCCCAGAGCCCGTTATCAACCAGCTTCATATTGGAGAGCCTGCCCAGGCTGGATATATCGGCCCTGACATCCTTAATATCAGATAGACCATTGGGATCCTCAATTTTGACAATGAGGTCAAAAACCGATATCCCATCAGCATTTATCCTTGCCGGGGTAACCTTTACATACTTAATAACAGGTGCCATCGTTGCCCTGTTAAGCTGCACCAGATTATACCCTATCGCGACATTGAAAAGGTCCGAGATCTTCTTCTTCATGAAGTCAGTTGCGGAAAGCATCACGGCCATTTCACCCTTGGTTATGTACTTTTCTTTTTTATCCGGCTGCGGCGCGGCTAAGGCAGAGCCTTTTAACAGCAGCATGGCCAGCAGCAGCGCCGCCGCAATGAATACTCCCGGCCTATTTTTATCTTTTAAGTTCATCAAATTTTTTCAGGATCTCCATTCCTTCGGATTCCCTGATACCCTCCTGGGGATGGAACTTTCCGTCCGCAAACGGCTTCATGAGCCCCATCTGAACAACAGTTTTTATGTAAGGCGCTGCCCAGGAATCGGCTGGGACATCAGGGAACGGGGCTCTGTCCACTCGCGCAAGGTCAAGCGAACGCGCCCGCACCAGCCAGGCCGCGAGCTCTGCCCTGGTAATCCTTTCTTCCGCTTCGAACTCTTTCTTTTCGGGCACCTGGATCACTCCTAGAGTGGCCAGCCCTTCCAGGGTCTGTTTTTTGCTTTCGGCCTGGGCCTTCTTTTGCTCCACGGCCTGTTTTTCCTTTTCCAGGCGTTCCTGTCTTGCAAGCAGTTCCTGCTTTTCCTTTTCCAGCCTTGACTTTTCCGCTTCCGAAAGCTCTTTGGCCATTTCCTTGTAGGCTATCTCAACCTGTTTTTTTACTATCTCGTCCTCCTTTTTCAAGACCACTGCTTTTTCCTGCTCAATTTTTTTTAGCTCGGTGATCTTTACCTCCACCTTCCTTAACACTCGTCTGGAAAATGAGATCTTCTGTTTTTCATGCTCTCCCGTGATCTCTATCATGTTCTTTCCTATATCAAGGGGAACCTCTACGGAAAACTTGCCGTCGGAAGCAACATATACATCCAGGCCGTTGACCTTGACCCTTACCCCTTTTGCCTCCCCGCTGACCATGATCCTGTCCTTTTCGGTAGAGGATTCGTCCTGCGGCGAGAACACTTTTAGATACCTTGCTTTTTTTGCTTTCTGCTCTACCGATTCTTCCGGGACAAAGGATGCGGAAAAGACCAGGCTGCCTCCGGTGGCAACCGAAGGATTCATGGCCGCGTCCAGTCTCCAACCGTTGAACATAAATCCGGCTCCAAGGGTCAGCCCCGTTTCCACCGCTTTAACATTAAGCCTCTGGTCTATGCCCGTTCTTAGGAACAGAGAATCATTGGGTTTCCATTCCGCGCCGGCATGCATCAGCAGGGGTCTGGCTCCCGAGGCTATAGAGCTTTCCAGATCTGCGGCAAGCAGCAGGCTGCCGGGATATGTTGAGCCCAGATATGAATTGTCCCCAAAAACCCTTGCGCTTGCTCCGGCTCTTGCGATAAGTGGGATCCCCTCGGAAACTCCGCTGCTCCAGACTATGCTCCCCCCCCCCATGGCATCTTTTGGCAGCACATTCTGCAGCACGGCTCCCAGCCTCAACCAGTTGTTGGGAAAGGCAAGAACGCTGAGGTCAAGGTCCCAGCCGGAACCGTTCTGAACAGAAGCTGTGGTCTGCAGTTCTTCGTTCAGGAGAAGCTTGAGCCCAGCTCCTATGGAATATCCGGAAAATTCTTTTGCATATGTTATTGTGCCGTAGCTGTTGGAATTGGAAACGAGGCCTGTTGCGGTAGAAAGATCCTTGACCGATCTTGATACGAGCCCGAGTCCGATGGTGCCTATATCGGTAGGATATACCTGCAGGAGAGAGAGGTTCTTGGAATCCCTGAAAGAAAGGGAAACTTCGCCAAAACCGGCCTGGGCCGCAGGATTATAAAAGACCGCGTTGCCGTCCTGCTCCACGGCTGTAAAAGCGCCGCCCATTCCAAGAGGCCTTGCGCCGACTGAAATATCAAACACATCTATCCCGTAGTCCAAAAGCGCTGCAGTTCCGACCGCGGGAATAAGCGCCAGCAGAACAGAAGTTAGAATAATTCGGAACAATGTTCTATTCATTTACAAGATATCCAGTTTTATCTGCCCCTGCGCTTCCACTCCTCTTTTGTCCCTGACAACAACAGGAATGGAAACACTTGGGCCTTTGGTCCCGGCAGGAATTCTAATCTCCTTCATAAAGATCAGGTCGCCGCTCTTTACATCACCGCCGGTCCCATCATCTTCAAGGGGCTCTTCCGCTGTCCCTCCAAGGGCCGAGAGGTCGGCTCGCACAGACCCTATGTCCGATGCTCCGTCGGGGTCCTCCACTCTAACTGCAAGGACGGCAGTTCCTCCCGGCCTGACCGCAAAGGGATATGAGATGCTGCTCAATATTACCGGGGGCCTGTTCAAGGCAAATACCCTAAGCCTTGCACCGGCAGTAGAGGACAGACCCCATTTATTAACTGCTGTAACCTGGATATTTTTTTGTCCGGCGGGAATTTCCGTCCTTATGGGAAAGGCCAGGGAAAAGATGCCGTCGCCTGACAGCGCGTCCCCGTGGCTTTCGTCATCATACATCACTGCATCAGAAGGGCCTCCCAGCGGCCTCATGTCTGCCTTAACAACCACCACTTCAAAAGTGCCCCCCTCGGCTACAACCTTTGCATAAAGACCTACCGTGGTAACTCCGTCCGCATAAACAGCCTCGGGGCTTGTTCTTGCCGTGACCACCGGAGCAACATTAACCGCACACTGTGTTTTTTCGTCAAATCCTTTGCTCCAGTCATAAACAAAAATTATCCTGTTCCTTGCCTCTTTTATCCTTGAGATCATATTGGCGGCTTCCGCCCTGGTCATATTCCTGTCAATGTCGTAGACCTTTGCCCTTTGAGAAACTCCGATGATATATCCTTCTTTAATTGCAGTTTCTAAATAGTCTTTTTTTACCTGGCCAAGGTAAGCTTCTATGGTTGCTGCCTGCGACCGTTCGAGAACAGCATCAATGCCGACTGCTCGTGTCAGATAGTAACCCGCATCGGCTCTAGAAAGAGGCTCATCTATCCCAAACTGGCCTCCCGGCAGCGGCATCATAAAGCCTTTGCCCAATACGGCATAGATATAAGGAGCTCTCCAGTGCGCGGCAGGCACATCCGCCAGCAGAGTGTAGGAAAACTGCCCGAGTGGCAGGGCTTTTGCGCGGCAGAGCCAGGTTGCAAATTCTCCCCTCGTCACCATTTCGTCAGGCATAAAACTGCCGTCGGGATAAGCCTCGATGATCCCGGCAGTTGCCATTTCGGATACGATCTTCCTGGCCCAGTGCGGCCTGCCCATGTAAAGCTCTTCCATATCAGGGTATTTTATGATCCTGAGCAGTTTGCTTTCGATAGTCTGTCTTTTACCTGAGGGGTCCGAAGCGGTTATCCGGGCCAGGTTCTTTCCGGACTTAAGGATTAGAGCCGCTTCAAAACGGTTATCTTGTTTCTGCAGGACTTTTTTGCCGTTTACTGTCAGGACAATCGCCTTTCCTGTTGGCTTTATATTTCCCTGCAGCAGCACAAGATCATTTGAGGCGGAATATTTTGCCGGCGGATGCTGCACGGCTATTACATCAAGGGGCTTCTCGGCAACTGGTTTTTTGGGATTTGCAGCAAGACCTGGAGCCTGAAAAAAAACCTGAGCGGCTAGCCCGCACACAGGCAAAGACAGCAGAAAGGCTGAAAACAGCTTTTTCATTGGAAAAATTATACCACAGGGGCGGTCTTTTTCAAATAAAAACGGCATGAGCGGGCAAGGCACACAAAGCCGTGTGCTATAATCTGAAATTGGGAGGAAGAAGCCACCTTTGTTCCTGAAAAATCTGACAATAAAAGGTTTTAAGACCTTTGCGGAAAAAACTTCCATTGATCTTGATCCCTCGAGCGCCATCACGGGCGTCGTGGGGCCCAACGGTTGCGGCAAATCAAATGTGATAGACGCCGTGAGGTTCGTGATAGGAGAGCAGAGCATAAAAGAAATGCGCGGCGAGAGCCTGGACCAGCTGATCTTTGCAGGCACCTCCCTTAAGAAAGCCCTTTCCATGGCTGAGGTCTCCATCACAATAGACAATTCCGACGGCAAAATGAAGACAGATTACAGCGAAGTGTCGATAAAAAGGCGCATTTTCAGGTCCGGAGAAAGCGAATTTTTCCTAAATAAGAATCCCTGCAGGCTCAAGGACATAAAGGAACTGTTCCTTGACACGGGCATAGGCGGCAGAGCTTATTCCATCATTAACCAGGGTCAGGTGGATTCGATCCTTCTTTCGAAACCGGAGGACAGAAGGCAGCTTTTTGAAGAGGCCGCCGGCATCGGCAAATACAAGTTCAGGAAAAGGGCCTCCGAGCGCCGCCTGATAGCCACCGAGCAGAACCTTTTGAGGGTCAACGACTTGAGGGGAGAGATCAAGGATGTCATCGCCAATCTTGCTTCCCAGGCCGAAAAAGCCAGAGAGTACACTTCGCTAAAAGAAGAGCTCAAGAACATTGAGATAGGACTTTCGAAGCGCGTGCTAAAAAGCCTGAAGGAGCGCAAAGACAACTGCCTGGCAAGAATAGCCGAGCTCGAGAGCAAAAGCAGCGGGGCCATGAGCGATGTAGAAAAGGACGAAAAAGAAAGGGTCCGCCTTAAAGACCGCATAAGAAGCATAGATTCCTCCATGGACGAGATAAGGGACCGATCCTCCAGGCTGAGAGAAAAAATGGAGGAGGCAAAGAGCACCATAGCAACAAACAAGGAGCGCTCACTGCAGCTTGAGGAACGGATAGTTGCCCTTAAGAACGAGGCCGCCTCCATTGAGGACGGGATCTCCCAAAAAAAACCTAGGCTCGAAGAAAAAGAAGCTATACTGGCCGCTCTGACCGAGGATTACGGGGCTTCGAGGCGCATACTCGAAGAGGCAGAAAAGAATTTTTCAGCGATCTCCTCTAAGATCGAGGAATCTATAGGTTTCTGGAACTCGCTTAAGAACCCCGTCGTGGAAAAGGAGATGGAGCTTTCTTCAAAAAAACACGCGATATCGGAGCTGGAACTGGAGCTAAAGTTCGCCAGGGAATCACTGGAGCAGGATACCTCTTTTGCGGAAAATCTCAGCGGGCTCAAGAACGACATTGAGTTCATAGAAAAAGAACTGCTCTTGGTCCCGCAGGTTGAGCAGTCGCTCATCGGACGCATCTCGGAGAGGAAACTTGAGATCAACAAAAAAATCGAGATAGAGTTGTCCATACTTAAAGAAAGCATCGACAAGAAGGCGGCAAGGGTAAAAGAGCTGGAGACCGCTGCAGCAAGACAAAGCTCGGAACTTGAGGAGATCAGGTCCGGAGCAAGCAAAGCAGCAGAAAAATGCTCGGAGATGGAGCAAAAGACAAAGGAGCTTTCGCTGCAGAAGGAAAAGGCGATCCTGGACCTTGCAGAAGTCAGGGCTGGCTTTAAGAACTATGAGCAGACATATGCCTCAAAAAAAGAAGAGATCGAGAACCTGAGAACAGAGCTGTCCTATCTTGTCCGCCAATCGCAGGAAAAACGGTCATCTGCATCGGACCTTGCCGCAAGGCTGGAGGGTTGCGAAAAAGAAGCCGTTGAGCTTGAGGCAAGCCTGCCCTCGCTAAAAGAGGATGAGGAGCGCCTTTCTGTTAAGATACAGGAACTCGTCAAAGAAAAAGGGTCCGTCAATGCCCTTCTGGAGGAGCTTGAGGAAAAAATGAGGTCGGTTTCGGGAGAGGACCGGGTGCTTAGGGACAATCTTTCGAGGGAACAGGTGACCCTGGCCAAGATAGAGGGCGAGTGGCAGACAACAGAGGCGCTTTTGCGCGAGGAGTACGGGCTTACGGTCGAGGAAGTGGAATCAAGCAGCATAGAGAGCCCCTCCAACATGGGAAAAGCCAAGGAGGAGACAGAAGGGCTCAAAGCAAGGATAAGGGCGCTTGGAGCGGTCAGTCTGCTGGCGATAGAAGAGTACGAAGCGTCCAAGGAGCGGCTTTCCTTTATAGAGAGCCAGTACACTGACCTTGTTTCGGCCAGGGACAATCTGAACACTCTTATCAGGCAGCTGGACAAAGAGGCCAGGGAAAGTTTTCTTGCCAACCTCGAGTCCGTAAGCGCGCATTTTACAGAGATATTTTCCAGCCTGTTCGAGGGCGGAGAAGCAAAGATAACCCTGCTGGAGGGCGACCCTCTTGAGGCGGGAATAGAGATAATGGCCAAACCCTCCGGGAAAAAATGGCTTTCGCTTTCGCTAATGTCGGGAGGGGAAAAAGCCCTTACCGCTATTGCCCTTTTGTTTGCGCTGATGAAGACCCAGCCGTCCCCGTTCTGCTTTATGGACGAGGTGGATGCTGCGCTTGACGAAATAAATGTTATGCGCTTTACCAGGATGCTGCGGGACTTTTCCAGACATTCGCAGATAATAGTGATCACGCACAGCAAAAGGACAATGTCTTCGGCCGACACCCTTTACGGCGTCACTATGGAAGAGCCCGGGATCTCGAAAGTCGTTTCTATGAAACTAGTAAAGGTGGCTGATTAATATAAAGACCTCATTGCTTTGCCTTGCCATGGCCCTTGTTCTCTGCGGGGCCTGCCCGGCTTTTGACAAAGTCTTTACCAAACACCTGGACGAAGGCATAGATTACACCCACATCGTAAGGACCATGCCTTCGGGGCAGACTCTCAGCATCCACGCGGTCAAGCTCGACCTTACCTCCGGTTCCTTTGAGGTCTTCCCCGCCCTGGCCAGAGAGGCCGTTGGCAGGCTGGAATCCGTGGATTCTATCGCAAAAAGGTATGGCGCTCTTGCGGCGGTCAACGGCTCTTTTTTTAAGAGGAACCGGCCGTATCTTCCTCTGGGGCTGCTGGTAATAAACGGCAATGTAATAACAAAATCCCTTCTCAACAGGTCTGCAATAGGCATATCCGGCAATAAGGAAGTAAAGTTCGGCATACCCAAGTTCATGGGAAAGATCATCAACAAAGAAACGGGGCAGGAACTTGAGATCTGGGGCATGAACAGGCCCCGAAAGGAACACGAGATAATAATATACACTCCCGAATACGGCGCATCCACAAAGACCAATGAGAACGGGGTGGAACTTATTATAGAGGATGACAGGGTGTTCGGTATCTCGGCCGGGAATTCTCCTATCCCCGACAACGGTTATGTTATCTCCTTCCACGGCTGGACCAGGGATTATTCCAACACACTGCCTCCGGGAGCCTCCATAGAGGCAAGGTACAGCCTGTCCGAGGGGTGGGAAAGCATAGACCATGTCATAACAGGAGGACCCAGGCTGGTGGATAACGGGGTCAATGTATCGGAAGCCTGCATCAGGGACGAATATTGCAGCAGCGACCTTATTGGAAGGAACGCCCGCTCGGCGATAGGAATGACAAAAGACAATAAACTGCTCATTGTTGTGTCAGAGGGCAATTCCGCAAGGCGCAACAAAAGAAGAAAAGGCCTGACCTTTCATGAGCTTGCCGAAACGCTTATCGGACTGGGTGCAAAGGACGCCATCGCTCTTGACGGCGGCAGCTCCTCAACTCTGTTCTTAAAGGACAGGGTGGTCAATATCCCCTCGGACGGTTTTCAGCAGGGTGTCAGCAATGCGCTGGTAATAAGGGCAAAAAACTAGATCCCGGCATCCTTCTTAAGCGCCGCGGCTTTGTCGGTGCTCTCCCACGGCAAATCCAGCTCAGGCCTGCCGAAGTGCCCGTAAGAAGCCACCTGCCTGTAAAGAGGCCGCCTTAACTTTAGTTCCCTGATTATTATCCCGGGCCTTAGGTCAAAATGCTTGTTGATAAGTTCCTGGATCTTGTTGTCGGAGATCTTTCCCGTGCCAAAAGTCTCCACCATTACCGACATCGGCCGTGCAACGCCTATGGCATAGGCGACCTGGACCTCACACCGCTCTGCCAGCCCTGCCGCGACTATGTTCTTGGCAACATATCTGACCGCGTAGCAGGCGGAACGGTCCACCTTTGTTGGGTCTTTTCCGGAAAACGCGCCGCCACCGTGCCTGGCATAGCCTCCGTAGGTATCAACTATGATCTTTCTTCCGGTAAGCCCGGTGTCGCCCTGGGGCCCTCCTATCACGAACCGGCCCGTCGGATTCACATAGAACTTGGTGTTCTTGTCCATAAGTTTCTCGGGAACTATTTTTTTGACCACCTTTTCTATGATGTCCTTTTTTATCTGCTCGGAATCGATATCCGGGTCATGCTGCGAAGCTATGAGCACGCTGTCCACCCTGACGGGTTTATTATCCTGGTATTCCACTGTGACCTGGGATTTCCCGTCGGCCCTCAGGTATTTTAGTTCTCCGCTTTTTCTTACATCGGCCAGTTTTTTGGCAAGTTTTTGAGCAAGACTGATCGGAAGAGGCATCAACTCCGGAGTTTCGCTGCAGGCAAAGCCGAACATAAGGCCCTGGTCCCCCGCCCCCAGCCCTTCCAGGTCCTCTTTCACGACCTCGCCTCCGCGGATCTCCAGAGCGGTGTCAACCCCGCGGGCAATGTCCTTGGACTGCTCCTTGATCGAGACAAGGACGCCGCAGGTCTCATAATCAAAGCCTATTTCCCTGCTCACATAGCCGATATCCTTTATCGTGTTCCTTACAATGGAAGGGATGTCGACATAAGTGCCTGTGGTTACCTCTCCGGCAACAACAACAAGGCCGTTGGTGGTAAGCGCCTCGACTGCCACCCTGGCAGGAGGGTCTTTTTCTATGATGGCATCAAGAATGGAATCGGATATCTGGTCGCACATCTTGTCCGGATGTCCCTCCGTCACCGATTCGGAAGTAAAAAAATGCTTCTTGGACATAAAAACTCCTTTGTTTCCTATATTTTCACGGACAAATGCAATTTTATCACAGTTTGCCAAAGCCCTCAACGGATGCTAAAATTACTTTGCAATGGGCAATTTGAGCGAACACTTTAATTCGAGGGATTTTGTGTGCCGGTGCGGCCAGTGCAGGAATGACATCAGGGTGCATCTTGGGCTGGTGGGCGCGCTGGAGATGATAGGCTTCAACTTTAAAAGGACTCCGAGGATAGCCTCTGCCTTTAGGTGCGAGTACTATAACGACAAGCACAACATCGGCAAAAAAAATGCCCACAGCCAGGGCAAAGCCGCTCATATATACATAGACGGGGTTAAGCTTAACGACCTTTACAATTTTGTAAAAACCATACCCGAAATACGGGGGCTGGGATATTATCCCGAAGATAAGTTCATACATATAGACACCAGGTCCCTTGACAAGGGGGCGGAAAAGGACGAATGGTTTAAAGAGGGCGGAAAGATCCACCCCATGACCGCCGAGGCAAAGACGAGGTTTGGACTGCTTTAGCAGATGGATAATGACATACAAGGCTTTTTGTCGTACCTGAGGGACGAAAGAAAATACTCCCCCCACACTTTGAGCAGCTACCTGCTGGACCTTAAAGAATACTCTGCATTTTTGAAGGAAAATTCCCTGCCCCACCTTTCTATGACCAGGAACCTTGCGCGCACTTATCTGGTCAGGCTCGAGGAAAAGAAGCACGGCAGAAAATCGATAGCAAGAAAGATCTCGTGCCTGCGCAGTTTTTACAGATATCTTGTAAAGGAAAAAAGGCTCGACAAGAATATCTGGAAAGCCGTTTCGATCCCAAAGGCGGAGAAAAAACTCCCCTCGTTCTTGTATGAAGAGGAAATATCCTCTCTTCTTGAGGCGGTGAACATAAAAACCCCGCAGGGAATGAGGGACAAGGCCATCCTTGAACTGCTTTACGCCTCGGGAATGCGCGTAAGCGAAGCTGCTGCGCTTAACCTTTCGGATATCGACCCTGAAAGCGGCGAGGTCCTCGTAATGGGGAAAGGCTCAAAAGAAAGAGTGGTCCTTATAGGCTCATACGCCAGGGCCGCTCTCTTTGATTATATTAAGTCGGCCCGTCCCAAACTTCACGGCAAAAAGGAGAGGAACAGAGCGCTGTTTTTGGGCCGCCTCGGGGGCCGGCTCACGGGCCGCAGCATAGAGCGCCTCATCGCAAGATATTCAAAGGCCGCGGGAATCGCCAAAAAAGTGACCCCTCACAGCCTAAGGCATAGTTTTGCTACCCATCTTCTTGAGCGGGGGGCCGATCTTCGCAGCGTTCAGGAACTTTTGGGCCACAGCAGCCTCTCTACCACTCAGGTATATACACATATAACCAAAGAAAGGCTCAAAAGCGTCCACAACAAGGCCCATCCCAGGGCCAGAGGCTGATTTGACACCCCGGCTCCGCTTGCCTTATAATGAAAACAGAAGATGAAAGCAGACGTCGGGGAGCTCCTCAAGCACATCGGCAATGAGGCTGATTTTAGGCGGGAGGAAAAGCTCTCCTGGCCGCAGGACGGGCTTGAGGTCCTGGGCCCGGTAAAAGCATCGCTTCATCTGGTCAACGCGGGCGAAGGCATTCTGGCCACAGGTAAGCTGTCAGCAAAGGCCGCTTTAACCTGCAGCCGGTGCGGCAAAGCCTTTACTGGGGACCTTAAGGTTAACATAGAAGAGCAATTCTGCCGGGAACCGTCGGACGAGATGACCTTTCCCATAAGCAGCGACAACTATATAGACCTGTCGGAAGCTCTCAGGCAAAACCTTCTGGCTTCCATGCCGATACAGACGATCTGTTCTAAGGACTGCAAAGTGCCCGGAAGTTCGGAAAAGAAAAAAGTGATCGATCCGAGACTGGAAAAACTTAAAGAGGTCTTTAAAAAGGAGGAAGAAAGAAATGCCGGTCCCAAAAAAGAGACACAGTAACACCAGGACGCTCAGAAGAAGGGCCACCTGGAAGATCAAGCCGGTCAATTACGGGTCCTGTCCGGAGTGTGGCAGCGAAGTGCTTTCTCACACCGCGTGTTCGGTATGCGGCAAGTACAAAGGGCGCCAGGTCATTGCGATCAAAGAAAAGAAGCCGAAAAAAAAGGAGAACTGATCCTTGATACGCATCGCCCTTGACGCTATGGGCGGAGATCATGCCCCCGCTGAGATTATAAGAGGCGCGCTTTCGGCGTCCGGCAGCGGCGATATTCAGATAGTGCTTGTCGGCAACGAAAAAGTCCTAAAAAGCATCAAAAAAGCTTCGACCTTTGAGATAGTGCATGCTTCCGAGGTGATCGGTATGCACGAATCCCCGGTTTCCTCGGTTAAACAGAAAAAAGACTCCTCCATAAATGTGGCCCTCAATCTTCTTAAAGAAAAAAAAGTGGACGCAGTTATTTCTGCCGGGAACACCGGAGCGCTTATAGCCTCGGCCCTTTTTAAGCTGGGCCGCATAGAGGCCGTAGAACGCCCGGCCATAGCAACCGTGTTCCCTACAATGAACGGGGGCAAGGTACTGCTGCTGGACATGGGAGCAAATGTAGACTGCAAGCCCAAGAACCTGCTGCAGTTCGCTCAGATGGGTTCGCAGTACGCCGGACATGTTATGCATGTAAAAAACCCGCGGATAGGCCTGCTTAACATAGGCGAAGAGACCGAAAAGGGCAATGAACTTACAGCAGATACTTATCCCCTGCTCAAGGAAAGCGGGCTCAACTTTATCGGCCACATAGAAGGCGGCGACATACTTACCGGAAAGACCGATGTTGTGGTCTGCGACGGCTTTATCGGCAACATAATCCTGAAGTTCGGGGAAAGCGCCACCTCCATGGTGTTCAAACTGATTAAGAAAGAAATGCTGCGCAATCCGGTCTCAATGCTTGGGGCTACGCTTCTTCTGCCCGCCCTGCTCGGCATAAAAAAGAAAATAGATTATGATGAATTTGGAGCCGCCCTGATACTGGGGCTTAACGGAATCGTTTTTAAAGCGCACGGCAGGGCAAAGGCCAAGGCTATAAAGAACGCCATAAAGAGCTGCGCGGAATCCGTAAAGGAAAATATAGTTGAAAGCATCAGCTGCGGCATAAAATGAGCAACGCAAAGATAATAGGTACAGGCTCCGCGCTGCCCGAAAAGGTCCTGACCAACCTTGATCTGTCAAAGATAGTTGACACTTCGGACGAGTGGATAAAGACAAGGACCGGCATAGGGCAGCGAAGGGTATCGGACGAAAAAACCTCAACTTCGGACCTTGCCATGCTCGCTGTAGAAAAAGCCCTTAAGGCTTCCAAAACCTCCCCGGAGGAGCTCGACCTTATAATAGTAGGCACTTCCACCCCCGACACGCTGTTCCCTTCTGTCGGCTGCATCATTCAGGGCAAGATCGGCGCAAAAAATGCCGCCGCTTTTGATGTTTCGGCCGCCTGCTCGGGGTTTAATTTTGCCCTGACCGTTGCTTCCAATTTTTTTAAGGCGGGCAGCAGCAAAAAGGCTCTTGTTGTAGGCGCGGACACTCTGGCAAAATATCTTGATTGGAGCGACCGCGGAACCTGCGTTCTTTTTGGCGACGGAGCCGGAGCGGTGGTGCTTTCGCAGGCAAAAGCAGGAGAAGGCATACTTGCAAGCACGCTGACCTCGGACGGGACCGGAGCGCCGTATCTTACAATGCCCGGCGGGGGCAGCAGGAACCCCAGGCCAAAGGACGAAAAAGAACGCTGTATAACCATGAACGGCAAGGAAGTTTTTAAATTTGCGGTAAAAGCTTTTGAAAATACCCTGCTCAGCGCCCTTGGCTCAGCCGGCCTTACCCACGATAGAATAGACCTTTTGATCCCTCACCAGGCCAATATAAGGATAATAGACCACGCAATGAAAAAATTCGGCATCCCAAAAGAAAAGGTCTTTGTAAATCTGGAAAAATACGGCAACACTTCCGCGGCTTCGATCCCTATCGCCCTTGACGAAGCGCTCAAAGACGGCAGGATAAAGAAAGGTGATATAATTGCGGTGGTCGGCTTTGGCGCCGGGCTCACATCGGGCGCCAATATTATTAAATGGGGGGTTTAGCGGCAATGGACTATTTGTTGACTGATGAGCAAAAGATGATCAAGGACCTTGCGAGGAAGATTTCTGAAGAAAAAGTGAAACCCTTAAGGGCCGAACTTGACGAAACTGGCCAGTTCCCCTGGGAACTCATGAAGGTCTTTGCCGAAGCCGATCTTTGCGGGCTCTATATAGCTCCCGAATACGGCGGGTTTGGCGGCGGCTGCCTTGAATTCTGTCTGGCCACCGAAGAGGTCAGCAGGATCTGCGGAGGCGTAGGCGTCACTTTTGCCGCATCAGCGCTGGGCTGCTATCCCTTAGTGCTTTTCGGCACGGAAGAACAGAAAAAGAAGTATCTTCCCCCAATTGCCTCCGGCAAAAAGCTGGCGGCCTTTGGCCTTACCGAGGCCAACGCGGGATCTGATGCCAGCGGGATAGAGACCACAGCCAAAAAGGACGGCGACTACTACATTCTCAACGGGACCAAGCAGTGGATCACCAACGGCGGGGAAGCCGAGATCTACACGGTGATCGCAATGACGGACAAAAAAAGGGGCAGCCGCGGGGCCACCGCTTTTATCCTTGAAAAAGGCATGCCGGGTTTTACCTTCGGCAAAAAAGAGAACAAGATGGGGATCAGATGCTCCGCAACAAGGGAACTTGTGTTCCAGGACTGCAAGATACACAAATCACAGATGCTTGGCAAAGAAGGCATGGGCTTCATTGTCGCGATGAAGACCCTGGACAGGACCAGGCCGGGAATAGGAGCACAGGCGGTGGGCATAGCGCAGGGCGCTTTTGAAGAAGCTCTTAACTACTCAAGGACAAGGGTGCAGTTCGGCAAACCCGTTTCTTCTTTCCAGGGGGTCCAGCACATACTTGCGGACATGGCCACGCAGATAGAAGCCGCAAGGGCCCTTGTGATTGCAACAGCCAGGACCGTTGACACCGGCACAGATAGCATCTCCAGGGATTCGGCCATGAGCAAACTTTTTGCCAGCGATGTTTCCATGAAGGTCACCGTCGATGCGGTACAGATACTGGGCGGCTACGGCTATATGAAAGAATACCCCGTGGAAAAATACATGAGGGACGCCAAGATAACCCAGATATACGAGGGCACCAACCAGATACAGAGGAATGTTATCGCCCTGCAGCTGATCAAAGAATCCGCTGCCACAAAATAACAAAAAAGACCGATAATCCGGCCCCGCTTTTTAAGCGGGGCTGTTGTATGTTAAAATAAAATGAACATATGAACATTGTAGTCTGCATAAAACAGGTACCTGACACCAACGATGTCAGGATAGACCCTAAAACCAACACCCTCATCAGGGAGGGCGTAAAGAGCATCATCAATCCCTTTGACGAGAACGCCGTTGAAGCCGCTTTGAGGCTCCGGGACGCAGGCGGCGGCAAAGTTACCGTTATCACCATGGGCCCTCCGCAGGCGGCCGACGCGCTAAAGACAGCAATAGCAATGGGAGCGGACGAAGCCGTCCTCATATCCGACAGGGCCTTTGCCGGGGCGGACACCTGGGCCACCTCTTACACCCTTTCGCAGGCGATCAAAAAACTCGGCGCCTATGATCTGGTGCTTTTTGGAAAGCAGGCCATAGACGGAGACACCGCGCAGGTGGGCCCCGGGGTAGCGGAGTTTTTGGACATCCCTCAGATCACCTTTGCCATCAGCATAGAGTCCGAAGGCGGCAAGATACGGGTCAAGCGCCAGTTGGAGGACACTTCCGAGATAGTAGAAACGGATCTTCCGGCCGCTGTTACCGTCATTAAGCAGATAAATGAGCCCAGAATGCCTTCGCTAAAGGGGCAGATGCGGGCAAAAAAGATGGCGATCCCTTCGTGGAGCGCAAAAGATATTGCGGCAGACGAGAATAATACTGGTTTGAACGGCTCTCCCACAAAAGTGGTTCGGATATTTACGCCGCCGCCAAGGGGAAAGAGCGAGCTGCTTGAGGGCGAGCCAGAAATAATAGCAAAAACCCTGTTTGGCAAACTAAAAGAACAAAAGGTGCTTTGATATGCCCGAAGGAATAAGAGTAATAGCGGAAAAATGCAAAGGCTGCAGGCTTTGCGTGCCTTCCTGCCCGTACGGGGCGATAGAAATGCACGGAAAACTGGCCGTCATCAACGATAAATGCGTCCTGTGCGGCGCCTGCGTGGGCCCCTGCAAATTCAAAGCTATCGAGATCACCGTTACCAAGAAAGAAGGCCCCAAAAAGGACCTCTCCGGCTTTAAGGGTATCTGGGTATTTGCCGAGCAGCACCAGGGCAAAGTGCAGGGAGTGGCTATGGAGCTTATCGCCGAAGCCAGAAAACTTGCTGCGGACCTGGGCGAAGAAGTGGCCGCGGTGCTTTTAGGCGATGAGGGCATCAAGAAGGCCGCTCAGGAGCTGATACACTACGGGGCAGATAAGGTCTATGTGTGCAGCGATGCAAAATTGAAGAACTACACTACCGAACCCTACTGCGATACCATTGTAGAACTGATAAAAGCCCATAACCCGGCGATAGTGCTTATGGGGGCCACCACCACCGGAAGAGACCTTGCCTCAAGGATCGCGGCAAGGATAAGAGTGGGGCTTACCGCGGACTGCACCGGGCTTGACATAGACCCCGAAAAGAAGATCCTGCGCCAGACCCGCCCCGCTTTTGGCGGCAACATCATGGCCACCATCATTTCTCCAGATTTTAGGCCGCAAATGGCCACTGTACGGCCCAAAGTGTTCAAAAAACTCCAGCCGGACGCGTCAAGAAAAGGCCGGATAATAGAGTTACCCGTAAAGATATCGGAAAAGTCGCTGAGGGTCAAACTTCTCGAGATAATACAATCAACAGAAAAGAAAGTGAACCTGGCGGAGGCCGAGATAATCGTGTCAGGCGGACGCGGACTTGGATGCGCCGAAAATTTTAAGCTTGTAAAGGACCTGGCAGATATCATCGGCGGGGCAGTGGGGGCCTCGCGCGCCACTGTGGACGCCGGCTGGATATCCCAGTTCCACCAGGTGGGACAGACCGGAAAGACGGTAAGCCCCAAACTGTATATAGCCTGCGGCATTTCGGGGGCCATCCAGCATTTGGCAGGGATGTCCTCGTCAGATGTGATCGTGGCCATAAACAAAGACCAATTCGCACCTATTTTTAATGTGGCCACCTACGGCATTGTGGGAGACCTTTTTGAAGTGCTTCCCGCCATGACCAAAACCTTCAAGGAGCTCCTTTCTTGACAAGCGTGTTCATTTTTCCCGGACAGGGCTCCCAAAAAGCCGGCATGGGCAAAGACCTCTATGACAATTTTGAGGCGGCAAAAGAGATCTTTGCCAAAGCCGACAGGGCCCTTGGATTTGAACTATCCAAACTCTGCTTTGAAGGTCCCGACGATGCCTTAAAATCCACAGAAATAGCCCAGCCCGCGATACTGACCGTAAGCACCGCCGCTTTTATGTCCCTTGGAAAAACCCCAAAGGCGGCCGCCGGCCACAGCCTGGGCGAGTATTCGGCGCTGGTGGCCTCGGGCGCGCTGTCTTTTGAGGATGCCGTTAGGATAGTTCATCTGCGCGGCAGGTTCATGCAGGAGGCGGTGCCGGCAGGGCAAGGGGCCATGTCCGCGGTGCTGGGATTGGACAGGGAAAAACTGGCAGCCTGCTGCGCTGCGGCTTCTTCAAAAGGCGTTGTGGAGCCGGCCAATTTTAACAGCCCGGGACAGATAGTGATCTCGGGTACAAAAGAAGGGGTTGAAGAGGCCGGACGGCTCTGCAAAGAGGCCGGCGCAAAAAAAATAATCCCCCTTGCTGTAAGCGCCCCTTTCCACTGCTCGCTTATGAAGCCGGCGGCGGACAAACTGGCTGTCGAGCTGGACAAGACCGGTTTTAAGAGCCCTTCGTTCCCGGTATATTCTAATGTGACCGCCTCCCCCCAGACCGACGCGGCAAAGATCAAAGAACTGCTTGTAAAGC
>Ga0209609_10000651_pt1 | contig 20420 bp, 13 predicted proteins | sample LakKivw325mmetaG_FD_184136 | JGI IMG/M metagenome (GOLD analysis project Ga0209609, IMG submission 184136) | Anoxic lake water microbial communities from Lake Kivu, Rwanda to study Microbial Dark Matter (Phase II) - Lake Kivu water 325m metaG... | ecosystem: Environmental > Aquatic > Freshwater... | reverse complement strand
TAACGGTGCTTACTTCTCACCGCGCGGTATTGATTGGACATCTGACGGCAAGACCGCCTATATCGCGGATTTTGAAGTTGGCGCGATCATGAAATTCACGAGCAACAACCCGGCGGCCCCCGGTGGCGACATTCTGGAAATCACTCCTGGTGGTACCGGCATTCGTCACGAAGACGGCGCCAGGGATGTCATTGTTGTAAATTTCCGTCTCGATCAAAACTATCCGAACCCATTCAACCCGACCACCAATATTCCTTTCGAGATTCGTCAGGAAAATCTGGTGAAACTCACCATTTACGACTTACTCGGTCGTGAAGTGAAAACGCTGGTGAATGAGAAATTGACCCCGGGTAACTATACCTATCGGTTCGATGCCACGAACATGGCAACCGGTCTGTATATCTATCGTCTGGAAGTCAATGGTCAGATGGTTTCCAAGAAGATGACTTATCTGAAATAACAGCTTAGGTCAAATAGCTGAAAAGAGGCTGGTCAACGCCAGCCTCTTTTCTTTTATGCACCAATCCCGATTTTAATCTGAACTGATTCTTGACAATCGCGACGCGGATGCGTAATATCAGTCCCGGAGCGATATTATTTAAGGAATCCTGAATGATGGTAAAAATACGCGTCAAAATGGCCTTGCTGATTATGGTCGTGCTAATCCTGCCGGCGCATGCGGGTCCGAAATTAGCCTTTCTCGCCGATGAATACGCCGCTTATCAGTATTGTCGGGTTCCATTAATGGAGCTCCGCATTTCGCATATCACCGCCGCCTTGCAGGATTTTTACCGGCAAGCGCCAGAAATATTTTCCTATACGGAAATCGGCCAATCGGTGGAACGTCGTCCAATTTATTTGGTGCGGATGGGCGAAGGCGCGACGCGGATTTTGCTCTGGAGCCAGATGCATGGCGATGAACCGACGGCTACCGCCGCGCTGTTGGATGTTTTCAACTATCTGATCCGGAAAAAAGCCGACCCATTTGTCCAGCAGATATTAAAGAATGTAACTATCCTGGCGGTCCCGATGCTGAATCCGGACGGTGCGGCATATTTTACCCGTCGCAATGCACAGGGCCTGGACGTCAATCGCGATGCGCGGGAGCGGGTGACGCCCGAAGGCCAAATCCTGTATGAGCTTCAGCAAAAATATCAGCCCGCTTTCGGTTTTAATCTGCATGATCAGGATGGCAGGCTGACTGTCGGCAAAACCGACCAACCGGTCGCGATAGCCCTGATGGCGCCGCCATTCGACGAAAGCAATGGCGATAACGCCGTCCGGCAAAAAGCCAAACAGCTCACTTTGTACCTGTATGAAGAGCTGGGAGCGTATATTGGCGGGCATATCGCCAAGTACAGCGATGAGTATATGCCCCGTGCCTTCGGCGACGCCATGCAGAGCTGGGGAGTGAGCACCATTCTGATTGAATCCGGCGGGTGGCGTACGGAGCGTGATGCTTTCCTGCAGAAAATGAATTTCATCGCTCTGCTGACCGCTTTCGACGCCATTGCCGGCGAGACTTATCAAACCTATGCTCCGGTGCGGTACGATGAGCTTTTGCTGAACGACAAACAGATTTATGATCTCATCATTAAGGATGTGGGCGTTTTCGACGGCACCGGCATTCCGCCGTTTGTCACAGACGTAGCAATCAATTTCGACCCGCAAAACACCAATCCAACTGGCCAGGAATCCGTCGGCAGAATTGCTGAAATGGGCGACCTAACCGGCTTTGCGGCTCTGGACACGATTGACGGCCAGGGATTATTTCTGATGCCGGGAATGGTAGCGGTCATCTCTGATTATACCCTTAATGCCAAACGCCTGCACCGGCAGTTGCGTGACCTGTTACGGCAGGGCAATACAACCGTCTTGATCTCGCTGGAATTTACCCACCCAACGCTTTTCAGTCGATTCGGTCAAGCCCTGGCCACTGAACAGTTCACTGGTAATGTCGGAACTCTGTTGGAATTGCGACGTGAACTACGGAACGCAGAAGACTCATTGCAAGTTCTTCGGTATTTGAAAGACGGCTTTGTAGGGTTGATCGCGTCGGATTCGCTGAAATCACTGCAGTTGGCCGAATGGCTCGGCAAACCTTACGGAATTTACTGCCGCGATCGGTCAGGCAAGCAGATTGACCCTGAAAAAATCCAATTGAACACCTCTGTGAGTTGTACGGAATGGCGCATCCCGCAGCGCGGTTCGGTGCGCATCGGTCAGGTCGCCGATCTCGTTGTATGTGCCAGTACTAAAGATGGCTTGCAGGTTCGGCAGGTTTTTATCAAAGGTCAGCCCGTCTATCGCGAGGGAAACTGGCTGAAACCGGTAACTTTGGGTGAGCGCTGGATGTTCAAATGAACCGGTTTCCGCACCGGCCGGTACTGAGCCAGATTATGGGATTGGAGTCGGCCTTAACCGGCCTTGATCCCGATTCCCGGCAGATTCGTGCAATATTGCCGTCCGTCACGGAAAATTACGCCTTGAAAAGGATCATTGGCGATTAACAAATTGCCGTCCAGGTCGGCATAGTCAATCAACGAACAGAGTTGCGCCGCCGCCGAGATTCCGACCGAGCTTTCGATCATACAGCCGATCATGATCTTCATCCCGAGGGACTTGGCTAACCAGATCATGCGCAGGGCTTCCTGCAAACCGCCGGCTTTCATCAGCTTAATATTGATACCGTCGAAAGCTTCGGCCAGTTTGGGGATGTCCGCCGCGGTTTTCACGGCTTCATCGGCAATGAGGGGCACAGCAACCCGGTCGCGTAACCAGCGCGTCTCTTCCAACATATGCGCGGGCATTGGTTGCTCGACGAATTCCACGCCGTTTTTAACCAGCCATTCAATCTTTTTAATGGCGACTTCCTTGTCTTTCCAGCCTTCGTTGGCATCGACACGAATAGGTTTATCGGGAGCGACCGACCGCACGGTGGTGAACATTTCCTCGTCGTTCGGGCCGCCGACTTTGATTTTCAGGATTTTATAGGGTTCGGCTTCGCGCGTCTTTTGCTTGACGACCTCGGCTGTATCAATGCCAATCGTGAAAGAAGTCAGCGGTGCCTGGGTAGCGTCGAGTCCCCAGAGTTGATATAATGGCAGATTCAGGGCTTTGCCGATCCAATCCATCAGCGCAATGTCGATGGCGCATTTAGCGGCGGTCTGCCCCGGTTGCAGGTTTTTGATATCGAGACCGAGCTGGACAAACTGCCACGGGTCGGCTTTGGCCAAAAGGGGAGTGGCGGTTTTGATGAATTCTACGGTGGATTCGGGTGTCTCGTCGTAGCGCACATTCGGCCCGGCTTCCCCGATGCCCGTGATGCCATCCTTGGTCAGGTAGACAAAGACATTGTTTTTCACATCGCTGGAGTTGCGCGAAATGGTCCAGGTGTGTTTCAGATTCAGGGTTTTGATTTCGTAGCGCACCTGCATACCTTTCTCCGTCGTGGTTTGCGGTTTTTTGTCTGGCAATAGCGGAAAGGCCCGGGCGACGCCGACCGAAGCCGCTGTTGCACTTAAGGTGGATAAAAATTCTCTGCGTTTCATTATGACCCTCGATTTTGTGACAATTTAGTTTTTTCGAGATTTACGACCAACAGAAATCACTCATCGAAATCCCAACGCGGCATAACCGACCCAATGCCGCAGATTTGCCGGGGCCGTGACTCCCAGGTTCAGGTCGCGGAAATTGTACTGGGGCGGTTCGATGCTGGTCGAGTACGCCACCAGATTTCCATTGAGTTTCTGGTGCAGGGCGTTCTGCAGATAATAAGCGGTCAGCAGACCGAACGGAACCGAGTAGCGCCCGCACCAGGTCCATTGATATTCCCGGTAGTCATCCTGCCGGACGGTCGCGCCGACAAAGCGGGCGATGCGTGCCGTATCGAGTGCGCCGGTCAGGCATCCATAAATGAGATTGCGTTCATGGGTGACAGCTTCAGTATAACCCATTCGATCGGTTCCATAAGGAGCGTAATTTTTACCGCCCCAGTTCTGGTCGCCGTAGTGTACGGCATCGCTACTGATGACAATCGCAAAATCCCGTCCCCATTGCCAATTCTTCCGACGCATTTCGAAGGCCAACGCCGTGGCTAATTGCCGGCTGATGATGTGCATCCGCTCCAGCGTCATTGCCGGTACAAAAATCGGGACAATCTCAAATGAGCGCTGAAAATATTGGATAAAGGGCAGAAGCGCTTCGATGGAATGTTCCATTGCTACCAAACTATCGTGTCTTAGATAGTAATCTTCCGGTAGGTTTTTAAGCAGTGATTCACGTAATCGGGCGGTGCTGACAGGCTGATATGGGCCGGACCAAATCGTGAAAGAGTCGAAAACCAGCTTATCCTCGATTTTGAAAACCCTTGCCTTATGAGCGACGCCGAAAATCAGCAGGGTTTTCGCTTTTAGAGCGTGCAACAACTGCGGATAAATCGAGCCGACGTAAGTATAGTCGTCGTGCGGGGCAATGATGACTTTCCAGGGCGTACAGACCGTGTCTGGATCATGAAAAAGGATCTGTTTACGTAAATCTGCCTTCAACCAGATTCGAGCGAGCAGTGAATCCATTTGCCAGCTGTACTGCGCGAAACCGACCGTATCCACCAAACTCCGTTTAGTCCCAATAGGTCGTTGGTTAATGCAGGTCAGCCCGACAAAGGTCACAGCTATTAGCAGACCGCAGATCAGTCGACGGTGCAATTTATTTTATCCCGCCTTGATATCATTTTTCAAAGTATTTTCAAAACGGAATTTAACGAAGATTTAAGAAATTAGAATGACCAACCTGCCATAATCACGGGAAAACCAGGTAAGTCGGTTTTGGGCTATGATACGATTACAGATTGCCGTGATATCTGGGTATTAAACCAACTATGTCAACAAGCTCGACGGTAGCGCGATCGGAAATTATTCACCTTGTTTCTCATCCGACGACCTGAAAATTATCTTCGCGCGGGCGGACGAGATCTTTACCTCGTCAATCCATACGGTTGATTTTGCGTTTTAACCACCGCCGTCAGGGAGAATTATTGCGGGACTTCCCAGATGAAACGTCCGGTTCCGAAGAACCGACGCAGTTGTTCGACCGATTGCTGTACCTTGCGTTCCACGGCTTCCCGGGTATTGAAGGCATTATGGGGTGTCAAAATCACATTGGGCAAGCGGCTGAGGGCAAGCGTAGCCTGGACTTCCCGATTGTCACATTGAGTTCCCTGACGCAATGCAATAGCGAGCTGGCTTTCCGCATCGTAGACATCCAGTCCTACTCCGCCTAAATGCCCGGTCTCCATGAGTCGTAATAATTCAGTCGACGGCGACTGTTCACCGCGAGCGATGTTGACGAAAATAACACCCTGTCGCGTCTGTCGCAGACGGGTTTCGTTAAAATAACCGTGGTTCTCCGGGGTCAAATTCATGGCGCAGACAATGATGTCAGCTCGCCGCAGTCCGGAATCTATATCGGTATATTCGACATCCGCATGACGTCGAATAATATCCACGCCAAGCACGCGCATTTCCAAGCCCCGGCCGATGCGCACAATCTGGTAACCGATGTGGCCTACGCCGACAACCAAAAGCACTTTACCGGCATTTTCCATCCCGGTCAATCCATCCCGCTGAAAAGTCCGGAAATTTTCTACCTGGCGGGGCAGATGACGTGCCAGCGCCGTCCAGAGCATCAGTGCATGTTCCGCCACGGCGCGATTGCAGTACAATGGCAAGTACCCCAGCATCGGTCGGTTTGTCGCTTGCCGTAAAGCGCTCAGATGGTCGTAACCCGTACTGCGCGAGAGGACAGCTTCTAAGTGCTTAGACCAATGCGGTGGTACCACCGATTGAGTACGGATTGAGATGATTTTAGCTGGCGGGTGAAGGTCACCACTTTCCTGGACTGTACCCGGTGTGCTGTCGAACTTTATTGTCGGAGGCAGCTTTTCGCGCAGTTGCGCCAGCTCTTCCTCAAAGGTTTCATAGAAATAGACTTGCGGTACCATTTTCAACCAGATTAATTCCAGCCAAAGATACTCGTTTTTATGGTTATAGGAAAGAGATTAAATCAGGGCGACGGGAGAGAAGAGGATGGCTGGCCGGAATTAATGCGTATCGTGTGAAAAGTGCATCTGCACCAGACGCCATTGCCCCCGGTTTTTGATCAATACACCGGTGTATCGCACGTTCACCCAGTTGGCGGGTCGTCCTTTCCAGGTATTGAAATCATCCAATCGGGTATAGAACCAGGCGGTTTTACCGGTGGGCGACAGATTGATCTGGAGATCGCGGAAGGCATTGCTGACTGCCCGGAAATCCGGATGCATAAAAAAACCTTCAGTATGCTCGCGGAAAGTCGCAAAACCCCGGATCGCGCTTGAATCGGGATTTAAAATGAAAAGTGTCGAATCCTGAACTACCGAAGCGTACAGGAGGGCTTGATCTTTATCGAGCGCCCAACCGATACTCGCACGGATGACTTTTTCGATTGCCGCGGTTTCACTTTCAGGATGGTTGCACTGGTATATTCCAGCCGCGATAATTAAGACAGATGAAATAGTAATTATCAATCTTGATTTGACCATGACCAACCTTTATTAATTATTAACGACATCGCCAATAATGTAAAAGGTGTCTGTTAACATCGAGGGACAATTCGACTAACGGTTGCACCAGCGTACGAAAGCGAGCCGATCAAAGCCGGGTAAATTTTCCACACCGAAACAGGGGGCGCCATTTCATCAGAATAAACGGCATTTCACTCGCGCGGATCTACTTGGAAATATAAATTATCGGGATCTGGCTTACTTTTCAGACATTGCAGGAAAAGCCTGAGGGAGATATTGCCACCACCCAAAATCTTCCAGATGTACTAAATCGAATATCATCACTCCGTCGGTTTCCTCAAGACATTTTTTTATCGCCCGAATGAACTGATCGGGATCGTTTTTTGCATAATATTGCTGGACGTAAAGGCTACCATAGAGAGGAACGACATCCCGGGTGACCCGTTTTGCCAGCCGGGCGGCACCGGCGACAGTGTTTTCAGGAGTAATTTGTTGAGCGACCGCTGCTTCTCGTAAAAGGTCAGGGCGAAGCGTCTTTTCCGATTTTAATTCCTGTGGATCAACGTGATAAAAGTAACAACCGGAAAAAAGGCCGTCGAGCAATTCGGCGTAGCCCGTGCGTTGATAATCCGGCGAAGCCCATTCGTAGTCGCGGACAGGCTGGTACTTTTGACTGGCCCAATTAACGCCCAACTCATAATAGGTGCCGTACCAGGCACCGGTGTAAGCGGCGAAAGTCAGGTCCTTGTTGACATTTTTCAGGCGCTGTTGGGCCTTAGCGAAAAACGCATAGATGATCCCTGCCCGCCATTCCAGCCACGATTTGAAAAGTTTCCCGGGAACCGGTTGCCATTGATTCTGGGAATCTTTCTGCCAGGTGAAAATATCCGCCGGCCAGTGACCGATGGTCTGCCCGAACCATTTTTCAAATTGGGTCCGCGAAAATGCAGAAAAATCCGCGCGGATATTGTCATAACGCGCCCGGTCCAGGACGATGCCATCGAAATCATAATTATTCAGGATCTCCTCCATGAGACTGATTTCATACTCCTGGACTTGCGGATCGGCAGGATTGACGAAAGCGGCATAACCTTCGGAGTACTGGGTCGTAGGTACAAGAGTATCAGGCGGCAGATAAAGCACGGTTTGCCACTCGGGGTGATTGCGGTAAATCGGTCCGCGTTGCTGGCTTTTCCAGCCTTCGGAAAAGACGTTGACGGCGGCGTAGACTTTCAGGTGGTTTTTTTTACTTTCGGACAAGATTATTTCCGGATAGTTGAAATCGCGGTCCCGGTAAGCCCCTTTCCACTCGACAATCTGCGGCGCAATTTTGCTGGGATAGAGCACCTCACCCGAAATCGGTTTCAAATCGACGATAATCCCGTCAAAGCCATGCGTGGCGATTCTGGCAATGACTGTCCGGATCGAATCACTGCAACTTAGCCGTCGGAAATTGGCGGAACCGTCTATCCATAAAAACTTTAGTTTTGGCGAAGGTGCGCACTCGAGCAATGTCAAACAGACGGTGGATAGGGTAATAATCAGGAAACGCATAAACGGGATTCCCCTGAGTTTAATTGATTTTAAACCTGACAAAGAATTGCAGAGTCGCCGTTTGCAAACCGCTCACATTCTCTAAGCGGACATTCAGAAGCGGCCATAGTTCGGCAATGAGCAAATGGTAATCGCAACGCCAACCGCATTCGAGAAATCGGATTGGAGTCAAAGTCACACAGGCGCCGATTCGACCACCCCAGCTCCAATCCTGCTGGCCGAAAGGCGGATTATCGACTACAACTACCGAGTCCTCACCTCCGACCGCCATTAGCGTATCGGCCTGATGAAACCCTTTCAGTCTGTAACTCCAGCGATTTAATGATACACCACCGTAGAGTGATACCGCGCAGTAATTCACCGGCTTCCAGACGGAGCGCTCGAAAAGTAACGCCAGGCTGTGATTATTCAAGCGCATATCTAATTTGTCATAGTACAAATAAGCACGGTTAACTTTGTGCAGGACCACCGGTTGATACTGAAAAATGATTTTCGAGGATTCATCACGCTGATAACCACCTTCCAGAATCGGTACAAAAGCAGAACTAAACCGCGAAGTCAGTCCGCCAACCGGGTTTAGCCATCCCAAACCGCCTCCGCAATATGTCTGAGCGTTGATCGGATTCAGGTCAAGCGCGGCTAAAAGAACGATATATAATTTGAACCAGAAATATTTTTGCAACATATCAGTAATTCAGAATTACACCGTAGTTTATTAAAATGTTATTGCGCAGGGGGAAGAACTCAGCATCGCGCCGCTCACGTAAATAGTGAGTATAGCCCACCTGAACCGAGACACTAACCGAGTGCGTCAGGTATAATTCCGCCCCGACGCTGGCGGCAAGGTCATAGACCCATCCCCAGCGGGCGTTCGCATAATTCCGGAAGTCATATTTAAAGGTATAGTCAATAGAAGGGTAATAGCGGGTCCAGAATTCATGTAGCCAGAGCTGGCGCGAGTACCAAACCAATCCGCCTCGTACATCAGACCGGACGGTCAAATATTTACCGAATGGCAAACGTAATTCGCCATTCAGATCGATGCTTTTGGTCTTGAGGATTTGGTGGGGTTGCAGGCGTACATCGTAGGTCGGATCGTTCTGCAGAGTCGCGATGACACCGTTGTATATTTTTTGCCAGTAAGACCAGCCCCAATTTTTTACAGCGTCCTGCTGTTCGATAGTATAGTAATGATGGTCAGTCGTTAATCCGGCGGATAATCGGGATCGCAGTTGCCAGTTTGCGCAGATTTCAAATCCGTATCCATCGAGTTTAGTGTAACTTCGGTCAATCCCGGTTGCCTTAGAATAGCCTCCGTTCAGGATGATGTTGGTTAAATGCACTCGGGGGGTGGGATTGGCTTGAACTGCGAGAATAAAAACCGCCATCACGACCAATCCAGAACCTCGGAGACAAATACGTTTTAGAAAACCGGGTTGGATATCAAAACTCCTTCTGGAGGGTTAAATGGTAAATGGTCGGGAACCTGCCGAACGGTGTCACAGCCAGGTCGAGTAAAAAACCTTGCCAGAGAATCCCGCCGCCGAACGCAAAATGGTCTTCATCGGTCTGAAATTTATAACCGCCGCGCAGGAAAATAGTCCGGTACAACTGATACTCAACACCCACGTGAATTTTTTCCAGATTGTCGCTGGGATGGGACAATTCACTTGTCAGGGTCAACTTATGGTGGGTTATGTCGAAAAGGTCGTAAGTCAGACTGAGATGCAATTCAGTCGGCATTTTGAAGGAGTCTCCGATATATTTTTCGTCTACTCCGAAATTGTTGATAAAACCACCGATTCGCAAGGAACGCCAGCCGGTGAAATAAATAACTCCCATATCGAGCAGGAAATTGGTCGAGGTATACTCTGCGATCGTCTCGCGCACGTGATTGAGCCTGAGTCCGTACGCGAAGCGGTCAGTGAGCCGACGGGCATAAGTCAGACCGATCGCTAAAGCTTGAGCCTGGTACGTGCCGGTTACTAAATATTCGCCTAAGTTTGCACCGTGTGCAGTCCGCGTAAATTCGCCGTAATCTAAATAGTTGATTCCAATGCCGATTATTCCAAAATACCCGAGGTCAGAGGTCACCCCGCCAGCCTGATGATTTATATCGGCGATCCAGGTGGAATAACTGCACCCGACGGTCTTATGGGTCTGGAAACCTAAAACAGCTGGATTTAAAAACAACGGTGTGATGCCGGCGTTATCCGTGATACTTCCCATAGATTCGCCCAAAGCTGTATGCCGGGCGGTGACAGGAATTTTTAAAAAGCTATAACCGACCGTACCGGTTTTGCGAAAACGCGCCGAAAGCCCAGGCGGGAAAGATAGGGACAAGGTCAGGACCAAGACTAAGGTTGAGCGAAGCGAAATCCGCCCGTGATGAATTAAAGTTGAGCAATACATCATCCGTTCACGGCCAATCGAGTGCAGGGTTATTTTCCGACGGCTGATTGAATCTAAACGAGTATCACACTGAATACTTTGTATAGCTGAACAGTTCGAATGATTAGAAAAAATAATTTGTATCATCGGATAATGCTGAATTTCCCGATTACAGTTTGGTTTTTGGAATCGGCGGCATGTGAGGTGATATGATAAATATAAATGCCGCTTTCGACGAATTGTCCCCAGCTGGTCACCTGATCCCAGGTAGCCGTGCCGACCTCTTCCTTATGTTCGATTATTTTAACAAGATCACCCCGCACGGTATAGATGCGGATCGTGCAGGGGCTTGGTACATTGACGAATTGAATAATATCCTCGTCTCCCGGTATCGTCAGTCCTGAGGACATGATAAACGGATTCGGGACAACCAGAACCCGCGCCAGGTTTTTACTGGGCCCCAATCCGGCACGAAAAGGTTGGATCGTACGATTGACATACTTGGAACTCTCGAGCGGGGGAACGCCACTGGGATAGCTGCCCGGATCGGGCGGCCAGAGCGGATGTCCCTGATCGTAAGCCGTAATCGCGTAGTAGTAACTTTCGCCAATTGTCAGAGCCGAATCAATGAAAGAATACTTACCGCTGGCATTGTCGAAGTATTGCGGATCGTGGCGCGCAATCACTCCAATAGAATCCCACGGTCCGATGGGCAGATAGTTTGACCGGTAAATTTTATATCCCGCGAAGTCTAGGGCTGCACTACCGGTATAATCCGGGTCGGGAATGGCTTCATTGGCGTCCGACCAGCTCAAGCGGGCGCCGACTTTGTCTTCTGCCAAGTGATTCAATTGAAATTCGTATGGCGGTGCCGGCGGGTCAGGCAGATCGAAATCGCGATCGAAGCAAGCCTGGGCTCTGGCGGCCAGATCGAGCAGGATGTTTTTCCCTTTAGCGATATGCGTCACCTGAGTGGCTGGATTGATGACCGTTTCATACGGTACACTCCCGACAAGTTCCGCCAGGACAATCCGGATGGAATCCCCCGGAGCGAGGTCCCAAGGTCCGACGGTTAGCATGGTCCAGACGCGGGTTGAACCCCAGCGCGCGTCACCCATTGAGGTAATAGCATCCGTCGCCAGAGCCGGATTACGGATAATCTGATATTCCGCGTCGAGAGTGCCCTGATTGGTGAAGGGATGACTGGCTTGGGTGGGATGCGAAGCCGCCCAGCCGTATTTATGAATGCGATTGGCCCGACCGCTTGAGTCGGGGGAGATGTAGAGGAATTTCAATCCAGCATAACCGGGCGCAAGATATTCTCCCTGACGGTTAGGGCCGCCCTGTTCCCAGTAATCATAGGCATCATCGCCGGGAGTTTCGCTGAAATTGGCGGCATAGCCGTACATCAGACGCCGGGTGCCATCCCAAACCATGCGCGTATTCCGCGCTCCCTGGTTGTAGTCAGGGAACAAAATTGACCAACCCCGGGCATTTATGGCAAAACCGTACAGAAACATCAGATAAGTCTTGTGCATCGTAGAGTCGCCGACATTCGTAATAACATAGTCACAAATGATATAATCCTGGTCAATTTCGTGCGTGACCCACTGGTGGATCCTGCGGCTGACGCGAATGGGCAGGAAAGCCTGGCGAGAATAGGGGAATATATACTGCGGATTCCATTGAAAAATTGTCTCGACGGAAAGCTCACCAGCGTGCGGGTTGGTTTGCTGAAAGTAGTTGGATTTATCCGGATAGACAAAACGGTTTGTCTGGGCGATATACTTGGCAGTTGGTTCGAAACCCACCGAACCGGCATACAGTGCAAAATCCTCCACACCCCAAACTGAACCACTCGGACTAAGGGCCGTGATCCAGAATCCACCTCCGCAATGGTGAGAAGGTGCAAGTCCCGTATGACCGGCGATCCAGTTGGGTTCGTAACCAGGATGATCCATGCCATATCCACTGCGTGCCCAGTTGTTGAAAGTGGGACCGATCTTTGCCAGGTTGATGGTTTCCCAGAGCCGCCCTTCCCGTAAAAAAAGTACATTATCCTGGGCGTAAGATAGGAGGGGAAGAGAGAAAAAGATTAGGGTCAAGATTAAGGCTGAGGTCGAGGTCGAGGTCAAGGGTACGGAGAGCGATATTTTCTTGCGGTCTGGCATTGTATAATTACCCTTTAGAATCCGAGTCCCAAGTTAAAATAAATTTCCCGTGGCGTGTTGCGGTACGCGCGGTGATAGTTATATTTATAATTAGGATGGTTTGGATCGTCCCAAGTCAGGCCGGTCAGGACCCAGCGGTTCAGGTCATCCTTCTCGACCGTCGCATCGAAGGGCGTCAGCCACCGGTTATTGAATAGGTTCTGGATGCGACAGGCGATCGTCACCTCGAAACCTAACATCTTGACACTTTTCAGATAACTCAAATCGGTCTCATATTCGAGCGGGTAACGGCGGTTATTTTCCACATCGAAAAATTCATCGTAGCTCGTGACGTAGGTGAACGGACTGCCACTGCGAAACATGTAGCTGAGTGAAAGGGCGGAGTTGGCCAGCGGGAAGAAACTGCCGATATGCGGTCCACTTTTCTTGGCCCAGGAGTAGGTTACTATGGCACTGAAAGCGTGCGTTTTATCTTCGGAGGTGATATTATCATTGGCGCGCAGAATGAACGGACGCATATCAAAGGGTTTATTGGGGTCATCTTTTTCCCAGATTTCCCAGGGACCATAAGCCCCTGACGAGGTGCGGGACAGAGCGTACTTGAAGCGGTAGCGCCAATTGGAAACGGCGACTCGATCCAGGGCTATTTCAATGCCGCGGGTGGCGCCGTAACCCGTATTGACATAGGTCGCGGCGTAAGGATCAGTGACGCTACGACCGTAACTTCCCTGATCAAAGTGGCGGCGGATGTTGATTGTTTGACTGGTGCGGTCATTATAATAGGCGACTACGTCCAGGCGATGCGTCCCGAAAAGGCTGTGCTGAAGTCCGAATTCATAACTGATTGTTTTTCGAAAATCCAGGTTCGGGTTACCGACCATGATCCAACCCTGCCAGGTAGAGCGCGATAAAGTGTGCCGAAAGATGGGCATGGCATAGAAATGACCATATTGCAGACGAAACGCCGTGCGTTCACCGATCGGGAATGACAGTCCGGCCCGCGGCGAGAGTGCCCAATGGGTTTGGGGTTTTTGTGTTTCCGGACTGCCGACGTCCGTTGGTCCCATCGTACCCGGATAAAAGACGTCATAGGGGTCAGCCGGGACATCCGCGTTGTTGTTGAATCCCTCCAACCGGAGACCGAGATTGGCAATCAGACCTTTGTACTCCATTTTATCCTGCACATAACCGGCGGCATAGATTGGATTGGCTTTATAGTATTCGGCAAATCCGGATTTATAGATAAGCGCGTTGGCATACGCACTGGATACCGAACTGTAATGCATCTTCCAGCCGGTGGCCTGCAGGCCGGCTTTGAGGTGGTTCTGAGGACTGAACTGGTGGGTGAAATCTAATTTTGTCGCGTAAATATCGGTGCGTACATCCTGATTGTAGGCCGTGGCCGAAGGATCCCAGACCAGGCGTGTATAACCTTCGTCCCACACTCCCTGAGGCGCCTGCCAGGTGGTGGAAAGTGGCTCGGTATTCATCGCGTACTGTTCGTAGGTATGCGAGATCGTCCATTCTAAGAAAGTTTCCGGTCGAAAGACGTAAGTCAGCATCAGCGATTGAATCCAGGCATATTCATCTTTCGGGGCAATAGAAATCAGCAGGTATTTTTGTTTTCCGGTGTTGAAGGAAACACTGCCAACCGGCGAAGCCCAGCGAATGTCATCCGATCCCGAGAAAACGCCATTGCGGCTGTGCTGATACTGTAGCATTGTCCGTACCCGCAGAGCCGAGCTTACCCGCAAAACAGTCGTCAGATTGATATTTTCATAGTCGTTGTATTTTTCATAGGTAGGCAGGCGTGTAGGCTTGCGGCGCTTTTCCCCCGATAGAAAGAAGGTGCAACCCTCCAGTTGCCCGATCGGCCCGCCTAAACCAAACAGGTAACGCACAAAGGACAATTGGCGATAATCATACACTCCTAACTTGTTCGTGGGATTCTTGACCTGTGAATAAAGCCAGTTTTTGCGATAGAGCATCACCGAATCACCGCTACTTAATTGACCCGATCCACTAACAGTCCAGTTGTAATCGGTAACCTGCGACAGGATTTTTCCGCCGGGTGAGTGGGAGGCCAGCCACTGGTTGTAATAAGCGACAGCGAGTGAGTCGTTGATTGAACGACTATAAGGCAGGTAGGTATGAAGGGAGTCGGAGAAATAGAACAGATTGACAGGTATTCCGTCTATATAGGAAGGTGTGCCGATTTGACTACTCTGCGGGAGTTGAAAGGCCGTCGCAGTGAACCAGTTTTCCAGTTGTCCCCAGCGTTGCCATTCGAAATTGTTACGCCCGTAGAGATAATCACCGAAGTGATACTGACCCGGCCCGCGGTATTCGATGCGCATCTCGCCGTGAAATGCGGGGGTACCTTCCTTAGTCACGATTTTGACGACACCGGATTGGGCGTTGCCATACTCGGCACTGAATCCTCCGGAAATTAATTCCATCTGCTTGACGCCCAATGGATTGAAGTCATATTTCCAGGACGTATTCGACTTCTCACCCATGTAATTTGTACCAGGAACGCCGGTGTTGGAATTTTCCTGACTCACCCCGTCAATCATGAAGTTGATGTCGAAACTGCCACCCCCGCGCAGGGAATAAGTTCCATTCGCATTGCGCTGCAGGCTGGCGTTCAGGTCGAGAATGTCGCGCAAACCCTCGGACGGTATTTCGCTGATTTCATCCGCTTCGAAGTTGGTGGAGCTGAAAGTTTTGTCTTTTTCGACAATGGGCTTTTTAGCTGTGACAACCACTTCCTGAGTGGCGATGCCCTGTATCTGCATTGGAATCTCGAGGAAGGTCGTTTTGTCAATGCTGACCCTTACATCGGTAATAGTAATTGGCGAGTAACCGATAAAGGTAACTTTAAGCGTATAACTGCCGGGATAGAGCCGCATGATGGCAAAATGGCCATTCAAATCCGTCGCCGCTCCGGTCTGTAATTCGGGAATAACGACGTTGGCACCTGGCAAGGCCTTCTGCGCAGCCGCATCGAAAACCCGCCCGGAGATTTTACCTGTGTTTTGGGGTAGGAGCTCGGATGTCAGAAGGGCAAATAAGATGATCAGATGTAAAAACGGGTCGGTGATACATCGGAAAATATGATCCACCCGCGGAAAGAAACGTGCTGGTTGCTGGCGTATTTTTTTTCGTCCAGCTGTCAAGAATGATTCCTCACTTGATTAACAGCATTTTACCGACCTGTGTCCTTGTCCCATTGGAAATCCGATATAGGTAAATGCCCGCTGGTTGGTTGTTCAAAGCAACCGGTATGATGTATTTTCCACCGCTTGAATAATTTTTAACCACCGCTTTGATTTGGCGGCCGGATAAATCGAAAATAGCCAAGCGCATTGTGCCGGACTGCTCAAGGTTGAAGAAAATATTCGTGCCGGTATTGAAAGGGTTGGGAAAATTGCCGAAAAGTTTGAAGTCGGTAGGTTGGTCGTTAAGCGGCGTATCAATGACTGTCGCAGGGATGAAAGTTTTTTCGAACCGTACCGCATCCGCTACGACCCAATGGTCGCTTGGGTTGCGGGACTGATTGTGTAGTTTCACGACTAAATTACTGCCTTTTTCGGCGTAGGTAATTGTGAGCGGGATTCCTGCCGCGCAGGGCGCCTGCTGGTTGACTAAAACGGTGTCGAAATTCGCACCGTTCTTAACGATATACATGGCATCGTCAACGAAAATCGAAGAGTCCGGAAACAGGGCATAGGCTATGTAATAGCCGGAAGCCGGTGCCGGATAACGCCAAAAAACCCGGTTAGCACCGTCACCGGCTGGGGTGCGGTGATATGCAGTGCCGATGAGCGGTTGACCATCTGCACTCATTGACCAATTACCGGTCGTGCCGAACAGGGTTGATTCATCATCAATTATTGCCGACAATCCGGGAGTATATTCGAAATCGAAAGTAACCGTATCACTGACCAGCCCCGCAAGATCAACCAAATCCCAGGCCTTAAGACGGTAGTTTTTATCGAGTGCGAGGGGTGAACAAATTAACCTGACGACTTGAGGATCGTCTGCGTCCGGGGTTGCTTTTTCTATTATTCCATCCGGAAACAGTCGGTAGTTCGCCGCATTGCCGGCGCTTTCAGCACGCAATTTCCGGTCGAATTTAACCATCAGCGTGGTCTGATCAGGAGTCAAACCTTCGACGATGGCCAGAGGCTTGAGCCGCTCAAGTCGCACGGCATCGGCGATTAACTGATTATTATGGTTGGGAATCACCCGGATTGACAGGTCGTCACTGAACTGCAGGTGATAATTTCCTAAAGTCAACCAGGCACCTGTCATTTGATTAGTAGCGACGGATTTGGGTGACTCAGCATTGCCGTTGAGGCTGATGATATAAATCAATGAATCCAGTTGCGGCGCCGATACCGGGAGAAAGGTCGCGATCTGATAGTTGCCGGTCAGGAAGACCGGGATCCGCCATTGAAGAAAAGCATCGTCGGACGTGGCAATCTGATAACTGTCTCTATAGCCACCAGGAGCGGAGAATGTATTGCGGGCGGAGATATAGGCCGAGTAAGAATCGTCAACGATGATCTGCTGATTTAGCGTCGGAGCGGGCGGGATGAAAAGATCATTTTCGAAGGCGCTAAGGTTCGATTCATTCAGGTCGCCATAGTACCAGACCACACTTCCGGCAAAACCTCTGTCGCGAATGGAATTATAGACATTGGACAGTTGAGTTGAGGTAAGGTCTGCGATCGCCACACCCGCGGCGAAATTTAAGGATGAGGGAACTGCCGCCAAACACCTGCCAAGCCAGTAAGGCATATCATTGTGCAGACCATACAGCATCGGACACAGCAGGTCTATCGATTTTTCCATGAACCAGGTCGGCCAATCCTGCATCTTATCCTGTGCCCCTTCCAGCATATAGGGCGGGGCGACAGCCGCGGAAACCAAAAGACGGGGATTAATACTTTTAATAGTTTGGTAAATTTGGTGGGCAAGGTTGCTGGTCTGGCGTTCACGCCAGCTGATGAACTGCGTCCACTCGCTGTGTGATTTGTCAATTAACAGTGGATCGGTGCCCCCGGTTTCCTGCTGATACTTCAGCCGGGCGACGTCTGAAAAAGAATAGCTGGTATCCGGGTAGCGGATGCGATCGGTCTGGATGCCATCGAGCTCCGGATAAAGCCGGGCACACTCTGCAAAGAGCTCGGTTATAAAGCCGCAAGCCGTGGAATCCGCCGGATCAAGCCAGAATTGCAGATTATTAAAACTATCAGTCGCATAGGTTTTTCCCGATCGGTTTTTCATCCGCCATTCGGGATGATGAGTAAGAATCGGTCCGGGATCGGGATTGGGCGTAGCATAATTGAAATGGGCGATCAATCCGTATTCGAACCACAGGTGCACTTCCAAACCAAGTGCGTGTCCTTCCTCAACGCAAACTCTGACTGGATCCCAACCTGCGTAATCATCCAGTTGCTCATCTCCACCATAACTAGCTAACACCTGACTCGGATAAATTGTCGAGCCCTGATACCAATTGTTGACAAACACCGCGTTGAATCCAGCCTGCTTCAGGTGTAGAAATGCATCGTGGATAGAATTGCGCCCCTGGCGGACAACGTCCCGACTCAGCCAGACACCGCGTAACTCAGAAATTTGGGACTGGCTATAATTGAAAGTTAACAGGAATAATAAAGATATTCGTAGCGACAGATACCACGCGGTTACGACCGAACGCATTGGATTATTTCAATAATGTGATCCGATTGGACTGGGTGCCCCACGCAGTGGAAATTTGAAAGAGATAGGTACCGGTCGGTAGTTCAGCGGCATTAAATGTCAATACATTTAGCCCTGCCTGTCGCTCACCGGCATACAGCGTCCTGACCAGCTTGCCGTGGAGGTCGAAAAGCTGGGCTTTGACCTGCCCGGCCGCCGGAAGGTCAAATTTTAGCGAAGTGACGGGATTGAACGGATTGGGATAAGCCGGATAGAGGCGAAATTTTGAGTTCGGCGTGCTACTCGCTCGCACGTCATCAGTTTCCTTCTGGAATGCAAAGCAACGCCGGGCTCCGCAGTCAATTACATAGGCGACGTTACCATCCGGACTAAGCGCGATATCCTCGGGCGTCACAAAAGGTGCCCCCCAAACATTGGGAAGATCCGCGCTGGTCGCACTGGGCAGTTCGGCGATCTGCGTTGCCCAGTTACCGTCAATCGCGAAGCATTTGACCCAGCGACGGGTCGTGTCAGTCCCGACAGCCCAGAGATTGCCCTGCGCATCACAGGTGAGACCGTTAGGGACGTTGCTGGTCCATTTCAAGTAGCTGTCGGCGTCTTCGATGGCTACACAGGTGTAACCGGCTGGCGCGTTCTGCGTACCACCGGTCCATTTGGTTACGCCACCGGTATTACCGCCCGACAGACTATTCCGTGAAGTATAGATGGGTGTCGCGGTGGCGAAATAATCGGCATTTGGTATGGTAGCCACGTCGCGGATGACATCCTGACCAGTTGGTGACGAACCACCGGGATCAACCGCTGAGCATTCGGGAGCAACATATTTGCCGTCCGGACTGGCTAATCCGGTAAAATCGTACAGCCGAATTCGCGGTCCCAGATATCCAATTCCCCCATAAATAAATCCGTCCCGGGTGCCGGCAATCCCATAGATATACGTTCCATAACCGGAAACATAGGTATCCAGCGAATAAGCTACACGCTCGGAAAAATTTCCATGCGGATATTTGAACATGGCGGTCATATCGGTAGTAGTTTTGCGGACTGCTACGAAAATATCATTGCCTATAGCGCAAATGCCGCGGGCCGAATGCACCGGTGCATCGTCGGTGTAATCGTCAATCAACGTGAATACTGTATCACCGGGAGCGGCTTTGTACAGGGCATTGATCGCATGCAGAGAAGTGGAGGTCGAAGAAAGGACCCAGAGATTTCCGGTTGAGTCAGTAGCGCACAGGAAAGGGTTACTGAGTGAATCCGCTAAACTGAACGTTATATCACTTTCCGGCCTGTACACCCATGGACCGGCTTGCCCAACAACAGTTGCGACAAGCCCGAAGATTACACTACTACAGGCAATAATCTTTTTCATCGTGACTGCTCCTCATATAATTAACTACTCAAATGTAAGTAACTCAAGCCTTGTTTTCAACAGGATTTTGCATAGTACTGTGACTTGGCACCCACTATTTTGAGGCTGGCGGAAAATTTTCCTTGAATTTTAAAAAAGGGCATATTAAAATAGCACCGTAAGTAATTTCAGTAAACAAATCAAGCAGATGGTGAAACGAATAACGGGATTAGTCATGAGCAGGATACACTCTGTCAGTGAATTCGGTCTGCGAATTACGGCTACCACGATTAATCCCGGTATCATTTAGGTTGTGGATGATCCTAAATAACCCAATTCGCCATCAAAGCTTCCTCAATCAAAAACCCATATTAAAATTTCAATCAAAGGAAAAGGAGTCACTATGAAACGGTTACTGACCTTTTTAATTTTGACCTGCCTGCTGGCGTCTTCTGCCCTGTGGGCACAGGTATCAGGCGATTACCGGTCGGCAGTCAACGGTGGCAACTGGTCTACCGTCGGAACTTGGGAAAAATTCGACGGTACCAGCTGGGCAACCGCTACTGCTGCCCCGAGCGCGACCAATAATGTCACTATTCGGAATGGATATGATGTCATTCTGGATGGTTCTGGTAAGAACTGTAAAAACCTATATGTCGAA
>Ga0209609_10000650_pt1 | contig 20436 bp, 18 predicted proteins | sample LakKivw325mmetaG_FD_184136 | JGI IMG/M metagenome (GOLD analysis project Ga0209609, IMG submission 184136) | Anoxic lake water microbial communities from Lake Kivu, Rwanda to study Microbial Dark Matter (Phase II) - Lake Kivu water 325m metaG... | ecosystem: Environmental > Aquatic > Freshwater... | reverse complement strand
CTGGATTCAAACATATCGGGTCTTTCGAATTTTCTCCTGCCATGGAATAAATTATTAGATCGGTGGTATATAAATGTCACGGTTTGAAGGCCACTACCTTAAATCCAATGATATGGTCAACTAGATGGGAGGAAAATGCCCATTTAGGGGGAAACGGTTGTTCTGCATGTTTGACGAATCCATATCTCAGAGGTGCTTAAAATGTCAGACCGTGGTGTGATAAGGTAGATGGACAGAACTAAAATCGATAGGATAATAGAGCATTATGGAGCTGACAAATCAGAGCTGGTTCCTATATTGTATGACATCCAAGCAGAATATAGGTGGTTGCCTGAAGATGTGCTAAAGTACGTTGCCAAAAGCTTGGATCTTTCTTTAGTCGATGTGTATGGTGTCGCTTCTTTTTATGAAGCGTTCAGTCTGGAACCGAGGGGGAAACATCTGATTCGCGTATGCCTCGGCACTGCCTGTCATGTGCGGGGCGGGCCAAGAATATTAGAGACTGCAGAGCGTCTTTTGGGAATAAGATCCAGTGAGACAACCGCTGACCTCAAGTTCACATTAGAAAGGGTTAATTGCTTGGGTTGTTGTGCACTGGGACCCGTGATGGTAGTGGATAACGAATACTATGGTAAATTACCCTCGAAAAGAGTGGAGAGGATCCTCCATAACTATGGATTCTCGTCGAGCACAGAGCAAAAACATGACTAGGAAAAAGATAAAATCATCCTCAGATTTAGACAAGCTCAGACAGAAGATCCTGGCTAAAAGAGACCCTAAAATTCCTTGCATAACAGTATGCGCAGGGACAGGTTGTCAGGCTTACGGGAGCGAAAACGTGGTTGTAGCATTACAGGAAGAAGTCGAAAACCAGGAGTTAGGGAAAGTATACATAAGAGTAACAGGCTGTCACGGATTTTGTGAAAGAGGACCGCTTGTTGTTATATATCCCCAGGGAATTTGCTATACCGAGGTTAAAACAGAGGATGTCCCTGATATTGTTTCTCAAACAGTGAGAGAAGGGCAAATAATTGACCGTCTACTTTATACTGAGCCTAACACAGGTGAGAAGATAGTTCATGAATCTGGGATTCCCTTTTATAAATATCAAACAAGACTCCTCCTGGAGAACAATCTCAAAATTGATCCAAAAAATATCGAGGACTACATAGCTCTCGGTGGCTACAGCGCTTTAGCGAAGGCACTTTTCGAAATGACTCCTGAACAAGTGCTCGAAGAAGTGAAGAAGGCTAATTTGAGGGGGAGAGGTGGGGGCGGCTTTCCAGCGGGTAGAAAATGGGAAACCACACGCAATGCACTAGGAAATCCCAAATATGTCATTGTTAATTGCGATGAGGGCGACCCAGGGGCGTATATGAACCGATCGCTCATGGAAGGCAACCCGCATAGTGTCATTGAGGGACTTATTATCGGTGCTTATGCGATTGGCTCACCTGAAGGGTTCATCTACGTGCGAGAGGAGTATCCTCTTGCTGTGGAGAATACCAGTATTGCACTTGCGCAAGCGAGAGAATATGGGCTTCTGGGAAAGAACATCATGGGCTCTGGGTTTGATTTTGCTGCAAAAATTCATAGAAGTGCAGGAGCTTTCGTTTCCGGCGAGTCCAGCGCTCTCATGACAGCACTTGAAGGTAAAGTTGGAGAACCAAAACCAAAATACGTTCATACTGCTGTAGAGGGGCTATGGGGTAAACCGAGCAATCTCAATAATGTCGAAACGTGGGCTAATGTCCCCCTTATCATCACGAGGGGCGCTGACTGGTTCACTTCTATTGGAACTGAGGGGAGTAAGGGCACAAAGATATTCTCGTTGGTGGGTAAGGTGAAGAATACTGGTCTTGTTGAAGTTCCCATGGGTATCACGCTACGAGAGATTATTTATAATATTGGCGGTGGTATCTTGGGGAATAAGAAGTTCAAAGCTGTTCAAACAGGTGGTCCATCAGGGGGCGGCATTCCTGAAAGCCTCATTGATACAGCAATAGATTTTGATGAATTGACCAAGCTGGGTTCCATGATGGGTTCTGGTGGAATGATCGTGATGGACGAAGCTACCTGCATGGTGGATGTAGCTAAATATTTCGTTAATTTCCTTGTCGAAGAGTCATGCGGAAAATGTGTTCCGTGCAGGGAAGGGTTGGAGCGGATGAGTGAGATACTCACGGCTATCTGTGAAGGAAGAGGAGAAGAGGGTGATATTAAGCTGCTGGAGGAGTTGGCTGAGGTGATGAAGGATGCTTCCCTCTGCGGTTTGGGGACAACCGCACCAAATCCGGTCTTGACAACTCTGCGGTATTTCCCGGATGAGTATGAAGCGCATATACAAGAAAAAAGATGCCCCGTGCACGTTTGTAGAGCACTCATAGGATATTACATAGATGCAGGAAAGTGCACAGGTTGTCTTGCATGCCTCAAAGCATGCCCAGAGGGGGCGATTACAGGAGAGAAGGAAGAAGTACATATAATAAACCAAGAAAAGTGCAATAAGTGCGGGATATGCTATGATTCCTGTAAATTCGATGCGGTAATCATAAAATGAGGTGAAGAAAATGAAAAGAATAAAAATTAACGGTATAAGTGTCCAGGTAGAAGACCACTGGACTCTTTTGGAAGCGTGCAAATTCTACGGAATAGATATACCCACTCTCTGCTACTACGCAGGTTTAAGTCCAGGCGGTCTCTGTCGCCTTTGCGTAGTAGAAATCGGTAAAGGAGAAAGAACAAACTTAGTAACCTCCTGTAATTATCCAGTTGAGGAAAGATTGGTCGTACGAACGCATTCAGAAAGGGTAATGAGAACAAGAAAGATGTTGGTCGAGTTATTGCTGGCAAGATGCCCAAGTTCCAAGACATTACAGGATTTTGCGGCTAAAATGGGTGTGCAAGGAGTCAGGTTCAGGGTGAAGCATGAAACTTGCATTCTCTGTGGTCTCTGCGTCAGGATGTGCGCGGAACAAATGAGAGCGAGGGCAATAGGTTTTGCGAGTCGCGGAAAAGACCGCAGGGTAACCCCACCCTTTGACATAAAGTCCGAGGAGTGCCGTACTTGTGGCGCATGTTTGTTCATTTGCCCTGTATGTCAATTAAGATGCCAGGGGCCTCAATCTCCGAACGTTGTATGTGGGGCATGCATGAACATCGAGCCGGTTTGTTTGGAAAAGCACGAAGATGTGAGGTGTTATCTTGATACGTGTGGATTGTGTTTCAAAGGTAGATGAAGGAGGAGAAGAATAGGATGTCTCTAACGGGGATAAATGCATCAGCGGCGACGCTGACCAAGAACAGGACAGAAGAAGCGATAAGTAAGTTGAGCGGGATGTGTGCAACGTGTGTGGATGGTTGTATAGGAATGTGTGAGATAGGGAAGTCTGCGTACAGAGGTAGTGAGATTCTCTATCCTCAGCCATATGGTATCATCACGGCTGCGGCGGAGAAGACATATCCAGTTGACCTTTCCCACTTCACCATCCTGGGAACCGCAGTTGGAGCTGAAGGAATAGAGGCGGACAGCGATAAAGCGATCTTTCCAAATGTGAATCTAGAGCGAAGAATAGGCAGGGATAAAGAGATAAAAGTGAAGCTCCCCCTCATCATTCCTGGTCTCGGCTCGACTGCGATCGCAAAGAACAACTGGGAGGGAATAGCAGTAGGAGCGGCCATTACTGGTATCCCCCTTACTATAGGGGAAAACGTCTGCGGCATGGACCCGAGCTCAGAAATTGTTAATGGGAAGGTGGTACACTCGGAAGAGTTAGAGTGGCGAGTGAAGTTATACAAGAAGTGGCAACAGGATGGTTATGGCACCATAATTGTCCAAGCAAATGTAGAGGACACAAGGCTGGGAGTGCAGGAGTATGCCATTTCTGAGTTGGGTGTGGATGCAGTAGAGCTCAAATGGGGACAGGGTGCCAAGGATATTGGTGGCGAGGTTAAAATTGGAGACCTGAAGAAGGCACAGCTCTTGAAAGCACGAGGATACGTAGTCCTCCCGGATCCAACAGATCAAACAATAATTGAAGCGTTTGAGAGAGGGAGGTTCAAAGAGTTTGAACGACACTCGCGAGTGGGAATGGTAACTGAAGAAAGTTTCTTACAAAGGGTTAAAGAACTTCGAGACTTGGGCGCAAGATATATATTCTTAAAAACAGGTGCATATAGACCTACTGATTTGGCAAGGGCTGTAAAATATGGGTCTGAGGCGGAAATCGACCTTTTAACGGTGGATGCTGCTGGCGGTGGAACAGGCATGAGCCCTTGGAGAATGATGAACGAGTGGGGCATACCACCGGTGGAGATTTATTCGTTACTTTATAACTATGCTGATCGGCTCGCTCAAGAAGGGGAATATGTCCCAGATATTGCTATCGCCGGGGGATTCACCTTAGAAGATCAGATATTTAAAGGACTGGCATTAGGAGCACCCTATTTTAAACTTATAGGCATGTCAAGAGCACCACTTGCAGCTGCTATGGTAGGAAAGACCATCGGTTACTGCATCCTAGAAGAAGAGGAGGTGCCCATCTACATCAAACAATTTGGCGATACTATAGAGGAGATATTTGTTACTACACCGGAATTGAAGAGGAAATTTGGTAAGAAATTTGATGAGATCCCCCCGGGTGCATTAGGTCTCTATACCTACATGCAAAGACTTGCCCAGGGTCTCCGTCAGTTAATGAGTGGCAATCGTAAGTTCTCATTAGATTATATTACCAGAGATGATATTGCAACTCTGACTAAAGAAGCGGCTGAAATAAGTGGGATATCCTATGTGATAGATGCTGATCGAGAAACAGTGGATAAGATATTGAGTAGCTAAGGGAGTGACTTATCACTAGAAAGGGGCAGAGCCGTTACTACTTACCGGATCGTGCTCGATCGAAGAGCAAATCGCGGACTGGCAGAGCTTCAGGAAGGCGTTGCGCAAAGAAGACCAAGAAGCTTTTCAGTGCAGTGGAGATCACCTCAGGAGTTAATAACCTCGACCTCGATTCAGCCTATCGTACTTAACCACGCAGCGCGCATGAGCTCTATGGGGAGCTCGATCAGTTCTCTTGCTCCGCTCGTTATCCTGATGCGTCCTGTCGCCTCCGTTTCGCCCAAGGCGCGGCAGTACACGCCTCGGCTCGCCATCACCGCTTCAAACAAGTCCGCTGTATCGCGCCAGACCTCCACCACCCAGCGCGAATTGGACTCGGAGAAGAGGAGAACATCGCTTCGCACCTCAGGATTGAGACGGGCGAGCTCAATAGAAGCGCCGATATCCCCGCCCAGGAGCATCTCGGCGACCGCAACAGCGAGCCCGCCTTCCGAGAGATCGTGGCAGCTCGCGACCATGCCCTGGTTCATCGCCTCGTGTAACGCGCTCATTCGCTGCTTCAGTACCCGGGGATCAGTGCGCGGCACGGTGCCGCCGACAGAGCCGCGTACCCGGAGGTACTCGCTCCCCCCCAGCTCGTCCTTCGTCTCGCCGATGAGATACAGGCGATTGCCTGCGGCCTTTACGTCTACCGTGACGCATTCGCGTACGTCGTCGCAGATCCCGATGCCGAGGATCGTGGGTGTTGGTGGGATCGCTTCCTTGAGCGCGGTGGATTCATTGTAGAGGCTCACGTTCCCGCTCACAAAGGGTATGCCGAGCGAAGCGGCCATATAGCCAAGCCCGCGAGAACATTCGTACAGCTCCTCCATGCGGTCCGGCTTCTCAGGATTGCCGAAGTTCAAGCAGTCGACAAAGGAATGCGGAACGGCACCGACCGCGGCTAAATTACGACATGTCTCGTCGATCGCGCTCGCCGCGCCCCAGAATGGGTCTAACTTACAGAAGGACGGATTCACATCCGCGGTGATCGCGAGCCCGCGATACGAATCTGCCAGCGGTTTGATGACCGCGGCATCGCCATGCGTCTCTTTCCCCCGCAGCCCCTGTAACGGCTTGATGACCGTCGCAGCCCGCACTTCATGGTCGTACTGCCGTATCACCGCGGCTCGCGAGGCGATATTGGGCGCAGCGAGTACGTGCAGCACCAGCGCGTTGTAATCCGTCGGCTCATCGAGCACGACGGGCTCCTGCTGACTTGTCTTCCGCGGTCGCGCCGTCCGCGGTCGCACGTAGAGCGGGCAGGCGAGCAGGAACTGAGTCTCCAGCTCAAATACCAGCTCGCCGTGATGGTAGATCGTTAGCTGCGGCGGCTCCTGGTGCGGACTATCAGTCGTCGTCTCGCCGATGACGGCCGCGTCAACGTCCCACTGCGCGAAGATGCCGAGCACAGCATCCACGTTCAGGGGCTTCAAAGCCAATAAGAACCGTTCCTGCGATTCCGAAACCCAGATCTCCCACGCCTTGAGCCCCGCCTCCTTCAACTTCACCTGCTCTAAGTGGATCGTCGCACCGCAGCCGCCTGCGTGGCACATCTCGCTCAACGCGCAGGATAAGCCGCCGCCGCCGAGATCCTTCATGCCGCTGATCAAGCGTTTATCGTTCGCTTCGAGGATCGCGTGCACGAGCGGCTCCTTCGTGATCGGGTCGCCGACCTGGACGGCGCTTCTGAACTCTTCCTCACCGGTCAGCTCGACGGATGCGAAGGTGACACCGTGTATGCCATCCCTCCCGGTCTTTCCGCCGACGAGCACGAGCACCTCACCGGACTTCGCCCTGCTCCTGCTCAGCTCGTCCTTCTTCATGATCCCGATACAGCCCACGTTCACCAGGCAGTTGCCCACGTAGCCCTCGTGGAAATAGACCATGCCGGCACAGGTGGGAATGCCGATCCGGTTCCCGTAGTCGCGGATCCCGGCCACCACGCCATTGAAGAGGAACTGAGGATGCTTCACCTCCGGTGGCAGGTTGCCGTATGGATAATTCAGCGGGCCGAAGAATAACGGATCGATCAACGCAATCGGCTGCGCGCCCATGCAGACCACGTCACGGACGATGCCTCCGATCCCCGTGGCGGCGCCGCCGTAGGGCTCGATAGCCGAGGGGTGGTTATGGCTCTCCATTTTCACGGCGTACGCATAGTCCTTATCGAATTCCACGATACCCGCGTCTTCCTGCAGTATCAAGAGGTTCTGTGGCGCGGGTATCCCGAAGATGAACTCTTGCAGCACGACTTTCGAGCTCTTGTAGCAGCAGTGCTCCGACCACGCCTGCGCAAGGCTCTGGAGCTCAACATCGGTAGGTTCCCGGCCTTTCGTCACGAAATAGCGCTGGATCATGCGCATCTCGTCGAGACTGAGCGAGAGGCCCATCACCTCGCTGAGCCGTCGCAGTTCCTGATCGTCCGCGTTAAGAAGCGGGATCTCAAGCCGGGGCATCTACTCCACCATTCCTGATAAAAGAGACGATCACTCAAGAAATAACTTTGAGGGTTCTCCACTGCGCCGTTCAGAGAGGGGAGGGAGCACGTGGCCACCGCGCAGCCGAGCAGCGGTTCTTTGCCGCCCGTACGAGAAGTTCTTATCGGCCGGTGGGGCCGCGCTTTTACGGTCTGACCGCCTTAGCGTGACCTGAAGGTTTTTATGTACCGAATATGAAAGGATCTTGCATGCAACCGACTCCCTTCGATCGTCTCTTTGAGAAGGTGGATATCACCAAATATCCCGTCAAACAGTTGGTCACGATACCGCTGGTCATCTTGCTCATCTCGTTCGCCGTGATCGCCGTGACGCAGCTGAGTCTCGACTCACCGGTCCGGTTGGGTACGGACTTCAAGGGCGGCACCGTCGTACGGCTGACCACCCTGGAGACCGCAGATGCACTTGAGCTGAAATTCGCAGCCTTTCCGGTCGAGTCCGTGCGAGATACCGGCGGCGCGGACGAGAAGAGCATCGAGTTCGGGCAGATGAGCGAGCCGCAGAAGGATGAGTTGATAACCATGCTTCAAGAAGAATACGGCTCGTATGAACTGCGGGACATTAGCCCGTTGTTTGGTGAGGAATTGCAACATCAGGCAGTTAAGGCCGTGATCATCGCGTTCACACTGATGGCACTAGTCGTTTTTGTGGCATTTAGAACCGTTCTTCCTTCGTTTTACGTAGTTTCATGCGCTTTTTCGGATATCGTCATCACCGTCGCCTGCATGGACGCCATACGGATGGATTTATCGCTCGGCACAGTCGCCGCATTGCTCATGCTCATTGGCTATTCCGTGGACTCTGATATCTTACTGACGACGAATCTGCTCCATAAAAAGGGTGAAATACGCGATAGGTTACGAGGCGCAATGAAAACGGGTATCACGATGACGACCACCACGATCGTCGCAGTATTCGCAATGTTCCTCATTTCCTCTTCGCTTCATTTATTCTCCTCGCATTTCGCACCTATTCCCATCTTACGAGACATCTCACTCGTGCTTCTCTTCGGGCTCACGGTGGATTTGATGAACACCTGGCTCTTCAATGCCGGGGTGCTGCGGTGGTACCTCGAGCGGAAGGAGCCCAAGAAAGTGGGTAAGGGCGGGGAGAAGAAGGCGGGGAAGAAGAGTGCGAAACGAAAGCGGAAGAGCAGCGCGGCTTAACACACTCTTCTCGTCTCAGCAGACTACCACACGGCGCTACTATTTTCCCAGGTGCAGTAAAGCTAGCCATCTCATTTATATACCGGCGGCCAATGTAACTAACTACAGTGCAGGAGGAGAAACCATGAGTGGTGTAACACCAAGTATAAAGACGGTACGCGATGTGGGGTACCGGGTGATCATGAAGAATGAGGATGGTAGTCCACGGCTCGTCTGGCGGGGCTTTGTGAAAGAGGGCCAGTATGGCAAGTTCATCTCCGTCGAGCAGCACTGGGTGCGACGGATGGAGGGTAAGAAGATCGTGGAGAGCGACTTCGGGCGGAAGCGATTCAATTTCCCGTACGATAAGGACAAGGCCGAAGCCATGTGGAAGTCCGTGAATGAGCTCGTAGAGGCAGCGTTAAGTAAGGCGCCCGGTGCGGAGCTTGCGCACGAGGTGGAAGAGGAGTTCGGCGCGGAGCTCGAGGGACTCGAGGAGAACTTCTAATTCGTCCGGGCAAGCGCTCTGCCGCTGTCCTCTACGATCGGCACTCCCAACCGGCCCTGCGGCTCGCTTGCCCCTGAGGGGCGTAAAAGCACGTACCGTTAGTTCGACACTGTGTTTTTTGTGTGTGTGGTTTTGTACCCCGTAGAACTTGCAGGTTGCACTACGTACGGCTATAGTGGAAGAACTGCTGGCAGAGCATCTCCGCTTTATCCGTGACGGTGACCGTGAAATCGGAGGGTAGGCAGTTTTTATAGGGTGTCTGGGCAAACCGGTAATCCATAAGGACGATGATGCACCGGTCCTGCTCGCTCCGTATTCCACGGCCGGCCGCCTGGAGCACTTTCGTGATCGCGGGATAGAGATAGCCATAGAGCCGCCCCTTCTTCGCCCCGTATTTCTGGGTGTAATACTCCTCGATCGTCTTCACCTCGAGCGTCGGCGGGCTCAGGGGCAAGCCCACCACGATGATCGCCTTGAGGATGTTCGCTTCGTAATCCATCCCTTCGGAGAGCGAGCCGCCCTGCACGGCGAGCAAGATCCCCTGGGCGCTCTGCCGTAAGCGCTGGTAGAGCCGATTCTTCTCCTCTTTACCCATCTCGCGCCGCTCGACCATCGCGCGGCCTCGCACGTCGGGCGGAAAATAGGCGGCGATCACGTTGAGGAGCTCGTATGAGGGGAAGAAGACGGCCATGCCGCCCTCGACGGCGCGGGCCACCTCGCTGATCTTCACGGCAAGCTTACGGTACATCGCTTCGCCTCGTTCCGTGTATCTCGTGGTCAGCTCAGGGGTAACGACGATCCGCCGGTTCTCCTCGGGGAACGGTGACTTGTACTCGCGCAGTACGAGCTCCTTGCCCTTGAGCCGATCCGGCGTCGCGCCGAGCACATCAGCGTACATCTCGGCCGGGCATAACGTGCCGCTCATCAGGATGGTCGCATGCGCCCCGGCGAGGATCGGTGCACTGATGGTCGAGGGATCGAGCAGCTTGAAGTACAGTGCTGGGTTCTCGCGCTCGGCGAGCGAGAATATGCGTACGCATTTCTCGCTGGTGCGCCACCCCTCGAGGAACTCCGCGACGTTGATGAGGTGCCGCTGTGCTGCTTCGCTCTCCCTGCGGTAGCCCGAGCTGCGCGTCGTTCGAGTTCGAGCCGCGCTGGTGCGGCCCTTTCGCAGGGTTCGCAGTAGTTCGCGCTCATCCGTGGAGACTGCCTCTTCCGGCTCAGCGCTGCTGGCGAGCGTTTCGGCAAGGCTGAGGAGTGCATTCACGAACTCATCGTAGCTGACCGCCTCGATCCTCCGCCGTAAGGCGCTTTCGAGCTCATCGAGCAGCACATGGCGATCCACGGCGATCTCAGTCGCTTTCAGCGCGGTTGCTTTCAACGCGAGCTTCGTGTAGAGCTTCTCCAGCTCCATCAGATTGCTGTACGCCTCGCGGTCAAGCTGCTTGAGCTCTCGTGCGGCGCTCGTGACCGCGCTGAGCCGGAGTGTGCTGCTGAGATTGTTGCGGATGCGATCGGGCAGGTTATGCGCCTCGTCGATGATGAGGATGAGATCCTCCAGGCCCACTTCGAGCTTCTCCAGCACCGTCTCGGCAATGCCGGGCTCGAAGAGGTAATTATAGTCACAGATGACTATATCAGCACGGCCAGCGACCTCCAGGGCCGCCCGGTACGGGCAGACGCCGCGAACCGTGCACCACTCGCAGAGCTCCTCCACGTGCAGAATCTCATCGCGAATACGCCGCAGCGCGTCCTCATCGGTCTTCAGGAAATAGCGGCATCGTTTCCGCTTCTGCTCGGACTTGCAGAACTCGTGGAAGAGCGAGGAGTACTCCTGATAGATCGAGGTTGCACGGGGGCACATCGATTGCTTCGACGTAATATCCACCGCGACGAGCTCGAGGCCTGCACGCTGCTGGATCAGCCGGAGGGTATCGATCGCGATCTTATGCTGGCTCCGTTTGGAGGTGAGGAAGAAGACGGTCTTCTCGTTCGCCAGTGCGTGCTGTACCGCGGGCACGAGCGCGGCAACGGTCTTGCCAATCCCGGTGGGTGCATGGGCAAAGAGGATCTTTTCCGACTCGATCACCTCGTTCACATCAGCCATGAATTCACGTTGCCCTTCCCGGATCGATGAGAAGGGGAAGCAGGAAAAATTAGGTCTGACCATTTGGCTCTTCAAACGACCTGGTATGCCTTCTCATCAGGGAACTACAGGTCATGCATCTTATCATACTTAGTTTGTACGTACGTCTTAATTTAAAAGCTGATTTCGCACACGCCCGATATTTACAGATTCTTTAGAGGCGACGTATTTCGACGAGGATTATCGTGAATAACACCATGCTCCTGGCAACCGTGCTGCTCCACGTGAGAATGCAAGGTGATCTGCCGCGTATTGCCTATTTCACCTTCGCCGATAAATTTATTAGTGATATGACGACCATCCATCTCGCCAAAATAAGCAGGATGAAACGGTTTTCAGAGGAATTCTAATAAACCAAACTTCTAAGGAGTAGAATAAACGAAAATATGACTATAAACCCCTCTAAATAAAATAAATAAATGGGGCACTGAGAATAGTATTAAGGGATTAACCGACTACCAGTAACACCCGTTAGGTAATGCGTCACCTCTTCCCGCTCTTTTTCAGGAATCTCCTCTGGTATAGTCACAGCAATGTAGAAGAGCGTGAAATAAACAGTTTTTACCATATCAATGATAATACTCCACAGGGAGTATATAACCACTGCCACGGCAATAATTATCGCGGCATGCGCGAAGGAACCAGTTAAGATTAAAACACTCCCTCCAACCCCAATGGTCAATAGCACGAATATCCCAATGATATATCCTCTTATCAAGTCGCCTACAAAATCGATCCCCAGAACACCAACGAGCGCTCCCGGAACATTCTTTTTAATATTTTTTATATCCGATAGTGCGTCACCCACTGTTTTTTTCCGGGATGATTGAACCAGGTAAGAGGAAATGTCCAACTAAATCCCAAGCTTCCTCAATGACGGCACCTACCATCTGCAGGATTGAATTGACAATCAGCCATAAGCCTCCCCGTCCAGTTCCCTGTTTTAATTTTCGAGCCAATGCGGTCAGTAAAACGTCCAGAAAAGCCAAGATGAAAATATCTTTTATATTCTGTTTTGCTCGTGCTAATCCGTCTTTATAAGAAATTGGTTTTCCTGTGAATGTTTGATATACAATCCAGCACTGAGCTGCACGATAATACATTTTGATAAAAGGGAATAAGAGTAGCAGCAATACTGTGAAAAGAAATATGAGTATGGCCAGTAACAATGCACCACCAGTGGTGTAAAAGAATGCTATAAAGCTACCAATCGCCAATATCCATAAAATGACGCCAATTTCAATCTGTGTTAGTGTGGGTCGAAAAATAGCCGGATTCTTAGCCATGACCACGAATGTATTCTTTATTAATTGGGTTGTGTCCCGGAATGTGTCCATTAGTCTATCTGAAAATCCCATTTTCTTCCCGCTTCACCCCCCTCCCATCTTGAGGGATGCAAAAATCCATTAAACATATCTACTTAGAAACCTTATGGTTGGACATTTTTCCATGCTTTATTGTACTGTTTTTAACTTTCGCCTAAACGTATCCTTCAGCGTCCTGGGGACCACCATCTTCTTGCCGCTGCTTTATTATTTTAGCAGAAATGGCACTTATTCCTTCACTAATTCCCCTAGTGCTAATTAAAAAAAAAGATGAAAGAGGCTTCACTTATCGCACCGTCCATCTCAACCACGCTTCATCCGCATACCGCTCGATTAACGGTTCTATTCGGTCGCTATACCATCTTCGCTGAATGTACTGCGGATAGATCGGCAGCCGTTCTCGGAGCTCGTAAGGGGCGATTGCGCGCTTCAGCTCTTCTTCGGTCGGCCACGGCGCTTCCGGATTGATATAGTCAATGGTCCGCTCGGAGATGCCGCCGAGGTCCGAGGCGCCGAGTTCGATCAGTTCCTTCGGTGAGGTTAAATTGGGCGGCACCTGGATCGCTATCTCCTCCGGTAAGATTGCGCGTGCCGCACGAACCGTCTCCTTCATCGCGTCGAACTGCGGTGAGTTTGCGTTCTCCATCGCCGTGGCTGGTTTTGGCAAGAACGGCTGGAGGATCACCTCCTGGATGTGCCCGTACCGCTCGTGAACCGCTCGTATGGCCTCCAGCGAGTGGATACGGTCTTCCTCGCTCTCGCCGATGCCGATGAGTAACCCGGTGGTGAACGGGATCTTCAGTTCCCCGGCCTCCGCGATCATCCGCAATCGCGCCGCTGGATCTTTACCGGGTGAATGGGTGTGTGCTTCGAGCTCCGCGGTGGTCTCGAGCATCAAGCCCATCGAGGCATTCACATCTCTCAGTTCTATGAGTTCCTCACGGGTGAGCACACCCAGGTTGCAGTGCGGCAGGAGCCCGTGCTCGATTGCCAGGCTGCAGAGGTGCTTGGTATATGCGACGAGCGATGAAAACCCCTCGCCCTTTACGCGCTCCCTGAACCATGAAGATAAGAGCGCGCGTTCGGGCTGCTCGCCCGCGGAGAAGAGCGCCTCAGTTGCCATTCCTTTGCGCTCAATAACCGCCAGGAAATCCTGGACGCTCGTGACGTAGGCATCCTCGCGAGTGCGCGCGCGAAAGCCGCAGTAGCCGCAGGCGTTCCGGCAGATGTTCGTTACCGGAATGAAGATGTTCTTGGAGAAGGTCACGTACCTGAAGCCCATGGTGCGAAGTAAGTATAAATAGAGCGCCCAAATAAACAAGTGACGAGGTTAGGTAAAGCAAAGCGATGAAGATCATCCCGGGCATCTCAACGCAGGTGTTGGCCTACCGGATCGCTGCGGAACTCGGTTGCTCCGTCTCGCTCTGCGAGTTCAAGACCTTCCCTGATGGCGAGCTGTACACGCGTGTGGTCGATGATGTCAAGGACGAAGAAGTGATCATTGTGCAGAGCCTGATGGCCGATACCGGCCTGATCTCCTTACTCCAGCTGATCGATGCAGTCGAGGAAGCGCACAAGACCACGGTCGTTCTCCCCTATCTGGGGTACGCGCGGCAGGATAAACGGTTCAAACCCGGTGAGGCGATCAGCTCACGCGCGATCGCCCGCGGCATCAGCTTCGCGGGCATCGTCGATAAGATCTACGTGGTGAACGTGCATAACCCTGCGGTACTGCGGTACTTCGACGTGTCCACGAAGGAGCTCAATGCTGCACCCCTGATCGGCGAGTATATCTCGACGCGCGGGATTGACGCGCCGGTGATCATCGGGCCCGACGAGGGTGCACGCGAATTAGCCAAAGCGGTCGCGCAACTTCACGGCTTCGAGTACGACGTGCTGGAGAAGAAGCGGCTCAGCGGCGAGGAGGTCCAGATCAAGCCGAAGGCGCTGAGCGTCGCGGGTAGGAACGTGGTGATCGTGGACGATATCATCTCCACCGGCGGCACGATCGCCGAAGCCGCATCCATGCTCCGTGCTCGCGATGCCCATGAGATTTATGTCGCCTGTATCCACGGCCTCTTCGTGCAGAACGCGACCATCAGGATCCTCAACGCGGGCGTCAAGGAGATCATCGCCACTGACACGATCCAGTCGATCTTCAGCCAGATCAGCGTCGCGAAGATGATCGCGGCGGCAGTACGGTAGCGATATCAGGCCAGTAGGCCGAATAAATCCCCCTTCACGGTACCGTTTTTAGACTGTACTCTCGCTGGCTACGTCGCACCGGCTGCTTACTCATTCACTCCCGAAGAACCGGCGCATCATCGGGTACATCTCCATCATCTGCTCCGAGGCGATATCTTCGTAGAGCCGGTACGCGATGCTCACCGCCAGCAGCAAGCCCGTGCCCGATGCCTGGCCCAGTGTGCCGAACATGTTCGCGACCACGGCCAGGACGCCGAGAATCGCGCCGCCCATAATCGCGATCTTGGGGATATAGCCCTCCATCATCCGCTCGATCGTGGCGGGATTCCGCCGATGGCCCGGTATCTGGAGCCCTGAGCGGTAGATCTGGCCCGCGACATCCTTCGGACCCATACCGGTCGTCGAAATCCAGAAGAGCGCGAAGATCATGCCGCCCAGGATCATGAATGCCAAATCGACGCCCAGGCGCAGCGCGATCTGCCAGCCTGCAACGTTCGGATATGCCGCATGCACGAGCGTCGGGAACCAGTCGTAGGGGCTGTAAATCGGATCGAGGTAGTACATCAGCCCTGAAACCGCGCTGTTCCCCTCGTACGTGCCGAAGATCGTAATGCCGCGTGAATAAAAGAGCCGGCCAAAGCCCTGAATACTCGCCTGTAACGCACGTACCAGGATCATAGGCAGTACGCTCGCGTACAGGAGCTTGATCGGGAACCGCCCGCGTGCACCTCGCGCCATGGAGTGTGCCAGCGGGATCTCCAGCCGTGTGCTCTCAAGATACACGACGAGGAAGAAGATCCCGATCGTCGAGAAGAGTGCAATCATATAGTGCTGGAAGAGGAACGTGATACCGCCCTCCAGGATCTCGTAGAGCGAGACCTGCTGCGCGATCTCGATCCAGCGGGGAATGACACCAACCGCCCAGCCGCTTTCGTCCGGCACCCAGTTGATGAGCCCGGTGATCAGCTGCTGCGAGACGCCCGCAATGATGAAGAGTGAGACGCCTGAGCCAATCCCCCATTTGGAGACGACCTCATCCATGAAGTAAATGAGCATCGCGCCGATGAAGACCTGGATAAGGAGGAATAATGAGATGATCCTGAGCGAAACGCCCAGCTGTGTCGCGATGCTCGGATCCGGCTTGTAAAAGCCGACCACGTAGGTCAGACTGATGAGCGCGGCGAAGGCGACGACGAGCAATTTCTGCAGGTTCTGGAAGAACGCCTGGTCGCGCGAATCGCTCAGATCCAGCTTGATGATCCCCGCGCCGACGAGGAGCTGCAGCACAATCGAGGCGTCCACGATCGGCATGATCCCCAGCGCGGTCAGCGAGAACCGCTCACCCGCGAAGATCGCACGCCACCGGCCGAAGAGATCGAGCGATTCAGGCGATAGCCCGAAGAGCGGCACGTTACCGAGTGCGAAGAAGAGAACGAGAATCCCGACGGTCCAGCCCAGCTTCGCCTTGAAATGGATATGGTAGCCCGGGCGCTCCACCATCGGGAACTTGCTTAAAAGAGTCGTAAAGGCATCTTTGATATCCGTCATCTAGCTACGCCACACTCACACTGCTTCGCTCTCGTGCTCGACACGACCACCGGCCTGTTCGATCTTCTCCTGCGCGACCTTCGAGATCTTCGCCACCTTGAGCAGCACCTTCTGCCTGATCGAGCCCTTACCCAGCACTTTCTGGATACCGAGCGCCTCAGCATCGAGATAAACGCCCTCGTCTCGCTGCTCCGCCTTGCCGGCGCGTACCAGGTCACCGAGTAGCTCGTCCAGCTCGCCGAGGTTCAGCGCCGCCTCCTCGGTCCGGCGGTAGACAAAGGTCGGTGACGCGTTATGCCCTTTCCGCAGGCCCTGTTTCAACGAGCGCACTATGTGCACATCGTAAGCGCCTGCATTCCCCACGCCGCCCTTGCTGCCCTTGCCGCGCCGTTTCTTGTGCGAGCCACCACCGCAGGTGCGCGTCCCTCTTATTCGCTTTATTCGCTTCTTCATCTCGATGCCCTTCTCCCTTCCCTTTCCTGTCCTGCCCTTCCCGCAGTTGCCTAGGAGCAGTTGAGAAGTAGCTTTTATATAGTTTTAGCAGGTATACCTATACCCCACGGGTAGTAGAGTTCAGCTCGTCGTTATAAGCGAATAACCTGGAGGAGTGGAGAGAAGAAAATGATAAAGGTAGATATAAAGATAGAGAATGTGGTGGCCAATGCTTGGATTGCTGAGAGCCTCGATCTGGAATACATCGAATCCAGGCTGGAAGATGCGATGTTCACCAAGAAGAAATTCCCCGGGCTCGTGTACCGGACAAAGGATCCCAAATCCGCGTTCCTCATCTTTCGGTCCGGCAAGGTGGTCTGCACCGGCTCGAAGACTGAGGAGGGCGTTCGCAAAGTCATCGATATGCTCGCTGCTGCGCTGCGGCACATCGGGATTGAAGTGGAGAAACATCCCGAGTTCAAGGTTCAGAATATCGTCGCATCAGCCAATCTCGGCAAAGAGCTGAATCTTGGTGCCATCGTGGTCGGGTTGGAGCTCGAGGGGATGGAGTACGAGCCCGAAGTCTTTCCCGGGTTGGTCTATCGCATTGCGGAGCCGAAGAGCGCGATACTCATCTTCAGCTCCGGTCGGCTGGTGATCACCGGAGGCAAGACGCCTGAGGACTGTGAACGCGCAGTCAAGGTGCTCCTGGATAAACTAACCGAATTAGACTTGCTTTGACCGCTCGTCAACCCGCGCATGATGAGTAAGCTCCCGCACGTAAGCAGTCCAAAGGGGAGTGAGGCACGAGCCTCGCTGCCCGACTAGTGCAACGTGGGAGAGATAGCCAGCCGTGCTCAGTTAGATGAGTGCCTCTTTGAGGCTCTCTAGATTGAACTGGGTGTTCGCGCACCCGTTCCGCGTCAAAGGGATGCCCCGTACGGCCATACCTCGTGATTCCGCGACGCTTAGCCCCAACTTGATCTCCTCCGGGCAGGCAATGCCTGAGACGGCATCGCACTTCATACGATCGAAGATCTTCCGGATGCACGAGCCGCCGGGCAGGATGAAGACGGTGTAGCCCTTCGCCTGGCCGAGTTCCGTCGCCTGGTGCGCGCAGCAATCGGAGGAGCAGTGGTTGCAGGAATATGAAGAGAGTTCGGGATTAAAATCCGCTTTACAACGCCAATCCATGTACTTCCGGCAGCAGTGCGGCACAAACAGCACCTTATCCTTCGCCTTCTTGAACCTCTCCTCGTGGATCAGGTTCTTTATCTGGAGATCAACCAGGTCCTCCACGATCGAGATGGCATCTTCGAGCTGGATGCCCAGGAGCTTATCCACCCGGAACTTCCGCACGCTCTGCCTCGAGAAGGCTCCGAACTTCTTGTGCAATTCGCGTTTCGCGACCAGCGTCGCGACATCCTTGAAGAAGCCGCGCGGGAGTTTCGTCAGATCGTAGTTGAACGAATAGGCCATGATCTTATAATAATCACCCGGGGGCTATAAAAGGCCGCTGGTGCACGACCGGGATGCGCATACCACATGCCGGACAGGTGCTCGCGGTCGTTACGTGATTACGCACGACCTTGCAGCCGCATCGCTCGATGAGCAGCGTACCGCATCGCGGGCAGCGGGTATGCTCGTACGGATGGCCGGGCACGTTCCCGAGATAGACGAAGTGCAGCCCCTCAGCTATCCCCAGTCCACGCGCACGCTCCAGCAGGTCCACCGGCGTCCGGCCGTTGTAAAGGCCAACCTCAAGCGCCTGATACGCGGGATAATACTGGGTCACGTGCCACGGGACGTCTGTGCCGAGTTCGTGTTTGATCCGCGCGGCGATACGCTGCAGGCATGCATCAGTATCGTTCACGCCCGGTATAATGAGCGTGGTGAGCTCAAGGTGAACACCCATCCGGTTCGCCTCCCGCAGATTCCGCCACACCGGCTCCACCTCGGCGCCGCAGTACCGACGCACCGCGTCCTCACAGCCCTTCACATCCACGTTCATCGCATCGAGGCCATGCTCGACAAGCAGCCGGAGCGCCTCGGCGCTCATGTAGCCGTTCGTGACGAAGGTATTGTAGTAGCCCGCCTGGTGTGCGCGTGGAAAGACGTCGAGTGCATATTCCAGGAGCAGGGTGGGCTCATTGAAGGAGATCGAGGTGCCCTGACAGTCCAGCGCCCCCACCAGTTCCACGAACCGGTCAGGCGCGATGAACCGGCATTCCGCGCGCCTCGGGTCTGTTTTGCTGATCTCCCAGTTCTGGCACCACGGACAGGAGAAATTACAGCCGTAACTGCCGACCGTGAGCGCCTTGCTACCCGGGAAGAAGTGGAAGAACGGCTTCTTCTCAATTGGATTCGCGCTCAGCGATGAGATATTGCCATAGACCAGCGTATACAGCTTGCCCTCGTGGTTCAGCCGGGTTTTGCAGAACCCCAGCTTACCCTCTGCGAGCAAGCAGAAGCGCTCACAGGTTGTGCACCGTACCTTCTCCCCTTCGCGCTCGTAGAGCCGTGCCTCCTTGATGCAGCTCGTGCTCGATCCCCGCATGCTGAGACCCTTTTGAAACACTTTTGAATCACTCGTGCTTATGCTTGTTATGTACAATCCATCGGTAAAAATCATTCAACCATACAGCATCCCTCATTCGCGAGGCAATTCGAGCTTATCTGGCTCAGCCACGGTACACGCGCAGTTCAAGTGCGTAAGTCCTCATGCTATAAAGTAGGTTAACGCAACGGTTGACGTAAATGTCGCGCACGCACTCCGCGATCTTCTTCCCCGCGAAAACCTCCGGCAATGCCAAACACGAACAGCTCGCCGTCACCGCAGGAGAATGTTCCTCAGCCAAAGATATATAAGAGTCCTTCAATAACCTATCCTCAGGGCTCCTCTGAATCAGTCTATCCAGCCATGGTGGGAGAAGGAGAAGTGTATGTTCAAGCCTCAGTTCAGCTACACGAGCAAAATCGTCAACAACCTCGTGGAAATCGCCTCGGCACGCGCGATCATATTAACGGCGTACCTTGTCCCGAAATGGGAAGTTTCGCTCAGGCGAGAGGCGCTTATACGGGCAACGCATGCCTCCACGGCGATAGAAGGGAATCCGCTCACGCTCGACGAGGTGAGCAAACTCGCCCAGGGCAGACAAGTAACGGCCACGAGAAAAGCGAAACAGGAAGTGCTCAATTATTTACACGTGCTTGAGAAGATCGACCAATTCCAGGAAGACGGAGTCATTACCGAGCAAAGTATCCTCGCCATTCATAAAGCGCTCACCCGTGAGACGCTCGACAACCCTGAATGGGAAGGTCGGTATCGTGAAATTCAAGTCGTGGTGGGTAACAGAATTACCGGCGAGGTCATATTCACGCCTCCACCACCTGACGCGGTTCCCCGAGCTATGGCTGATTTTGTTCAGTGGTTAAATGCCAAACCTGCTTTAGATCTCCATCCGGTCCTTGTGGCTGGCATTTCACATTACGAATTCGTACGAATTCATCCGTTTGTTGACGGCAATGGGCGAGCCACACGCGCGCTTGCCACACTTATTCTTTATCTGCGAGGATTCGACATCAAGCGGTTCTTCGCCCTCGATGATTATTACGACAGCGATAGGGCGGCGTATTATGCCACGTTAAATTCGGTGAATCGAGATGCGAGCGATCTCTCCGCCTGGCTTGAGTATTTCACCGAAGGGGTCCTTCTTTCGCTCTCCAAAGTGAAAGAGCGAGCTTTGCAGC
>Ga0209609_10000649_pt1 | contig 20444 bp, 23 predicted proteins | sample LakKivw325mmetaG_FD_184136 | JGI IMG/M metagenome (GOLD analysis project Ga0209609, IMG submission 184136) | Anoxic lake water microbial communities from Lake Kivu, Rwanda to study Microbial Dark Matter (Phase II) - Lake Kivu water 325m metaG... | ecosystem: Environmental > Aquatic > Freshwater... | reverse complement strand
TGATTAAAGTTCACGGTTATCACCTTGACTTATACGGGCATGTGAACAACACCCGCTATCTTGAATTCCTGGAAGAAGCGCGCTGGAACATCAAGGAAAAATACTTCGATTATCCGCAAACGCATGATCAGGGATTCGGATTCGTCGTGGTCAATACCAATATTAATTACCGGAGCTACGCCCGTTTGGGTGACACCCTGGAAATCCGCTCCCGTATTATTCGCATTGGCACTAAAAGCGCCACTTTCCGGCATGAGATTTATTTATCTGAATCCGCCACTTTAGTGGTTGACGCCGAAGTGACCTTCGCTTTCGTCGACCTCCAGAGCGGGAAAGCCATGGCAATTAGTCCCGAATGGCGGCAACGTCTTGAAGCTTTACAAATTTAAACCTCAAAACCATCTATTTTATTGTCCGGGCTGTAAAACGCGTTTAAATCAGGGAAAGTAAAATATTATGTTAGTCATTGTGTTATTAATTTTGCTTGGGCTACTACTCGTATTTTTTGGAGCGGAGGCATTAGTACGCGGCAGTGCCTCGCTGGCGATGCGTTTGGGTGTATCACCCCTATTGATCGGTCTCACAATAGTCGCTTACGGGACCAGCTTCCCGGAGCTGATTGTGAGTGTACGGGCAACGCTGATTGGGATTGGTGATATTTCCATCGGAAACATCATCGGTTCCAATATTTTCAACATTGCATTAATACTCGGACTGGCAGCTCTAATCCGTCCGCTGAAAGTGAAAATCCAGTTGATCAAGACTGACGCCCCCCTGATGATTGTCACTGCCCTGCTTTTGGTCGCATTTTTTTTCGACCGCTTTCTATCCCGAATAGAAGGCCTGATCTTCATCAGCGGTATCATTATTTATACACTGGTAATAATTCTTATCGCCCGCTCTGAACGCAATCAAACCCGACCGGCAACCCACCTGGAGGAAGGATTGCCTCATACCCTGAAAAATATCTGGCTGGACTTGTTTTTTATCGCAGCGGGTTTCGTGCTGTTATTCTTTGGAGCCAACGTATTCATCGACAATTCGGTGCGGCTCGCCCGCATTTTGCACGTCAGTGAAGCCATCATCGGATTGACGATCATCGCAGCAGGAACCAGCATCCCGGAACTGGCGACGTCAGTCATCGCCGCCCGGCGTAATCAGGCTGACATCGCGCTGGCCAACGTTATTGGTTCGAATATCTTCAATATCCTTGGAATCTTGGGAATCAGTGCCCTCATCAATCCCATTCAGGGTGTCAATATCCAAAACCTCGATTTATGGTGGATGGTCACTACGACGATCGCCTTGATGTTCATGCTCTGGAGTGGTTATATTCTACGCCGCTGGGAAGGCTTGGTTTTGCTGGTTTCGTATTTCGTGTATCTGATTCTGCTCTGGCCTTAAATCCTGCGCTCCTGATATTTCCAGGGTTTCAGCATCATAATCAGGTCTTACAGTTTTTCCTCTTCTAAGTTGGATCAAAGAGTGAACTGCGGCACGATTCCGTTTCTACCGGGAGCAATAGACCCGCGGCTTTTATTTTGGTTGATCCGTTGTGCTGAATTCGAAATAGATGTCTTCGATTTTCAGTTGATCACCGTTCGTTCGTACTCTGGCTGTGGAACTGTCCGAGGTTATCTCGGCGAATGTCAGATCACCCTCGACTAAATCTACATTGCCTTCCATACGGGTCAAGGACAAGCGCCCGGATTTGGCGACAAAAAACTTACCTTTCAGTGAAGTGCTGTCAGGTCTGAACACCAAAAACGCCGCCATATTTACACCCATCGTGCGTATTCCCTGGGTGTCAGTCATGAAGTTTTCGCAGTATTGCCAGCGGTTTAGTATAGACTGCGTGATTGGATTCTGGCGGTTCCAGTTGTACTCCCGAATAGTTTTAGAAATATCGCTGGCGGGATTGAATTCGCCCTGATAAAATGGAAGGTTGAACCGCAGTGCAATTATTAACGCGGCGTTATGTAGTGTATCAACCGCCACGGCAAATGCCGCTCCTTCACTGCTGAAATCGTCATAGCCCTGTGCCAGCATGATATTTAATGGATATTGCTCTACCGAATTGTCATCCGCTTTGTCACAATCAATACCCGATACGGTGCAGATAACTGTCAATAGTATGAGAAATCTCCGCATTTCGGTACTCTTACTTACTTTTTAACGGTTCATTTGCGTTTATTGAAAAAGCGTTCCGCGGGGCAACCTGTTTCACGCTGATGACAGTTCGGGCAGGCTAATTTGCTCCTGACCAGTCCATTGCCACTGCTCGCCAGTAAAAACAGAGCCACTAAAGCAACCAGCATACCCCAATTGAAATTGAGGATGAGCAGAACAAGACCGGTAAGGAACGGAATAACTGCCAGCAGTAAATCCGGCAACAGATCCCGAAAAGTGAGTTCCCTCCTGGCAAAGCGTTCCGGATCACCTTGTTTAAACAACCAGCCCGCAATTTTCCCACGACCGAAAGCGCACCATCTTCCATAATAGTAGCAGTTGACGCATCCGCCTTTTATCAGCCGAATTTCCAGCCAGCCTATGTACAGAATAAAAGCTGCCATTACCCACCAATTTACCTGCGCCATAATTCCAATACCCAGCGCATAAATCGCGAGCGAGACACTGTTGGTCAAAAGGATCGTTCTGCAAGGATATTTTTCCACACTATACTCCTTCTTGATTTCTTTACCTGCTCAGGGCCTGTAAAAAACGTCGCGTGATGACGGTCGGTCGCGTGATCGCCGAACCGACTACTACGGCATAGGCACCGGAATCCAACAGACGCCGCGCTGACTCCGGTTGCCAGATGCGCCCTTCAGCAATGATCGGAACCCGCATACCCAACTCGCGTACCAGGTCAATTACCAGCTGATAGTCCGGTTCGTACTCGATGAACCGCGAATTCTCGTCGGTGTAACCCGCGAGAGTCGTACTGATCAGGTCGAAACCGAGTTCCGCGGCCCGCCGTCCTTCCTGAAGCGTAGCTACGTCTGCCATCAATAGGACTGACCTCAGTCGGCGCATCTGACGGACGATTTCGCTAAGTTGTTCGCCGTCAGGACGTGCCCGCGGGGTAGCGTCCAGGGCGATGATTTCACAACCTGTATCGGCAACGGCCAGACAATCGCTCAGAGTCGGCGTGATATAGACCGCAGATTCCGCTGAATGGCGTTTTATCAGACCAATCACAGGCACGACAACAGCGCGCCGGATAGCGGCAAGATTCTGCGGCTGGCAAGCACGGATACCAACTGCGCCTCCCTGAATACAGGCCTGCGCTAAAGCCGCTAAAATTTCCGGCCTGCCGAGCGGTTCGCCAGCATCCGCCTGTACGGACACGATTAATCCACCGCTTATCTGCTTTAATACTGCGTTGCTGTTCATGCTATCCATTTGTTTTGTAATTCCTGACGTGATTTGTTAACCCAGCATGACTTCCACCGCCACTTTGGTTTTATTTGCCAGCAACCGGTTGACATGTTCGTCATCCAAATTTATCTGATTTCCCGGAAGTTGTTCTCCCTCCAGCCGCAGGCTTTTTACGCCACGGCAAACGCCCGTTGGATTCGCAACCTTGATGTGGTAATAAATACCGCGAAAGCGTCGGACCACCTCATAACCTCGCCAGGCTTTTGGAATACAGGGTTCAATCTGCAAGCCCCGATAGGTCGGTCGCACGCCGAGAATATAATCAATGCCGTCCCGCAACATCCAGGTTGATGAGCCGGTCAGCCAGGAATGACTCGCTTGTCCCATTAAGGGATGATCGGGACTGGTGACGTACTCGGCATAAACGTAGGGTTCGACCTGGTAACGGTCAATATCAATAACCGGATTCATCGGTTGGGCTTTTTTATAGATTTCAAAAGCCCGATCGCCGCGTCCTAAAAGACATTCTGCCAAAATTGCCCAGCTGACCGGGTGATTAAAGACCGCCCCATTTTCTTTTTTGCCGGGTACACAACGAGTCGCCAAACCGATGTTAGGATTAATTTGTGTGTACGCCGGGTGGAGAATTTTCGGCCCCTTGGGTGTTTCAAGGTACTGTTGCACCGCATCCATACATCTCAGCGCACGTTCGCCACGGGCTATTCCACTGATGACAGCCCAGCTTTGCGTATTCAGGAAAATTTTACCTTCTGCATTGCGCCCGGAACCGATAACCGCGCCCTGATCGTTGGTGCCGCGGATGTACCAGCTGCCATCCCAGCAATGTGTATTCAGAGCCTGTTCGATTTTTTGATATTCCTTCCGATAGCGTTCCGCTTTTTTAGTTTCACCAATGAAATCGCACAATTCAATCATTTCCCGCAGAATATACGCCAAAAACATCGTCACCCATACGCTTTCCCCCTTGCCAGCGCGCCCTAAGTAATCGAGCGTGTCGTTCCAGTCGCCCGGACCGAATTTGGCCAAATTACGGTGGGTAAGATTAGCTAACGTAAATTCAATTGCCGCTAACAGATGCTCAAAAACCGTGGCTTCATCAGCATCATGGAACGGCACTTTGCACGAGAGAAATGCCAGTTCACCAGTTTCCTTGATGTATTCCATAATCGCTAACGGTAACCAGAGCGGAGTATCGGAATGACCGGTTTTTTCTCCTCCTCCGGTCAGCGGATAATAAAGGTGAAAAGTCGAACCGTCCCGGAATTGATGCCCGGCCATCTCCAGAAGACGCTCCCGGACCCATTCCGGATGCGTCATCAGCGGGCCTAACGTATCCTGGCAGGAATCACGGTATCCGCGTCCAAACAGCAACCCGCCGTGATAATAGGAAGCATCCCGTGAGAACTGAAAGGTCACCGAGGTCTGGTACTGATTCCAGACATTTAACAGAATATTCATTTCATCGTCGGGAGTTGCGACTCTGACCGCCGCAAGGTACGTGCGCCATTTTTCCTGCAGATGCGCAAAAGCCTTTGCGACCTCTGCCGGATTGCGGTACTTTCGGACTAATTCCTCTGCCGCTATCTTGCTCGCCCGATGGCGGCGTACCCGCATCGGCTGACAATCACCCGGACAGTTTTCAGCACCAAGAACAATATACTCCGGATCAGCTTCGTCCTTTGGAACGACTCCTAACATTACGGTAAAGGTCTGTGCTTCACCCGGTTGGAGAACCAGCTCCATATGTAAAGCCGCTTCAGCGTCACCCGCAGTGATTGCTGAATTCGAGCAACCGCCGCTCTCGACCGCGATTGGATTGGATTCTGAACGCCAGCGCCCGATAAATTGCTCCCGACTCCCGTCGTAACTTTTAATCGGCAGGGACGCCGCAAAAAAGACCAGCTTGTCCCAGGCTTCATTGGCCTGCTGAACAGTGGCACCACGATACTTTACCCAATACCGTTTTGTCGCATACAGGATTTCCGATTGGTGATCGAAATAGACTTCATTGAAATGCTGATCGTTTGGCTGGTTAATCAAATCCACCAGAGCATGACCGAGACATAATTCCTCATAGGCAAAAATGTCCAGAGTTTTTCCCGTCTCATCTTCATTGCGGACTGTGACCTGCCAGAGTTCGAGATCATCTGCCGGGACAAAATACAGCACTTCCGCCCGGATTTTCTGATAACGACTCGCAATGCGGGAATAATACAGCCCATGGCGGCATTCAAACTGTTCGAGTGCCACGCAGGTCGGTTGCCAGGTGGGTGACCAGTAGCTTCCGCTCTGCCGGTCACGCAAGACGACATAGCGTCCCGGGCGGTCGGCAGGCAGGCTATTATAACGCCAGCGCGTTATCCGATTATCACGTGGATTGACATAAAAGCTGTATCCGCCGCCGGTATGCGAAACCAGCCCATGATACTTGCCGTTAGAAATATAGTTGACCCATGGCGCGGGAGTATCCGGTCGGGTAATAATGAATTCCAGCGCGTCCTGTGAAAAATGTCCGTATTTATTCTGCATCGAGCCCCTATGTTTTTTCTGGCAAAACCAAATCCATTCCGCCCCGGAGCAGGTGCCTGACAACCTTCGCATCGCTTCCGCCTACGTAAAACCGGACCATGGGTTCAGTCCGGGAAAGGCGGATTAATAGCCAGGTTCTTGCGGGAAAATAAAATTTTATCCCATCGTTCAGGTCTGTCTTATTCACCTTTAACCTGCCAATTTTTTGTGGCGGATTCTGACGTAAGCGTTCGAAATTGGTACAGAGTAGCTTGGCGTCGGCGTATACATCCTTCCGCAGATAATGAAATGGTCCGTAGCGACGACGTAATTCGGCCACCAGGTCTTTGAGTGAATGGTCTGCCCTAACCAGCATTTCCAAGACTAACAAGCAAGACAGCAGTCCGTCGCGCTCCGGCAGGTGATTTTTATATCCGAATCCGCCACTCTCCTCGCCACCGATCAAAATGTCTTTTTTCAACATCACTTCAGTAACATTTTTGAATCCGACCGGTACCTCGTCACACTTCCGTTGAAATTCTTCCGCTACCCGGTCAATCGTATCGGCGAGGGAGGTTGTGCGCACCACGTCTCCCGACCACTGGCGCGAGTGCACCAGATGACGGAATAATAACGGAAGCAGGTCATGTAACTCGACGAACCTACCCTCCTCATCCATAACACCGAATCGGTCGCCATCGCCATCAAGGGCCAGCCCTACGGCGGCTTTATGGCGGATCACGGCGCGCTTTAATCCTGATAAATTCTTGGCTATCGGTTCGGGCGTCAAGCCCCCAAAAAGCGGATCGGGATGATTATTGATTGAGTGCACGCTCAGCGGTATGGTCTGCAAGAGTGAGCTTAGGTACCGGCAACCCGCGCCGTGCAGGGGATCGACTACGACCGGCATTCGGAAGCGCCGCAGGAGTTCGATATTGAGCCACTTACACAGATGCTCTCTGTAGACAAGAAAAAAGTCAGCAAACTGCAAGTACTCCCGCGCAATTTTCAGGTCATGACGAATGGTACTTTTACCAACGTACTTTTCAATGGTTTTGGTCGTGGTTACTGAGGCAGGTCCGCCGTAATTGGCTTTGAATTTAATGCCATTGTAATAGGACGGATTGTGACTGGCGGTGATCATAATACCGGCATTCAATTGTTGATTCTTTACCGTAAAAGCAACCACCGGAGTAGGAATATAGCCTTGGCTGAGCCAAACCGGAATGCGGTTGCTGGCCACGACTTCGGCTATCGTCAGGGCAAACTGTCCGGACAAAAAGCGCGTATCATAACCGACGCACACACCCCTGATATTTGCATCATTTTCGAGCAAATAATCCGCCAGCGCCTGACCAATACGGCGCACATTGTGGAATGTGAATCCCTCACCGATAATCGCCCGCCAGCCGTCTGTCCCAAAATGTAATTCAGCCACGTGAAGTACTCAACTAATATCTGCTTTCAACGGCGTATTTTACGGATTAGCCTGCTCCTGCTCCAAAACATTTTCACAACCTGGAAAAATTGTCAGCCTTTCACCGCTGACTTTCCGGTGTTATTTTGGTCGCTGATGCGCCTATAATCCCGTGGTACCGGTGGTGAGAATGTTTTCGAAACAGCGCAGGGCGTACGAGTCGCTCATCCCGGCAATATAATCCCGGATAATGCAGGTGGGCTCGCAACCTTCACTATGATAGCGTTCACGCAGGGAATGCATGTATTTGCCGAATTTGACTTCCAACGGAACCCGACTCTGTTCATAGGGGGCAAAATCCATTCCGTTCCGTTGAAACAGCGCGTGCAAGTAGGTATAGATCGTGCGAATGACTAAGCCAGCATAGTCATTCCAGTAAGTCAGTTTGGGATTGGCGTAGATATTGGCGCGACTGAATTGCTTAAAGGCTTTGACTAAGCTAAACATATCCTCAGAAAAACCAATTTGCCCATTTTTCCCGGACCAGTCCACGACATCGAAAACCAGATTGTTAATGATTTCGCTGTTGGTAGTGCCGATCCCCTTCCTGAGGTGGGAAGGGATTTCTTTTTCACTGATCAGGTTCGCGGCCAGGGCGTCTTCCAGATCCCGTCCCAAATAAGCGATCGAGTCACTGATACGGACCACACACCCTTCCCACGTCGAGGGATGACGCGGCAATCGTTGCAGGGCATTCAATTCATTCGGTTCCCGGGCAATGGTCACTGACTGCTCATCGGCTTCACCGCAATGCGCGGCGATGCCATCCCGCACCGCCCAGGTCAGGTTGAGTCCCTCGCCGTAATTCTCCAGTTTGTCCACGACCCGCAAACTGTGCAATTCATGAATGAATCCCTGCGGGAAAAGCCGCTCCAGCGACTTTTCACCGGCGTGCCCGAAAGGCGCATGACCGAGATCGTGCCCCAGACCGATGGCGGTCGCAAGGTCAACATCCAATCCTAATGCCCGGCAGATCGTGGCGGAGATTGTCGCGACATGCAGGGAATGTTCGACGCGCGTACAGATGTGATCATTTTCTGGAGAGAAAAAAACCTGCGTTTTGTGTTTCAGGCGACGGAAAGCCAGCGAATGAATAATGGCAGTCTGGTCGCGAAAAAAAGGTCCGCGAATATCTTCGGGGCGCCGACGTTGCCGTCCGGTTAACCAGCGCCGCGTCAGGGTATTTCTGAATTTCTTCAATTTTGCCTCTGCCCGGAACCGCTCGAAAACCAAACTTCAGTCATGATCAGTCAACTCGGATTGCGCTGTCTGCCTTCAATCAACGTGGTATCAATCCGGGCGATTACTTCACACGAGCCAGTTTGAACTCGATCAGCTTCAGGACGTGGCGGCGTTCTTCTTCAATGATATTATCCAGTAGCGCGTGCTCGCTGATCGGCACTAATTCCTTGATTTCCTTGTAGTAATAAATCGACCCCTGTTCCTTGGAAATCGCGAAATTCACGGCGGTCAACAGGTCTTTGACTTTCACTAATTCAGGATCGCTACCCGTATCGTCAAAGATCAAATTCTGCGTGTAGGCTTCGAGATAGGCAAGGAAATCCTCGCGGGCGACCGGCGTTAATTTTACCGTCCCAATTTGAGCCGAGAGTTTGAGAAAGACCTGCTTATGACCGACTTCCTCATCGGCGAGTCGGTGAAAAAGTTGCTGAACTGTGGTGTCGGAAATGACGCTGGCCGTCTGGCGATAGAAGGCTTCGCCCTTTTCCTCGATTTTGACGGCAACATCAAAAATGTCGCGCATCGTAAAAATACCCATGCCTTGACTCCTTATTTAAGGTTAAGCGACTGGTGTTTGCTTTGAATTAATGCCGCCAACTCGTCCAGGGCCCGATAATCCGCCGGACGCGGCTGACCTTTGATCATCACCGGCGGCAGGATTTCAGCTTTCAGGTTGGTCAGCAGATTCTGAATGGATTCGATGGTCTTGCCACCCCAACCGTACGACCCGATTACAGTCGCGAAGCGCGTTTTGGGACGCAATAGATTGGTTAAATAGGTGCCGTATACTGCGTACGGATGCGGTCCGAGAATCACAGTCGGCGTGCCGATGACGACTGTCGCGGCATCCACCAAGGCCATAGCGAGTTCGCCAATGTCCGTACGGGGAAGATTGAATGGCTTTACCGTAATTCCCAGGCGAACCAGGGCATCCACTAAATAATTAACCATCAGTTCCGTACTGCCATGCATGGATACGTAAGGAATCAGCACCTCGTTTTTCACTTTGTCCGCGGTCCACTCCGCATAAGCCTCAAGAATGAACTGCGGTTCGGGATAGACTGGTCCGTGGCTGGGAGCGATGATGGCGGGATGCACGGCTTGTACCTTCGCAAGGTTGGTCTGGATATTGGTTCGAAATGGCATCATGATTTCCGCGTAGTAGCGCTTGGCGGACTCGTAAACCTTAGCTTGATCAGCGACATACAGTTCGCTCTGGGCTAGATGCGACCCGAAAAAATCGCAGGAAAACAAAATCCCTTCTTCCTGCAAATAGGTGCACATGGTTTCCGGCCAGTGTACCCAGGGCGTAAAGATGAACTGCAGAGTTTTGTTACCTAATGCAAGAGTTTCACCGTCCACAATCGTCAGGAACTGATCATCGCGGAGCAATAAGTGATCACACAAAAGGTTCTTGCATTTCTGGTTGGTGACGATCTTCGCATTCGGATACAAACGCAAAATTTCACCCACCGATCCCGAATGATCCTGCTCGGCATGCTGGGTCACGATATAATCAATGGTTTCTACTCCCAGAGCCTGCAGGTTGGCTATCAGTTGCGCGGATTTGGTCGGATCAACCGTATCGATCAGGGCTGTTTTTTCCGTGCCTCTGATCAGGTAGGCATTGTAGCTGGTGCCATCCGGAAGTGGAATCAACTCATCGAATAAGCGCCGGTCCCAGTCGCGCGCACCGACCGCAAATACATCAGGTTTCAGCACCTGGTGCACCGCTCAGTCCTCCTGCGGTTCAAATTCGTCTTTTTCGGCGCCACACACCGGACAAACCCAGTCATCTGGCAGGTCAGTAAAAGCTGTTCCTTTCGGTATACCATTATCCGGATCGCCTTTCCGGGGATCATATACATAACCACAAACCGTACAAACATATTTAGTCATAAGTGCTCCTTTCAGTAATCTGTTTGAATGGGTTAATAATTTTCGGCTAACACTTCAAAATAAGCCTGGGGATGGGCGCAGGCTGGGCATCTGTCGGGCGCTTTGCTACCCTCGTGAATATAGCCGCAATTCCGGCAACGCCATTTGATGGGCTGGGCTTTTTCAAAGACCCGCTTATTGAGTACATTTTCGCGCAGCGTCCTGTAGTTCTTCTCATGCTGTTTCTCGACTGAGGCAACTGCCCGGAAAATCTGAGCTATCTCGGCAAAACCTTCTGCTTCAGCGACTTTGGCAAATTCGGGATAAAGTACGGTGTGTTCGTGCTTTTCACCATCCGCCGCGGCCAGTAAATTCTCAGCCGTGGTGCCAACTACGCCCGCCGGAAATGCCGCGGTGATTTCCACATCGCCACCTTCCAAAAATTTGAAAAAGCGCTTGGCATGTTCTTTTTCATTCTCGGCAGTCTCGGTGAAGATGGCGGCGATCTGTTCGTAGCCTTCCTTCCTCGCCGCCGAAGCGAAGTACGTGTACCGGTTACGCGCCTGCGACTCGCCGGCAAATGCACTCAATAAATTCTTCTCAGTTCGCGTACCTTTTAATTTGCGCATATGCTTTTCTCCTTAATATTTATTTTTCCTCACTGACAGTATAGCCGGATTGTTCAATGGCTTTAATCTCTTCCGGCAACCCAATTGTGCCCTCGATGGTCACAGTTTTCCGGTCAAGATCAACCTTCACCTGGCTGACATCGGATAGCGCCCGCAGTGCCCCTTCGATCCGCAGCTGGCAGTGTTTACAGGACATATCCGGCACTTTTAACAGGTATGTCATTGCTTTTCTCCACTATAATAAATTACGAAAATTGTCGAATGGGAAAAAACTGACCCGGGTTTTTAAAATACCTGCTCGACGCTCTTTATCTCCGGAACGGCTTCCTTCAATTTACGTTCGATCCCCATTTTCAAGGTGTAACTGCTCATCGGACAACCGCCACAGGCACCGGTCAAACGCAGTTTTACGATACCATCGGCAGTTACGTCCACCAACTGCACGTCTCCGCCGTCGGCTTGCAACATAGGACGGACTGCATTGATAACTTTTTCGACTTTTTCACGCATTGGCTATTCCTTTCGATTAATTGCTATGGTTAATGACAATCCCGGCAGATACCCTTGAAATATCCGTGGATTTCCTGAATGGCATGACCTTCCACCTCGTGCTGATGGCCATCGGCAAATGGACAGGTGACATCGATGTCGTAAATCTTTCCACACTGGCGGCAAAGAAAATGATGATGGGCATGTTCTGCGACGCCGTACCTTGCTTCCGTGCCGGTAATCGTCACTGCATGGATAATACCACTCTCCTGAAACAGGTTGAGCGTATTGTACACGGTTGTGCGTGACATGGTAGGAATCTTCCGCACGACATTTTCGTAAATCATCTCCGCCGTCGGATGCTCCGCCGCCTGCTCCAGAAATTCCAACACACACAACCGCTGATAAGTCGGCTTGATGCCCTGCCCGGCCAGGTTATTTTTAATATCTTTCAATTTTGTATTCATTACACTTTTAGATTAATACCATATTTGAAGAAAATCAAGATAATTTATTTCAGTGCAATTCAATTAAATTTCTTTTATCCTTCGCATTTTTTTTATATTTTCCAGCCGATATTTTTCAGGAGGTTCTATATGACAAAAAATTACGAACGTTATCTTGGTCAGGAGACCGAGTACTATCTCAACCATAAGTGCACTACGATTCCCAAAGAGCAATTGCATCTACCGGGTCCGGACTTCATTGATCGAATTCATCTCAATTCCGATCGTCCGGTCGGCGTCCTGCGCAACCTGCAGTTGATGTTCAACACCGGTCGGTTGTCCGGCACGGGGTATCTTTCAATTCTGCCTGTAGATCAGGGCATTGAACACTCGGCGGGCGCCTCTTTCGCACCGAATCCGATCTATTTCGATCCGGAAAACATCGTAAGGTTAGCGTTGGAAGGTGGTTCTAATGCGGTCGCTTCGACGCTGGGAGTGCTGGGGATGGTTGCCCGGCGCTATGCTCACAAGATTCCTTTCGTCCTGAAGATCAACCACAATGAACTCCTGTCCTATCCGAACATCCATGATCAGACTTTGTTTGCCAGCGTCGATCAGGCTTTCGATATGGGTGCTGCGGCCATCGGAGCGACGGTCTATTTCGGATCGCACGAATCCCGGCGTCAGATTCTGGAAATCAGCGAAGCTTTTGAACACGCTCATCAGCTCGGCATGGTCACTATTCTGTGGTGTTACCTGCGTAATAACGCCTTCAAGACACCCGAAAAAGACTTCCATGTCGCCGCTGATCTGACCAGCCAGGCCAACCACCTCGGCGTCACCATCGAGGCCGATATCATCAAACAGAAACTACCCGAAAATAACGGTGGTTATTCAACCCTGAAATTCGGTAAAACCAATAAAAAAGTCTACGAGCAACTTACTACCGATCACCCGATTGACCTGACGCGTTATCAGGTCGCCGGATGCTATATGGGACGTGCCGGATTGATCAACTCCGGCGGTGCTTCCGGTGAAGATGATTTAGCGGAAGCTGTCAAGACCGCCATCATCAATAAACGCGCCGGCGGCATGGGTCTGATTTTGGGCCGCAAAGCCTTCCAGAAACCGATGAAGGAAGGTGTTGCCATCATGAACGCCGTCCAGGATGTCTATCTCGACCCGCAGGTTACCATAGCCTGATTAGGGATAACGAGACAAGTTCCTGATACCGACGTTTGGTGACTAACGGTAAATTTAGGGAGTGAGGTTATGGCAAACACCACTGGTAGATCCAATTTGTTTTCCGGTATTTTGCTGATTCTGTTAGGCGTAATCCTATTTTTAGGTCAGTTTGTTTATCTGCACTGGTATGACTCCTGGCCGCTCCTGCTCATCGGGATAGGCGTCCTGTTCTTAGCCGGTTTTGCACTTGATCTGACCAACTATGGTTTGCTGATGCCGGCTTCCATTTTACTCATCACCGGCACGCTCTTTCTGTACCTCGACCGCACCACCTGGCACAATATGAGTTATCTTTGGCCGACGTTTGTCCTGGCGCCGGGCATCGGTTTCATTTTCATGTTCTTTTTTGGTCCGGCCAAAAACCACCTGTGGTTTCCCGGAATCCTCCTGATTACAATTGCGGCCCTGTTCTACGCCGAACAGTGGGATTACCTGCGTTACTGGCCGGTACTGCTGATTCTGCTCGGTATTTATTTGCTGGTGGAACGACGCCCGCGTGTAAATCCTAAATCCACCTGTGAACCATGAGCGATTTCTGGCATAATTTTAAAATTTCCCTGCGCCCCAAATTAATCGCGGGCGGCTTGGCGTTGATGCCCATCGCCGTCACGGTTTACTTCATCAAACTCTTCATCGGTTTCTTCGATAACATAGTCAGTCCGGTGCTCGATCCCCTGCTCGGAGTGCACTTGCCGGGGCTGGGTCTGCTGATTTCTTTCCTATTGATCTACCTGCTGGGTTTGTTGGTAACCAATTTCCTCGGTAAACGTCTTCTGCTGGTTTTCGAAAAATGGCTGAATTACATCCCGGTGGCGCGCAGTATTTACCAGACCACCAAACAGGTACTGGGTGCGTTGTCGGTGGCCAAATCCGGGTTTGAAAAAGTGGTCTTCCTCGAGTATCCGCGCAAAGGAGTCTGGACGCTGGGCTTCGTCACCGGTGAACTGCCCTCCGCAACAGGCCGGAAGTACTACAATGTCTTTCTGCCAACCACTCCCAACCCGACTTCCGGTTGGGTCTTATTCGTTCCCGAAAACGAGGTCATACCGGCGGAATTAAGCATCGAACAGAGTCTGAAAGTGATCATGTCCGGTGGCGCGGTGACGCCGCCTCAGCTCAACTTGCCGGATCGGGCATCGACCTGCATATAGTACAATATTGAGAGGTATTTCGATTGAAAATTAAATACATTGATGGAAAACGTTTTTCGCGCGGAATCCGCGCTGGCGCCAAAAAGGTCGTCGAGCATCAGGAACATTTGAACAAGATCAACGTCTTTCCCGTGCCCGATGCTGACACCGGCACGAACATGGCCGCCACGATGAAAACCGTCGTGGATAATCTGTCGCATGACACCGACTCCATCGAGCATTCTTCCACGAAAATCGCCGATTCCGCGCTGGAAGGCGCCCGGGGTAACAGCGGCGTGATCTTAGCTCAGTTTTTCTACGGCCTGGCCAAGGGTCTGCGCAAACATCGCAAAGTCAATACCGAGCAATTTGCCGCCGCGGCTGACGCCGCCCAGGAACATGCCTACCGCGCCCTGTCCAAGCCCAAGGACGGCACGATTCTTACCGTCATCAGGGATTGGGCGGAAAATATCAAGGCCAACGCCCGCAAACATCTGGATTTCGATGAGCTCCTGACTCATTCGCTGGAAGCCGCGCGGCGCTCGCTCGAACGAACCCGCACCAAACTCGAAGCCCTCCGCACCGCCAATGTCGTGGATTCCGGGGCGCAGGGTTTTGTTTACATGTTGGAAGGCATCACCCACTTCATCAAAACCGGTCATATCCGGGACAACAAAGCCGCGGAACCGGTGGCATTCGAAGAAGTCGCCCGCACGGAAGTTTTGCCGGAGACGATTACTTTTCGCTATTGCACCGAGTGTCTGATCGAAGGAAAAAATATTGATCATACTCGTCTGCGCGCCCAGATTGAAACGCTCGGCGATTCGCTCGTGTTAGCCGGTTCGGAAAAGCGCGCCCGCTTGCACATTCATACCAACGAACCCGCCAAGGTTTTTAAGATCGCACACGCTTACGGGGATTTGCTCCAGCAGAAAGCCGACGACATGCTCAAACAGTACATCGTTTCGCATCATCCACACCCTCCCATCGCCATCGTCGCGGATTCGGGTTGCGATCTGCCGGAGGAAACCCTCGACAAGTATGGTATCCAGCTGATCCCGGTGCGCGTCGCCTTCGGCAACTCGGCCTACATTGATAAAATCACCATCACCGCTGACATTTTTTACGAGATGCTGGACACCGAGCCCCATCATCCCAAGACTTCGCAACCGTCGCCAGCCGATTTTAAAAACACCTACAGTTTCCTGCTCAGTCATTATGACTCGATCATCTCGATCCATTTACCCGCGGCGGCCAGCGGAACTTACCAGAATGCCGTGAATGCCGCCCGCGAATTCCCCGACCGCAAAATCAGCGTCATTGACAGCAAATCGCTCTCGGTGACCTTCGGTCTGATCGTCGAGAAAGCCGCCGAATTAGTCGCCGCCGGCAAAACCCACGACGAGGTCGTGGAAGAAGTCACCCGGTTCACACGCCAGACGCAGATTTTTGTCAATATTCCCAGCCTGAGGTACCTGATGCGCAGTGGACGCGTCAGTATCACCAAAGGCGTCATCGCAAAGTTGCTGAATCTGAAACCGATCCTGAATTTGGATGAGCGCGGGGTGCCGAAAATCTGCGGTAAAAGCTTCTCCGACAAGGGCGCCATCGCAAAAGTGCTGGACTTGACGACCCGCTTTGCCCAGAGCAAAAAGAATCCGCGGTTCGTTATCACCCACGCCAACGCCCTCGAGACCGCGAAATATTACTGCGCAGAAATCAGAAAACGCTTCAATATCGAACATATCAACATTCTACCCGCATCGCCGACACTCGGCGCGCATGCCGGCAACGGTGCCGCCGCGATCGGGCTCAGTTGGAGTGAGTAATGTGGTCTGTCATCGTGATCATGATTTTGAGTTATCTGTGCGGCTCGATTCCGACCAGCATCATCGTGGCGCGGATCACCCGCGGCATTGACATTCGCAACTTTGGCAGCGGCAATGCCGGCGGCACGAATACTTTCCGTGTCTTAGGCTGGAAAGCCGGGCTGATTGTGTCCATCTTCGACATACTGAAAGGCGCTTTGGCGACGGCCTTGATTGCGCGCCTGCGGATTGATCCCCTGCCGTTTACCGATCCGACCTTCGCCATGATTTTAGCCGGCATGAGCGCGATCATCGGTCACGCTTACACGATTTTCGCCGGATTTCGCGGCGGCAAAGGCGTCGCCACCGGCGCGGGGATGATCATTGCCCTTTTCCCGATTGCCCTGTTGTTCTGCGTGGTAGTCTTTGCCGTGGTGCTCTTCTCCACGGGCATCGTTTCGATTTCCTCCATCAGCGCCGCCCTGACTCTGCCGCTGAGTTTACTCGTTATGCGCTACGGGTTTGACCTACCCGTCAATCCCGTTTTATTGTACTTCAGCCTGCTGATCCCGCTGTTCATCATCTACACCCACCGCAGTAATATTCAACGTCTGTTGAAAGGCGAAGAGAATCGCTTTGAAAAACTCCGCATTTTCCGACGCCGTCCGCCCCGGCAAGCCGGTAACTAATCAGCGGTTTCAACGACAATTCGCTAATATCGCCCCCTTTATATGCGAATTGGTCTGGCTCCTTTTCCCGGCTCTTGCGGCCTTCGCCCAGTTTCCGACACGCGCTTTCGAGATTGTCGAGAGCATACCGCTGGAAACCACCTTGGACAATCCGGACATCCGCAATACACCCGAAGTCTGGGCGGAAATGATTTCAGCCGCTCAGCACTCACTGAATATCGAACAATTTTACATCGCCAATCTGCCCGGTCAGGCGCTGGAACCGATCATTACCCGGATTGAAAAAACCGCCGCGCGAGGCGTCAGAGTGCGCATCCTCGCTGATGCCCGCATGGCGACCACTTATCCGGAAACCCTGCGACGTCTGCAGAAAATCAAAAACATCGCCGTGCGCGAAACCGCAGTTTTCAATCAAAACGGCGGCATCCAGCACGCCAAATTCTTCATCGTGGACGAACGGGAAGTCTTCCTCGGCAGTCAGAATTTCGACTGGCGCGCCCTTGAACATATTCACGAACTCGGCGTCAGGGTCGCGCACCCCCGGTATGCACAATTGATGACCGCGCTTTTCGAGCTCGACTGGGAACAGGCTCAGAAGAACAAACCGGTTAGTCGTAAACTCGCCCAGCCGGTAAAAATGATCCTCACACTGAACGCCGGCGATACGCTCAAATTCACGGCGCTGGGCAGTCCGGCGAGGAATCTGCCGTACGGCTTCGCACCCGAGGAGAAAATGATTCTGCAGGCCTTGCGGCAGGCGAAAAAGTCGGCGTATGTGCAACTGCTTGCCTATTCGCCGCTCGATTCCAAAACCAATTACTATGCGCGCCTGGATGACGCACTGCGCGCGGCGGCGGCACGCGGCGTGGACGTGCGGCTCTTAATTTCCGATTGGGCCACTAAAAAGTCCGAATTGCCGTACCTGCAGAGTCTCGGAATTTTACCAAATTTGACGGTCAGGCTCAGCACGATTCCCGAATCCAGCGCCGGCTATCTTCCCTTCGCCCGCGTCGAACACTGCAAATACCTGGTCGTCGACGACAATCTCACCTGGCTCGGAACGAGCAACTGGTCGCGTAATTATTTCTACAATTCCCGCAACCTCGGTCTACTGATCGAAAACCGCACTGTGACCAACCGGTTCCGCGAAATTTTCCTGAAAAGCTGGGAAAGTCCTTACGCCTGGTCACCCCAGCCGGGTGTCGAATATCCGGTGAAATTCTACGGCGAACAAAACTGACCATGCCACAAAATAAAAAGCCCGCAGGATTGCGGGCGTAAATGATCGGCGTTTTCTCGTCTATTATTTGATTCGGGGATGCATCAGCCGGGAGTAATATAGGCGGGACGCATCAGCCACGTTAGGGCCTCCGCCCGGTCGCCGGTGAAACGCACCTGCATTCCCCGATTCGACTCCAGTACGAGTTCCCGAAATTTCTTACTCGTGACCATTGCAAATTGACCGACGATCGCCAGGCGAGTATGATAGTTGGAGCACTTCTGCAAAATTTCGCCTGCGAGGCCACTGCCGAGGTCATAAAATTCCGGCGCAAAATTGACATCTTTCAACATATAAAGATTCGTGCCGGCGGTGTAGGCCAGTTCACCCAGGTCCAGAAAATCCTGTGTCGTTTTAATGAATGGCCGAGACGAATTACTTTCCAGATAAGCTTTTCCCTGTTCCGATTTTACCGTGATGTATTGCTCCATGGTCTGATAATGCAATTTATTGTCGTGGTGTAATTGTCAAATCAATCCGAAGCAGATCGCCAGGAAGCTGGGACCGTTCAGGCCGCCGTGCAGGATGACTCCCACCCAAGAATTTTTAGTCTTTTGCACGATGTAAGACTGGATAAAGAGCAGAGGCAACAGAGTGAGCAGTAATTGCCAGCCGAAGGCGATGTGAAACACGCCCCAGCCACAGCCGTGCACCAGCCAGGTGCATTTGCCAAACGCCACCTCCTGTCGCGGGAACAACACTCCCCGCCAGAGGAATTCCTCGCCGAAAATGTTCAAAATCCAGTACGGCAGCCAGACCAGCAATAACCAGTAGCGGCCTCTCGATAACGGCTCGAATGCCATGAACTCCGGAGAAGGGTCGTATGCGCCGGTCATTAATTTTATGCCTTGCATGATCACACCACTGACAATCCCTACCGCGACCAATCCGACGATGCTCCAGACAATATCCCTTTTCGTGAGCCTGCGAAACCGCAGGCGTTCGGTTATCGTCTGCCGGGAGATGGCATAGCCTTCGCGATGCAGGATCAGCAGTCCGGTCACGATCAGCGGCGTGAAAATCCCTGCTCCACCTACGATAAACCAGAACAGGATCGGTTCCTGCCCCGTCACCCGGCTAAGGTAGGGAATCAAGAAGCGCGTCATAACGTACATCAACAGCGCCGCCGGCAGAAAAATCGCCAGCGAGCCGGCCAGTCCTAATTTCTCAAGTTCTCTATTCATATCATTATCCAATTTGAAATTATCGCGCGTCTGGTGCGACGTTTGCCTTGCCTTCCAGACAATAAGGCCGATGCACGCACAGGGTCGCGCCGCAACTCGGGCAGGTTCTTCTTTGAGCTTCAAAGGTGAGAAAAGCGGCCAGTCCTTTTTCCCGGATCATCTGCAGGTTTGCGATGAAACTCGTGCGGTATTTCGTGCGATAGCGTTTATCGAGTTGCAACACGCGCCGGCAGGGATAATTGGCGCATTCGTAACAAAATTTGGACTGCGTCTGCGCCAAATGTTCGCACTTCACGATGATACAACGCTGTACCGATACCGACTTGGCATCCGATAGAATTCGGCAGCCGGGGCAATGGTTTTTCTGCCTGAGATAGGCCAGGCAGGTGCCGCAATTCATCCCGCAGGGCGCGATCAGAATCGGATCAAATTGGACGGGATTATGCATGAATCACCTCATTATTACGCTATAATGCTAATGTAGTTTAGTGCCTTTCTCTAACTTTTCCCAATTGATATAGTATACTGTACAGCTTCAACTTCGAACCTTTTTGCTCGATGATTGAACCTTTTTGCTCCCTGTTTGAGTATTTTTTGCCCGGCGTTTGAGGCTTTTTACCCGGTTTTAGGGAGTTAACTGTTAACCAGTTATGTTATATCAAGCAATTGCCTGTTTTCCGGCGTATCGGCATAGATGCGCCACTCGCGGACCAATCCGTCTACAATCGTCGCTTTCCAGATAGCCGAATCATAGGGCTTTTCCGCCGACCAGTAGGCATGACCGAGCATGACAGCATAATTCTTTCGCGATTCGACGTGACTGAATATATTCCGATAGTCGGGAAACATCCGGAAGAACTCGCGCCAGTTCGCCATCATAACCGTCTTGGGCTGGTGGACATTCCCATCCTGGTCCACAAACGCATGTTCGTCATGCATGAGCCGTGTCAAACCATCAAGGTCATGACGGTTGATACAGTCATTGAAACGCTGGGCAACAAGGGCTGGAGAATGCTGGGTCATATCAGAAAAAAATGA
>Ga0209609_10000648_pt1 | contig 20448 bp, 18 predicted proteins | sample LakKivw325mmetaG_FD_184136 | JGI IMG/M metagenome (GOLD analysis project Ga0209609, IMG submission 184136) | Anoxic lake water microbial communities from Lake Kivu, Rwanda to study Microbial Dark Matter (Phase II) - Lake Kivu water 325m metaG... | ecosystem: Environmental > Aquatic > Freshwater... | reverse complement strand
AATTCATCTCGTGCTTCTTCAAATCGCGAGGACGTTATTTGTTCCGCTCCTGTTTGCATGCTGTATGATGCGCTTACCAGCCATTGCGCCAAGCCGTCGTGCAGTTCGGCAGATATTCTGCTGCGCTCATCTTCCTGGGCAGTCAATACTTTGATTAATGAGGCTTCCAGCTTAAGCTGGTGACCTCGCACAGCGTTGAAAAGGCGGGCGTTTTCAATGGCGATGGTTGCCTGCCCGGCTATAATTGAGAGTAGTTCGAGATCGCTTTGTGAAAATCCGGCGCGGGCATTTATTTTGCTGCAATGAACCGCTCCAATGGCCTTACCCTTTATTGATAGGGGTACGCACAATATCGCTGCCGCACACGGATCGCATGCTCCCTTGTTGTCTTTCGTTTCTCTATTAAGCAGAATTGGCTTGCCTGTTTGGATGACTGACCAGGCAGTTGGATCGTCCGCTCTTTCAAGGATATTGCCAATCCGGTCTTTAGGCATACCGATACAGGCTTTCACAATGAGTTTATCTACAGTGCGGTCGAATAAAAGCAGGTTGACTTTAGTAGCTTTTGTTTCCATATATACCAAGCGTACAACCTGATCAAATATCTTTTCAGCGTTAAGTTCTGATACCAGAGAATCAGTAAGTTCATATAATGGCAATAATGTCTTCAGCCTTATATTTTCTTTTGATAGACGGCCTTTTTCCAATACTTCGTCAACGATCCTTGTCAGGTCTTCTGAGCTAAAGGGTTTTTCCAGTATGCTGTGAGCGCCTTCCTGGAAAGCACTGATAATTACGTCGCGGCTATCACACTGGCTCAATACGATTATCCCGATGCCCGGCCTGACAAAACGGGCCCGTTTGATAAGTTCGATACTGTCTATTTCGGGCAGTGTCAAATTTACAATGAGTATGTCAACTTCTATTTTTTGTATGTAGGAAAGCGCGTCCTGCAATGATTCTATATGGTGATTGAGGATAATGTATCCTTCTTTACGGAGGGTATCCCTGATAATATGTTTGGTTATTGAATCAAAATCAATAACAAGGACGTTGTCATTCACCATTTACAGCTCCGTCTGCATCGCCGGCATATAGTACTTAAATTACATATGAAAGTAAACAAACTGATTGAGAGCTATTTTTTTTTGGGCCACCAGCCCCACCAGTTCTCCTGGCCGCATTGGTTGCATTTCACCTTAATGGCAACCACTCCTACAGTGTTACAGGAGCTGCACTTGAATGTTTTGTTTAAATTGTAGCCGGCGGTCCCTCTCAATCCTTCAGATATTACCTCTACCTGGCTGCCGATATTCTTCATCTGCGCCATGGCGGCCTTCATGTGACTCGCGGATACGTCGTTGGATGTCGCACTCTTGCCTTCATATTTTGCTATAGCGATCTCCAATTTGGACAGCCTGTGCACTAACTCAGAAATTTGCGCGCCCATAGCCTGGATCTCGCCGGCTGCGATACATTCCTCATGGTTTCCCGGCGGTACGTCTGGTTTCGCCTGTCTGGGTGTCTGCGCGGTTACTTTTATCACCGGATTATCTGCAATGGCTGGCGACAGAACTGTTTGCGGTTTGGATGCCGCAGCCGGCGCCGTAACGCGGTGGGCGGGCGCTTTCTTGGAGACGTTGTCATTTATCAGCGCATCTATGGACTCCTGGGTTAACATCGCGTTTGAGTCACTCATTATAGTACACTCTACCTCTCTCAAATATAGTCGGCGCCGATGTCAATAGTCAATAGTCTCCACAATAAAGAGGCGGCGGTGACTTTTCTTGGCCAGGTCGATATTAGCGTATTCTATATGTTGAGATTGCTTGCTGCCGGCATTCTCCAATCCAGGCGCATCTTCAAGCAATGCCGGAGCTTCAGTTTTCCCTGCACCGCTAAAGACTCTGACCTGGGGCCGCCTGAGAATCCCTGTATTAGTATTGCAGACAATGCCTTCCTGGCCGTTATTCAGTTTAATCCTGACACCCGCCGGATATACCGGCACAAAGGAGGCAAATGTCCGCACCAGATCCGGATTAAACAGCTCTCCGCTGTAGGCCAGGATAAATTCAATTGCATCCCGTGGAGATACGATGCTGTGGTCTATGGCGAATACCGGCAAGAATTCCTCCCGGTGCGGCCTCTTGGAAGAAAGAGCAATGCACGTGTCGGTTATGCCCAGGATCTGGGCAGCCCTGCATATGGCATTTTGCTTTAATTGGAAAGGATAACCGCTGCCGTTCCACCTTTCATGATGCTGGTAAACAATATCGATTATCTGCTGATCGATCTGTGTATACCTTTGCAGTATCTCCGCGCCGTACAAGGGATGTTTTTGCACCATCTGCAGTTCGCTTTCCGTCAGCGGTCCAGGCTTTTCAAGAATACCCGGCGGAATTAGGACGTAGCCCGTATTTTGCAGAAGTGCGGCCATGCCCATGTTTTTCATCTCGGTATCATTCATTCCAATACTTCTGCCCATAAGAAGTGAGATAATTGCCACCTTAACCGGATGAACGTAGTTATAGTCTTTGAGCGAAAAACAACCACTCATTGATATATCGTCATTTGTTGCCTCGGAAAGCTCAACGATCACGTCTTCGACCATGTGTTCAATCTGGCTCGTGTCAATCGTATTTGACGATTTGTTGGTCAGCGTGGTCCTGGCCTCTATCATGATTTTGCGGAGCGCTCTGGATAACGCGCCACTTGTCTCCGGACTAATACTCGGTTTGAGTTCAATGTCCTGGGCGTACTCATTTAGAATAAAGATTTCCCCTATACCGGTATCGCCTACCTTGACGACGTCTTTTGTGCATAATACGGTGTCCTTCTCCAGGACGATATCACCCCAGTAATCATAAATGGGGCTTTCGATCACCATCCCCGGTTTAGCATATACAGCAGAAATTCGTTGCATTTGACACACCTCTTTGTGACTGGTCATATTGTTGTCCGGACGTCCTCGGCACCGCCCGGCTGCACAAGGTAGTAAATGTGGGCATGAAACATCTCACGGGCTTCATGGCAGGCTAATACTCCATTACCTGCGTTATCAGCATTCTTTGATTTTGGGCATCCGCCAGGTTGAGGTCATAGGGCTTGTCGATATCACGCAGATTCCTGTCGTAGCACATGCGCACTTTCGGCCTGGCAAAATAACCAGTATTGGCATTTGTTACTATGCCCACGTCTCCAGTATTGAATTTAACCATTAACCCCGTAGGGTAGGTGGGCAGGGTCCGCGTCAGGATCTTCACCAGTTCGGGGTCAAAGAGTTCACCGCTGTACGCCACTATAAACTCCATCGCCTGGTGCGGCCTGAGGAAATCTGCCTCGGCCAGGTCTCCTGTAAAGGCGCCTATAAAGTCGTTGGCTTCCTTCGGCAGGATGCCACCCCTGTGTGGTCTCTTGGAAACCAGGGCTACAGCGCTGTCAGTCATGGCTATGATGCGGGCCCCGTGGCAAATATTCCTGCCGTGAACATGATCGGGGTAACCGTTTCCGTTCCAGCGTTCGTGATGCTGTTGTACTATCAATGACACTTCCGGCTCCACATTTGCGTAGCGTTTGAGGATCTCACTGCCCAGAGCGGGGTGTTTTTGAATTACCTGTAGCTCGCCGGGCGTTGGCGCCCCCGGTTTTTCCAGCATACCCTGCGGCAATGCCGTATAACCAATGTTTTGAAGCAGGGCTGCTAATCCCAGGTTAATCAGCGCGGTTTGTCCCATGCCGGTCGCCTTGCCGATCAACAACGATATGGTTGCGACCTTCACAGGATGTACATAATCATAATCTTTCATCGAGAAACAGCCACCCAGCACAGGCTCTCCCATTGCTACGGGGAACAGTTGCTGCACCATCTCAAAAACCTTTTGTCTTAAAGGCAACAGGTCTAATGTCTGAGCTTTACCCTTTCCGATAATGGCTTGAACTTTGATGATCAGCTGCCTTAATGCGAATGAAGTCGCACCTTCGAGCTCAGGTGTGATAAGAGGCCATGCCGGGATGTCGTCAACCCTTTTATCCAGTATGAACAGCTCCCCGACACCCAGTTCATCTAATACTGCTACCTGCTGTGGGGATAGCTTGGTGCCCTCTTTCATCAGAAGCCTGCCAAAGCTGTCATACAGCGGTCTTCCCAGCATCATTTGGGCCTTAGCGTATTTGGATGAAATCCTCCTCATAATGGCTATCTCCTTGCCGTCTGCATACGGGATTCTTCCGGCAGGCGGTTAATTGATACAGGCGGCGTAACTTTCTGGTAAAAACAGCTGCCCAGTTTGTTGAACCCGAGCGCAGAGGTATTATGTAAAAATTCGGTAGCGCCTATGAACAGTACTCCTTCACAGTTTAACGAGTGGTTCATTTGTTGATTCAACTTGTTTTTCGCTTCATCTGTGAAATATATCGTTACGTTTCGGCAGCAGATCAGGTCGAATCCCTTGTCAAATGGATCTGAGAGTATATTGTGCCTCTGAAAGCGAACCATATTCCTGATCTCCGGCTTGATCCAAAGTCCGTCAGATGCCGGGGTGAAGAACTGCCGTAAATACTGTGGTGGGACTCCTTTTACAGTATCGGGGCTATAAGGGCCCCCGGCGCTTGCTTTTATCAGGCATAGCTCGTCAACGTCGGTGGCCAGTATTTCATGATGTGCGGAGCCTGTGATTGTTCTAAGTATCATGGCCAGTGAGTATGGTTCTCCGCCGTTGGAGCAACCGGCACTCCACACCCTGAGAGCCTTTTTTCGCTTGATTAAAGCGGGCAGAATATTTTTTTCCAGCTCTGAAAAAGCCCATCCGTCGCGGAAGAACTCCGTAACGTTAATGGTTAAATAGTCACAGAGCTTGGCCAGGCAATCCCTGTCAGCTTCAAGTTTCCGGCAATATGCGACCGTGCTCAATCCATGCGTTTTCTCAATAAAGAAGGCCAGTCGCCTGCGCATCTGCTGGCTTTTATAGCTGTCGAGATCAATGCCGGTCAATTCTATGACCTTCTTTTTTAGTACCTGGTATTCTTCGTCCGTCATATTAGATCCTGCTCTGTGTGAATTACCTGCGCAAAACCGCAGATATCGTCAACTTCGACTAAGCCATAATCTTTTTCACGGCGGCCAGCACACGTTCCGCTTCAAATGGTTTGACAATGAAGTCCCTGGCTCCGGTTTTTAGTGCTTCCATAACCATTGACTGCTGTCCCATGGCCGTAACCATGGCTACCCTGGCCCCGGGATCCATTTTGATCAGTTCCTTAAGCGTGGCCAGGCCGTCAAGCTCGGGCATAGTGATGTCAAGCAGCACACCATCCGGCTTGACTTCCTTGTACTTTTGCAGAGCTTCATTACCATCAGCGGCCTCGGCGACTTCAAATCCGCTGTCGGCAAGCATCTTGGTACACCTCATTCGCATAAAGGCTGCATCATCAACTACCAATATTCTGGGCAAAGGTCACCTCCTGTTGTTTGTTCCAAGGTTACTGTTCTTACGTGTGTCCCTATTTTGCATTATGCTGATCGGCAGGTACAAGGTATGGGAGTTCACTTATTATGAGCCGAATGGGTCGAAAATGATTTACAGATCTATGATGCTTTGATCAACGGTTTTGACGCGTGTCAAACCCGTAGCTATGTAGAGCCAGAAACAGCGCCCCCAATTACCCCTGGTATCCTGTGTATGGATTCTCAGCCCGAGCTTATTTATAGCTTCATTTACAGCTATAAGGTTTCTTTCGCCGATATCAAGGATGGTGCCCGACTGCACACCGCGAAGCATTCTTGCCCCGCCGGCTATTTTGATTGCCATCCTCGATCGCTTTGCGCCGCCGTTTTCCATGTCTGTAACCAACAAAGGTATGGCTGAATCTGCAAATTTGGCCGGTAATAGGGCACTTGTACCGTTAGTGCTGACGGGTAGTACTATGTGTGCCATGGCGCCTATTTTGGCCACCGGGTCAAAGGCGCTGACGGCGACACATGAACCAATGCCGTAGCAGATCAGGACGGCATCGGGATTTTTGGTAACGCAGAGCTCACCCAACCCGACACTAATGTTTATATCCGCCATTACTTGCACTGCCCTGCAGCTCAGCAGGCATAATTCATTGAAAGCTGCACGAAGCTTTGATTGGGCATGATTATGAACCTGCCGCCCGCCTGCTGGTCATCGGTGGAAAACCCTGTATCAACTATCAGCACATCGTCGGATTCCTGCAATATTTCGGCCAGGGCAATGCCCATTATAGCCCCGGCCATATCAATGATGACAGCCGGAGGGGAAGGATAAAGTTTTATCCCCAGAGTATCGGCAATGGCATTGAGAAAGAATGATCCTGTGATATTGCCCATTTCACTGAGGGCGGACTGCTCATAATCGGATAGATCACCCCGCCTGACAGGCTCCTCTCCCAATATCATCGCCAGTAGTTCATAGGCTACCTCCGGCCTATGTGCCAGCATCAGGTGGCCGTGAGCTGCTCCGCCGAAATTCAGATATATGCCGACTATGAGGGTTTCAGGTCCGCCCACAAGGTCGATGACCTCCTTGGCCGGGACGCGTGAGATCGATAAAGAGTCCACCGTGATTTTTTTATGGACCATGCGGGAAAGGCCTGATATTGCATTCGTTATGCCCTTTTTCATCAGCTCTTCCCATACCGTCATACTGATATCCAACTTGGCCGCACTCTGACTCATTATTCATCCTCCATATATGTTGCTTCCACTTCGACTTCTCTGCGATAATCCACAATATCTTTGTCGGTAGTGTTTTAGATAAGCGAAGTCATGCGCCTCCTTATTTTGCGCATGTCGATTACGGCGGCGACGGGGGCATGTTTTCTCAAATAGCGATACTCCTGATCGGTCATGCTGCTACCTTCGCGTCTTTGAGCGGCGTTACTCTGCAGAGGTCTGTAATACCGTTGACTATGCTGCCGAGAGGAATCACACGATCCGAAAGGCCGGCTTCTTCTACGCTCCTGGGCATGCCGTAGATCACGCAAGTTGACCGGTCTTCTGAGATGACACTGCCGCCGGCCGCTTTAATCATTGCACATCCCCTGGTGCCGTCGCTCCCCATACCGGTTAACACTACACCCAGGCAACTCGCCCCGTAATGTTTGACCAGTGACGACATGGTTATATCGATTGCCGGGCGCAATCCGCACACCGGTTTATCGAGAGTCAACTCGATATTGCCTGCCTGTGAAATGACCGTATGGAATCCGCCGGGGGCAAGCAACGCCCGGCCCGTAATAAGCTTATCCCCGGCCTCAGCCTCCTTGACGGGTATTCTGCTTATTTCATTAAGCCTGTCTGCCAGCGATCTGGTGAATTTTGGCGGCATGTGCTGCACTACGATTATGGTTGCGGGGATATTTGGCGGTATGGAGGGGATCAGTTCGTAAAGCGCCTTTGGGCCGCCCGTAGAGCTGCCAATGATGACCACCTTGCGTGGTTTGACATAAGCCCGTTGTTTCACCGGCCTTGCGTTGACAGGCCTGGCAGTTCCCGCCAGCAGCTTTTTTACCCGCCATACCAGCTTGGAAACGTCGATCGTCGAGGCGTTCCTTATCTTGGCCAACAGGTCGTTATTCTCCTCATCATGGCCCGTAGGATTGATCAATGAGGGCTTTAGAAAAAAGTCGATCGCTCCCAGTTCAAGCGCCCTGATGGTGACCTCGGCTCCTTTGGAGGTGATGCTGCTGAGCATGATCACAGGCCTTGGGTAGGATTCCATAATTCGTTCGAGCGAACCGATACCGTCCAGCCTGGGCATCTCCACGTCCATGGTCACCACATCAGGGTTCAGTAGTTTGACTTTTTCGATGGCGTCAAGCCCATCACGTGCCATGCCGACTACCTCGATAGATGGGTCGCCAGCCAGGTATTTCGAGATCGTGAGCCGGGCAAAGGCCGAATCATCGACTACCAGAACTTTAATCTTCTTTGCTGCGTCGTTCATTTACGAATCTACTTGCCAAATTGCCCTGGTGCGGCATCAGTGCTTTTATTTTGTTTGCTCTCATGGTGCTGCGCTCTAACTTTCGTGGACTAAATGGCTGTTACCGCGTAAAAATTTTTCTATAGGACAATCTTCTCCCTTGTAGCTGTGGTGACCAACGTTAGACCCGTAGATATGTATAGAAAAAGGGAGCGACCATGTGAACCACCGGTATTTTCGCCGCACAAGATCAGATCGTTGTTGATAATAGTCTGTTTCACCGCCGCCAGGTTTCTGAACCCAATATCAAGCATGCTGTCTTCTTTTATGTTGCCAAATATCCTTGCCCCCCCGGCAATCTTGATGCTGGTGCGACTCCTAACGGCGCCTGATTTCATCATCTCCTCGATCATCCATGGTATACCTGTATCGGCATATTTGCCGGGTGAATCCTTACTGTCTTTACCTCCGCTATCCGGCAATACTATATGCGCCATGGCCCCCACTCTGGCCACGGGGTCATAGGCACTGACCGCTATGCAGGAACCCAGGCCCAGACATGCCAGCACTACATGCGGATTGTAGGAAACGCGGATATCTTCCAGGCCGACCATTATCTTGGTTTCGCCTGTATCAGCGGCAGGCTGGATGTCAGGTTTAGCCGGTTGAGATATGATCATGCTGCAACTCTGCCAAGCAAAGGTTGTAGCTTCAACAGGTCAGGGTTGGGCAGGATAATGAAATTACCGGAGGCCGATGATCCTCTGATACTATATTGCATACGGGCGACGTATACGGTGTCGCGCTCCTCCAGTATCTGTGCCAGCGCGATATCCAGCACGGCCCCCGCCATGTCCATTAGAATAATCGGAGGGGAAGGATTAAGCAGCACACTCAACTCATCGGCAACGGCATTGAGAAAAAACGTGCCGGTTATGTTGCCCATTTCGCCGACGGCGGAACGCTCCATATCTGTTAAGGGCCGGTGATTTCGCGGCGCGTGACCCAGCAATATGTCCAGCAATGCATAAGTGACGTCCGGTTCATGTGCAAGTAAAAGGTGGCCGTGGCTGGCGCCGTTGAAAGTAATATATACACCCACCACCACGTTTTCTGGGCCTCCCAGCATATCCGGCATTGATCTGGCGGGGATGTGTTCGATGGCCATTGACATCACAGTCATCTCCTCCCCGATCATACCGGATAAACCTTTGAGCGCATTGATCATACCCTTTCTGATGAGGCTGTCCCAGACATCTATTTCTATCTCTGCGAATGTATTAACCTGTGCCATATTTTCCCTCACAAATCAATATTTTTTATGCGGCATTCCCAATTGCTGTACCTTGCTGCGCAAACATCCTGATCAAGGTCGGGATATCAAGGATGAGTGCCACTTGCCCGTCGCCCAGTATGGTGGCGCCCGCAATGCCTTTCAACTCCCCGAGATATTTTCCCAGCGGCTTTATGACAAACTCCATTTGCTCTTTGAGTTCATCGACGACTATTCCCGCCGTCTTTTCACCTGCTTTCACTACAATGACATATTCTTCCTCTCTATCCGGCGCCTCCAGATGACTGCCAAGTATCCTGCTCATCCTCATCATAGGGACGATGCCATCCCTCAATCTCATCACCTCTCTGGATTGAATGGTCAGAATATCTTTCTTGCGGATTCGAAGGGTTTCCATTACGGAAATGAGAGGAACGATGAAGCTCGAATCCGCAACGGTAACAACCAATCCCTGGAACACAGCCACTGTCAGAGGCAATTTGATAGTGAATACCGTGCCTGCATTCACCTGTGTATGCAAAGTCACAGTGCCATTCAAACGCTCGATATTGGTCCTGACAATATCAAGACCTACTCCTCTCCCCGACACTTCCGTAGTCTTCTCTGCAGTCGACATACCCGAAGAGAAAATCAGGTCTATAGCTTCAGAATCCGACAATTTGTCGGCAACGTCAGTTGTGAGAAAGCCTTTCCTGACTGCCGAGTCTTTTACTTTGCGGGGATCGATACCGCGGCCATCGTCTTCCAGCTTGATTACGATATGCCCTTCTTCCTGGAACGCTGAAAGGCGGAGCAGTGCTTTCTCGGGCTTGCCCTTTTCTTTCCTCTCCCCGGGAGTTTCGATCCCGTGATCCACCGCATTCCTGAGCAGATGGATAAGCGGATCCTGAATTTTCTCAATGATAGTGCGGTCAAGCTCGGTACCTTCACCACTGATCACGAAATCCAGGTTCTTTTGCTGCTTCTGCGCCAGGTCTCGCACGAGCCTGGGGAATTTATTGAAGACGAGGCTAATCGGCACCATCCTCACCTTCATAATGTCCTGGTACAGCTCATTAATGATTTTTATAATATGGTTTGAAGTGTCTCCCAGATCGCTAACTAAATCGTCATCAGGATATTTAGCTTCCAGCACCTTGCCCATCTGGCTGATCCTGGAACGGTCTATAACCAGTTCTTCTACCATATTCATCAGGGTATCCAGCACCGCAACATCCACCCTGATGCTCTGCACAAATTCAACCTTGGCATCGCCGCCGGGCAGTTTCAGATCGGCCCTGGGCTCTGCCTTCTGATACGGAGTAGTTGCCTCGGGCCTTCCTTCCACAGCTTCTCCGGGCATCGACTGACGGGCGGGTGCCTCCGATCCGTATTCCGTGACGGCGACTTGCTCAATATCGGAGACAAGCCCCAGCGCATCCGCGATTTCAGCGCGGTTTCTCCTGCAACATAAGACAGATACAAACTCAGCTTTCACTTTTTCCTGTTCGATCTCCTGCATGCTGGGTTTGGATGCTACAAGTTCTCCCATTTTGGTCAACTCGTTATATATCTGAAGGTTTCTGACTGCCAGCCACTCGCTTTTTCTGTTCAGTTGTACCTTGACCGAATAAGCTTTTAAACCTTTTTTCAGATAGCCCGCGATTTTCTTATCGACAGCCTTGGTTAATACAGGCAGCTTTCCGCGCACTGCATCACTTTTTACCTGCGCAGCCCCGAGGGATCTTACCCCTGTGCCGATAGAGCCGTCGGCAGCCTTGTTAAGCTGATTTACAATAGACTGAATATCAATATTGCTTGTTTTCTTTGAAACAACTTCGTTTTTAAGTTGTTTAAGAGCGTCCAGGCTAAAAAGGAGGGCATCGGTTACGTTTGCATTGATGCTGATCGTTTGATTGCGCAGTTTGTCCAGCACGCTCTCCATAGCGTGTGCGACTGCCGTCATCCTTTCATGGCCAAGCATGGCAGACGAGCCTTTCAAGGTATGGGCTGCGCGGAATACCTCTTTGAGCAGCGCCTGGTTGTTGCCCTCATTCTCGAGTTTGATAATATCTTCATCCAGCAGCTGGATATGCTCATCGGCTTCATCCATAAATACCTTGAGCTCATCAGCGCTGATTTCACAATTTAAAACCATCTGCTTGTCCGGATAAGGCGTTATATTTCGCAAGCTCTAAAAAGTGAATAGAAGCGGCTATACTCGAGGCATAGCGTATGCCTTGTCGTGGTTGCCCGTATTGACAGTTTCCCCGTTCTTTTTCTTGGAATGGTTACCGTTTTTAGGTGTAACAGCAGGGGGATCAACGGCCTCTCCCCTGGCGATGGCTGCGTTTTCGGTGAGCACCATGGCAATTGCATTGCTGTCCGCTTTGGATGATAAAAGCTTGTTCATGTCGAGCAGTATGATCAACCTGTCCGATAGCTTGGCAATTCCCCGCAGGTAATCTGAGTTACCCTGGGTCAGCATGGATGAGGGCCCTTCAATAGAGGCATTCGGCACCCGCAATACTTCTGTAACGGCGTCCACGATTACGCCCACCTCCCCGGCATCGATATCTATAACGACGACACGGCTTTCTTCCGTCAGGTCTCCCACTTTTAGGCCCAAACGTTTGCGCAGATCAAGGACCGGCAATACTTTTCCGCGAAGGTTAATTACACCCTCAACGAAAGACATGGCACCGGGGACCTTGGTGATGTTCTGCATACGCATTATCTCTCGCACATCCGATATATCGACTCCGTAATGCTCGGATGCCAGGTCAAAAACCACCAACTGGATTTCGCTCATAACATTATTTGCGTCTGCCATTTCAATACGTCTCCTCAATAAGTCGATATTTCCTTTGTTTAGAGGGGGGAACTCCGAGTTCCCCCCTTTAACATAACCTTTCAGTTATTACTGGCTTTGCCGGATAGAGCCGATTCGCCGGCTGTCGCACTCACGGCACCGCCATCCGCTGAATGCCCATTGCCATTCAGCTTATACTTGGCAATGAGCTGCTCAAAGTCATTGGCCATGGTTGTGAGGCCGGAACCAGAGGCGACCACTTGCTGTACCTGCGCGCTGATCTCCTCAGCCGCGGCGGATACCTGCTCGGTGGCTGCGCTGTTCTCTTCAGCTACGCCGGCCACACTTTCCACCGACTTGGTCACTTCTTTGGCTGAAGCAGCCATTTTTTCAGTAGCCGCGGTGTTTTGTTCAACTATGGCGCTGACGTTATCGCTCAGCTTGACCATTTCCGTGCTCGTCGCTGTAAGCTGCTCTGCCGCAGCGGATATTTGTTCAACCTGCAGGCCGACGTCCTTGGCACGGGCCAGGATGTCCTCCAGTGATTGCCCGGCTTTGCTGGCCAGTTCGTACCCGCCTTCGACTTCCATGGTGCCTTTTTCCATGGCGGTCACAGTATCGGCGACGCCGTTCTGTATGCCGCCGATCAGATCGGCTATCTCCTTGGTCGCTACCGATGACCTCTCGGCCAGTTTCCTTACTTCGTCGGCAACCACTGCGAAACCGCGACCCTGTTCCCCGGCCCGGGCTGCTTCCACCGCTGCGTTGAGGGCCAGGAGGTTGGTCTGGTCCGCTATGTCGTCTATGGCTTTTACGATCTTACCTATTTCCTTGGAGCGCTCACCCAGATAATTAACTTTTTCAGAGGCTGCTTCCATGGTTTTCTTGATGTTCTCCATACCGTTAACTGTCTCATGTGCCATCGTTGCACCCTTCTGTGCAGATTCAGATGCTGCTCTGGCGCCAACAGCCGCCTGCTGTGAGTTATTCGTAACCTGCGTGATCGCTGTCGACACCTGGCTTACGACCTGGGCGTTCTTTTCTATCAATTGCGCCTGTTCCTGAGCACCCTTGGCAATCTGATCGACAGCCTTGGAAAGTTGGTCCATGGCCTTTAAAGTATCCTGCAGCGCTGTAGCCTGGTCGGACGCGCCGGTGGCAACTTGCTGGCTGGATGATGCTATCTGCTGCGTTGCCTGGCCGGCCTGTTCAGAAGCTTGGGTAAGCTGCGTGCTGCATTCGGCAAGATCATGTGATACCTGTTTTAGTTTCAGTACTACATTGATCCTGTTATCGAGTGATGAATTGATGGCGTCTCTCAGTTTTGCCAGGTCTCCCTGATAATCGCCGACAACATGCGTTGTAAGGTCGTAGTTGGCTTCTCTGGCGAGCACGTCCTGTGCCTCACCCACCGGATGGATTACCGCATCCAGAATGTCATTTATGCCCTTGATAATGTCAGCGTAATCTCCTTTAAACTTGGAAGCATCACCGCGTGTTGAAAGATTCCCTTCAATACTGGACTTCGTCAGCAGTGTAAGCTCGCTCATCAGGTTCTTGAGAGTTGAGGTTACACCTATAAATGACTTGCTGAGCACATCCTTTTCCGACCGCGGCTGGATTTCGACGCTCAGGTTGCCTTCCGTAATTTTATCGGCGGCATTGGCTGTATCCTTGAGATAGCCGACTACGTCGGCAAAAGCCTGGGTGACCTGACCCACTTCGTCCTTGGTTTTTACATTAATGGTCTGGTTTACATCTCCCTGGGAGACCGCTTTTGCGATAGGCAGGAGGTCTTTCAGCGGCTTGCTGACAACAACACGTGTCATCCAGAACAGGAAGCCAATCGCTATCAGCATAATGATTAGTGAAATAGCGGTCAGCTGCGTAGTGAGCGCGCCAACTGTCTCCTCGACGTCAACGGTGTAAATGCCGCTGCCTATGATCCAGCCCCATTCGTCAAAGCTCTTAACATAGGTAGTTTTAGGCACTATGCGCTTGGCATCGTCCTTGTACTGCCACATATAGGTGGTAAAACCTTCCTTCTGGGCTTTAGCGACAGCAACCATTTCCACAAACAGGAATTTACCGGTCGGGTCCGCAAACTGGCTTTGATCCTGGCCGATTAATTGCGGGTTGAAGGGATGCTGGATGATAACGTGGTCGAAGTTCAGCGTAAAGAAATAGTCATTCAAGTCGTCACCGTAGCGTAGTGAGTTGATGGCGCCAAGCGCCCCTTTTTGCGCCTGTTCTTTGGTCAGGTCGCCTGATTCCTGTTGATCATAATAGAATTTGGCGATTGACCAAGCGGTATTCACTTCATCACGGCATTGCGCGTTTTTCTGCGCATACAGCGCGTTTTCCATCGTGGGCAAAATATAGCCCAGGATGAATCCGATGAAGATGGCCACAACGGCCAGAACGACCAGTATGATTTTCCACTGGACGTTCAGGTTTAGCCCCTTCCTCTTTCCCGAGGGGCCTCTGTCTGTAAGTTTTGCCATGATTTCCTCTCCTCTCGATTTCTTTTTCATTTATTAGGCCTCTAGCCAAACCCGGGGCCTGAGCTCGGCGGCCCCGGATATTCGAGCACTACCTTATTAATTATTTCGGCCCGGCGCTTGCAAGGGTATAAAACCGGTCTGCAATTATTGTGTCAGCAGGCAATAGATCAAACAAGGTGCTTAGGGGTAATTATGGTGAGCCAATAGGTGTCTAAAAGATGAGCCAAAAAGGATGGATATAAGCGTTTACGAATGGATCAAGAGAAAAGCACAATTGCTTTTTATCGTGGCCAGGCAGATTGGAGAGCCTCTTAGAATCCGAGCGCGTGCCTTATTGACGTTTGTATGTATTAAGAGCATTATAAGGTAAACGATGGAGGTGAACGAACGTGAAATTAATTTGGATTTTCGGCGCTGTCGCTTCAATGTACGGAGCTATCGCAGGAGCATTTTTTGACAAGACCCCTCTTACAGCTGTCGCCTTCGGCCTCCTGGCAATTGTATTTGCTCTGGCCGGTTACAGGGATATAGTAAATAAAAAGTAGAAGGCCGGCATAACACTTTACTCTGTTGCCGCATGACCGGCCGGTGTCAAGCATCAACAGCCGGAATGCCGGCTGTACTTTTCAATCCCATCCCCGGCAACATTTCAGATTCGCAGCCTCCGCATTAATTAAACCGTCTATTTATCAACTGCTCTTTCCATCCAAGCTGCAGTTGCATTTCCAAAACGTCATCTCATTAGTGATCGGCATAAAATTTCTTTAGACCGTGCCGACCGCAGTTTACACTCGATTTCGGAGTTACAGCGAAAAGTCAATAGCCAAAAGGCTAATAATATTGAGCCAATTAGCTTGATTTCATGAGCCAATTAGCTTGACATCATGAGCTGGAAGGGTAATACTAAAGAACAGGTATTTCCGGCGATCCAAGAGGCCGGTATTTATAGGTTACATAAATTATCGGCATTGCAGGCAAATTCACACGGAGAAAATATGCAGACCAAAATAAAATGGATTTTTGCCGGCCAAATTTTAGCTATTGTTATGATAATTGCACTGCTGGCTGGTCCTTCGGTGTTAAACGCAAATAACAATCAAACTGAAGTGCAGTTTTCAGAATTTGGCGCTATCTATAAGCAAGCCGTGACTTCTCCTCTTAACGCCGCTGTGAGTAAAGTCAAGGATCCTGAGATAGCCTGGTTTTCGCAAAAGTTGATACAGGCTTATAAGTTGGATGATGTTGCCTCGAATAAAGGTACGGATGACGCATCCAGCCTGGCGAATCTTTTACCAGACGTGGAAAATATTCACAGGAAAGCTATGGATATGCCCCTCGTTGAAGCGGGCAAGCAAATGAAGGATAAAGAGCTGGCAGATTTCTATCAATCATTCATATCAAAGATCGGTGTTGAACAATAACCGGATCGAGATATTAACAAATTCTTTGTTACAGCGCATATCCTGAGTCTTTCGCGGTGACTATATCTATCACCTGAATCAGTCCCGCAAATCCATTAGAGCTTCTTCTGGGATGGCGCCCTTGCGCTGAACAGTCAGTGCACCATTAGTAACATCGACTATAGTCGATTCCGTGCCGCCCGGGCATGTGCCACCGTCTAAAATGCAATCTATACCTGCGCCCAATTGAGACCTGACCTCTTCTGCGTTAAGAATGGAGTTTCTGCCATGTAAATTGGCACTGGTGCCCACGATGGGAAAACCTGCTTCTTTCATCAAGTGCAGTGTGATGGCGTGGCCCGGCATGCGCACCGCGACCTTGCTGCTGCCGGCCGTCACGAGACTGTTGAAGGAAGGCGCTTTGTTAAAAACGATCGTGAGCGCTCCTGGCCAGAATGCGGCTATCAGTCTCCCGGCTGAGGCGGGGACAAATTCGGTCAATTCTGCGAGTAGAGACTGGTCGCATATTAGTACGGGCAGGGGAAGGTTGAGGGGGCGTCGCTTGACAGCAAAAATCCTCGCCACGGCTTGGTCATTGTGGATGTCTGCTCCCAGGCCATAGACCGTGTCGGTAGGGTATGCGGCTATTCCGCCCAACCGCAGGACGGCGGCGCACTTCTTCACCTGTTCAAGAATATCAGGAGAGAGATCATTTGTTTCAGACATATTGCTATCATCCCTGTACAGCGAAATTGTACCTTAAACCGGCCTGCCGCTTAAATGTCGATGCTGGTACACAGCATAGCTGTCCTGTGATATACTTCTGCAAATGAGCGGGTCAAAAGACAAGGCGAGCAGCCACCGCGTAGCCACCAGCGACGATATCGAGGTATCCACATACCTTGAGATCGCCAAGGAGATGCACGGCGTGCAGGCTGCTCCCAAACCGGGGGAGGCGCCTCACGGCGCGCGCGAGGCTGTGGCCATCATCGACTTCGGCTCCCAGTACAGCCATCTCATCGCTCGCCGGGTCAGGGAATGCAGCGTTTACTGCGAGCTTTTGCCCTACGATACGCCGCTGGAGAAGATCATGTCGATCCATCCGCGCGGCTTCATCCTCTCGGGCGGCCCGGCCAGCGTGTACGATAAGGACGCGCCGCTTGCGCCGGTCGGTATCTACGAGAGCCACCTGCCGGTGCTGGGCATATGCTACGGTATTCAGGCGATCACGCGCCAGCTGGGCGGAACGGTTGCCCCCGGCACCAAGCACGAGTACGGCCAGGCTGTGCTGCACCTGAGCGACGATAAGTCGCCGCTTTTCCTTGAACTGGAAGAATCCCTGACGGTCTGGATGAGCCATGGGGATGAGATCATGGAGATGCCGCCCGGGTTCAGATCCAGTGCTTATACAGAGAACTCGCCCAATGCCGTAATCAGCGACGGCGCCAAGATCTTCGGCCTGCAGTTTCACCCGGAAGTAGTTCACACACCGCAGGGCAAGCAGATCATCAGGAATTTTCTCTACAACGTTTGCGGCTGCCGCGGCACATGGACCCCCGGCAACTTCATCCAGGAGAGTATTTCGGCCATCAGGGAGCAGGTCGGCGCGGGCAAGGTTATCTGCGCGCTTTCCGGGGGTGTAGATTCGGCGGTGGCAGCCAAGCTGGTGCATGCCGCCATCGGCGACCAGCTCACCTGCATCTTCGTCAATAACGGCCTGCTGCGGCGTGAGGAGCCGGAGAGGGCACTGGAGACCTTCCGCAAGAACCTCAAAATGAACGTGGTCTACGTCAATGCCACCGACCTTTTCCTGGAGCACCTGAAGGGCGTGATCGACCCGGAGCAGAAGAGGAAGAACATCGGCAGGGAGTTTATCAGTGTATTTGAAAGCGAGGCGCGGAAGCTGGGCAAGATAGATTTTCTCACGCAGGGCACGCTTTATCCCGACGTCATCGAGAGCGCGACGCCCGAGACAAAGGCGGCGGCCAAGATCAAAACACACCATAATGTGGGCGGGCTGCCCTCCAAGATGGCGCTCACCCTGATCGAGCCTCTGAGGTACCTTTTCAAGGATGAGGTACGCAACGTGGGACTCGAGCTGGGACTTCCGGAGGACATGGTCTGGCGGCAACCATTCCCCGGGCCGGGACTGGCCATACGCATTATCGGGGAGGTCACGCGCGAGAGGCTCGATATTCTACGCGGAGCTGACTGGATAGTAATGAACGAGATCAAGAAGGCCAAGCTGTACCGGCAGATGTGGCAGACCTTTGCCATACTGACCGATCTGCGCAGCGTGGGCGTGATGGGTGATTTCCGCACCTACGGCTATCTGGTGGCGGTGAGGGCTGTGACCAGCCAGGACGCCATGACGGCCGACTGGGCCAGGTTGCCTTACAACCTGCTGGCTACCATATCCAACCGCATCGTGAATGAGGTGCCCGGCGTGAACCGGGTGGTTTATGATATCACCAGCAAGCCGCCGTCCACTATCGAGTGGGAGTAGGCCGTTTTTCGGGCCTGTGATATGAAGATTGCTGCCATCGGCGACCCCCACGGCAACCTGGAGAAGATCAGCGGCATTCCGCTTGACGGGGTGGACATCGCCCTGCTGACAGGTGACCTGGGCCAGACGGACAACCTGCGCAAGCAGGCCTACGAGTTCATCAGCATCAAACGACCGGGGCCACGGGAGAAAGCAGCGTACGCCGAGGGTTTCAGGTCAGCATTTATCCAGTCGCATAGCACGGCGCTAAAGCTTGTAAATCATATAGCCGGGTTCTGCCCCGTCTATCTCGTGCGCGGAAACGCCGATTTATCCAACTATGACATCAGGAAGTTTGCCCGCACCTTCGGGACGGAGCTGCCCTACCTGTATCAGGAGCTGATCAGGATAAAGAATGTTCATCTGATCGATAACCGTTTGGCCGTTGTGCGCGGTGTGAGGATAGGGGGGTTGAAGTACTTTTCCGATATAAGCTGGGCGCAGGAGTTCGAACTGGACGGCATCCCTAAAATCAGAGAGAAGGTGTTGAAGGAGACGCAGCGTGCACGCCGGGTGCTGGAGAGGTTTGGGAAGCTGGATATCCTGTTGACGCATGTGCCGCCCTATGGAGTATTGGACCGGGTGGATTCGAAAGTCATACCGCCGTCCTGGGTGGGCAGGCATGCCGGCAGCAGGGTGGTGCTGGAATATATCGAAGGCATGCAGCCGGACTATGTAATCTGCGGGCATATCCACGAGGCAGAGGGGTACAGGAAGCTGGGGAAATCGAGGATATACAACCTGGGATTGGGTGGATGCAAAATAATCGAGCTGTAGGGGCGTGCCTGCAGGTGCGCCCGCATTACCTCGGGCGGATTTGAAAATCCGCCCCTACGTGTGAGATTGGCAGATTTGACAAAAGAATAGCGCCAAAATATACTAATACGGCATGCGGAAAATTAACGATAGTTGATTTGAGCAGATTTTTGGTGTATACTCTGACAGCTTGGTGAGTACACCAGGCTGTTTTGTTCTTTAACAACCGAATAGTGCATTGATGAATGGTGTCTAGTGTTCTAGTTGCAAATTTTTAGCAGGGATACAGGCCGCGAGGTCTTGTGTTCATGCTGTTGTAGGTCAAAGATAATAAGGGCACAGGGCGGATGCCTTGGCGTTAACAGCCGATGACGGGCGCGGCTCGACTGCGATAAGCCCCGGTGAGATGTCCAGCTATCTTAGCCGGGGATTCCCTAATGGGGCAACCCACCTGGTCAAAAGCCAGGTACTCTTTTATGAGAGGATACCAGGGGAACTGAAACATCTTAGTACCCTGAGGAAAAGAAATCGAATGAGATTCCCGGAGTAGTGGCGAACGAAAGGGGAAGAGCCTAAACCGCGACGACTCAGTGGACTTGAGTCCTATGTCGGCGCGGGGTTGCAAGGTGCAGCGGATGGTGCTCAAGAGCCATCGCAGAGTAAGAAACTTTCTGCTTAGTCAAAGGTCTCTGGAAAGGGCCACCATAGAAGGTGATAGTCCTGTAGATAAAAAGCGGGAAGCTCTGGTTGCATTCTTAAGTACCACGGGACACGGGAAATCCTGTGGGAATCTGGGGTGACCACGCTCCAAGGCTAAATACTGTTAACGACCGATAGTGAACCAGTACCGTGAGGGAAAGGTGAAAAGTACCCCGTTGAGGGGAGTGAAATAGAACCTGAAACCTTGTGCCTACAAGCAGTCAAAGCCTGGATTTATCCGGGTGATGGCGTGCCTATTGAAGAATGAGCCTGCGAGTTGCTGTATGTGGCCGGTTAAGTGATTTCAATCACGGAGCCGAAGCGAAAGCGAGTCTGAATAGGGCGAATTATGGTCGCATGTAGCAGACACGAAACCGTGTGAGCTACCCATGGCCAGTGTGAAACCCAACTAACCTTGGGTGGAGGTACGAACCCGTAAGCGTGGCAAAGCTTTGGGATGAGCTGTGGGTAGGGGTGAAATGCCAAACGAACTCGGAGATAGCTTGTTCTCCC
>Ga0209609_10000646_pt1 | contig 20475 bp, 15 predicted proteins | sample LakKivw325mmetaG_FD_184136 | JGI IMG/M metagenome (GOLD analysis project Ga0209609, IMG submission 184136) | Anoxic lake water microbial communities from Lake Kivu, Rwanda to study Microbial Dark Matter (Phase II) - Lake Kivu water 325m metaG... | ecosystem: Environmental > Aquatic > Freshwater... | reverse complement strand
GGCGCGCCGGTTGGTTCGGCTTGAGTAAAATATTTATCAATCTCGGCCAATGAAAAAGGTTTTAAGTTGTCATAAAACTGGAAAACCTTAGCTAAGATGTCTTTTTCTGGCGGGTTAAGAGTTTTCACGTTATTGTTTTGCGCCAAATACTGCTGTCGTTGAAGGTCGGTTTGTTTTTCTGGGCCAAGCGTCCGGTCATAATCGGCCAACCAGTATTTAAGTAGTGGCGCGACCGGCTGGGTATCGCCCTTTAACACAATTGGTTGGGAACCAAGTTTTTGATTATTTTCTTTTATGGCATCAAGGAGGTGCAGGCGCTCTTCTTCAAAAACAGTATCAGGGAGAAAATACATTCTTCCGGTCATTCGCTCATTTAGGTCAATGTTATTGGAAAAAGCATCCAATAAATGGAAGCGAAAAAGCTTGATCAATGAAGCTTCGTCTAAAGTAATCAATGAAATAAACTTTAAGAGAACGATAATCCGCTGGTATTTTTGGTAAAGATCGGGATTTAATGACTGAAAAGACGGCCCGATTTTTTTATCCAAAAGGTCGGCAAAGCGGCGTGATTCAGGGACTAATAATTGGTCTACGCAATCAAAATAAGCTGTCCGGACTTTTTCGTAGTTTTCCGGCAGCGCCAATTCTTTTTCGGTTAATTCAGCTAAGGATGGCATAATAATTTTTAGCTGCTACTCTTTTGTTTCCCCTCCGCTCTTTTTTTGGGGAGGAAGTTTGTGGCCATCAATAGTCATTTTATTCTTTTTAGCAATAGCCGCTACTCCATCTTCATATTTAACGGTAAGGTCTTGGAGGTGTTGGGTTAATTTTTTGTAGCGCTCAGCCTGGATTGCGTCAGTTGCCTTTCTAGCTGACTCCATATAATTCTTTATTTCTTCTTGGATGGAATTTTTCACAGCTTTTTGGACTTCAGTGTTGAGTGTTTGGCTTAGGCTACGTCCCTGCAGGCGGTTTGATTGTTCGTAGTGAAGGGGGTTCATCATATCAAATAATATCTTGCCGCTGCCGCTTAAGCCGGTTATTTTGGCGGTTATCTGGCCGTCGTGAGTGACGGTAAACTTTTTCTGAAAAAGAGAGTCTGGATGCATACCCCGCATTAAATCTTGAGGCTCTGCTTCACCAAATTTTTGTCTGACAATAGCTTCCCTTTCGGCATTATTAGTAACTGCCACCGCCGCTCCTTTTTCGCCATCCCATTTATAGGAGCCGGTATAAGAATAATTTTTAATACCAGTGCTTATATTTGCCAAATCGTTGCCGACGCGGTCGGCTTTCTTACCGAAGTTTTGTCGCATTAAGTTTTGGAAAGCGGCAACTGTCTTTTCTCCGGTGAAGTCTTCGCCGATAGCATACTTATCCTGGAGAGCCGTTATGCCTTTATCATCCGCCTCTTTTTTCAGGTCTTCTTTTGAAAATTCAGGCGGACTATTTTTTATCTCGAGGAGATTTGTTAGTTTATCGGTAAAGTCAGCTCTGTTCATTTTCCCGGCATTAAAATCGTCATGCAACTGAGTAATATTTTTATCAACATTTCCATATTCTTCTAATAGAAGCTCTTTTTTAGAAATAGTTTGCCAATCCCCCTTTAGGCCTGAGGCCTCCAGTGCGCGCTTGAAGCCTTCTTCTTGTAGGGTGTTGATGCCGTTGGTCGCTGCCATGATGCGGCCGATAGCTTCCTTCTCTTGTGGATTTTTAGTTTCATAGAAGTATTGTGCTCGTTGTTTTTCATCGGGCATGGCGGCCGAGATTTCTTGTTGGTATTGAGCGATAACCTTATTTCTTTCAATGTTTTCATAAAAACCAGGCGCTTCGCCTTTTATGGATTTCCAGGTAGCCTTGCCCGAAATAACATCCTGCAGGCGGCCGCTGGCTTGGGCAAAAGAACGATTTTCAGCCCTAGCCTTTCTGGCGGCCCAGGCCTTGCGCCAGACATCCGGCGACGCCAAAGGGGCCAGCATCCTTACGGGTGCGCCAGCGGTCTTTAGCGCCTTACCCACTGTTCTATCCCAAAATGCAGCTTGTTTGGTCAGGCCCATTTTTTGGAGCGCCGGGGCTATAAATTTTGGCGTAGGCGCTCCTCTCGCCGCCCAGCGGCTGAGGGTGTGGCCGGTGCCTTTGTACATAGACTTCAACCAGCCATAGACCTTGCTGGCGCCGGTGACGCCGGCTTTTTCGGCGGTGTGCAGTCCGCCCAGCAGAATCATAATAATCACGATGTATTGGAGAATGACGCCGGGCGTTTGAAAAAAGGAAGAAGCAAATGGTCTGGCTACGCCCGGTTCTAACATGGAGGCGTTGGTAGAAACGCCAAGGCCGTGTTGGGCAATGTACAAGGCCAAGTAGAGAAAGAAGGCATAGACTGGCGCAAAGAACACCCATTTGAAAAACTGCGACCACCAATTATCCCAACCGCCGCCGAGGCTTTTGGCAAGACTTGGCGTAATTAGAGAAACCCAGGCCAACGGCGCGATAATTAACAAAAACCAGATCCAAACAACCCGGGCTAATAAGAAAAAAGCCATGGCAAAGAAAGAAAAAGCGGCTACAATGAATAGCACAACGGCCATTAGCATTTCCACTATCATCTGCAACGTCGGGCCAAAGACGACGCCTTTAAAAAATTCCCAGACGCCCGCGTCAAAGGTGTAAACGCGTTGTACTTGTAAGCCGTTCATTAAATTAGCCGCCAAACCTTTGTCGCCAACGGCCGCTCGAATGAAGTAGTCGGTCACCACCTGGGCAAAATCAATGATAATGCCGGCAAAGACCAAGCTGAAGTTGATCAGCAGGGCGGCCATCACCAGGCGGCCGAGCAGTTTTTTTGCGCCGAACGTTTCAATCTGCAAGACCGTGGAAATGGACATGATCAGCAAAATCACGGCAAAAAGCATATTGCAGAGGCCGCGGCTTATCTGCCAGCCGATCACCACTACCGGCGCTTTGGTAAAAACAGTAATGCTCAAGACCACTTCGGCTAGTTTGGCGCCCAGCCACACAACCTTATTTAAAATAAATAGTGCCACATAAAGAACGCCGCCAATAATATGAAAGACAACCGGTAAGCGCATATTCCATTCAAAGGGTTCGTTGGTTTTGGTGGTGACGGTTTGGCCGGCGACGTTAGCCTGTTCTTGATCGGTTTGGGGCGCGGCGGTGTTCATGGAATTGTTTACGTCAGTTGCGGCAGTAGCTTTTTCAGTTGTCTCCTCAGCGGCCAGAGAAGTCTGCCAGCTCAAAAACATTCCTGAAAGCAGAACGGCCAACAGGGCGAATACAATGATTTTTTTGATTTTGGTTCCTGAAAAATTCATTAATTGATCTTAAATGCCTGGCTGCGGATGTAAGCAGTTATCAAGAGCAGTTTGCAGATCTTTTTGTTTTTGTTGAGCGGCGCAAATGTCGCCATAGTAGGTGCCGGCAATCGCTTGCGGGCAAACAATAATAACTCCTCTTTTTGACTGGATGGTGCTGACCTTTCTGACCGCTTGCTGGGAAAGGTCTTTAATTCCTTGAGTCAAGGTTGGGATGTCTTGATAGGAAGAACCAAGGATTCCTTGGGTTGAAGAAATCGCTTTTTGTTTGGCGCTAAGCGCGTCAGACTCGGCTTTGGTCAAGGCTACTTTGCTGGGCTGATCGTTAGGACTGCGTTGGGCTGCGTCATAGGCTTTTTTATAGTTTTCCAGAGCCGTCTGATAGGCGGTTACGTCGGTGATGGCTTGAGTTGTTTTATTGATCTGGTTTTGGATAGAGGTGATTTCGTTCTGGGTTTGGGCTATTTCGTTATTGGTGTTGTTCAGTTTGGCGCTTTCCGAAGCGACGGTAGTGCCGGCTGGCAGAGAGCAGTTGTTTCCCTGGCCAAATTGTTGAGCTAAAGACAAGGCGCTTTCTTGGTTGGATTTGACGGTATTTAAAATACTCAAATTAGTTTGATAATTATTTAAAGTGGTGCCTAAATTAGTTTTAAGAAGTTTTTCTTGCTCGGTTAGGTTGGCCGAATAACCGGTGTCTTTAGTGGCCGATTCATAGGAGGAGAGATTGGCGGTTAAATTAGGAGGACTGGTAATGCCAGCACCGCTTTGACCGGCGCTGCCGCTGGAAGTTTGCATGGCGGTGATACCTTCCCGAATGGTCCTATTGATGACGGCATTAAAGATTTGAGAGATATATTCATACCATTCGTCAGAAATTTCCAGCACTTTAATGTCGGAATTCAGCGCCTCATCCATGGCGGCGGCGACTGAATGGCCGGGGGTGGTATTTGTCCACTTGGTGCATCTTTCGCCTTCGCTAAGATCTTCAGCCGACATGTCGTCCCGCGCCGTGTAGGTCTTTTTTTCACCATTTTTCATTGACTCCACACAAACCTTGACCGGCAGAAAGCCGGAGGAAGATAAGGCTTCATTAACGCCGGCTTTTTCGGCTATTTCTTCCATTGACCACTTTTTGTCTTGGGCGTAAAGATACATCCCATAAAGATTATTCTCTGTTTCTTGAACAGACAACCAACCAGACCAGCCGCCGTTGGTGAAGTTTTTTATAAAATCCTCCAAGTTGCTGACCACTTTAGATATGGTGCAGGTAGCAGCTTTATCAAAAGTAGGGGGTTTGGCTAATAAAATAGACAAACTAACGTTGAAATTTTTACACAAAAACCCGGCATTTAAATAATCTTCGATGAACATGCCGCCCACCTGGTCGGCCGCGCTTTTTAGGTAGCCCTGCCAGTCAGTCACAATGCGCGGTGAGCCGCCGCCCTGGACCCATTTGATAATATCGTCAACCAGCATATCCAGTAGTTTCTTTTTGAGTTGTGTCCAGGCCCAATTAAGGGCGTCTTTATATTTTTTGTCTAATTCTTGCCATAAAGTAGAGGCGGCGGTTTGCCAGCTAGCCACATCAGTTTGGACCTCTTCTGCGTAGCTTAAGGCCCAGTCCCATTTGTCTTCAGCCCAGGCGGCCGCATCTTTAGCCATTTGCGAAAGGGTGAAGGGGTCAGAAGTTATTTCTGCGGGATAAGCTTGAGCTTTTTTAAAAGGCAACAAAACCCCGCCAATTATCAGTTGGGTCAGAACTACTGAAAGCAGTAAACCGGACAAGCTCTTATTAATAATATTGAGTTTTTGGCCGGAAGCCATTGATGGTTATTTTAGGGGATGATTTTTGACGAATTCACCAAGCTTCAAAAACCAGTTGGTTAGGTCGTTGTTGAGTGCTTTATAGTATTGTAAGGCTAAACTGGCCTTGAGCGGGTCATTGTTGATTTCTTTGATGCCTTGATAAACCTTAATTAAACTGGAAGCGATATTTAGGATTTCTTTATGCAACGGGGCTAGCTCGGTGGGCACGGTCAGCTGTTTGGAGTTGTCATAAATTGTCTGATAGCGTTGGAGATGATAATCCAGCTCTGAAAAGTCATTGGATTGTAGCGCTCTTAAGAACATTTCAGTTTCTGACTGCGAGCCGGTGGCGGCGCTTTGTTTTGGCGGAAAACATTTTTGCGCGTCAGCCAGGTATTTTTTAATGGCGAGAGGGCTGTTGTCGCTAGTGGTTTTTATTTGGGAGTCGGCCAGCGGCTCTGGCGCAAAGAGTTGGCCGGCGTCAAATAAAATTTCCTGGACGCTTTGTTGCAGGGCCGGGTAATTTTCCAGTTCGCTGGCGGAGAGAACTTGCCCGTCTTTATTGAAAGACTCAATTTTGCCTTCGGACAGATTTTTGGCCAACAAGCTGCTGAGAGCTTGGGTCAGGTTGCTGGGCAGGGGCCGCGGGGTTTTGGGAATAGTGCCGGGTAATTCGTCGCCCGGCGCTTTTTGAGTGGGGCTATAACCGGAAGCCACCTCTTCCCCGTCCAAGTATCCGTCGCCGTCAGTATCCGGTTTGCAAGGGTCGGAATTGTAAAGCTGAATTTCCTGCCAATCTTTTAAGCCGTCATTGTCAGAGTCCAGCGTTGAGTCGCCGGCATTGGGTTGGCAATTTTTTAGATTGGCAGTTGAGCCATTTAAAATGTCATCCAGTTGGCTCGCACCGGTTGAGCCGCTTTTTAGCACCAAGTAGCCGCCGATAAAGACGCCCAGCACCAATATAAAAACCGCCACGACGATGCTTAATTTTCGCGATGTTTTTTGGGAGGTTTTCATTTGCTTAAATTATATAATATTTTAAGCTTGTCAACAACGAAAAACCCAATTTTCTTATCCACAAAAAACAAGGTTAATAAACCTTAATAGAAAACACCCCGCCTAGGCGGGGTGTTTTATTTAAAAATCAGCTTGGTTAGTTTAAGCCAGTCGTCCAAGGTTAACGTTCCGGCGCGCTGTTGGGGATTAAGGCCGGCCTGGGCCAAAAAATCGGCGATTTGGGGTCGGGGTATTTTTAGGCCAGCGCTTAAATTGTTCAACAACTGTTTGCGGGGCTGGGAAAAGCCGGCTTTGGCCACTTTGAAAAACTGCTTGGCGTCTATTTTGGCGCGCTTAGATTGCGGCGTAATTTTAATAATAGCCGAATCTACCTTGGGTTGCGGCCAAAAAGCGCCCTTGGGCACTTTGGCGATGATTTGGGGCTGGGCATAAAACTGGACGGAGATCGCCAGGAGCGACATTTTCGGTGGCTGGGCGCAAATTCGCTGCGCTACCTCTCGCTGAACCAGTAAAACTATGTCTTGGGGCGGGTTGGGCAATTCCAGCAGCAGCCGGATCAAGTGCGACGTCAGATAATACGGGATGTTGGCGACAACCTTATAATTTTTAATTTTTAATTTTAAATTTTTAAATAAATGATCAATGCCTAAATCCAAAATTTTTAAAATATCGTCGGAGACAATTTTTACGTTTGGCGCGGCGGCAAATTTTTCTTGAAGAAGCTTGGCGAGATTTTTGTCTTTTTCAACGGCCACCACTCGACCGGCGTGTTTAGCCAGCTCCTCGGTGAGCGCGCCCAGCCCCGGCCCAACTTCCAAGACTCGCTCCCCTGCTTTGAGGTCAGCGGTCTTGATGATTTTGGCCAGCGCCGAGCGGTCGCGCAAAAAATTCTGGCCGAGTAATTTGTTGGGTTTGAGCTTGGTCATAAAAATTAAAAAGGAAAAATCCCGTCTTTATCCGCTTCCTCGTCGTTCTCAACATTGATGTATTCAACTAAGCCTGGCGGAATATCGTTTAAAAAGCGCGAAGGCGGATTGACCATAGTGGAGCCAAAAAGCTGGCGGGTGCGGGCGGTGATCAAAAAAAGTTTTTGCTTGGCGCGGGTGATGCCAACGTAGCACAGCCGTCGCTCCTCCTCCATTTGCCAGGCGTCAATTAAGCTGCGCGAGTGCGGGAAAATGCCTTCTTCCAGGCCGGCGATAAAAACCACCGGCCACTCCAGCCCCTTGGCGCAGTGCAGGGTCATTAAATTGACCACGTCCTGCCGGGTTTCCACTTCGTCGTGATTTGATAACAGCGCCGCTTCTTCCAAAAAAGCGGCCAGGCCCTCTGGCCCGGGCCAGGCGTCATATTTTTTAGCGACTGTAAAAAGTTCTTTAACGTTTTCCCAGCGCTCCTCCCCTTCCTTGCTGATGCGCCGTCCTTTAATATACGGCTCATACTCAATTTTATCAATGACTGCCTTCAATGATCTACTTAAGGTCAAAGTCTGCGTCTTGAGGCGCAGTTCGTCCATTAGTTGCGAAAACTTGGCCCAGGCTTTTTGTCGTTGAGGGGTTAAGCGGCTGATCAGAGCGCGGTCGCTGTCAACTAGCTCCTGGCAGTTAACGTCCTTGCCAAAGCCACGTGGCGGCAAGTTAATGATTCGCTCCATAGCGATTAAGTCCCGCGGATTTTGGATGAGACGCAGATAAGCCAGCAGGTCTTTTATTTCTTTGCGGTCGTAGAACTTGACCGAGCCCACGATCTTATAAGGAAAGCCGGCTTTTAAAAAGATTTCTTCTAGCACTCGCGACTGGGCGTTAGTGCGGTAAAGCACGGTAAAGTTGCGCAGGCCGAGCAACGGCTGGCGGCGGCGGAGCTTAACAATTTCTTCCAGAATAAAGCGCGCTTCGTCTTTTTCATCTTGGGCGCCAAAAATGGTGATAGGCTCGCCGGCCGGATTTTCGGTCCAGAGCTTTTTGTCCTTGCGGTGTTTGTTTTTGATGATGACTTGATGGGCCGCGTCCAGAATGTTTTGGGAGGAGCGGTAGTTTTGTTCCAGGAGCACCACCTTGGCTTCCGGGTAATCCTTTTCAAAGTTCAAGATATTGCGAAAATCCGCCCCGCGCCAGGAATAGATGCTTTGCGCTTCATCGCCGATGACGAACAGGTGCCGGTATTTTTGCGCTAGGAGATTTATCAAAATATACTGGGAGTGGTTAGTGTCCTGGTATTCATCTACCAAAATATAGCGGAACTTGGCTTGGTGTTTTTTTAAGACTTCGGGCTGTTCTTTAAATAGTTTGACCACCAGCATTATTAGGTCATCAAAGTCCAGGGCGTTTTGTTGTTTAAGTTTAGCTTGGTAGCTTGAATAAACTTTGGCTACCACCTGCGGGAAAAAATCTTGGGCCTGGCTGGCAAAGGTTGGCGCGTCAGTCAGTTCCGTCTTGGCCTGCGAAATCATTTCCGCCAGGGCATGGGGGTTAAATTGGTCTTCTGACAGTTGCAATTCTTCCATCACGCGTTTGATCAGCGTCAAACTGTCTTTGTCGTCAAAGATAACAAAGTCGCGCTGATAGCCCAATTTATCGGCTTCGCTGCGTAGGAGTTTGGCGCAGACCGCGTGGAAGGTGCCGATGGTCGGGAGCTTAAAATCGCGCTTGGCTTGGAGCGAGATAAGCTTGGCAATCCGTTCTTTCATTTCGCCGGCTGCTTTGTTAGTAAAAGTCACGGCCAGAATTTGCTCGGCCGGCACGCCCTGTTTTATCAAATAAGCCACTCGGTGGGTCAGCACGCGCGTTTTGCCGGAGCCCGGCCCGGCGATTATTAGCACTGGTCCCTCAATTTGGGTGACGGCCTCAATTTGTTTTTGGTTGAGGTTTTTTAAAATCATATAAGCTGGTTAAAGGCAATCGGGAGGCTAAATCTCAATTCATTATAAACTACGAAAATTAAATTCCCAAGAGCTGGGATGGTGGGTGGACAAATTTCTTGACCTGGCAGGATGAATTAAGGTAGCATAAAAGTGCTTTTTGGAGGGCTTTTTATTTGATAAAAAGCTGTCTAGAAGTAAAAATGGGGATTAAAACCAAAATAACTGAATCCTGGCTGTTTAAGATAGTAAAAAGGTTAAGCCGGAAACCGCTTCAATACTTGGGATGTCATCAGCGATGCCTGACCGTTGCAGCGGTTATTTTGTTTGTTTTTGGGGTGTTAAATTATGCTAATTTTCCGGTCAAAGAGCGTCAGGAAACGGCCGGCAGCAACAAATGGTGGCAATCAGGCAACCAGCTTATTGAAGAGACCATGGATGATTTAAACGTCGGCATTTTGGGCGGGGCGCTGAACCTATCGGCTTCCGCCATTCCGACCGCCCAGGCCAGCGTTGACTTTTCTTCTGACGACGAACTGGAAGACCAGGATCTGGCTATTATGGAAGGCAGCGGGCTTTTGGCGCCCAGTATGACGGGCAACGCTTTCTCCGGCATGCAAAAAGAAGCCTCTACTTATATTGTGCAGTCAGGCGATTCGCCCTTTTCCATTGCGGTTAAATTTGGCATCAATACCGACACGATTTTGTGGGCCAATAATCTGCGCGAAAGCGATCTCATAAAACCCGGCCAATCGTTGTTAATTTTGCCGATCAACGGCGTGCGGGTGAAGGTGGCGGCCAAAGACACGATTGCCGCTTTAGCTAAAAAGTATAAAGGCAAGGAAGATGAAATTAAAGCTTTCAATGAGATTTACGAGGACAGCAAGTTGGTCGCTGGCAACTTCATTATTATTCCGGACGGCCAGCCGGCGGCAGTGGTAGTTAAGCCTAGCGCCAAAATTACCGCGCCTCAATATTCGCAGAATAAGACGCAGCTTGGCAACTGGTTGATTACGCCGGCCGCCGGTCGGCTCTGGAGCCGGCTTCACAGCCAGAACGGCGTTGACATTTCCAATGCCTGCGGCACGCCAATTTACGCGGCCGCCGCCGGCACGGTTATTCTGGCTGATGACGTGGGCTGGAACTATGGCTACGGTAAATATATAATGATTAGGCACTCAAATGGCGTGGTGACGCTTTATGGCCATACCTCGCGCATTGTCGTTGGGCTGGGTGACCAAGTTGACCAAGGGCAGTTAATCGCGATTATGGGTTCAACCGGCCGCTCTTCCGGGTGTCACTTGCACTGGGAAGTCCGCGGCGCGACCAACCCCTTGGGTCGCCGACGATAAGGGTAGTGGCTGGTGACTAGTAAATAGAAAGCCCCCGCTTTAAAGCAGGGGCTTTTAGGTGTAAAAAAACTAAAAATTGTCCTCTCTTGGCCGGTATTGCAGCGCCTCAGCCAAATGCTGGGCTTGGATTTGGTCGGAGGCGGCCAGGTCCGCAATGGTGCGGGACAGTTTCAGCACCCGATGGTAGGAGCGGGCTGATAGCCGCAAGTTATTGACCGCGGTTTTTAAAATTTCCTGGCCGGCTGAATCAAGTTGGCAATATTTTTTCATTTGCGGCAGGTTCATGGCGGAGTTGGTATTGATTGATTCTTCTTGGAAGCGTTCAGCTTGGCGTTGCCGCGCCGCCTGCACGCGCGCTCGCACGTTGGCTGACTCCTCCCCTACTTTTTCGGTGGCCAGCTTATCATATTTGATCATTGGCACGTCAATGTGCAGGTCAATGCGGTCCATCAGCGGCCCGGAAATGCGGCGGCGATAGCGGCTGATTAAGGCGGGTGAGCAGATGCATTGTTTTTCGGGGTTGGTGGCGTGGCCGCAGGGACAGGGGTTCATGGCGGCCACCAGCATAAACTGGGCCGGGAACTCCAGGGCGCCCGAAGCGCGCGAAACGGTGATAACGCCGTCTTCCAGGGGTTGGCGCAGGGCTTCCAGCACATCGCGGTGAAATTCGGGCAGTTCGTCCAAAAACAGCACGCCGTTATGCGACAGGGTAATTTCCCCGGGCCTGGGATGATTGCCGCCGCCCACCAGCGCCACGGCGGAGGCGGTATGATGCGGACTGCGGAAGGGCCGTTGGGTCAGCACGGGCTTTTGCGGATTGAGCCGGCCGGCAATGCTGAAGATCTTAGTAACTTCCAGCGCCTCTTCAAAAGTTAAGGGCGGCAGGATGGTGGGCAGGGTGCGCGCCAATAAAGTTTTGCCGGTGCCGGGCGGGCCGGCCATTAAGATGTTGTGGTGGCCGGCGGCGGCGATTTCCAAAGCGCGCTTGGCGTGTTCCTGCCCCTTGATATAGCCCAGGTCGGCGCCGTCTGGCAATTCATTAAAAGCAAAATCAAGTTCAGTTGGCGGCTGGGGCGACAAAACTTGCTTTTGTTCCAGGTGCAAGAAAAGCTGTTCCAGCGTCTCTATGCCAAAAACTTTGATTTCTTTTATTAGGGCGGCCTCGGCCGCGTTGGCTGAGGGGACAAATAATTCCTCAAATCCTTTTTCTTTAGCCATTAAGGCAATGGGCAGCACGCCGCTGATTGGCCGGAGCTTGCCCTCCAGGGCCAGCTCGCCCACAAAGAGCTTTTGTTGGACTTGGCTGGCTAAGAGTTGTTCGGATGCCAGTAAATACGCCACGGCAATGGGCAGGTCATAAGCCGGGCCTTCTTTTTTGATGTCAGCGGGCGCCAAGTTTACGATTACCCGGCGGTTGGAATGGTGCGGGGGCGAGGCGCCGGAGTTTTTAATGGCTGAAGAAACCCGTTCTTTTGATTCATTGACGGCGGCATCAGGCAAACCGACGATTTGGAAGTTGTGCAGGCCCGGCGACATATCCACCTCAACCTCAATTGGCTGGCAGTTCAGTCCCAGCGTGGCTGCAGAAAATACTTTGGCGGGTGAAGGCATGTTAAATTAATTTTATCACAGCTTTCTCAAAACAAAAAAACCATCATTAATGATGGTGGGCTTGTGAAAGTCTAGCGGCGCTATGGTTCCTGGCGAGTCCGCGGGTGGAAGCTGGTTTACATCTGGGGCGAGCGACGGAATTTCAAGAAACGCCGCGGCGTTTCTTACTTTTTTTGGCACTTCAGACAAGTTTTGGCTTCCGGCATAACCCCTAGTCTTTTAGGATCAATTTCTTCGTGGCAGTTGTCGCAGACACCGTAGGTTTCTTGGTCGATTTTAGCCAGGGCCTTATTGATGTCCGCCAGCCTTAATTCCAGCGCGTACTCAACCGGCAGCGTGCTGTCGTAAGTTGCCACTTTTAAAGCGGCCTCATCCGGGCTTTGAATCTGGCCGAAATCCGGAAAGCGGGTGTCATAATCCCCTTTGACCCGTTCGTCCTTCTCGGCAATGGAGGCCAGCTCCTCTTCCAGTTTCTTTTTGCGCTCCAGGAGCTTGGTCTTTAGTTGTTCTTGGGTTTTTTTATCCATAGGTATTCTTTCACTTTCATTATAGGTGGATAGCTGAAAATAAAGCAAGAGCGGCCAACAAAAAAACACCTTGTCAGGCGTCTGTCTAAGATCTTTGGCTGAGGGTAAGCTTTAAAATGTTTGAGGGGCGTTATAAGCCCAAATAAAGAGATTTAATGAGGCTAACGCCCCTCAGCCTTTTTGTACCTCGTCTATAAACATAGAAAGCCCTTAAGGCCTTTTTTATATACGGCCCATCGGTGCATTCGCGACACAAAAAGGAAAAAAAGAGTCCCCTTGACCAGCTAAACCTGCATTAGCAGGTAGATAAAAAGAACCGGTCGTAAAGGTTTATGAATATAGCCAGTTTCAAGGAGCTATTATAATTTTAACACGATGATAAAAGCCGGTCAAGGCTGGCTTTCCACACATTTTCCACAAGCGCTGAACTGGCTACTGGGCGATGATTTTATCCAGCGTAGCCTTAAGCAGGGAATCGCTATTGGCCAAGACAAAAAAGTTGTTGGCCTGGGCATAAAAAAGATTATTTTGGTTTGAATTAAGCGCGTTAACCTGGGTGATCTTTATTTGGCGGTAGGATTCAGCCACCAGATTATAATTTAACTTTAGATTTTTTTCGGCCGTTGCCTGGGCTTGGGAAAAAGCTTCAGGGGTGACCCGTAATTTCCCGACCAACAGCCAGCTGGGCGGCTGATTCTCGGCGGTTGAAACAGCGGCCAGAGTAATTTTATCTTGGAAGAGCTTTAAGAGATCGGCCGCCGAGCCGAGCTTGGTTTGGTTAAGCAGTTCCTGCCAGGTTTTATCGCCCCAGCTGGCGGGCGGCCAATCGGGGCTGGCGGTTTTTAACGATATGGCTAATTTTCCGGCAGACGATAAATCAAGGTAAGCCACAGCGGTCGGGTTTTCAGGCAGGAACTGGTAGTAGGGCAAAACGGGTCGGCCAAAATAAAACCAGGCCAAAACCCCGCTTTCAACCAAAATAAGCACCAAGGCTGCTAGCCACAAGTATTTTTTGACCCGGTGCCAAGCTGACCTGGGGGCCGGCGGTTCGTTCAAATTAAGTAAGTTTGCCGGCGGCGCCGAGTTTTGGCCGTTATCCGGCTTTTTAATTTTGACGGTAATGGGTTGCATCTTATTTTAATTGGGACATTTTTATTTCGTACTGTTTTATCAGTTCATAGCTTTTGGATTGCGGATGGAACATCAAACAACAATCGCTGATAAAAACTTGGTCAGCCGGCTCGTTCTTTCTCTTTCCCTGGATGCGCCTGGTCTGCCATTGGCCGACGTTCTTTTCCAGCCAATCCCCCATTGCTCCGCCCAGACACCATTCCAAAAAGTTGCGCAGCCAATTAAAAACCAGCGGTGGTTTTATTTGTTTGGCGCTTTGGCTGGCTGGCCAGGGATAGTTTTTTAAAAAATCGGCCAGCCACTGATTCGCGGCTAAGAACTTTTGGTAAAGGCCGGGGTTTAATTCCAGCACCGGAGTTAAGCGGCCGTATTCTTGGGCTGAGTGCCAATCGTGGGGCTTGGCCTGGCTGTCAATTGTCAGCCCTGCTTCAGTTAAATAGCAGTTTAGGCACAGCCGGTCGCGCGTTAATTGGCCGTGGCGGCGGCGGCCCAATCCTCCGACCAGACCCGTGAGCAACAGTCGACTAAGCCAGAGCCGGCCATCGCTGACAATAATCAGTAAGTCAAAGTCGCTTTGAAAATTGGTATTGTAGCTAGTGAGCGAGCCGGTGATGGCGACTAGTCGCAAAAAAGGGACCAAGGCTAAGAATTTGGTAAGTTTAAGAAGCCGGCGCCACTTAAGCTGAGCTAATTTCAGCCTTTTTTGTCGGATCGGCAAAAGCTGGGCGCGGCCAGTTAGATGATAAAGGCCGTCGGCGGCCTGCCAGTGGGGATTGGGAATAGCCAGGTCTTGCCAGAATTTTAAAAAAGAAATCTCCGGAGCGGCAGCCCAGAGATATTTATAGATTTCCAAGGCCGTTAGCGGCCGGTCAAGCAGGTCATAATAGACCAGCGGGGCCAGAGTTGCTTTTGACAAGCTAGTCATTGGAGGAAACCGGGTTTAGCGAAGCGCCGGTTTTGGGTAAGAGACGGTCAATGGCAGCCAGCATGCTTTCTTTGGAGGTGGCGATTAAGAGTTGTTTATTCAAAATAGCGTAATCAAGCGACAAGTTGGGTCCGGGTAAGTTGATATAGCGAATGGTCACGCCTTTGTAGATAGCTTCATTAAAAGCCGGAACGCCGGGAATTTGATTTTTGGCCTCAAACAGCAACGCTTTTAAGCTTTGGGGCATCAATGCTTCCAGGTCCCTTAGGCTTTGGGCCAATTGGCTCGTAGAAGTTGAATTTTTTAGACTAACGATCAGCCCCAGCCGACCAAAATTGGCGCTGGCCGTAAAGGGCGAAGCATTGGGCGAGCTTTGGGAGTAGACAAAAAAGGAAAAAGTATCAAGATCGAGCTGACTTTTCAAAGTAGCCAGCCCGGCGCACTGCTCCGGCGCGACGCATTTTTGGGTGGGCAGATCTAAAAGGTCGCTGCTAAGGTAGCCCAGCGTCTCGTCCAGAGATAAAAATCCGCCGAGGCTGTTTTTAAACAAAAGATAAGTGAAGTTGCCAGCCGCGGCTTCGCTTTGGGCCAGTCCCGGCAAGGCTTGTTGAACAAAGGTCTTTTCCTGGCCAGCCGGCAGTTCAAAGATTTTTTGCTCATCCATTTTAAAGAGGGCCGGTGGCGTGGCGGGTGCGGATTGGGATGGCGAGGCGCTGAGGCTTGGGCTGGGCGATAAAGAAGCGACTGGCTCTTGGCTAGGCGTCCAGAACCACCAGAGCCCCCAGCTGATCAGAACCAGCACTAGCAGGGTCGGTAAGGCAACCAGCAGCACCTTTTTGAAATTAATCGGCTCTTCTGTCGGTTCAAATTTCTTGGGTTCAGGTTTTCTGACTAAGGGCGGCGGGGTAACCGATGGCGGGATTATTGGTTTTGGTGGAGGAGGCGCAATTTCAGTTTTAATTGGCGGCGCCGGGGCTGGGGTTGGCGGTATAAATGGTTTAACTGGCGGTTCGGGCAAAATTGGTTTGGGCGCGGCCGGCGCTATCGGTTGTATCGGTTCGGGTGGCTTAATTGGTGGCGCTTGGGGCGCGGGCGTTGGGGCTGGCGCGACAGTCGGCAAGTTAATTGGCGGCGCCGACGTGGCCAGCAACGGTTTGGCTGGAGTTGCGATTGATGTTGGCGGAATTAATGGTTTGACTGGCGCGATTACCGGTTCTGGTTTAATTATTGGTTTGATTTCGGGTTTGGTGGCAACGCGTAGTCGGTCAATGTCGGCCTGCCGCAGCCCGGCTTGGGCCTGACTGACCAGTCTTTTGGCGCGCCATTTAACCAGCCAGTTGCTCGTTGAGTCATTAATTATTTTTTGGGAGTTGGCAATTGTCGCGTTAAACTCCCGAGCTTTGAGAGATAAAACAGCTTGCTCTAAACTAGCCTTAAGTTCCCGCTGATGAGCGGCTTTGGCTTGGGCAATTTTTTGTTTCTCAGCCAGCGTCTGTTCTTTGGCAGTCTGCTCCGCCGCTTTTTTGGCGGCAACTTGTTCTTGTTTTTGTTTCAGGGCCGCGGCTTTTTGTTCGGCTTTGGCTTTGACGGCCTGTTCTTCGGCGGTTTGAGCGCGTTCTTTAAGTAAAACCTTTTCGTCAACGACTGGTTTGGGGGCCGGAGCGGGAGCGGCTGGCGGCGGTGGCGGCGGAGTTGGAATTTGCGCCGGCTTTTTTTCTAGAAACGGCTCCTTAGCCATTTCTTTGAGGTCAATATCCTTGCCCAAGGCCGCCAAGTCTTCTTTCATGGTTCGGAAAATCAGCTGATTTGGCAAAGACGGCAAACCAGCGTAACCGCCTTTTGAGGTCAAAGCGGCGTTGGCTTCTTCGGTTAAACTCGGACGAGTTAACTTAATATCCATAGTCCCTCCTGAGGTCAAAGGATTATCTTTTTGGGTTGAGATCGTCGTTTTTTGGGGCGTGGCGCATGGTCAAGTTGATGCGGCCTTGTTCGTCAATGTTCTTTACTTTCACGGTCACCATATCCCCTACTTTTACTATATCATCAACTCGATTTACGTGAAAGGGGGCAAGTTCGGAAATATGGACCAGTCCTTCTTGTCCTGGCAGAACTTCCACAAAGGCTCCAAAATTGATCAGGCGCGTGACCCGGCCCTGGAAAATTTCGCCGGGCATCACCTCGCGCACAATGTCTTTGACCCAATTGGCCGCTTTTTGGGCCGATTGTTCGTTTTCGGCCGTAATAAACACTTGGCCGGTATCTTCAATGTCAATTTTAGCGCCGGTCTGGGCCACAATTTCGTTGATCACTTTGCCGCCCGGGCCAATGACCTCGCGGATCTTTTCCGGGTTAATTTGGAAAGACAAAATCCGGGGCGCAAATTCAGAAAGATTAGTTCGCGGGGTGGCCAAGGTGCTGTTTAGATTTTCTAGAATGTGGAGCCGGGCCTGTTTGGCCTGGATAAAGGTGTCTTTTAAGATTTTGAGGTCCACTCCTTCAATTTTAACGTCCATTTGCACGCCGCAAACTCCCTGGGCCGTGCCCGCTACTTTGCAGTCCATATCACCGTGATGGTCTTCCGGACCTTGGATATCGGTCAGGACTTTATAGGTTTTGCCATCTCCAGTCATCATTAAACCCATGGCAATGCCGGCGACAGCCGCTTTGATTGGCACGCCCGCGTCCATTAAGGCTAGGGAAGAACCACAGACTGAAGCCATGGAAGATGAGCCGTTGGAAGATAAGATTTCCGAGACCACGCGAATGGTATAGGGAAACTTTTCTTCGTCCGGAATAACTTGGGCGAGCGACCGCTCGGCCAAATAGCCATGGCCAATCTCGCGTCGGCCTGGTCCGCGAAAGCCGCCTGTCTCCCCCACCGAGAATGGCGGGAAGTTATAGTGGTGGATAAAACGTTTTTTGTATTCTTCTTCCAAGCCGTCAATAATTTGTTTTTCGCTGGGCGCGCCGAGCGTCACGGTAGATAAGGCCTGCGTAGCCCCGCGATTAAATAGCGCCGAACCATGAGTGCGCGCCAACACGCCCACGCGGCTGGCTAGCGGACGTACTTCATCAAGCTTACGGCTGTCCGGCCGCAAGTCTTTGTTTAAGATATTGGCGTGAACTAGGGCATTAATTTCTTCGTCCAGCATCGCCAGGGCCAGCATTACCTTGTCGTCCACCTCTTCAGTCTCGGTTTCTTTGATAAACGAAACCAGCGAGTCGTTCAGGGCCGAGATATTGGCGTACATTTGTGTGCGGTCTTTAGTATAGACCGCCGGTTCAACCTTGCCAGCCAAGAAATCTTTGATCTTGGCGGTAAGCTCCGGAGCCAGCTCCTTGATGGCCACCGCTTTTTTCTGGGGTTTAAGCTCGGCAATAATTTCTTTTTGGAAAGCTATTAGTTCCTGATAAGCCTGCTGGCCAAGCTCAATAGCCGCCAAAAAGTCTTCTTCTGGTATTTCTTTGGCTGAACCCTCCAGCATATTGATGCGGCCTTCGGTGCCGGTCACGGTGATTTCCAGGTCGCAGTTGCCGCGTTGCTCGTAAGTCGGATTAACTACCAGTTTTCCATTGGCGCGGCCCACGCGCACGCCCGCCACCGGTCCGTCCCAAGGAATATCCGACAATCCCAGCGCCAGCGAGGCGGCGGTGATGCCCAAAATATCCGGGTCATTTTCTTTATCAAAAGACAGCACCGTAATCACCACCTGGATTTCGTGGCGGATGCGCTGGTCAAAGCGGGGGCGAATGGTGCGGTCAATTAAGCGGCCGCTCAAAATGGCCGCATCGGCCGCCTTGCCTTCGCGTTTCATAAAACGACTGCCCCTTATCTTGCCGGCCGCGTAGAGTTTTTCTTCGTACTCTACGGTCAGCGGCAGATAGTCGCACCGCTCCCGAGCTTTGGGGTCCATCACGGCGGTCGCCAGCACGGCTGAGTCGCCGTAAGTCAAATAAACCGAGCCGTTGGCCTGCTGGGCCAACTCGCCGGTTTGCACCGTTAAGGTGCGCCCGCTGAATTCGCGGGTGAATATTTTTTTGTCCATACATTATAGAGCCGTTTCGCTTGGCCAGTTGCCGCGGCGAAAGAGTAAAAAGAGAAAAAAGCAAAATTGCTTTGCGCTTTTCTCTTCTTCCCTTTAGCCTGATTGCCTCTGGAAAAAAAGAAACAAACCCTTGGTTAAGAAATTAAGAACTTTTTTAAACCTTGTCCCAGGTCAGTGAAATCATCCGCCGCTTCTTTCAGGAGGCCGGAAGTTGACCGGCCAAAAGCGATAACTTCCACCTGGCAGCCGCAAACGGTCTTTAAATAGTGGACCAAGGGCACAAAGTCGCCGTCCCCGGTGACCAGCACTATTGTATCCAGTTTATTACTTAGGGCAATCGCGTCCACCGCAATACCCACATCCCAGTCCCCCTTTTTCATGCCGCCTGGAAATACCTGCAGGTCTTTAAGTTTCACCTCAATGCCTGACTTGGTGAGGGCGTCAACAAAGGCCTGTTCTTCCCCGCTTTCGGTCTTGATGGAATAAGCAAGGGCGCGAATTAAATGCCGGCCGGCTTGGGCGGCCTTTAAGACTTCTTTAAAATTGACCTTGGTGCGGTAGAGGTTTTTGGCCGAGTGGTATAAATTGGGCACATCAATGAATACGCCCACGCGTTGGTCTTTGTGTTTGATAACGGTCACGGTAGTTTTTCAGTTTTTTAGTTCCGGCCCGCTACGCGGGCCTTTCAGTTTATTAGTTTTAACTAACAAACTGATCAACTGGGAAACTGGTTAACTATTTCTTGAGCTCTAACTTTTTAAGCAATTTCTTGTGGCGCTCCTCGTCTTCCTTTTTCAGGTAATCCAAGAGCTTTTTGCGCTTGGCCACCATTTTCAGCAAGCCAAAGCGGGAGTGGTTGTCCTTGGTGTGTTTTTTTAAGTGGCCGGTGAGCTTTTTTATCTGCTCGGTCAAAATAGCCACCTGTACTTCCGGAGAGCCTGTATCGCTATCGTGAGTCTTGAACTCGCCGATGATTTTGGTTTTTTTGGGTTTTTTGAGCATATTTTTGTTTCATTAAACATAACATAAAACCCAAAAAATTGCAACTTAGCTATAAAAAATAGGCGCTACTCGTGAGAGCAGCGCCCTTTATTAGGTTTGTTTTGCGGTTATTTCAAGGAACGACCTCCACTTCATCTTGGCGAAAGCGTATTGAGTAGTCCCGGCCGAAATTTTCAGCGAACCAGAGGGCGCCCTCCTGGGAAACATCATAAAGAATTTTGAGGGCGGGCCTTAGGGGAACCTCATACCCCTCCCCTCCGGGCATCTGACGGGCGGGCAGCGGCTCTTTGAGCTCAAGCCATTTTTCCTTGATTTCTTCAGGAGCCGGGCCTTTCGGTATTTTGATAATCTTGATTTTGAGGCTGAAAGGATTTTCGACAACGCTCACATATAGCTGGCCCTCCTTTCCCCTTTTTTGTTTGAAAAATCCTGCCTCGACCATGCCGGTTGTCAAGGAGACAACCCGGGCTTCAGGCAGTTCAACCTGGAAGTTTTTCATAAAAACCTCACGGAAGACCGCCAATATTTCGGTCAGGTCTTTATAGAGCTCGTCGTTGTAGGCTTCGGATTCGGAACACATCCTTGCGCCGACGAATTGAAGCTCGGTTCGGAGAGTCTCAAAAAGAGCAGGGATAAACTCCGATGTATTCGCTTGTTTGCTCAGGTCAACCTTGTCCCAGCCGGCGGCAAAGGCGTTGTCAAGAGCTCTCTCTGAGGCTTCTAACGCTATGCTCCAAAGCATAGAGCTCTTATGTTTTCTCATTTTGACTTCGCCCGCTTCAATTATTTCTCGCCAATTCATAGGGGTCTCCTTTCTTGCGGCAATATAGATTTTTAAAGAAAGACATTTATACCTAATTGTCTAAAGC
>Ga0209609_10000645_pt1 | contig 20477 bp, 18 predicted proteins | sample LakKivw325mmetaG_FD_184136 | JGI IMG/M metagenome (GOLD analysis project Ga0209609, IMG submission 184136) | Anoxic lake water microbial communities from Lake Kivu, Rwanda to study Microbial Dark Matter (Phase II) - Lake Kivu water 325m metaG... | ecosystem: Environmental > Aquatic > Freshwater... | reverse complement strand
CCGCCGGGCGCACGTGCAAGCGCAGTATCTGGCGCACGGTATCGCGAAACATGCGCTGCACGCCGGCGTCCGTCTCGCCCCAGGCCGGGACACGCACCGCCCCGTCTATGATGCCCGACTGGACGACTGTCAGCAGGTCGAGATCGGCAGATTCCAGGCCATGGAAACCGTTGGAGTTCAACGCACTCGTTGTCACGTTATTCGTTGTCACGCTATTCGTTGTCACGCTATTCGTTGTCACGGTGTTGCCAACGTGACCCATAACACATCCTCGCCCAACCTTGTCCTTGCCACCGCGTTCAGGATGGCCTGGACGACATCGGCCGGCGCTGCTACCACCAGTATCTTCATCGGTTGTTTGTCCTGATTGGCGTTATCGCTTGATTGCATCGCGACCTGTCCATCTCCCGAAAGGACGGCCACCACCGGTACAGTAGCCACGAAAACCACCTGGGTTTCCGGCGCAGGAGTGGTTTCAGGAGGAGTACCATCATCCGGTATACCTGCAACTTGAACATCCTCTTGGTTGGACGGTTTTTGCAGGCGATAGATGTTGACCTGTTCGCCAATGCGCACCTGGCAACCGATGCCATTCGTGCATTCCAACGGTATCGAGAGCACCTCCAGCGCCGGATCGGCCAGGCGGAACTGCTCGGGCGGTACGGCCAGGCGCACGGACACCGGCTGGCCGGCGAGCAGCATGCCGGTGCTGATTTTCCCGGCCAGTTCGTTAGCAGACGCGGCATATCCCCGGTCGAGCAGTGCGCGCGGGAAATCGTGCGCAACGAACATTGAGGCATCCAGCAGGGTGTAAGGCGGGATGTCGCTGGCAGGTACGGGTATCTGCACCATGCTCACACCCGCCAGGTAGTTCGTTTGCCAGTAGCTTGCCCCGTACACTGCCGCACCGAGGGCCAGGATTGCCAAGACGATTTGCAGGATACGTTGTCTCACTACAGTGCTGTGCATTTGGCCGCCTCCGCAGGTTTTCTGCTGTTCCTTTTCTGTTTTGCCTTGGGCCGAGGTTTCCGCTTTCCCCAGCCCGGGTAGACCAGGTTCAGGAGCGGTTCGGTCAGGGCGCCGTCCAGGTGGTTTGCCCTGCGCTCGTCGTAACCGATCCAGGTGGAGAGTTGCCCGGCCAGCAGCAACCGCTCGCCCATCGTGCGCACCTGGTTGAGCACCAGGTGCACTCTTGGGGCAGGGTGGAGCGCGGCCGTCTCGTCCTTCAAGCGGCGCAAGACAGCCTCCGTCTGGACGAGAGAATCCTGGCGCGGCGCGGCCACCACCAGGATGTCGGTTGCCATCCCGACGATATGCTTCCAGAGCGGGTTGGTTGGGAACGTATCGAAGACCGTCAGGGTGTGACCGTGGGCAATATCTTGCAGCGCCTTTGGCGTGCGTTCGTCGGCAGCCAATACGTCTGCCTCCCAATTGTCCGCAGGGTAGACGGCGACATCTTCCCACTGCCCCGCTTCGGCGTTCTGGGTCGCGACCTCGTAGAGCGAGACATGCCGGCCAGGCAGCCGCGCCTTTAGCGAGCTCCCGCCCACACCGGCCTCGACCAGCGCAGTCGCCAACCCGGAGGCCTGCCGGAAACGGCGTGCCAGCGCCAGCGAGAGGGTGGTCTTCCCAACCCCGCCGCAGTAGTTGGTGATCATGACCATTCGCGGCGGCAAGTAGCGCACTCCCACACGCAGACCGCAGGCCAGCAAGGCCTCGCCGACCCAACGGTCAGGTTCGGCCAGGAATTGCCCGGAGGTCACCACCACCGCCCCATCCCTGCCCAGGCTGTCCAGCGCAGTGCGCAAGGCAGGGCGTGACATCTTGGGGCAATCCTGCAAGTCTTCCAGGTCGGCGATTACCAGCAAGGGGTCGTTTTCGAGGGCGCGCATCACCCCCAGGGTGCTGACCGCCTCGTGCACCCGGAAGACCTCCTGCGGAATTCTCTCGATGGCTTCCATCGAGCGGGTGGCTGCGAGCGCCGCCGGCAGGCGATTTCTCCCAATGTGTATTCTCACAAGCATTCCTCCAAATCCTCTTCGTGAAATGATTACCTGGTTTGCTGATGATCAACTGCGCTTCGGGCGTCCTCGAACACAACCAGGATGATGGACCATTCGATTTCCGGACAATGAGTTCGCAGCATGGTAAAGGTGGCGTAACGGGTTGAAAATCGGCTGCGTACTCAGAAACCCGGCTCATCAGTGATATTTCGTCACTGATGTCGCCTTGTTCGTGACGCCCATGTAAGTTCTTTCTTCGATCCTGACCTCCTTGTAGGGCAGATCGTCCACATCGCCCAGCAGTATCTTGAGCAGCACGAGTTGTTCGATGGAACTCGCCATGGTGTCGTCCCACAACCATTCATCGTCGGATTTTTCATCGAGTGCACCGGCGTATTTCGCCCTCCCGCGCGCCCTGTCGGTCGAGCGGATGATCAGCCGCACCAATTCGGCGGGCGGCAGGGCAGCCAGGCGGTCGAATACACCGCCTGCGCCCGTTTCGGGATCTTCTTTGAGTTTCGAGAGGGCGTAGTTGATGCCCGGATGCAGGCCGCCCCCCTGCCTCGAAAACGTATAGAGCAGCCAGGAGATCAACGTACCGGAGGTGCCGCCTCCATCCAGGATGTGTTTGCGCAAATTAGCATCCTGGCAGTTCGCAGCGAGAATGGCTTGTAAATCCCAAGAAGAAGGAACCACCACCACCGCTTTTCCCGCTGCCTGTGCTTTGGAGGAGGGGGTAGGGGGTGGTGGTGTTCTAGAGTTAAGAGCTTGGTTTAAAGAGCTTAAGAGCTTAAAGACTCTGAAAATCGCGTCACCGAATTCTGAAATTCGCGTCACCCCGATACTGAAATTCGCGTCACCGGATACTGAAAATCGCGACACTCCGATACTGAAAATCGCGTCACCGGGAACTGAAGATCGCGTCACCCCGATACTGAAAATCGCGTCACCGAGATGCTGAAAATCGCATCCCTCTTCCTGCGCCAGGATTGCTTGAACAATCTCTGCGGGGACTTCTTCGAGCAGCACTTCAAAGCGGCGTGATATATCCCATTTGCTCTCACCCATCCCATTGCGTTCACAGTGGAGATAAATCTGGACAATTGGATCGCGCAGCCAGTCGTACACCGTTCTCACCCTGGATAACCCCAACCACCTTGCGATCTCGGCATACCCGCCTTTCACCGTGGCTTGGTTGCGGGTCGCACCGCTTTCCGGATCCACGAAGCAGCAGTCGCGCAAGATGGTGAGCATCCAACCGGGGCCTGTCCCCAGCCAGGGCAGGATGTGTTCGATGAAAAAGTGGGTGATGACCAGCAAGTCGCCCGGAGGCATCAGGTGCATCTGCATCCGCTCGGCTAAGGCGTCCAGCTTTTCATCGGGCAGTTCATCCATGAACAGATCGCGGACGATCTGGCGAACGGTTTGCGGCTGGCCGCCTCCGGGCGTTGGCGCGTCCGGTGGAATAAGTGTCTCGACCGGCGTCTCGCAAGCCGCCGCTGCCATGCCTTCCGGCCCGCCGTGCTGCTCAATGTGACCGGCAATCCAGGTGGTCAAGGAGTGGACGTCCGCGGCGGTCAACGGCAGGGTCATGGCAACCGAGTAGCGGCGCGGCAGGCGGCGCAGGGTGGGACCGGCCGCCCATTCCTTCACGTCCGCTGCAATGGGTGTGACCAGCGCGGCCAGCCGCGCCCAGGTCTGGTCCCGCTTGACCCGGTTCCAGAATGTCCGCTCGGTCGCCCCGCTCATGGCGGCGATCTGCTTTCCGCAGAAGCGGGCGGACTTTCGCCCGGAGCGTCCTCCTGCGTTGTATGCTGCCTGGCGGAAGCCGATGTACAGCCAGCCCAGGTCGGGACCGAGCAGTCTTAGGTGGCGCAGGAAATAGGCGTTGAGGACAACAGCCCTTTCCGGCATGACGACCTGCTCGTAGGCCGATTCCCACACTGCCTCGACATCCACCTCTTTTTCGGCAGCCTTGCTTTTTTCTTCCTCGGCCTCCGCATCATCACCCGCTTCGACAATCTCATCGCCTGGCTGGACAACAAACTGAACGTCCGCATCCTGATTCATGATGCCCATCAGCAGGCGCGTCAGCGTGCTGGAGAGACGGCTTTCCAGCCAATCGCGGGCATAGGCATTGCGCACGCCGATAGTGAATATGCCGTCCTCATAGGACACCAGGCGTGCGTCACGCACCCAGGTGTCGAAGGATGCTTTGGGCATCTCCATCTGGAGTTGTCCGAGGGCAGATTGCCAGGCTCTTTCAGCATCCATCGTGAGCCGATTCCCTAAGGTCGAATGAACAGAAAGGTCGAAAACGACTTCTGTCATGATTTTCTCGAAAACTCGCAGGAAGCCCTGTAGCGAACGACTTTCCAAAAGCGAACCCTACATCGTCAACAAGAGAAAAGTGGCTCGCAGGCCTTCCTGGCGAGACTACGTAAGCGGCAACGTAAGCGGCAGCGTAAGCGGCGCGTAAACGTACCGTAAGCGGCACGTAAACCATGCCGCTTACGTTCTTCTTCCCGCCAAAAACGAGATCTGGAATTTCCGAGAAAACCGCGAAACCTTTCTTGACGGCGCTCATTCTGACCGCCCTGCAAGCGTTTGGCGGACTGTTAGAGGCTGGGGGTTGAGCCGAATTCGACCGGCTTTGTATGCCTCCAGGCCATGCTTGAGCAGCACAGCTGCTACCTCGCCAACCGGCACGTATTTCTTATCCGCCAGGCGGCGAAGCGCCTTAGCCGTTTCTTTTCCGACCCCTCGATACGATACGACCGACTCCCACGCGGCAGGAACTTTTTGTTCCTTGTGGACTTTGCGAGCAGGGATAGGCTTGGGTACGGGGTTCGGATTTTCCTCACTCCATCCCTGTCGCTTTTGCCAGTTGCCGGACAAGGGGTACAACGTCATCCGCGCGGCCTTCGGACGCGGTTCGAGGGGCAGCGTCCCACGGTCAACGCACCTCAAGCCGTAGCTCAGGAAAGTGTCAACGATTTCACCGGCCATTACGTGATGTTCGTTGGCCAATGCCAAAATCTGTTCGTTTATTTCTGCGGGGATTCCTCGAAAACTGACGGTGGGGTAAGCCATCTCGTACTGCCGCCTGCGCTTTTTCCTTTCTGCCACGCGCAAGTCATCCAATACACTGGCAGGCCGCGGCTGTTCCGGCTGGCCGGCCTGTTCGCTCTCGGCAGGGGGGATTTGAACGCCTTTGAGACGGTCGAAGGGATCGCGGCGTGGCATGTTCTTCCTTCCTGGCTAGAACTTGAGAACGACATCCACCAGGTTGGCGTACTCCCTGGCGGAACGGCTTTCTGGGTCTTTCTCGAATATCGTCAGGGCCTCCGAGGCGCATTCGCGCAGCACGGTTGCCCGATGGATAGGGGCGAGCAGGCGGTTGCTGAACGTTTCTCGAAGCGACTCGATATTGGCTCTACTTTCTCGGGTTTGCTCGTCGAAGAAGGTGGGAAGGACGCCCAGTAACGCGCCGTTCCAAGATTTTTCTTTTTGCAGGACGGTCAGGGTTTGCACCATCTGGCTCAAGCCGTCGGCTGCCAGGAATTCGGTCGCCGTAGGGATAATGACCAGGTCGGCTGCCCAGACCGCCCGTTCCTGGATGCCGCCCACGCTGGGTGCCGTGTCGAACAGGACGTAATCCAGGCCCTCACGAGTAAAAGGCTTCAAAACGTCCCGCACGCAGGATAACGATCTCCCTTCGGCATTGATGACGGTCTGGGCGGCGCTGGTGGTCGTGTCGCCGGGGATCAGCCATACGTTCTTGCGCCCGGTGTTGCGCACCCACTGCCGGGCTGTCTCTAAAGTGGTTGCGATTTTATCGACCCTGGTCCCAACCAGCTGCGGGGAGACGAGCAGGTAGAATGCTCCAGGCTCAGGCCTCAGGCCGAGCGCGGTGGCACATTGTCCCTGGGGATCGAGGTCGATCAGCAGCACTTCCTTGCCTCGCTGGGCCAGGCCGTGTGCCAGGGAAATGGCGGTCGTGGTTTTTCCCACCCCGCCCTTTTGGTTGGCAATTGTGATGACGGTGGTCATGGCTTATTCCTTCGTAGGGCTTTTCTCGTTGGATTGTTCGTCCAGGAACTCGCGGATTCTGGCCGGTGCAAAGCGCCAGTCACTCCGCGCTGTTGCTCTGAACTTGAAGCCTGGCAGGATACCGCGAGCGGCCCAGTTCCGCACGGTTTCGGGCTTTATTCTCAAAAAGTGAGCTACATCCTCGGATGTCCAAAGCGGTTCTTCGTTCAACGTTTCGTTCCTTATTTGTTAGGGCTGGTGTGAATGTGGAACGCGATCATTCCGGCTTGTTGGGCGGGTTGAACTTCTGCAGAGACTCCGCCAGCATGACCAGCAGGCGCTGCAAGGAGGGGGAGAGCTGGTCGAACAAGTGCAGCAATCTGGCGCGGTCGGGGTCGAGATCGTGGATACCCGGCACTTCGGACAGGCCGGAGAGTTGAAGGAAAGTGCTTGGGGGGTGATTGGTAGCCTTTGCCAAGCGCACACAGGTTTCGAGAGATGGGAGCCGATTGGGATGATCGATCAAGTTGCGCAGTGTGCTATCGGATAGACCTGCCTGACGGGAAAGTTTTGCCAAAGTGAGCTCGTGTTGCTTGATGTATTCCAGCAACCAATTGCCCAACGGCGAGATTTCTTGTTGGGCGAGTTGCCGCTTCGTGTGATGTGGTGATGTTGTGTTCATTTTTGTCAGTCCTCTATTTGGAAAATAAAAACAGGCGATGATGAGCGCACATGCCGCTCATCATCGCCTAAGCGCATCCATTCCCGTTTCCAACAATCCCCGCGAACCAATTGACTGCAATTTGACTGCAATTGCTATTGGACTGTATGTTCTTTATGGAAAACTTTCTCGACCATCCCCCCAGATATGCCGGTCTTTCTAATCGAAACCGGCATCTGTGGCAGTAAATGGACAGTATGGACACTATGGAAAGCTTCTGGCATCACTCATAATCGCTTGGTCGTTGGTTCGAATCCAACCGGGCCCATCCTATCGAACGGGGAACGCCTGTAGACGGGATACCTGGGCAGACCGATCTCCTATGGCTGTGTGGTGCTGGGCGTGGAAGACGCGCAGTTTCTCTACGATTGGGCAGATGTCGTAGATGTCAGTAGTGATTCAGTGGTGAGTTATTTTTGGAGAAGGCGCGCTACTTTTTCCTCGTCCCAATCAACTACAATCGTGCCGTGGATGTCGAAAGTGGGGGTGACGAGACTCCCATTTGCCCACTTGCGTACCTGGGCAGCCCCCAGCGGGTTGGTGGCAACGTCCACTTCGACGTAGTCAACCTGGTGCTCGGCTAACCATTTGCGCGCCTTCCGGCAATCTGGGCACCAACTTGTGCAATACAGCACCACGCCCCCTCGTGGAAGCTCTTCATTTGCAGATTTTTTGGTGGGTTTCGCTGTTCTGGAACCTGGCTGAACGCGCGCCAGCTCGTCGAAAAGCACTTCATTGCTGGGTTGATCTTTGATATCGTGAATGTCAATATATTGGATAACCCCCTCTTTGTTAATGATAAAGATGGCGCGCTCCGAATAGCCCTCTGAACGCAGAGCGCCGTATTTTTTGGCGACCTCACCGTGCGGCCAAAAATTGCTGAGCAGGGGGTATGTAATGCCTCCCAGGCTGTCCGCCCAAGCTTTCAAACATGGAACGTGATCTACGCTGATGCCCAGAACCTGAACATTCGATTCCGTGAACCTGGCGTATTCTGCCTGGTAAGATGGAATCTGGCTCGTTCAGACTGGCGTCCATGCCAGGGGGAAGAAGGCCAGGACGGTGGTCGTGCCGCGCAAATCGCTGAGGACTACATCTTTGTCCAAATGGCTGCGCAGCCTGAAATCAGGCGCTTTGTCTCCAACTTTTAGGCTCATACTTTATTCCTTTCGTCACTTGCGTTGTCAACGAATGTTTCTATCAGATTCTACTCGATAAATCAGGATGTTAATCACTGGCTTATTCGGATCGAATTATATATAATATACAATATACAACCTAATCTCCGAAGGAGGAGATTGCTTACTCAAGAACAAACCCCAGCGGACGAGGCAGAGACCTTTCAGCGCAAGCCGCTAAAAGAAGAAGTTTTCGAGCACCTGTACAAGCGCATCATCGCCGGGAAGTATGCGCCGGGTGAGCGCTTGCGCCAGGAGGAGATTGCCTCACGTCTGGGGGTCAGCCAGACGCCGGTGCGTGAAGCTTTGGATCTCCTGGCCTCGGTCGGGTTGGCAGAGCGCGTACCCTATCGTGGGGTGCGCGTTTTGCAATTAAGCACGGAGGAAATCGTCGACTCGTACGTGTTGCGCTTGCTGCTCGAAAGCGCAGCCGTTCGCGTCGCAGCCGTCAACCATACGCAGGCGCAAGCTGACCGTCTGGTGCAAATCGTGGACGGGATGAAACCGCCGGTGACGCTGAACGATATGTCCCGACAGCGGCAGTTGAACCTCGAGTTCCACCTCTTGTCAGTGGCGGCGAGTGGGAATGCACTCCTTGTGAAAATTTATGGAATGGTATCCAACAAATTCCCGGATTGGATGTTATACGAGTATTTGTTCCGCCACCCGGAGCTTTTGCAATCCAGCCTGGACAAGGAGTACGACGAGCATAAGGCGATTGCCTCCGCAATTGCCGACAAACAACCAGAACTGGCTGCGCAACACGTGATCACTCACATTACTCATCGCCAGCAAGAGCTGGTGACGTTCCTGGGCATCCCCGAGGAACTCTTGGAGGAGAAAGCGCGTCAGTTCAACTTTTCCTGAAAACCTGAAATCCATCGAAACTTACATTCCACTTTTTATAAGGAGACTGTATGTCTGCAGACCTATTCCTAAAAATGGCTCAATCCATCATTGACGGCGATTCGGACGTTTCGGCCGCGCTGGCCAGGCAAGCTATCGAAGCCGGTATTGACCCGTTGGAGGCAATCACCCAGGGCTTTGTGGTGGGCGTCAACACGGTTGGCGATGCCTTCGCCAAAGGCGATGCCTTCCTGCCCGAGCTGGTCATGGCTGGGGAGGCGATGAAGGCTGCCGTCGCTACACTGGAGCCGGAGATGCAGAAGCGCGGCACGCAGCGTATGATGCTGGGCAAGGTCGTCCTGGCGACGGTCGAGGGCGATATCCACGAGATCGGCAAGTCACTTGTCGGGACGATGCTCTCGGCCTCCGGCTTCCAGGTCTACGACATGGGCGTGGATGTGCCGACGGCCAGGATTATCGCAAAGGCGAAAGAAGTGGATGCTGACATCGTCGGCTTGAGTGCCCTGTTGACGACTACGATGGTCAAGCAGAAGGAAGTGATCGAAGAGTTGGATAGGCTGGGGCTACGGAGGAAGATCAAGGTGATAGTGGGCGGCGCGCCCGTGACCCGGGACTGGGTGCAGAAAATCGAAGCCGACGGCTACTCCGAGGACGCCATCGGCGCGGTGGCGATTGCGAAGCAGCTTGTTGGAGCGGTTTGATCCCTTACGTTTCACGCATCGCGTTTCACGCTTTCGCAATGCGTAATCCGTAAAACGTGAAACGTAACCTTTGCGAGAGCCATTATGCCGAAACCAATCAAATCCATCACCAATCCCAAGCTGCGGCTGGAAATCCTGACGCCGGCCGAAGTGAAGCGCATTCACGACGCGACCCTGCACATCATCGAGAACGTGGGCGTACGCTTTCCCTCACAGCAGGCACTGGAGATCTGGGAGGCTCACGGCGCGAGCGTTGACCGTGACAAGATGATCGTCAAAGCCAGGCCAGCTCTGATCGAAGAGGCGCTCAAGGCCTGCCCGCCGGTCTATTCGCTCGCGGCGCGTGATCCTGCACAGGACTTGCCGTTGGATGGAAACCATGTCTACGTTGGCACAGACGGCTGCGGCGTGGAAGTGCTCGATATCCAAAACGGCCAGCGGCGCACCTCCTGCCTGCGGGACGTGGTTGACATCGCCCGCATCGCCGATGCAACCGAGGAGGTGGCTTTCCACTGGGTGCCGGTCTCGGCGCAGGATCAGCCGCCGGAGACGCGCGGCCTGCACGAAATCAAGGCTATTTGGGAAAATTCTACCAAGCATGTTCAAACTGAAAGCATCTACAACGCCCGCGAGGCCAGGGCAGCCATCGAAATGGCAATTGCCATTGCGGGCAGTAAAGAAGCCTTGCGCAAGCGCCCCCTGCTTTCGCTGATGCAGTGCTCCGCGCCGCCGCTCGGTCACGACGCTGGCAGCCTGGAGGCGGCTCTGCTGGCAGCCGAGCACGGCGTCCCGACCGGTTTCATGACCATGTCCGCTTGCCTGACCACCGGCCCGGCGAGCGTGGCCGGAACGCTGGCGGTCGGCAATGCGGAAGTGCTCGCTGCCACCGCGCTGTTGCAACTGGCCTTCCCCGGCGCGCCGGTCTTCTACGCCGCCGCGCAAACCGCTTCCGACCTGCGTAGCGGAGCATACACTGGCGGCGGCCCGGAGGATTTCCTGTTTGGCGCAGCGACCAATGTGCTCTCCAATTTCTACAACATCCCGCTCTCGATGGGATCGTTTGCTACCGGTGCCAAAGAGCCGAACTGGCAGGCCGGCCTTGAGAATAGCCTCTCGACCTTCATGGCGAGCGTCGTCATGTCCGATATGCTGCTGGGCGTCGGTTTCCTGCACGGCAGCCGCATCTGGTCGTATGCGCAGATGATGATGGATTGCGAAATCTTCTCCATCATTCACAAGATGATGCGGGGCATCGTGGTGGACGACGAAAGCCTGGCATTGGATACCATCGCGGCGGTCGGCCCTGGCGGGAATTTCCTCTCGCAGAAACATACGCTCAAGCACATGCGCGATATCTTCGTGCCGCAGTTCATGGATCGCCGGCCGTACAACGAATGGGAGGGGAGGAAAGACGATGCCCGCGATTGGGCGCTGGCGAAGGCGCGCAAGATTTTGGAAACTCACCGACCCGAACCGCTCGACCCGAAGTTGAGCGCGGAGATGGAAAGGATCATCGAAACGCTGGAAAAGTAACGCGGCCCTCACCTCCGTCCCCTCTCCCAACCCTTCGGCTCCGCTCACCTGTGCCTGCCCTGTCCCGTCCGGGCCAGGACGGGGCGGCACTGGCGCAGGCAGGGCAGGCTTTCGGAGAGGGGTGCAAGGGTGAGGAGAGATACTATGCAGCCCAAACTCGAGCTTCTCACCCCCGAATTGATCGCCCGCGTCCTGGACGAGGCTTTCCAGTTGATGCTCGAGCCGGGCATCAAGGTGCAATCGGCCGAGGCGCGGCAGTTGCTGGCCGGGGCCGGCGCGCAACTCGAGGGAGAGATTGCCAGGATTCCGGAGAAGGCCGTGCGCGCGGCGCTGGAAAGTATCCCCTCGACCTTCTGCCTGTACGACCGCCGAGGCAATCGCCGCGTCACCTACGGCGGCGACGCAGTCCACTTCGACCCCGGCTCGTCCGGCGTCCACATCCTCGACCCGGAGACATTGGAGCACAAACCCTCGTACACGCCCGATTTGGTCCGCGTCGTCAAAGTGGCTGAGATGCTGCCGCAATACGACGCCCAATCCACGGCTGTAATCTGCAACGAGGTGCCAAAAGAGATCGGCGACCTGTACCGGCTGTACATCGTTTTGCTCTACTCAGAGAAGCCGATCGTCACTGGCTCGTTCTCGCTCGAAACCTTGCCAGCCATGTTCGACATGCTGGCGATCTTTGCGGGGGATCGTCTGCAATTGGCTGAAAAACCGCAAGCGGTCTTCGACGCCTGCCCCTCGCCGCCGCTGATCTGGAGTGAGTTCGGGGCGGGCAACCTGATGGCGCTGGCGCGCGCACACGTCCCGGCGGAGATCGTCTCGATGCCGCTGGCAGGCGCGGCCGCGCCGGTCACGTTGCTCGGATCGGTCGTTCAACATGCAGCCGAATGCTTGAGCGGGATCGTCATCCACCAGATGGCGAACCCCGGCGCGCCCGTCGTGTGGGGCGGCGCGCCGGCCATCTTCGACATGCGTCGGGGTACCACTCCGATGGGCGCCGTCGAGACAGCCATGATCGACGCGGCTTATGCCCAGGTCGGCAAGAGCCTGGGATTGCCTACGCACGCCTATCTTGGTGCCAGCGACGCCAAGATCGTGGATGCCCAGGCCGGGCTGGAGAGCGGGGTCAGCGCGCTGATCGGCGCGCTGGCAGGCATCAACATGATCTCCGGCGCGGGGATGCTGGATTTCCTGGCCTGCATCAGCCCAGAGAAGCTGGTAGTGGATGCCGAGGCGATTGGCATGGCCCATCGTCTGCTGGACGGGATCCAGGTCCGGACAGAGACGCTGGCGACGGCGCTGTTCGAGGGGATCAATTTCAAGGGCGATTTCCTCAAACAGAAGGTGACGCGCGAGCTGTTCCCCAAAGAGCAGTACTTGCCCTCAGCCGTCATTGACCGCGACTCGATCCGCGGCTGGCAGGAGTCCGGCGGGCTGGATACCTACGCACGCGCCAAAGCCCGCACGGCACAACTGCTGGGCGAGTACAGGCGCCCGCACAGGGCAGTCGAGCAGGAAAAGGAGCTCCGGGCGATGGTCGAGAGTCTTGCCCGTCAGGCCGGAATGGAGCGTCTGCCGGAATTGGGTGACTGATGGAATACTGGCAGGCTTTACTTCATTCCGAAAATAAATATAATAATCACAGTATCTTCTCAATGGATGAAGGAGGATGTGGGGCTTTAGAATTTGTGATAGAGAAAGGAGGTGCGACAAGAGATATGATTTGGCTGGATGCCCGCTTAATGTACCGATCATTGAAAAATAAATTCTAAGGAGAGAGGAGGATGTGATGTTTTTGAAAAAAAGTGTTACCCTGACGTTTGTCCTGGTAACGATTCTAAGCTTGGCACTTTCGGCGTGCGGAGGCACAGCAAAGCAACCCGTAACCCTGCGGATCGGTTGGGCCGGCAGCCCGGACACGCTGAACCCGGGCACGGCTGTCCTTGCCGAGGCGTGGTCAATCTTCGAGCTGGTTTATGACTCGATGTACGATCTCCAACTGGATGGCAGCTACACTCTTGATCTGGCCGATAGTGTCACGACATCGGCCGATGGGCTGGTGTGGACATACAAGATCCACGATGGGATCAAATTCCACGATGGCACGCCATTGACGGCAGAAGATGTAGCTTTCTCGTACAATTTCTACAAGGACAATGTAGACTTTCCCTACATGAACCCGTACACCAGCTACTTCGACACGGTCGAAGCGACGGGCAACAACGAGGTCGTCATCACGTTGACCGAGCCGATCCCGAACATTGATTACCAGTTGGTGTTCCTGTACGTTCTCCCCAAGCACATTTGGGAAGGCGTGAACCCAACCGAGTTCGAGAACGTGGAAATGATCGGCAGCGGTCCATTCAAGATGGTGGAATACAAGCAGAACGAGTTCGTTCACCTGGCGGCTAACAAGGATTACTTCCGTACCCCGCCGGTCATTGACGAGGCTATTTTCCAGACCTTCGAAAACCAGGATGCGCTGGTGCAGGCGATCAAAACCGGCCAGGTAGATTTGATCACCGAGATGCCCAATACGGCTGTCGCAACACTGCGCAATGAGCCGAACATCGCGGTGGTCACCGGCGCGCCGTTCGCTCCCGAAGTGACCGACATCATCTTGAACCAATGCTCACAGGAGAGCTGCCCGGTGGACGCTGGCGGTGTGTGTTCCGGTCACCCGGCGCTGCAGGATCGCAACGTGCGCCTGGCGCTGGCTCATGCCACCGACAAGCAGAAGATCATTGACGTGGTTCTGCTCGGTCTGGGAACCCCCGGCCTGACGCTCATCCCGGATGGCTTGGGGATGTGGTACAACAACGCCCTCCAAGACTATGAGTACAACATTCCCCAGGCGAATCAAATCCTCGACAGCGCCGGCTATAAGGATGCCAATGGTGACGGGATACGTGACATGCCAGACGGTAGCCGCCCGCTGACTTTCCGTCTGAATTGGCCGAGCGATTCCATCAATGCACCTCGGACGGCCGAGTTGTTGAGCGAGACGTGGGGTCAAATCGGCGTCAGCCTCCAAATGCAGGCGGTGGATCCAGACGCGCTGACCGCCCAATGCTGCCCGGCCTTCGACTTCGACATCATGATCTGGGGCTGGGGTTCCGATCCGGACCCGAACCTGCTGCTGGGCGTTATGACGACGGACCAGATCCCAACCGGCAGTAGCGAGACTGGCTACTCCAACCCGCAATACGATGCACTCTACAATCAACAGGCGACCGAACTCGACAAGGATCAGCGCAAAGCGCTTGTCTGGCAGATGCAGCAAATCGTTCACGATGACGTGGTTTACATCATCCCGTTCTACCCGCAGGCCACGCAGGCTTATCGCACCGACCGGTTCACCGGCTGGATCACGGACAAGCCCAAAGTCGCTCTGGAAGACGTAACCTCCCTGGTTGTCGTCAAGCCAGTCAAGTAATTTCTGCCCCCCTCTGTCCCCCCATTTTCGCTGAACCGCGCGAAAATGGGGGGATGAAAGGGGGGGGCCAGGAGCGCTCCGTGAAACGCTACCAATATCTGCTCAAGAAGGTCGCCTGGTCATTCTTTACGATCCTGTTCGTGCTCGTGCTGAATTTTCTCCTCTTCCGCGTTCTGCCTGGCGATCCGGCGCGGGCTGGTGTACGCGATCCGCGCCTGAAGAAAGAGGCTATCGAAGCCATTCGCGTACGCTTCGGGCTGGATAAGCCCGTGATCAACTGCTTCGAGACCCTCAATCCGATCAAAGTGGGGAGCTGTACGGTCAATCCATTGGATACGCAATTTTTTATTTATGTCCGTAACTTGCTGCAAGGGGAGATGGGGATCAGTTTCCATTCAAATCGTCCGGTGGCGGATATTTTGACAGAACGGCTGTGGAACACCATCCTGCTGATCGGAGCGGGGCAGATCCTGGCGATCCTGCTTGGAGTCGTTTTTGGCATCCTGGCAGCTTGGAAGGCGCGCACTGCGATTGATTACACCGCGCTTTTGAGCAGCCTGCTGGCCTGGAGTCTGCCAACCTTCTGGCTGGGGATCATTCTATTGTTCTGGGGAAGCAGTCACGGCCTGCCAATTGGCGGCAAGGCCACGCCGGGTACCAGCACTCTACCGCTGCTCCAGCAGTGGGGGGACGTTGTCAGACACATGTTCCTGCCAACCCTCACCTACACTATCGTCTACATGGGGGAGTATATGCTCATCATGCGCTCCAGCCTGTTGGATGTGCTGGCAGAGGATTACATCCTGACCGCCAAGGCCAAGGGCCTGAACACATTCCAAATCTTGAAGGATCACGCCTTGAAGAACGCCATGCTGCCGCTGGTGACGGTCATTGCCATCAACCTGGGATTCACCGTGGCTGGCGCGCTGCAAATCGAAGCGGTCTTTTCCTGGCCGGGACTGGGCGGTGCGATCTACGAGGCGGTAGTGCGGCGCGACTTCCCTGTCCTGCAGGGGGCTTTTCTCCTGATCGCCGTGAGCGTAATCATCGCCAACCTGATCGCGGACCTGACGTACTCGTACCTCGACCCGCGCGTCCAGTCGGAGTGACATCATGGCCGTGCAGACCACCGAACTCAAGCCATCTGTTCCCTCTTCGCCCTTCCTGGACTTTTGGAGGGTTTTCAGCCGCAACCGCATGGCGCTCGTTGGCCTGGCGATGCTGATCGCGATCATCGTCGTCGCGGTTTTTGCCCATCAAATTGCGCCTTATGACATTTCGACCTCGGAAAATATCACCATCAAAGATATCTACAACCCGCCCAGCGCGGCGCATTGGCTCGGCACGGACGATGCTGGCAAGGATGTCTTGTCCAACTTCTTCTTTGGGGCGCGCGTCTCGTTGATCGTCGGTTTCTTCGCCGCGTTCATCTCCGTGGTCATTGGCGGGGTGCTGGGCATTGTGGCCGGTTTCTATGGCGGCCGCGTCGAAAATCTCCTGATGCGTTTCACGGACGTGATGCTGGTCATCCCGGACCTGCCGCTGATGGTGGTGATCGTGGCGCTGACCAAGCCCAGCCTGCTCAACATCATCTTCGTCATCGGCTTGCTGGGCTGGACGACCACCTCCCGCATCGTCCGCTCGCAGACGCTGGCGGTGAAATCGCGCAAGTTCGTGCTTCGGGCGCGCGCCATCGGCGCCGGAAACGGGCACATCATCCGTCACCACATTCTGCCGCTGGTCATGCCGCTGCTGGTGGTCAACGCCATCCTGGTTATCTCGTTAGCCATCCTGGACGAAAGCACGCTCTCGTTCCTCGGCCTGGGTGACCCGACCGCGATCTCCTGGGGGCAGATGCTCAACTTTGCTTTTGGGCGCGGCGCGATGAGCGCCGGGGCATGGTGGGCGCTGGTTGTGCCGGGCTTTGGCATCGTGTGGGTCGTCCTCTCGTTGACATTGCTCGGCCATGGGTTGGAACAGGTGCTCAACCCCAGGCTGGAAACCCATCACCTGACGCCCGGCCGGCCGGTCGTCCAGAGCGAAGCTCCCTCGGCACTGGGAGCGAAAAAAAGTGAGGCGCCGGTGCTGCTGGACGTTCGCGAGTTATCCATCCATTACATTGCGGATAACAAGCCGCCGGCGCGGGCGGTGGAGAACGTCAGCTTCAAGCTCCACGAGGGTGAACTCATGGGGCTGGTCGGCGAGAGCGGCTGCGGCAAGACCACGCTGATGCTGGGTCTGCTGCGCCTGCTGCCGGCCGCTGGTCAGATCGTCAGCGGCAAGGCGTACTTCACCGACAAGGATTTGACTGCCATGAGCGAGGCGGAGATCGTGGACGTGCGCTGGAAGGGTATCTCGATCATCTTCCAGGGCGCGATGAACGCCCTCAATCCCGTGCGGACGGTGGGCGATCAAATCAGCGAGGCTATCATCAAACATTCGCCGCCGCTTTCGCGTCAGCAGCTCAGGCAAGTGGATGACCGCGTGGTGGAATTGCTCGATCTGGTCGGCATTGCCGCCCAGCACAAGGAGCACTATCCGCACCAATACTCCGGCGGGATGCGCCAGCGAGCGATGATCGCCATGGCGCTGGCCTGCAGTCCACAGGTTGTGATCGCCGACGAGCCGACCACCGCCCTCGATGTGATGATCCAGGCGCAGATCCTCGAGCTGCTCGATAACCTGCGGCACAAGCTGGGACTCTCGATCATTTTCGTCACCCATGACCTGGGGGTCGTGGCTGAGATGTGCGATTCGGTGCTGGTCATGTACGGCGGTGTCACGGCGGAATATGGCAACGTGGATACGATCTACAATGCCCCCCGTCATCCATATACCCAAGAACTGCTCAAGGCTTTCCCCGATCTGTCCCATCCCGAAAAGCGGCTGGCCTCCATTCCCGGCTATCCACCTCGCTTGGAAGCCTTGCCTCCTGGCTGTCGCTTTGCGCCTCGCTGCCCGCTGGCCATTGAACGCTGTGGCAGTGAGCAACCAGCTCTTCACACGCTGGGGGAAGGTCACTTTGCCAGTTGTCATTTCGTCGAGGCGTCACTATGACACCAGAATACTTCTTGGAAGTCTACAACCTGAAGAAGCTCTTCCGGGCTGGGCGGCCGAGCATCTTTGGCGGCAGAGTGCGCTATGTCCACGCAGTGGATGGCATTGACCTAAACCTGAAGCGCGGCGAAGTGCTCGCGCTGGTGGGCGAGAGCGGTTGTGGCAAATCCACCCTAGCGTTGACGTTGATGGGCCTGGAAAAACCGACCGGCGGAAAGATCATCTTCGAGGACGAAGAAATCACACACGCGGACGACCGCGCCCTCAAACGCCTGCGCCAGCGCATCCAGATGGTCTTTCAAGACCCCTACGAGTCACTCAACCCGACCCAAACCATCGAGGAGATCGTTGCGGAGCCTTTGGTCGTCCACGGGCTGGAGCGGAGTGCCCGAGCGCGCCAGGTGCGCGTCGTCAAGGCGTTGGAAGATGCTGGACTGAAGCCAGCCGATATCTATCTGCGCCGCTTCCCTCACGAACTTTCCGGCGGGCAGCGCCAGCGCGTGGTCATCGCCGGCGCGCTTGTCCTGGAGCCGTATCTGCTCCTGGCCGACGAGCCGGTCTCGATGCTGGACGTGTCCATCCGCGCTGAGATCCTCAACCTATTGGCTGACCTTCGCAAGTCACGGCAAATTTCCATTATTTTCATTACGCACGATCTGGGAACAGTGGGCTATTTCGCAGATCGCATTGCGGTCATGTACCTGGGCCGCATCGTCGAGGTCGGCCCGACGAAGGAGATCCTCAAGAATCCCCAGCACCCGTACACGAAGGCGCTGCTCTCCGTCATCCCGGTCCCGAACCCGCGCCTGCGCCGCGAGCGCGTCATCCTGCAAGGCGAGACACCCAATCCCATTGACCTGCCCAGCGGCTGCCGTTTCCACCCGCGCTGCCCGATGGTTGGCGAGGAATGCAAGATCAGCGATCCGGATTGGCGTGAACTTTTGCCGGGGCATCAAGTTGCCTGCCTCAAGGTTTGAGAAATGCTTGACCTGGAACAGCTCTTACGCGTCCCGTATGTTGATCCCTATCTAGGTTTCGACATTTCACCGGACGGCGCGAAAGCAGCCTTTTCCTGGAACCGGTGTGGGAGCTGGGAAATTTACGAGATCTCGCTGCGCGGCGTTCCGGACCCTCGACCTGTTTCCGGAGGCCTGGGCGGCAAATTTGCCCCCAAGTATTCACCCGATGGCCGTTACCTTGCTTATGCTGTGGACCCGGATGGCAGCGAGTCGTTCCACCTCTTCGTACACGAATTCGCTTCCGGCCGCGCCATTGACTTGACGACTGGCATCTCATACGCTCTGCAGCCCAACTTCGCCTGGTCGCCGGACAGCAGCGAGATCGCTTTCCTGGCAGACAAGGAGGGCTGTTTCGATGCATATATCCTGCCGGTTGCCTCAATCTGTAGTGACGGCTTTAGTCGTCCGGCCAAAGGAGCGACTAAAGTCGCCACTACGGAGCTCTCCGCGCGCCGCATCCTGGCTGTGGGCCGGCCTTGCTGGAATGTCAAATGGTCGCCGGATGGGACCTGGCTAGCCGTCGTCGTCGAGGGGACAGGGCAGGATTTCCACGCGTATCTTATCTCACCCGATGGGAAAACGAGACAGGCAGTTACTGAAGGTGGCAATCTTATTGACGTGTGCAGCCCGGCCTGGTCGCCGGACGGGAAACGATTGGCATTTTCCTCCAACGCGCGCGGCTACCGGAACGTTGGGATTTACGAACCAGCAACGGCGCAGCTTACCTGGTTGGATGAGGCGGAGGAAGAGCGGTATTCTCCGGTGTGGTCGCCGGATCGGAAAAGCCTGGCTTTTGTTGCCTCCAAAGGAGCAGCCACCTGGCTGAAAGTCTGGACAGAGGGGGAGAGGCCGCTTCGCAAGCTGGTCGAGACTGGTCAACACTATCTGCCCGCCTTTACCCCCGATGGAAAATCTATCGTTTTCATATTCGAAAATTCCTGTCACCCCTGCGACCTTTGGAAGTGGTCGCTCCGGGATGATCGGTTCCGCCCGTTGACCGACTCGCTGTCCGCCGAACTGAAAGCCTCCGATTTCGTGATTCCGGAGGAGGTCGCTTATCCTGGCAGAGATGGGGTCTCTGTCCCTGCTCTGTTGTATCGCCCGCCTCATGCCGTCCCGCAGAAGCCAGCCGTGATCCTCGTCCACGGCGGCCCGGACTGGCATTTCTCATTCCTGTGGTATCCACTGGTTGCACATCTCGCCAGCCGCGGCTGGACGGTGCTTGCCCCCAACTATCGCGGCTCCACCGGCTACGGGCGCGACTGGCAGCTTGCTAACCGCTTCGACTTGGGCGGCGTGGACACAGATGACGTCGCGGCTGGGGCGCAGTATCTCATTCGCGCCGGTCTGGCTGACCCGGCGCGCATCGCTGTGACCGGGCGTAGCTACGGCGGCTACCTGACCATGAGCTGCCTGACGCGCTATCCCGAGCTGTGGGCGGCTGGTTCAGCGGTTGTCCCTTTTCTCAACTGGTTTACTGCCCACGTCAACTCGCGTGAAGATTTGCAGCACTGGGACATCGAGAACCTGGGCGATCCGGTTGAAAATCACAATCTGTGGTACGAGCGTTCGCCGTTCTTCTTTCTCGACCGGGTGTGCGCCCCGGTGCAGTTGATCTGTGGCGCCAACGACCCGCGCTGTCCAGCCAGCGAGTCGATCCAGGCGCGCGATATGCTCCAGTCACTCGGCAAGGATGTTGATCTGATGCTGTACCCGGACGAGGGTCACATGTTTCTCGATGTCGAGAACGTGGTGGATTCCGAGTTGCGGCGGGTCAAATTCCTGGCGCGCGAATTGGAAAGGCAGTCATCAGTAATCAGTGAACAGTGATCAGTTGTCTGTTCGATGAACTGATGACTGATAACTGTTCACTGGCTATTATTGTCAAGGAGAACTATGCACTTCAGTATCCTTTCCTCCGAAG
>Ga0209609_10000643_pt1 | contig 20515 bp, 20 predicted proteins | sample LakKivw325mmetaG_FD_184136 | JGI IMG/M metagenome (GOLD analysis project Ga0209609, IMG submission 184136) | Anoxic lake water microbial communities from Lake Kivu, Rwanda to study Microbial Dark Matter (Phase II) - Lake Kivu water 325m metaG... | ecosystem: Environmental > Aquatic > Freshwater... | reverse complement strand
CGAGCCGGAGCTGATGCTGCTCGACGAACCGTTCGGCGGACTGAACCCGGCAGAGACCGAGCTGGTGGCCCGTTCCATCAAGAGGCTGCACAAGGGCGGCCGCTTCGGCCGGCTGCACAGCGAGGGTCCGGCCATGCTCATCATCGAACATAAGCTCAGCGAGCTGATGAAAATAGTGGACCGGGTGATCGTGCTTAACTTCGGTGAAGTGCTTGCACAAGGTACACCTGAAGAGATCTCCCGGGACAAGAGTGTCATTGAAGCGTATACCGGCAAGGAGGTGCTCATTGCTTGAGGTACGGAATGTAACAGTCCGCTATGACACAGCCATGGTGCTGGACGATGCAAGCCTCAAGGTGGAGCAGGGGGAGTTGGTAGGATTGGTCGGCCCTAACGGCGCCGGTAAAACAACCCTGCTGCGAGCCATAGTCGGATTGATCAACTGGGAAAAGGAAGTGCTGAAAGGGACCAGGGATGAAAATATAACCTTCAATGGTACTGTGGAGTTCGAGGGTAAGCGCATCGAAAAACTATCGGCTTCGGAGATCGCCAAACTGGGACTGCTGCTTTGCCCTGAGCGCGGCCGGCCTTTTGTGGAAATGACAGTGGAGGACAACCTGCTGGCAGGCGCTTATCTGTGTAAAAACAAAAAAGAGGTCAGCTCCAGCCTGTCCAGGGTATATGCGCTCTTCCCCAGGCTCAAGGAACGGCATAAGCAGATATCCGGCACGTTATCCGGCGGAGAGCGCCAGATGCTGGCCATCGGGCGGTCGCTCATGCGCCGTCCCAAGTTTATGCTGGTGGATGAGCCTTCCAGCGGTCTTGCGCCAAAGCTGAAGGAGGACCTCTTCAAACGGGTGGAGGAGATCTACCACGACCTGGGAGTCACCATACTGCTTGCCGAGCAGGATGTCAGCTTCGCTTTCGCGCTGTCAATCAGAAATTATGTCATGTCGAGAGGACATATTATTGCTGAAGGCACAGCCAAAGAACTGTTTAAAGACGAGACCCTGAGAAAGACCTACCTCGGCCTGTGAGTTTTCTGCAATCCTCCACTCAGTGGAGCTCAGCCCCACATGCCCTGCACTCTTTCCTCCACGATGCATTGGAAAGCTTGCACCGCGGGCATTCCCTCTCCAATTTATCCCTGACCCACACAGCAAACCCCTCCGGCATAAAGAGCAGTATGATTATGACCAGGAACGAGAATATGAGGAAGCGCAGGTCGGAGAACATAATGTCCGAACCCGGCCAGACAGGCACACTGAACTGCCGCAACAGCTCCATCAAAGGAAACAGAATATAAACCCCTACCACGGCGCCATAAATGCTGACGATGCCGCCGAAAACCGTCCAGATGATGGCCTGGAACGATAGCATCAAGTCCAGCGTGGCAGGGCCGGCGATCCTGAGGAAATGCGCATATAATCCGCCCGCCACACCGGCAAAAAAGCCACCGATAATGAATGCCAGCAGCTTGTAACGTATGGTGTTGATGCCCGTGGCGCGCGCAGCAATCTCGTCCTCGCGAATGGCATGCAGTATGATTCCGGTCCTGACCAGGCCGCTCTTAGCGTCCACCAGCTTCCACATGATAAACACCGATGCAATCATAATAACAAGCGCAATATAGTACTCAGCCGTCCTGGAACCGGCCAGAGCCGGAAGGCCGGATATGCCGTGCTCACCGCCGGTGAAATCGGGGAACGCCTTGATCACACCCAGCAATATCAGGGGCATGGCCAGCGTAACCAGCGATAGATATGGGCCCCTCAACCTGAGGGCAGGCAGGCACATCAATACGCCGGCTGCCGTGGCTGCAATTGCTCCAATCGGTATTGTTGCCCATGGCTGCAGCCCGACATTCTTGCTCAGCAGCGCCGCCGTATATGCGGCAACACCGAAGAAAAACGCGTGACCGAAATTAATCTGGCCCGTATAGCCGGAGATGAAATCCCAGCTTACAGCAAAGATCACGAAGATATTGACCAGTATCAGTACAAACAATATGTACGACTCCTGGGTGAGAAGGGGGATAAAAAACAGCGTTATTAAAAAGATAAAGGCTATCAGTCTGCCGGGTATGGCGAATATATCGCCCTGTATATCCTTAAACAGCCTCCTTAACACCTACAGTCTCTCCTCTTCGAAGACTATACCGTAAAGTCCCTCGGGCCTGACTACCAGCAGTATCACCATGACCAGCAGGGCGATTGCCCCGCGCAGGAATGCGCCACCGGGCAGGTAGAAAACCACCGCCGCCTCAACCAGACCAATGATAAAAGCGCCTATCACGCTGCCCTTAATGCTGCCCAGGCCTCCCAGCACGACGATTGCCATGATCATAACCAGCGGGTTCATCCACATATATGGGTAGACGACCCACAATGGCGCCACCACAATGCCGGCTATAGCCGCCAGCCCGGCAGCGACGCCCATCGCAATGAACAGTATGCGTGAAACGTTGATGCCCATCAGGTTGGCCACCTCGGTATCCTGGGCGGTAGCCCTGATGGCGATGCCCAGCTTGGTCCTGGTCAGCAACAGCCAGATGGCGAACAGCACTACCGCAACGACCGCGATGGTCAGCAGGTGCTGATATGAGATTTTGACACCCATTACTTCAATAAAACCCGGTATAAGCGTGGGCGCTTCCCTGAAGTGGGCGCCGAAAGCCAGGACCATGCACTCCTGGAAGATGGTGGCAAGAGCAAGTGTAATCAGCATAACGGTCACTTCATGCTCCCGTATCCTGTCAATGAACAGCTTGTAGCTCACCAGCCCGATAACAACCGTGGCAACCAGCGATATAAGAATGGCTGTGAATACATCCAACCCCAGCCTGTAAGTTGCATAGAACATTCCGTACGCGGCCAGCATGAGGAATGATGTATGTGCCAGGTTAACCATACGGGCTACTCCGAAGATGAGGGAGAAGCCTACTGCCAGCAGAGCATAAACCCCACCCGTTACCAGCGCCTGTATTACAAAGGCCTGAAACATCGCTTACCTAAACCATCCCATCAACTAAAATTTATTTATTATACAGTATTTTTTTCTTTATGCAACGATATTGTCGTATATGCACAACTGTAGCCTGTCGAAAGTCGATATCCGGCAGGGCAGTTAAAACGCTCGGATTTATAGAGGCTGGCAGGCCGTGAAGAAACAACGAGCCTGCCAGCCATAGCCTGTGAAAGCTTGTTACTGAGTTGCAGCCGGAGCAACCGGTTGACTGAATTTCTGCACTACAGCCGGATTGATAACGTAGGGTTTGATTCCGGGATAATCGATTTTTTCCCATCCTCCGGATCCGACTCCAAGCGCCGGCCATACGCCGACCTGCTTGCCGTCGACCCACTCCAGGCCCAAACCGGTTGTATAGCCCGGTCCATACACTATGTCATGAGGTGCCTGGAATTTCGCGCCGTCGAAATCCATGCCGTAATACATAATCCTGCCAGCTGTGCCCACGTAATCGGTCTTTTCGATGATGGGGACCAGAATATCCGCGTCCAGGGTCTGGCCCTTCTCTATGGCGTCCTTCATGATATAGATGGCGTCATAGGTGGCAGCCGTATAAGCTGGGGGCTGACCGAACTTCTTCTCGAAGTTAGTGAAGAAAGGGATTGTCTTTTCGGTTATCGCAACACCCGGGCCATACGTATTCAGTGTCATAACGTAATTGCCCTTGCCGCCTGTAGCCTCCCAGAAGCCGAACTTCTGGGCTTCCACTACGATGCCCACGATTGCTGCGGGTATCTGCATCTCACCGGCTTGTTTGCTGAAGGTCACGCCCACCGGGCCCGAGAAGGTGGGGAATATGATGTGAGGATTCGTCGCCGCTATGGCCGTCAGTTCCGCGTTCACGTCTGTTGCAGTGTCAGACGGCCTCCATACGCCGGTTACCTCCATCCCCATCTTGGGGATAATGGCTTGAGATTTTTCTACCATGGCATCCGCCCAGGTCAGTTTCTCTGCTACTATGGCTACCCTGAGCTTGTCGGTGATGTTCAACTGCTTCTTCAAAGTGGCCGCCACCATGCCGAGCATGAGGAAATCCGAGTTGACCAAGTAATACTCATTATAGGGGGTGACCTTGAAGAAATACTTGTAGCGGTCGTAGTTATCCGCGACCTTCATCTGCAGCAACCGCGTAGCGGCGCCGCAGTTGAGAAAGATTGTCTTGTAATTCATGGCCACTTCCTGCATGGGTAGTACACCCTCAGTCCTGAAGCCGCCAACTACAAAATTGGGCTTATCTACGGTCAACAGCCTCTCCATGGCCGAGGCTGCGTCCGTGGGGCTGAGGATTTCGTTCGAATCCGCCTTGATCAATTCTATCTGGTACATCTTCCCGTTTAAATTCACGCCGCCCGCAGCGTTGATCTCATCTCGGGCCATTTGCGCACCCATCCAGTGATGTTCCCCTTCGAGGAACTTCATGGGGCCGATTACACCCACCTTGATAACATCTTTTTGTTGCGGCGCGCAGGCAGGCAGCACAAGAGCAATAATAAGGATACTGACAAAAGAAATAAGGAAAAAGCGTTTCATCCACTAACCTCCTTTAAATAATTCCCTGATACTTGAACCGGCGGAAATATATAGTCCCCGCGGACTACATCTGGCTCGCAATAATTGCTACTATTTAAAAGCTGGCACCTCCTTCCCTTTTTTTCAGACTGCTGCTACCAATGCCCATAGCATCCACAAATAACTGGAATAGCAATATTTGAATATGGTCCCTTTAAAGCTAAAACCCTGCATCCGACCACATCTATGCATTATACAATATACGTCAAGATATTTACATCTCCGCTTCCACAGATTAATGCCCGCATTTTAATATCCGGGGCGCTGCCGGGCGGGTTTTGGTTGACTGATACACCCTGATTGACATTCGCAGGCAGAGGCATTACCATCATGTACCGATATCAATCAACTGCAACCGGGGGGGACATGAATATGGGGCTCTTCGGCACCAGCGGAATCAGGGGTGTGGTCAACCAGGACCTTACTCCCGAGCTATGCAAAAACGTGGGCAGTGCGCTGGGCACACTGCTCCCTGCAGGCGCAACGGTCTGCCTGGGCATGGATACCCGCCTCAGCCGGGAGATGATCCGGGCTGCTGTGACGGAAGGATTATTAGGAGCGGGCGTCAACGTGGCCCAGGCGGGCATAATCCCCACGCCGGCCCTGGCCCTGCTCACGCGCGAGATGAATTTCGATGCCGGGGTCATGATCACGGCATCGCATAATCCGCCGGAGTTCAACGGCATTAAGCTTTTCAATCATGACGCCCTCGGCTACGGGCCGTCCCAGGAAGAAGAGGTCGAAAAAGTTTATTACAGCGGCTCTTTCAGGACCGGCCGGGCCGGGGCGGTAACGCATTTTCCCCACATGAAAGACCGGTACATTGAATTCATTAAGTCCCTTGTCGGCGGTTGGGATCTCAACCTCGATCTGAAGATTCTGATAGACCCGGGCAACGGCGCCGCGGCAGGACTGGCCGGCGATATTTTTAAACAACTGGGATTTACAGTACTCACGATCAACGATACGCCGGACGGCCGCTTCCCCGGGCGCAGCCCCGAGCCAAAAGAAGATACCCTGCAGGGAACTATCAAATTCCTGAGGCAGAAGAACGCAGACCTCGCCGTCTGCTTTGACGGCGATGCCGATCGCGTGGTTTTCTGCGATCAGACGGGATTTCTGGGCTTTAACGAGATGATCGCCTTTATTGCCAGGGCTGCCATCAAATCCTCGGGAAAGCAGATTATCGCTACCACATTGGAGAGCGGCATGCTGCTGGACCTGGCCATTAAAGACCTGGGAGGCAAGGTTATCAGGGGCAAAGTGGGCGATGTATTTGCGGCACATCTGGCTCAGGATAACAACGCCGCGCTGGGTGTCGAATCTGTCGGCGTCTATATATTGCCGCAGGCCGGCTACTACCCTGAAAGCATCTTCGCCGCATTAACCCTGCTTCGCTCTATAAAGCATGTCGGCGACATACGCGCTTTTTTGTCTACACTGCCGCCGCTGTTCTTCCTGAAAGAAAAGATTGCCTGCACAAATGAAAAAAAGGCCGAGGTCATGGAAAAGGTCAGGCAGAAGTCGGATAAACTCAGCGCAACCTCATTAAATGATCTGGACGGCCTGCGCTTTGAATTCGCGGAGGGTTGGCTACTGATACGCGCCAGCGGCACCGAGCCCGCAATTCGCATACTGGCTGAAGGCAACAGCGAGCAGCACGCGCGCAGCCTTCTCAATATGGGGCTCTCTGTACTCAAAGATGCAGCCAGGGGATCAGCTTGATGAAAGTTGTCTTTCTCTGCGGAGGAGTGGGCAAAAGGATGTTCCCCATTACGGAGGACAAGTTCCTGCTCGATTTTATGGGGAAACCATTGCTGGAGCACCAGGTGGAACTGGCCCGCAGAGCCGGGTTGCATGACTTCGTACTGGTTGGTAATCAGAATAATATCCAACATATAAAACATATCGCTGCGTCACTCAGCGGGGCAAAATTTGAATTTGTTGTGCAGGCACAGCCGCTTGGCATCGCCGACGCCCTTAAATCGGCAGCCGATATCCTTGACAGCGAGATAATCGTCGTCAACCCCAACGACGTGTTCGACGGAGCCGCTTACCGTGCACTGCTGGATGCCTACCGCAGCCGGAAGGCCACCTCCTATATCATCGGATACGAGGTAAGCCGGTACTTCCCCGGGGGTTACCTGGCGGTGAACGGAGATAACGAGCTTACACAGATTGTGGAAAAGCCCGAGCCCGGAACCGAGCCAGGCAATCTCGTCAATATTCTCCTGCACCTTCACACCGATATTCACAAGCTTTTTGAATATATAGACATCGTCAAAACCACGCGTGATGATGTCTACGAGTGTGCCATGGACGGTATGGTCAGGCATGCCTATAAAATAAAAGTAGTGCAGTACAACGGTTTCTGGGCTCCCATTAAATACCCCTGGCATATCTTTGACATCGTCAGGTACTTCCTTGATTCGGCTGAAGGAAAGATCGACCCCTCGCTCAAAATATCAGACAGGGCAACCCTGGACGGCAAAGTGATAATAGGGAAAAACGTGTGTATACTTGAGAACGCCGTCGTGCGGGGACCGGTTTACATCGGGCCAAATTCGATAATAGGCAACGGTGCGCTGGTGAGGGATTACAGCCATATTGGAGCAAACTGCGTGGTCGGCTACTCTACCGAGATCAAAAACTCTTATACCGGCGATGATTGCTGGTTTCACTCCTCGTACATTGGTGATTCCATTATCGGCAACCGCTGTTCATTCGGGGCAGGCAGCGTCACCGCCAATTTCCGCTTCGACCAGGCCGATATACCGGTGAAATACGAAGACCAGAGGATACAAACCGGCAGGGATCATTTCGGAGCCATCATCGGAGATGACTGCAAAACAGGTATAAATTCAGGCATCCTGCCCGGCCGCAAGGTCGGCCCCAACTCCACCGTGGGATCGCATGTCTGCCTTGCCGACGACCTCGAACCTGATACGATGGTGCTGCAGCAACCCAATCTCCAGTATATTAAGAAACCTGCTACGACGGAAAGCGCACCCGCAAAAGAGAATTGGGCCGGGGGTCAAACCCGTTGACCCTCCCTGCTGGGAAACGCAGGTTGCCGCAGCATGTAGCCATCGTCATGGATGGAAACGGCAGGTGGGCCTCCCGCAGGCATAAACCGCGCTTGTACGGCCACAAGCACGGGGCGCTTCATGCGCGCGATTTTGTTGAGACATTTGCCGAATACGGTATCCCTTACCTGACCCTTTATGCCTTCTCCACGGAAAACTGGAGCAGGCCCAGGGCGGAGGTCGACGGCATAATCAAACTCCTCTCCGAGAACCTCGACCGTGCGGTCCAGATAGCTCACGAGCAGAATATCCGCATCCGTCATCTGGGCAGAGAGGACCGGCTGCCGCAGGAAATCCAGAGGAAAGCCAGGGCCGCAATCGAAAAGACCCGTAATAACTCCGGCCTGACGGTCAGTGTCGCCTTCAATTACGGGGGCAGGAGCGAAATAGTCAACGCTGCGCAGCAAATAATACGCAGCAGGATCAAGCCGGACAGCCTTGACGAGAGCCTTCTCTCGAGTTACCTGTACACTGCCGGCATGCCTGATCCGGACCTTTTCATCAGGACGGGCGGAGAGGTGCGCATAAGCAACTTCCTCATCTGGCAGTCGGCCTATGCCGAGCTGTATTTCACACCGGTGCTCTGGCCTGACTTCGACCGCGCTGAGCTTGAGAAAGCGCTGACCGAATATGGCAGGCGCCAGCGCAGGTTCGGCGGATTGAAACCGCTTTAATCAGCAGTTTTTCAGACGGGCCTCAGGCGCCTCCCTCCGAATATGTATAGGTTCAACCATGTTTGACGTTGTTGTGATCGGCGCCGGCATCACGGGGAGCTATACTGCCCGGGAGCTTGCCCGACTGGGACACTCTGTTGCGGTTGTGGAAAGACATCCCGAGCCGGGCTACAAAACAAGCTGCACCGGAATCATAAGCCGGGCCTGCCTGGATATGCTGCCGGGCTCAAGCAGCGCGATACAGCGAGAGGCAAGGTCGGCCACTGTTTTTTCGCCCGCGGGCAATCACGTCCGGATTGAACGTGAGGGCACTCAGGCTTACATACTTGACCGCCCGTCGCTGGACCGCCTTGTGGCGGAACAGGCCGCGCAAATGGGGGTGGAATACTTCTTCTCCACCCCGGCAACCTCCCTGCGCAGCGGCGACCGCGGCGTTCATATTAAGGCTGAGCAGGGTTCGAGGCCGCTTGAGCTGTCGGCCCGGGCCTGCGTGATCGCGTGCGGCACGGCGCCCGGGCTGATAAAACAGATCGGCCTGGGAAGCATACGCGAGTTTGCGCACGGCGCCCAGGCAGAAGTGACCTGCAGGAATACCGATGAGGTGGAAGTATATTCGGGAAAGCACATGGCTCCGGGATTCTTTGCCTGGCTGGCGCCCACGGTACCCGGCAAAGCCAAGGCCGGGCTGTTGAGCAACAGAAATCCAGGGCGGGCAATAGCGAGTTTCTTGAAATACCTGGAGTCCCGGGGAAAAATACTGCCCGTCGCGCAAGGCATCAGTTTCGGTTCCATACCTCTTAAGCCTCTGGCCAGGACCTATAGCCAGCGTACACTGATAGTCGGAGATGCCGCCGGTCAGGCCAAGCCCACGACGGGCGGGGGTATTTATTTCGGCCTCCTCTGCGCAGAGACGGCTGTGCGAACCCTCGATGAATCGCTCAAGGGCGATGACCTTTCAGGCAAGCGCCTTGCCCTTTACCAGAAACGCTGGCACAAAATACTCAAACATGAGCTCGCCATAGATTACTGGGCGCACCGGTTTTACCAGAGCCTGACAGATAAACAGGTTGAGCATATCTTCCAGGTTATACTGCGCCACGGTATACACGAGTCCCTGCTAACCTCTCCGGACATCACATTCGACTGGCACGGCAAGGTAATTCTGGATGCCATCAAGCACCGCTCTCTGCAACGCTCACTGGAAAAATTCAAACTTTTCCAGCCGCCCTCTTAATCGTATAATCCGTCTTCTCTCCAGAAGGATGGCCAGCCTGGCAGTGCGCCGTACGGGCTGCGTTTGCATTTCTATAAAAGATGTGATACTATTTCTATTGAATTCAATACTTGTCCGAAAAGTGGGTCCTTGCACCCACTTTTTTATTGAGAAAAAATGCATATTGAGGGAGTTTGCCAACGATGGTAAAGACCGAGTTTATGAATGCCCTCATGCAGCTTGCGGCAGAGAAAAACCTGCCCAAGGAGATAGTTCTCACTGCGCTGGAATCAGCCATGGTTTCAGCCTATCGCAAAGAATCGTTCACACACGGCGAGGATATTGCTGTAAAAATCCACCCGGTCTCAGGTGAAGTTAAGCTCACCATGAAAAAGGTGGTTTCAGAAGCGCCTGAAGACCCGTACCGTGAAATCCCTCTTAAAGAGGCCAAGAAAAAAGACAAGACGCTCAAGGCCGGCGACACGGTTGTTACCGAACTGCCTCCCCCTAATGCCGGCCGTATACGGGCGCAGATCGCCAAGCAGGTAATCCTGCAGAAGCTGCATGATGCAGAGAGGGGCGCTATCTATGAAGAGTACGTGGGTAAAGAGGGCGAGATCGTAACAGGCACAGTTCAGCGTGTTACACCCGAGCACGTCGTCATCGATATCGGCAAGACAGAGGCGGTTATACCGCAGAATGAGAAATCCCCCACCGAGCGCTACCGCCAGGGTCAACGACTCAAGCTTTACATAGTAGAGGTGGCGCGGACTACCAGGGGGCCCCAGGTGATCGCTTCCCGGGCGCACCGCAACCTGTTAAGGGACCTGCTTATACTTGAGATACCCGAAATAGCTGCAGGCACAGTCGAGATCAAAGGCGTGGCCAGAGAGGCCGGCTATCGCAGCAAGGTAGCCGTGTTCTCCCGTCAGAGTGGTATTGACCCGGTTGGCTGCTGCGTCGGGCTGCGCGGTATACGAATACAGAACATCGTCAATGAGCTGAACGGCGAAAAGATCGACGTGGTACAGTGGTCCGACGATCCCCGCGTTTTTATTGCCAACGCTCTCAGCCCGGCCCAGGTATTGAACGTCACGCTTAGTCCTACCGAGACCACGGCACTGGTCAAGGTGCCGGACAAGCACCTCTCCCTGGCTATAGGCAAGGAGGGTCAGAATGTACGCCTGGCTGCCAAGCTGACAGGGTGGCGCATCGACATCAAGAGCGCCTCGGAACTGGAAGCTGAAAAAGCGGCGCACAAAGAGGAGGCGGCCGAGCCCGAAGTTATCGAACAGGCTGAAGAAAAGGCGGAAGCCGCCGTCCCGATGTCCATTGAAGGAGCCGCAGAGGAGCCGGTCGCCGAAGAGGAAAAAGAGCCCGAAGCTGAAATCCCCGTGGCCGCATCCGGGGGTGAAGAGCAGCCGGAAGGAGTGGGCATCGACATTCTAATGCCAGTTGAGGCAGCTGCATCTCAGCAGCCTTCCAAGATCCGTTTTGCCGAGGAAATCATGGCCGGCAGGAATGGGAAATCGAGGAAGAAAGAAACAACCAAGAAGGAGGAGGGCAAGGACGCCGGCATAAAAGCCAAGAAAACTAAAGCCAAGAAGAAAACATATTACGAAGATGAAGAGTTTGAAGGCTGAGCATAAGCCGCAGCAAGCGCGCGTTAAACATGTTCCGGAGCGCACCTGCATCGCCTGCAGGCGAAAGGCGGGGAAGCGTGAGCTCATCCGCCTGGTGCGTTCAGGTGACGCTGTTGAAACCGACAACAGGGGGAAAAAACCCGGGCGCGGCGTTTATCTCTGCCTTTCGAGCGAATGCTGGGAGAAAGGTTTGAAAGGCAATCGCATTGAGCAGGGATTGCGTATAAAATTATCTGCAGACAACCGGCTTCTGCTGCTTGAATACGGCAGAGGCCTGACAGAGAAGGTAGACTCTTAATGAAAAAGGACCAGGCGCCGGGCGAAAACACGGCCAGTACCCCGCAGATAGGATTACCTCCGGTAATTACCGTCAAGCAGCTCGCCGACCAGATCGGCGTAAGCGGTATTGAGATAATCAAGCAGCTGATGCGCAACGGCATCATGGCCAATATCAACCAGTCGCTCGACTACGAAGTCGCTGCAAAACTGGTAGCCGACTTCGGTTTTACCGCCAAGAAGCTGCTGGTCAGCGCCCAAGGCAGCAAGAAGGCATCCTCGCTGAGCGCCAAGTTGCACACACGCTCGCCGGTGATCACCATTATGGGGCATGTAGATCACGGTAAAACAAGCCTACTGGATGCCATCCGTCAGACCAATGTGGCAGCCGGAGAGGCCGGCGCCATTACCCAGCATATAGGCGCTTACCAGGTTGAAATGAAAGGGCGCAAGATTACCTTTCTGGACACTCCCGGGCATGAAGCCTTCACTGCCATGCGTGCCCGGGGCGCCAGGGCCACGGATATAGCCGTCCTGGTAGTGGCCGCAGACGATGGCGTCATGCCCCAGACCATCGAGGCGCTGGACCATGCGCGGGCTGCGGGCGTAAATATCGTCATAGCCCTTAATAAAATCGATAAGCCCAATGCCAATCCCGAACGCATAAAGCAGCAGCTGGCCGACCTCGGTGTAGTAATTGAGGAATGGGGCGGCGATGTAATCTGCGTCCCCGTTTCGGCCAAGAAGAAGCAGGGCATCGATGACCTACTGGAAAACCTTCTGCTGGTCGCCGATATCCTGGAGCTTAAAGCCGAGGTGGACTGTCCCGCGGAAGGCATAGTGATTGAAGCCAAGCTCGACAAAAACCGCGGCCCGATAGCGACGCTGCTGGTGCAAAAGGGCATCCTCAAAACAGGCGATAACCTTGTCGTAGGCACGGTAAGCGGCAAGATCAAGGCTATGTTCGATGACGATGGCAGGAACATACGTAAAGCCGAGCCGGCAACACCTGTTGAGATTCTGGGTATGAATTCCGTGCCCGATGCCGGGCAGGTCTTCCAGGTCGTGAGCGACGAAAAGGAAGCCAAAGCCCTGATCGAGAAAAACAGGAGCGCCGGGCTGACCACGACCACCGCCAGGGGTGTCAGCCTGACGTCGGTAGCTGCGCAGGCCAGCGCAGGAGAGATAAAGGAGCTGAACATTGTCCTCAAGACTGACGTGCACGGCAGCATCGAGCCCATCAAAGACTCGCTGGAGCACCTGAGCAACGACAAGACAAGGGTCAAGGTCATCCATACAGGCACAGGCTCCATCACAGAGACCGATATACTGCTGGCAGCAGCCTCCCGGGCAGTGGTGATAGGGTTCAACAGCAAGCCTGAGACTGGCGCCATACGCATGGCCGAGCAGGAGAAGATCAGTATCCGCCAGTATAATGTGATTTACAAGCTTATTGAAGACGTCGAGAAGGCGCTTGCAGGCCTGCTTGAGCCGGAATATGTCGATGTAGTGGCCGGCCAGGCGGAGGTACGGGCCGTGTTCGAGGCAGGCAAGAAAGGCAAGATTGCCGGCTCACAGATAAAAGAGGGCAGGGCTACCAGAGATTCGCTGGTCAGGGTCATACGGGGTGGTAAAGTTATTGCCGAATCCAAGGTTTCCGGCCTGCGGCGCTTCAAGGACGATGTTAAAGAGGTCACGACGGGCATGGAATGCGGCGTAAAACTTGAGAGCTTCAACGATTTCGAGGTCGGCGATATCCTTCAGTTCGTCCGCCAGGAAAAGGTGGACTGATCGGTTTCCACAGATATCATCTGATCCTCTGTCCTAAATATTGCTACGGAGAATGTCATGACCAGGCGTACAGAACGTCTAAACCATTTAATCCAGATCGAAATCAGCGACCTGCTGCGCAAGCATATCAACGACCCCCGTCTCAACGGCCTGATCAGCATAACGGCAGTGGAGATCTCTAATGATCTCAAGAACGCCCGTGTATCCATTAGTACGCTGGGAGGCGCGCTTGATCGGGACGAGGTGCTGAAGGGCTTTAACTCGGCAGCAGGGTACATGAGGCGCGAGCTGGCCCACCGACTGAACATAAGGGTCACTCCCGAACTCAGCTTCGAATTCGATGACTCCATAGAGCACGGTGTTAATCTCGTCAATTATATCGACAGGGTAACTGCGGAGGATAAGAAAAGTGGGGCGGACGGGCCTAAACGGGCTATTAAACGTAAATAAGCCCACCGGCTGCTCCTCGTTCAGCATTGTAGCCAGGGTGCGCCGCCTGAGCGGCGAAAGGCGCGTCGGCCATGCCGGTACGCTCGATCCGGCGGCCAGCGGAGTCCTGCCCATCTGCCTGGGTCAGGCCACCCGCGTGACTGAATACCTGATGGATTGCCCCAAGGAATATCTGGCAGGCATCGAGCTGGGTTCGAGCACCGATACCTACGACAGCGAAGGATGCGTCACCGCCCGCGGTTCCTGGCACGATGTATCCCGCACATCGGTGGAGGAAGCGCTTAGGGCATTCCAGGGAGACGTAGAACAGGTGCCGCCGGCCTTCAGCGCAGTTAAAATTCACGGCAGGAAGTCTTATGCACTGGCCAGAGCAGGCCGCGAGGTCATTCTTCAACCGCGCAGGATCCAGATCCACGATATCGAAATCAAGGATTTCGACCTTCCTTACCTGAAACTTAAAGTATCCTGTTCCAAAGGCACCTATATTCGGTCCCTGGCCAATGACTTGGGCATGAAGCTCGGCTGCTACGCTCATCTCAGGGACCTGGAACGCACTGCTTACGGACCTTTTAAAGTAGAGGATGCCATCACGCCCGAACAGCTAAATATGGCGGTAGACGAAGGCCGTCTTGACCAATTGCTGTTACCGCTGGACTACGCTCTAAGCGGGGGCGGCAAGGTATATCTCGATGACCTGCAGGCCGCAAGCGTATTAAAAGGCCTCGATATTGAACTTGATATTCACGAACCAAACTCAAAAGATTATTACTCTGCCTATGCGCAGGACGGCCGTCTGCTGGCTGTGATGAAGTTCGCGGCCGAAAACGGCCTGTGGCATCCGCAGAAGGTATTCAGTCTTTAGAACGGCAGAGGATTCTTCACTTCCTATCTGCGCGTGCTTGACATACCTTACCTTATTGGATATATTAGCCTTAAGAGCTATAGAATAGCTTCAGGAGGTGCTCCATGACCCAGGCTTACTGCTTCAAGGACAGGAAAAAGGTAGAGATCAAGAACCCTGTGCATGTAAAACTGAAGAATGGAAGGCCGGCGACCAAGGGCGTTTGCCCGATCTGCGGGACCAAGGTATATCGTATCGGCAAGAGCTAGACCGCGAGTCCCCATGTCCTGTTTTCAGGACCGACGCCTTATCCTCTGCAGTAGTTTCTCCGGGTTCGTTTCCAATATCCTATCGATCTCCCGGCTGTTGACACCAGCCTGGACAAGAGTATCCTTTGCCAGGGCAGCCGTCAGAAGATCATCTTCCCCATGGCTGTCTGAGTTAAGCAACATAAGTGCACCTGCCTTACGGGCCGTCCTGGCCACATGTGCGTTCGTAACGCAGTGACCCCGCCTTGTGGTTATTTCAAGAAAAACGCCGTTTTTAGCAGCCAGCTCGGCAACCTCTGAGGTCATATGGCCGGGATGCGCCAGTATATCGACATATTTCGACTTAACAGCGGCGAGGTTAGTCCCCTCCTCTACCGGCTCGACAGGCGATTCACCATGAACCACTACCAGCTTCGCCCCAAGCTTTCTGGCGTTGCGCGCCAGATCATCTATGGCCTGATGCGGGACATGCGTCAGTTCGACACCGGGCACAGCTTCAATATCCCAGTATGAGCTGGCCAGCTCACAGTCCCGCCTCACCTCTTTTATCACCCTTTCCAGCGCGCCGGTTCCTATGTGATCGGTTACGGCAATGACGGAATACCCTTTCACCACAGCACGTCTGATCAACTCCAGAGTGGAAAGGACGCCGTCGCTGTTGAAGGTGTGAGAGTGGAAGTCGTATATCACGCTATAAGTTAGCATAAAAATCTCGCGTAATACAAGAACACTATAAGAATCTGCTATAATAAGGCGGATTTTCAGCAGAAATGTTTAAAAAAATACTGGTCCCGCTCGATGGGTCCACCGAGGCGGAGACCGTACTTCCATATGTCAGGGACATTGCCATCAGATTTGACTCGGAGGTTGAAATCCTGGGAGTCGGGCTGGGCAGCAAAAGACGAAGAGTCAATCAACTGCTGGATAACTACGTGCACCACGCGGTCGACCATCTCCAGAAGCACGAGATAACCTGCAGGGCTGTGCTGCTTTACAGCGACCCGCATCAGAAACTGCTCGATTATACGGAGGTCACTGCCAGGCCAAATCAGATAAAAGCCAGGGGTGAGATACTTTACGGCGGCCCGCCGGCAACCATCCTTGCTTATTCACGCGATCACCACATGAATCTTATAATCATGGCCACGCATGGTATCAGCGGCCTTCGCAGATGGTGGCTGGGCAGTGTGTTTGAAAAGGTGGTCTCACGGGCCACCATGCCTGTGCTGGGGATACACAGCAAACAGGTGAAAGAAATGGAAAGGGACAGAAAGGCTGTTTTCAAGCGCATACTGGCCCCTCTTGACGGGTCTGAGACGGGCGGGGCCGCCATGCATGATGCAGAGGCCCTGGCTCTTAAGTCCGGCGCCTCAATGGTGCTGGTCCATGTCCTGCCAGCGCCCCATGCCGTCGAGGCACGCTGGCTGGGGCCTGAATTCGGCGAGTTCGTTAAAGCCATGCACGACGCAGGCCAGAAATATCTCGACAAGGTCGAAGCGCGGCTGAGCACCAGGGGTATCGACGTGGAAGTCAGGATCGTATCGGGCGATCCCGCAGGCAAGATAATCGAAGTGGCCAGGGAGGAAAAGGCCGACCTTATTGCCATGTCTACTCACGGCAGGAGCGGTATCGCCCGCTGGGTACTGGGCAGCGTTGCAGACAAGATACTCCACGAGTCCAAAATCCCGATGTGGCTTGTGAGACCGCGCCAGATCATCAAAGAAATGCTTAAAGATAGTGGCCAGGACGGCAACTGAGCTTGCTGCTTGAGCCGATAAGGAGTTAACCAAATGGGAAAAATAAACGTAGCCATTATTGGAGTCGGTAATTGCGCTTCCTCCTTCGTCCAGGGAGTGCATTACTACAAGAAAGCCAAGGACGATGAGTTCGTTCCCGGCCTTATGCATATTAACCTCGGGGGCTACCAGATCAAGGACATCAACTTCGTGGCGGCTATAGATATCGACCGCAACAAGGTCGGTAAAGACCTGGCAGAGGCCATATTTACGGCACCCAACAACACTTATAAATTCTGTGATGTCCCCACTACCGGCGTTAAGGTAGTGCGCGGTATGACCCACGATGGACTGGGCAAGTACCTGAGCAAAATCATTGAGAAGGCGCCCGGCCCTACCGCCAATATCGTCAGCATACTGAAAGAGGTCAAGGCGGATGTCGCCATCAACTACCTGCCGGTCGGCAGCGAAGAGGCCACCAAGTGGTATGTAGAGCAGCTTCTTAATGCAGGTGTGGCACTGGTCAATTGCATACCCGTCTTCATAGCGCGGGAGCCGTACTGGCACAACCGTTTCCATGAAGCCGGCCTGCCGGTTATCGGCGATGATATTAAATCTCAGGTAGGCGCCACCATAGTGCACCGCGTCCTCACGCGTCTTTTCCGGGACCGCGGCGTCAAGCTCGAGCGCACCTACCAGCTGAACTTCGGAGGCAACACCGACTTCTATAACATGCTCGAGCGTGAGCGCCTGGAGTCCAAGAAAATCTCCAAAACCAACGCTGTGACATCCCAGATAGACTACGAAATGAATCCCGACAACATACACGTCGGCCCCAGCGACTATGTGCCCTGGCTGCTCGACCGCAAGTTCTGCCACATCAGAATGGAAGGGCGTACTTTCGGAGATGTTCCCCTTAACCTCGAGTGCAAGCTTGAAGTGTGGGACAGCCCCAACTCAGCGGGCGTCGTCATCGACGCCATACGCTGTCTAAAGATTGCCAGGGACCGCGGCCTATCCGGGTCCATCGTAGCTCCCAGCTCATATTTCATGAAATCACCGCCTATCCAGTACTCAGACGACGAAGCGCGCAGGCGCGTGGAACAGTTTATCAGCGGGCAGGGACAGCATAAGCCCATTTGTCTGCCGGATTTAGCCTGAGGACAGCGAGCACTGAATAAGGGAAGGCCCAGTGGAAGGGCCCTATTATGGCAGTATAATGAAAATCGGGCTGGTTTCGCCATACGATTACTCGCACCCCGGCGGCGTCATCTACCATGTATCATACCTGGCCCACCACTTTAATCTAATGGGCCATAACGTTAAGATCATTGCCCCGGTGCGCAGGAAGAGCGTGCGTTATTTCGACGAGGAGGTCACGCCCATCGGCCGCCCCATACCCATACCGTACGGCGGCACCACTGCGCGTATAGCGCTCTCTCCCTGGCTGCCATATCAGGTGCGGTATGTGCTGGACAGGGAGGAGTTCGATGTAATCCACATGCATGAACCCTTCATCCCCATGCTGTGCCTGAGCACCCTGATTGAATCCAGGACCGTCAACGTCGGCACTTTTCACGCATGCCATGAAAAATCCAGCATTTACTGGTTGAACCGCTCCACCATGCGCAAGCTGGGCGCCAAGCTGCATGGAAAAATTGCCGTCTCGAAGCCGGCCCGCGATTACATTTCCCAATATCTCAAGGCCGACTACCACATCATACCCAACGGGGTGGATATCCATCATTTCTACCCGGAAGGTCCTAATGTTGACCGGTTCAAAGACGACAAATTGAATATACTATTTGTGGGCAGGCTGGAGGAGCGTAAGGGGGTGGGCGACCTGATCCGGGCCTGCTCCCTCGTAAAAAAGGATTTCCCCAATTTCCGGTTGATCATAGCCGGCCCCGGCCTCATGCTGCGCTTCCAGTATAAAACCATGGCAAAAATGCTGCTGGACGACCGCGCGGTATTCACGCACTACGTCACTTTCGACGATCTGCCGAAGTATTACCGTACAGCCGATATTTTCTGTGCCCCGGCCACAGGGGGCGAAAGCTTCGGTATGGTTTTATTGGAAGCCATGGCCAGCGGCACACCCATAGTGGCGACCGATATTCCAGGCTATGCCAGCGTGCTTACACACGGTCAGGAGGGCCTGCTGGCGCGGCCGCATAACCCACGGTCAGTGGCTGACTGTTTGTTAAAACTGTTGAACGATAAACAACTAAGATTATCAATGGCGGAGAGGGGAGTGGCCACGGCTGATAAATACTGCTGGGAAAACGTCAGCCGCCAGGTCGTCGATTATTACACCTCCATCTCCTCGAATTTAAAAGGATAACGAAGTGTCGAATTTCCAGGAATTGCGCAGAAAGGCCGGCCGCCTGATTACCGATCCGCTAGTACCGCTCATCAGCAAGCTGAAAATGACGCCCGACATAATGACCACCATCGGGCTGGTAATAAACCTGGTGGCGGCTGTGGTTGTAGGATTCGGTTATCTGGTGGCAGGCGCCCTCATATTCTTGCTGGCAGGCCTGTTCGATCTGCTGGATGGCGCGCTGGCCCGGTATATGCAGAAGACCACCAGTTTCGGTGCCCTGTTCGACTCCACCGTCGACAGGATCACGGAAGGGGCGATGTTCTTGAGCTTCATCTTTATTACAGGCACCTCTGTCTGGCCTTTTAATGTCACGTTACAGCTCGTGCTTATCTTCCTTGCCATGATCGGGTCGTTTCTAACCAGTTACATCAGGGCCAGAGCAGAGGGACTCAACATCGATTGTACGGTCGGCTTGTTTACTCGTGTAGAGCGGGTTATAATATTAGCGCTCGGACTGCTCCTGAACCTGGTGTTCATAGCACTGGCCATAGTGGTAGTCCTTTCTTTTGTGACCGTCGGACAGCGGTTTGTACATGTCTGGCGGCAGGCAAAAAAATAAAAGGAGTACGCATTAACAGGTCGAAGCTATGAGCGACCGGGTATTCGAGGTGAGCCTCACATTCCTGACTGTGTTGATGTTTGCATGGATTATTGGCAGTATCGGCCTGGCAGCGATAGGCATCCCCTGGATAAATGTGGATATGCCCTTGCTGGTAGTTCTCACCATACTTGCAGGCCTTGTCGTGCTGATTTTCGCAGGCGGCACCCTTCTCCATTTCTGGGGCAAGAGCTATATGTCCCGGGGTTGATTATTGCTGTTTCCCGAATTTGTGTGCGTGATTGAATCTGCAAGTACGTCTCTTTCAGGATTAATAAAATGTCTGTTGTAGCTGTTATTGGCGCCCAATGGGGCGACGAGGGAAAAGGAAAAATCGTGGACCTTCTGGCTGAGAAGGCGGATGCTGTCATCCGTTTTTCCGGCGGAGATAACGCCGGCCATACCGTGATCAACCCGGGCGGCGAATTCAAACTGCATATCGTGCCGTCAGGCGTCTTTTATCAGCGCACGGCCTGCATCATAGGCAACGGCGTCGTTATCAATCCAAGGGTGCTGTTGGAGGAGATCGACAGCCTGAAAACCAGGGGAATCGACACCGGCAACCTGCATATCAGCGACCGCGCGCATCTGATCATGCCCTGGCATATCCTGTTTGATCGGCTGGATGAGCAGAAACGAGGCGCCTCCGCCATAGGCACAACGGGCAAGGGCATCGGGCCTGCCTTCTCAGACAAGACCGCACGCAAGGGGATCCGTACCTGCGACATCATCGACTCCGCGATGTTTAGGCCGCGTCTGGCCAGCCTGCTTGAATCGAAAAACGAGATGCTGACCAAGTTATACGATGCCGAGGCCCTGGACTTTAACAAGGTCTTCGATGAATATTCGGGCTACGCCGCACGACTGGTTCCTTATATTAAGGACACTACAGCCATGATCAGCGACCTGCTGGAACGAGGCAGCAATATCGTGCTAGAAGGCGCACAGGGAACAAT
>Ga0209609_10000642_pt1 | contig 20536 bp, 18 predicted proteins | sample LakKivw325mmetaG_FD_184136 | JGI IMG/M metagenome (GOLD analysis project Ga0209609, IMG submission 184136) | Anoxic lake water microbial communities from Lake Kivu, Rwanda to study Microbial Dark Matter (Phase II) - Lake Kivu water 325m metaG... | ecosystem: Environmental > Aquatic > Freshwater... | reverse complement strand
ACTTGAAGATGTTAAGAAAAGAATAATCTCAAATCATCCCTATGAAGTACCTGAAATTATGTGTTTCAAAGCAGATGATATTGATAAAAAATACGCAAAATGGATAAAGCAAACGATTAAAAAGAGAGGTTAAGATGAATGATCTTGAAAGATTTATAGCGACAATGGAATACAAACCAAGAGACAGAGCAATGTTCTGGGTGTGGGGAGCATGGCCTGAAACACTTGAAAGGTGGAAAAAAGAAAAACCGGATTTTGATGATAATGATTTTTATGGTAGGGCAGACAGAAGACAGGCTTTTGGTCAGTGGTTCCACCCGAATCCACCATTTGAAAGAAAAGTTATAGAGGAAACAGAAAGGCACATCCTCTACATAAACCACGAAGGTATTTTGATGAGAGAGAGAAGAGATAATCCAAGAAGTTCAATGCCACAGTTTATAAAATTTCCTGTTGAAACCAGAGAGGAATTCAGAAAATTTTGGAAAGAAAGGATGCAGCCGGATTTGAGTAAAAGGATAGGTCCTGACTGGAAAAATTTTCTCAAAGATGTCCGCTCAAAACCATACCCTTTAATCATAATTTCTGATAGATGGGGTGGATTTTTCGGTCCACTGCGAAATATGGTTGGTGTAGAAAAATTGTGCATGCTTTTCTATGATGATACAGCATTTCTTGAAGAAATGATGGATGCAAATGCTGATTTTATCATATCAATGATGGACCAGATACTTGATGTGATAACAGTTGATGCTTTTGCATTCTGGGAGGATATGGCTGGTAAAAGCGGTCCACTGATATCGCCCGATATGGTTAGAAAATTTATGCTTCCGAGATACAGGAGGGTTGTTGATTTTCTCAGGAAAAGGGGCATTAAATACATCGGTCTTGATAGCGATGGTAATATTGATTCATTGATACCCGTGTGGATTGATTCCGGTCTGAATTTTCTTTATCCTTTTGAGGTTCAGGCAGGAATGGATGTAATACAGGTTAGAAAAAAATATGGCAGGGAATTGAGAATCTGGGCAGGTCTTGATAAAAGAGCTCTTGCGCAGGATAAAAATGCCATTGACAGGGAAATCAATCGTCTTATTCCCTTAATGGAGGAAGGTGGATATATTCCTTATACAGACCACAGTGTACCACCTGATGTTTCTCTGGAAAACTACCTGTATTATCTTGAAAGGATGGCTGAAACCTGCGAAAAAATACATCCCTGATTATCCGTATAATTTTTCCCACCAGTCTTCCGGGTTATAACCCCAGGGGACTGAAATTCTGCAACCTTCAGGAACAGATACAGGTCCATAAAGAAGAGGGTCATCTGTTTTTTTCATCCACTGTATAAGTTCATTTCTGAGGTTTTCACAAACCTCAGAGTATTCTGGCCTGTCTGCCAGGTTGTTTCTTTCAAGTGGATCCTTTTCAAGGTCGAAAAGAAACTCAAAAGGCCTCAATTTTTCAAAGTACCCCATTTTTTTGAAAAGTTCTTTTGAAAAAGAATTGTCAACATTCACAGGTAAATAGAACGGTCTTACCTCAAAGCACCTGATATACTTATATTTTTTACTTCGCACTGCCCTGATGGGATCATAACCGGCATGGAAAGTGAGTTCAGGATAGATAAACTGATGAACCTCCTTTTTTTCTTCTTTAATCACAGGCATCAAACTTTTGCCATCAAGATCAAAGGGGCACTCAATGCCGAGATAATCCAAGAGAGTTGGCATTAAATCAACATTGTATGAAAGGCATTGTATCTTTTTTCCTTCCGGGATACCAGGACCCTTCATAATCAAAAAAATCTCTATTCCGGGGTCAAAAAGTGTTGCTTTTGCTCCAGGCATTGCTATACCATGATCAGTTGTAAAAATTACAAGGGTATTATCAGCAAATTTTGTTTTTTCAAGTGCAGAAAGGATCCTTCCCATGGTTTCATCCACCCTTTGAACAAGGATATTGAGTCCTGCAATGTCTTTTTTTACTTCAATGCTATCAGGCAAAAATTTCGGAACTTTCAGGTGCGGATCAGGGTTTTCAACAAGCGGATACCTCTGATGGGTTTCAGTAAAACCAGCAGATATAAAAAAGGGTTCTTTTACCCCGCTGTTAAAAAATTCAATAACAAGATTGCCGATATCAACGCATGAATTGGTCTTTCCCTTATAGAATTCCTGATAACCCAGTTTATTCTGATTACCCCAGGTTGTTTCATGCTGCACGCCAAACAGGATTGTTTTATATCCATTTTTTGCAAGAATTTCAGGCAGATACCGGATGCCTTTCTTCATGCTGAAACCCCTGTGGGCAAGGCCTATCATTCCATTTCTATGTGGAACAAGTCCTGAAAACATACCTGCCCTGCTTGGACTGCACTGCGGAGCAGAGCAGAAATAATCTGTAAAGATTGTACCTTTTCTGGCAAGGCTGTTTATGTTTAGCGTCCTAACGGCAGCGCCATAGCACTCAAGATACCTTCCTGTATCATGGGTTATAATGTGAAGTATATTCGGTTTCATTTATTACCCCATTTTTCATAAAAAACAATCTCTTCAAGCAGAAGACGATCAAGGGTTTCATGGAAGGCATTGTCATCAGAAGGATATCCAAGCGGAGTCAGGGCAACAACATTATATTCATCAGGGATACCAAGGTATTTTTTGATTCCATTATTATCAAATGAACCAATCCAGCATGTTCCAAGCCCCTCTGCCCTTGCCGCAAGAGTGAGATGATCAAATGCAATGGCGACATCAACAATAACACTGTGATCGCCCATCCATTCCCCGCGGTTATAATGGATATTCCTTCCGCAACCAGCAATAATAAGCGGTGCTTCAGCCATAAATGATTGACCGTGGCATAACTGCGCAATTTTCTTTTTTCGTTGAGTATCCTTTATAACAATAAATTTCCAGGGCTGTCTGTTGCTGCCACTCGGAGCGATTCTTGCGGCATTCAAAACTCTTTCAAGCACATCCTTCTGAATCTCTGTATTTTTATAGCTTCTCACACTTCTTCTTGTTCTTATGACCTGATAGAAATCCATATTGCCTCCTTTTTATAGTTCAACCCACACAGGACCTGTATATGCTACCTCGTCGTTCACCTGCGTGATTTTAATATAATACCAGTATCTTCCTTTTTCAATCTTATTGTCCTGCCAGTTGAGGATAAAATCAAGCATATGAGGTTTTTCAATGTGAACGATTCTTCCATTTTTCACAATCTCAACTTTTCTGATTTTATCACATCCATGAATGACCGCTTTCAAAACAACATCATTTGTTCTGCCCGTCTCACCCATCTTTAAACCAGAAACAGAAAAATCAACAAGGATTCTATCAGATGTTGTTGCATAGGTTTTCCTGTTTCGCAGAGCATAAATAAGCTGTTTTCTGTTGAGTTCTTTCATCAATGCAGCCATAATTCCACACTTGTATTTTATTGCGTATGACGTGAAATGAGGGGTTTTGCCCTGCCCGTATCTGTCTTCTGGTGAGAAAAAAACCTTTCCGCTGTGACAATCACCACCGCCTGTAAAGCCCAGTACAGCGCCTTCATTCAAAAGTTTACTGGCGAGTGCATCAAAATGACCCCACATGGAATAAATTTCAAGAAATCTTTCAACATTTCTATTGTGGAATTTCCAGAAGTCTCCTGTATGTCCTGTATGCGGTCCTGCGACAATATTTTCCATTCCATCAAATTCTCTGTAAACAACATCTAAATTTTCTGTTGGTTCATACATACCCCTGAAAAGTTTGAGCCTGTTTTCAGATGTGTAAATATTTCTGTGTCCCTGATTCCCTGCCCACTCATAGCCTATCAGTGTGCAGAATTGGTTGTCCCTGTTAAAGCTGTTTGTGACATCCTGCATCCATTCCCACTGGTTGTCAGAAAAATAGCAGGCATGGTCAGCTGCAGCTGCAAAATCAAGATGTCCGTTGTGTTTTGCATCAAAGTACAACCCCTCAAAACTTCCAATTCCATCACTCATTTCAGTATGACCGTGTATCTCACCCCAGAAAATCTGGTCCCTTTCATCTTTCTCATCCATTATTTCCAACGGATTACTTACAGCAACAAGTTTTCCTGTATCCTGATCATATGCCTTTGCTCTGTAAATACCAGGTTTGAGATTTTCAAAGTCAATGCAGAACCTGCATCTATCAGTAAGATGATTTGAAATGCTGTTTATTTGTTTTTCCTGTTTACCCTCAAGGTGTATCTCAATTTTCATCTTCCAGTTTCTATCAGAAACAATGTTTCTGAATTTATCTGTCACAATCCCAACAAGACTAACTTTCCCCCTTTTTTTAATTCTTCCGGGGAAAAACAAAAAGAGTCTTTCAGGTTTTCCGGAAATGAATCTTATACAGTGACCATTATTTTCATCAAGAGGGACAAAAACCTTTTTCTTTTCAAGCGATACTGCTGGTGAAAAAACAGGTAGGTTTGAATACCAGTATCTTCTGTCCATTGTAAAGCTTTCGACCGGGACAATATAGCTTCTATCACTTCTGTATTCAATTACAATTTCCCCGTATTTTTTCAGCCCCTCAGGCAGAAGATAGAAAATATCCATATCCCTGTGGGATTCTTCAGAAGGTTCCTGTATTCCCCTGAAAATAACTTTCCCATCAGAACGGGTAATTTTTATGTATCCATCCTTTGTTTTTTCTTCTGTTTGCGGCTTTGAGAAAACCCTCGGGATGTTAAATCGAACCAGAGCACCGGCAGGAAGGCCTTTTTCGCCGGCTCTGTAAATAAGTGTGAATACAACAGGCATACCCACCTCAATGGTTGAAGGATTAATGAAACTGTATCCGGTTTGCTTCCTTGAAATCCCTGCCAGATTTTTTTCAGCTAAAAATATATCCCCGGATAGGTTCAGTTTTGTCTGTGTGGTTATCACAAAATAAGAATTCTCTGCTTTTTCTTTTGAAATCCCATAGAATTTTATCTGACCAAATCCTCTTGGTTTCGCAAGTTCACTTTCAGTAACCCCAAAATCAATCCATCTGTGATAGACTTTTTTAAGAATTTTTACTGGCTCAAACCTGTGGTGGTCAATATAAATCACAGGTTTTTTCGCTTCTGTTAGAAGCCATAACCTCTTTTTCCCTTTTGCTGGTGGACAAAAATATACCATATCACAGAAGTCTCTACCTGGATAAAAACTTGCATCTTTCAGAGGAAAGACTCTATCAGTTCTCATCTTTTTCCTCCAGAATTTTTTTTAGCAGAATTTTTGAAACTTCAATATGATTTTTGTCCGTTATATCAATCCATTCGGTTTTTTTCTCCTTTCTGAACCATGTAAGCTGTCTTCTTGCATAATTGCGTGTTTTTCTTTTAATGGTTTCTACTGTTTCTTCCCAGTTCATTTTACCTTCAAGAAATTCACAGAGTTCAGGATAACCCAATGGAGCCTTTTCTTTTAAGCAGTCAGCATATCCGGATTCAATCAGGTTTTTCACCTCATCAAGCCATCCAGAATCAAGCATTGCCTGTGTCCTTTCATCGAGAATTCTGTAGAGTGTTTCTCTATTAATGGTAAAAACAAAGTATTTAACTGTAGCTTGGTTTACAAAATCAGCCGCTCCCGCCTTTTTTTGCCACACGCTCATTGGAATACCAGTAATATTCCAGACCTCTAAAGCTCTTATAATTCTCACCCTGTCATTCGGATGGATTTTTGAGGCACATTCAGGATCAACTTTTTTAAGCATTTCGTAAAGTTTTTCTGTTTCTATTTCCAAAAATTTCTTTCTTGCTTCTTTCTGAAGTATCTTTTTTTCTTCAGGCAGATCAAAAATTCCCTGGATCAGGGTCCTGATGTAAAGACCGCTACCACCAACAAGTATTGGAACTCTTTTTCTTTTCCAGATTTCAGGAACAAGTTTTTCAACAATCCTTCTGAAGTCAAAAGCAGTAAAACTTTCTCTCAATGAGAGAAAACTATACAGGTGATGTGGAACAATGCTGAAATCTTTCTGTAAGGGTTTTGCTGTACCGACATTGATTTCTCTGTAGAACTGTCTTGAATCAGCATTTATTATTTCAGCAGGGATTTTTTTTGCGACCTGGAGTGCAATGGATGATTTTCCGGTTCCTGTAGGACCTGCAATGATGATGAAAAGGTTTTCAGGTGGATTTTTTTTCATTCCTCAGCAGTTCCCTGCCGTACTCAAAGCCAGCTATAGCAACAGGATCATCGCTCCTTATCGTTCTGCTTTTCAATCTATCCTGATTGTAGAACTCTCTTTCAGACATAATCTTGAGAAATCTGTTTTTGAAATCATCAAAATTGCAGCCATAGATATGATAAGAATCAGTGATATCAACATAAGGACCAACAAGTATTTCTTTTCCTGTTTTTTTTGAAATCTCATCCGCAATAAATTTCTGCAGTTCAGTCAACCCGAAAAGGTTCATATAGGCAGCCCGATAGGCATCCCTTGACCGCCAGTGCGTGTTCATTCTGAGATATGTTTTCCCATTTTCCACAAAGAGCCTGCACCATATTCTTTGAAGGCATGGAGGATCATCTGTCTGCGGGTCGTATGATGGTACCCATGTAATTGCCTGCGCCCTTCGGGAATAAAAGGTTTGAGAAAGTTTTTCAATTATGTATTCAATCTGATTTATTGTTTTGTCCTGTGCAGGATAACTGAATAGTCTCTGATGATATGTGTATGTCCATTTTCCTTCCTCTGGTTTTATCCAGTGGTCATGAACACCAAAAACAACCTCATGTTTGTATTTTTCCAGGTCCTCAATACCTCCGGGAAAACCAAGGTGTATCCTTGGTTCAGAAAAAGGTTCATGTACAACCATCACCATTGTCGCGTCCCTGCTCTGAGGATCCTGCGGTTGGTCGTACTCTGTTGGCGCTGAAACACCTTTTTCCCATAAAAGCATCACACTTTTTTCCCATACCTCAGCAATGGTTTTTCCTTCCACATAAAGAACATTTGCCTTCATGATTCCACCACTGTGTTCACAAAATTTACTTATTTGCTATCTTCTCTATGGCAGCAACAAGCCTGTAAAAAAGAAAAAGAAAAACAACCGATATGCCAAGGTGTATAAGAGATGTAAACCATGAAAGTGCCATAAAACCTCCCTGTAAGATGGTGAACATTTTAAATATTGTATCATACCGGTCAAAGGTATTGGCAAAGAGAAAAAAATAAGGGAAAATAAAATAAAGGAGAGATGGCTGAGTGGACGAAAGCGTCCGCCTCGAAAGCGGATGTGCCCTTACGGGCACCGCAGGCTGAAATCTGCTTTTAAGATTTCAGGTGAGCGAAGTAAGACATTGCGAGCAGGCGCAGTAATGTCAGCGAGTGGCCGACCCGAGCCGTAGTGGGAGGCGAGGGCGCCGAATCCTGCTCTCTTGTTTTCGAATTAAAATAGCAGGATTCCAGAAAAAAGCGTAATGAACGGAGAGATGGCTGAGTGGCCGAAAGCGTCCGCCTCGAAAGCGGATGTGCCCTTACGGGCACCGCAGGTTCGAATCCTGCTCTCTCCGCCAATTTTGGATAAAGCATATGGTTTGCTTGATGATTTCAAAAAAAAATTCCTGCGAACAATTTCCTTTCATTTTTGAATTTCCAGGGTTAAACTCTCAAGATGAATCCCCTGATACAGTTTTTTGCTTATTCCGCAACAAACTTATCAAAAAATTCTTTTCCTGTTAAGAACTTTTATATGGACTATACCTTCGTCTTTTGATATGATAAAGTTATAATTGTTCTTTTTGATCTCCAGCGAGGCGGTCTGAACAGATAAAAAGCTTACCGGGGTGGGCGCAGGAAACATAAAATTTTGCTCTTTTTACCTGTATCTTACTTAAGGAGGGATTGTGAACACATTCAGGGTTGTTGAGTATGGTGCTGTGCCTGATGGAAAAACTGTAAATACCGATGTGATACAGAATGCTATCAATGATTGCAGCAAAAGAGGCGGCGGCAGGGTTATCTTTGATTGTGGTGATTTCAGAACAGGCACAATAATATTGAAAAACAATGTTGAACTGCACATTGAAGCTGGAAGTAAATTAACCGGGGATGAAAAACTGAATAGTTATAAAGATCTTGTTGCTTCTGGCATTGTCCCTGGCGCAGAAATTGAGAACAGCAAAAATGCCCTGATTATCGGCACTTTCGCGGAAAATATATCCATTACAGGTAAAGGCGAAATAAATGGTTCAGGACCTGCCTTTTATGACGATTCGAAAGCAGACCATAATGGGAAATTTGCCAAGCCTCAAACTCCAAGACCAAGAATAATGATGTTTTACAGGTGTAAAAATGTTTTTATCCGTGATATCAGCCTGATTAATTCTGCTTGCTGGACAATCTGGTTGATGCAGTGTGAAAATGTGTTTATTGACAGAGTCAGAATCTATGGAGATAGAAGGCTGAGAAATATCGATGGAATTGATATTGATAGCTGCAAAAATGTTTTTGTGAGCAACTGCCTTATTGACACTGAGGATGATTGTATCGCAGTCCGATCAATAAAAAATGTTTATCAGCAGCCGTCTGCCTGTGAAAATATCAATGTCAGCAATTCTATTTTCAAGACATCATGCAACGGAATAAGGGTGGGTTGTCCTGATGATGGCGAGATAAAAAATTGTACTTTCAACAATATTATTATTTCTGAAAGTGCCAACGGAATTCTTTTTGAATTCCCGCACAGATATTTTTCCGGAAAATTCCAGGCCAGTGCCTCTATCCATGATATTATGTTTTCTAACTTTATAATAAATTCTCACAGGTCAGCCATTTCCCTGTTTATTGAAGAAGGAATAGCTATTCAAAGACTTTCTGACATCAGTTTTTCAAATATCAGGGTTATCCGGGCAGGTTCACCTGTTAAAATTTCAGGTAGCAGCCAGTCCATCATAAAAAACATAAGGCTTGAAAATCTCGAATTTAATGGGTACCAGCAGCCTTTTTTCTGTCAGTGGTGCGATGGTATCTATCTTAATGGAGTAAGATTTTTATTATCACAAACAGGCTCAGGCTAAAATGCTCATAGCTTCACCTTATATCCTTTGACCCATTCGCAAACACTCTTAATTGTCTCGGGTCTGCAAAAAGGTGGCATTACCCCTGCTGAACTTATAACAATTCCCCTGTGATGAGGCAGTATATCAAGATCTTTCTCAATCTGATTGATTATTTCTTCGGCGGATTTCGTCCATAATACTGCATTTGTTCCACCGATCAGGCATTTATCAGGGCAATGTTTTCTTCCATCATAAAGCGTTGTGTTGCCAACAGGAGGACTTGTAAAAGCCTCAAAACCGCACACCGGAAGTGTGGCAAGCACACAGAGCAGGTCTTTCAGATAGCCGCACATATGAAGAACAAGACCTTTTTTGGCTTCTTTCAGGATTGTGGCGCATTCAGAAATCTGATTATAGCAGTATTTTTTATACTGCTGCGGAGAGATAAGCGTGGTTGATGTATTTTCAACAAGATAGATAAAATCCGCAGGGCTGTGTTCAGCGAGTATCTGTGTGATCCTGCGAATTTTTCTATACATCAGTTCAAAAAGTTCTTCAACCTCAAATGTGTAATCAGCAAGAAAATAATGAGCATTTTCAATACCAGCAAGATGCTGCACCCACGTCATCATGGGCGTTGTGCCTGCAGAATGAACAGCGACTGCATCCATACCAATTCTTCTGTACTCAAGTTCTGCTTCTTTAAGTTTATCCGCGTCTGCGTCAACGATGCAATCTTCAAACCATTCTTTCATAATGTTTATATCCTGCTTATCCTTAACCGGAAATTCCACCGGATGCCATGCCTGAGAAGATGGGTCAAACCTCATGGTTGCAACAAGATTTCCATATTTTGTACCATAGGTCAGGTTTCTTAAATTTCCCTGCATTTTTTCTTCAAGATAGGTTGTTGTTCTTTTTTCTTTTATAAAGCCGGGTAACCAGATATGCCTGTCGCTTCCGATCCATCTGTGGAGATTTTCAAGCCCCATATTTCTGAAGGTTTGCGATTGACTGGCAAGATATGCGTCGTTGATTTTTGGCCAGAATCCAAGTCTGTCCACCTCCTGCAATTTTAATGCTGCCAGCCATCTTTCTTTTGTTTTCATCAATTCTCTCCTGTGTTATAAAACCTATTATAATCCAAATTATTAAAGATTTTTGTTTATTGACTTTTCCATCAACAGAATTTAATATAAGCAATGGTCCTTTTATGGAAAAACCACTGTGCGGATCTTGAATCATTCAGTAAATACTTACAGGTGTCTCAGTAAGGAAAGGTTTTATCAATCCTGGCTTTTGAAATATCAAGGAAAACCCTGGCAATCCTTTCAGTAAACTGCTCAAGCATTTTTTCCCCCTTTTCTTTTGTTGCTTTTTCTGGATTTCCGTATCCGGAATTGGTTGTCAGAAGATGCCAGGGTCTGATAATTTTGAGCCAGCCGTTTCTCAGTCCTTCAAGGACCGGTTCTTTTGTTTTTCCTGCATCAGCCCATTTCAGATGAACAAGTTCAGGAAAAAGAGCCATGCACAGTGATGTTTCAGATTCATTGCCATGTTCGCCTGTTCTGTCATCGCACACATCTTCAATTATATCGTTCATTGCTGACCAGTAGTTAAACAGGAATATAAAAACTTTTGTTGTGCCATAAACTTCTCTCATCAGTGGACCGAACTCATTTCCACCGTGTCCGTTTAACAGAACAAGCTTGTAGATCCTGTGTGCCTCAAGAGATCTCAGAATATCTTTCAGAATTGCAAGCTGGGTTGTTGGCGAAAGGTGAAGTGTCAGTGGAAAACCAAACAGGTTTGAATTAACCCCTATTGGAATTGCCGGTAAAACAACCAGTTTAGCGCCTTTTTTTATCGCTTTTTCAGCACTGATTTGTGCCACTTTTTCTGTCACAATGGCATCGCAACCATATGGCAGATGAAGATTGTGAGGTTCGCACGATCCCCATGGTAAAACGGCAACTTCAATCCTTCCCCGTTTTTTTACTTCCTTCAGTGTCATTTCCTCAAGTTTTATCTTCATGTTTCCCCCCTCATTTTTTAATCCTGACAAGTTTCCAGACATCTGATGCCATATTATTTCCCGCAACCATCCAGAGTCCATTGTCATGAACAAAAACACTTGCAGCATGCCTTGGTGCCCAGGGCGTGTCAGGAATTTCAGTCCAGTTTTTACCGTCTTCTGAATACCAGACATCTTTTCTGTTTCCACCACTTCTGTGATAACCTTCAAGTACCCACAGTTTCCCATCGAAAACAGCCACATCATGGTACTGTCTTGGATGCCAGGGAGCGTTTTCACACACTTTTTCCCATTTTATTCCATCTTTTGAAGACCATACATCATTGTAAAAAATTCTTTCGGGCCTGTTCGGTGTATCATAGGTTCCTCCACCAAGAATCCATATCCTTTCTTTGAAAACAGCCTGGCCTCCTATCATCCCTCTTGGTGCCCAGGGTAGATTGTCGGCGACTTTTTTCCAGTCTTTACCATTCTCGGTGCACCAGACATCAGAGTAAAAGATTTCTGCCGCAGGCGCAAAATTGGGAAGGGTCTGACCGCCCATGACCCAGATTTTGTTTTTGAAGACCACAGTATAATGAAGAACCCGTGGACCCCAGGGTACACTGTCACAGACACATGCCCAGTTAATTCCATCATAGCTTCTCCACACATCATTTTGATAGTGATGCTGGTTTGCGTCCCCTCCAATAATCCACATGGCATTTTTGAAAACAACATAACCTGCAGTGTGCCTTCCTTCCCATGGTGCTTCAGGATTTTCAAGTGTCCATTCCCTGCCATCTTTTGATGACCAGATTTCGCTATTGCATATCCTTGGAAAATGAACCTTATCAGTAGGATTCCATCCGCCCAGAAGCCACATCTTATTTTTGAACACAAGTGCACCTGCTCCATCCCTTGGAGCAAAATCAGCTTTTTCGGTTATTTTGATCCACTGATATTCAGCCATTTTTTCTCCCTGTTTCTGCTGACTGTTAACCCATCCCCAGCAGACAAGCAATGTCAGCAATAAAATAAGTGGTCTGTTTATCATTATGTTAAACCAGTAAGAATTGTCGTTCAATTTTTCTTGCTTCTTCAATATCCTGTGAGGAAAACTCAAATCTTTCAAATTTATGGTTGAAAAATTCTTCAAAGCCTGAGGTAAGCAAAAAGACAAGTTTTTCAAAATCAATAGCATAGCCAAGTATTTCAGATAGACATACAATTTTGGTAAAATCCGGATCCTGAAGGAATATATTTCTCCACAGTTCCTTTTGAATTTCAACAAGCAAACTTCCATGCTGCAAAAAGGATGTTCTGTCCTTTCTCTGAGCGCTTCCTATAATTTTTCTTCCTTTAATCACCAGGTCGTGTCTTGTTGAAAGAGAAAAACAATCCCTGTTTGTTAATGATGGTTCTTTTCCGATTGATTGCCCCCTCCACTGGACCCTGATCCCAAGTTTTTCCAAGCCAAGTTTCAGTGCACCGCAGATTTTTTCATATGAAGCCATGGGACCGGTAAAAATTTTTTCATCATCTGCGGCTGAAAAACTGTAGGTTATTTCGCGATCGTGAAAGATGGCGCTTCCACCTGTTATTCTGGCAACAACAGGGATATTGTTTTTTTTGCAGAATTCAACATTGACGAGTGTTTCTGGCTTCTGGTTTACACCGAGAGAAACACCGGATGGTTTCCAGGTATAAAATCTTAACAGTGCAATGTCTGGATTTGCCTTCACTTTTTTCCACATCACACTGTCAAAAGCCATATTCATTGCTGGCGTAACATTTTTTGTAATAACAACAAACCAGTGTTTTTCAGCCATTTTTTTTCAGCGAAAGATAAAGCGAGAACGCTTCAGCTGTTCCAAAAGCATAAATAGAAAAAAGCCTGCCATTAAACTCTTCAGGAGACATCATCATATTCTTCCACGCCTTAATGAATACCTCATTCTGTTTTGCGCCGCCAATTCTTATTCCATTCACAAGTGAAAGAATGGAGACGCCCAGAACTTCTATTAGTGGGGATGCAGGACATGAGGTGTATCTGAATTTTCCTGTTTTTTCATCCCATGTATCAGCGACAAGAAAGTCGCACGCTTTCCTGATACAATCAGGAATTCTTCTGTCTCCGGTAGTTTTATAATAGCGGCTCAAACCGTTTATCAAAATGCTTATGAGAAAACCAGCACTTCCAACATGCTTATTTTTTACGCAATTACAGTGGCCATCAGACAGCTGATAAAGCCATCCGCCGCAGTTGGTATCCTGCTGTGCAATTGCATTATTGACAAGAGTTCTCATGGCTTTCAGGTATTCTGGTTTTTTTATTACATCATATGCAGCACAGAGTGCAATCAGAGGCCATCCGGTTGTTCTTCCGGCATGGGAATGTCCCATAAATGGATATAAATTGTTTTTAACAACATACGAGAGGTAATCAGCAACAGTAATTATTGTTTCTTTGAACCATTCATCGCCTGTAAGAAAATATGCATCACGCAACCCCTCAAGCCAGAGATGTCCCATATTCCATGGGTCAAGACACAGATATGGATTTTTTCTTTTAAGGAGTTTGCTCATAAGCTTTTTTACCTTTTTCCTTGAGTGAAATCCGCCGACATGACCTATTGTATGCTCATGAACACAGCCAGGCATTACATCAAATGGTTTGAATGGTTCTTCATCAAAGGAATGGATCAACTCATTGTTCACAGAATGTATGATATCAACCTCGTCCATATGTCTTGCTGCTCTTTCTCCGGAGACAAAATATCTGATATCACCGGTTCTTATAAACTGGATAAACAATTGCTCAGGAGTGTCATACTCATTGTTTCCCCAGTTGCAGTGTCTTTCACCAAACCAGTCGCCCCAGTTCATTTCGCCATTGTCTCTATTTTTTCTGATACTACCAAGATACACCTCAAACAAGCGGGCGATGAATCTATCATAATCCTGTGACATATCATCGCAGGCAGAAATATTTCCGAATATCCTGGTTGAAATTGACAGTTTTGGTTCTGGCACAGGAATAAAAGCATTTTCTGCAACAGTTTTACAGAGTTCTGTATTTCCTGAACTATCACTCCATATTTCCCATCTTCTTCTCTGTCCTGTTTTCAGCATATAGTTTTTTGCCCTGAACAGATATCCATATTTATACCATGGCTGCATATGATTGAATGTTCCAGCTTTGAATGAGGGGAAAAGACCTAAACTTACTGAGTATTGGTTTGTTTCAATGCTTTTTGGCCATCGCATTGCGAAGTCTTTCATGCATACTGCGATTTTTCCATCATTGGTGTTTATCCGAAGGCAGCCAGAAAGAGAGATGCTTTTCTTCTGTAATTGCGTATCGGTTTCTACTGAGCAGCTGACATCGTCAAACTGGAGGATTTTCGTTCTTTCAGATACCGGGTATGGAAATATTTCAGGAATAACTGTAAATAATTTTGTTTTTTTCAATGACAGGATTTGCAGATTGAGTTCTCTTACAGGGAAAAATACACCCCTATCAGGATTGATGATAATCATTGGTTCAATCTTTATAAGGCTGCATCCAGCCCATTGTGTTGCTCTCAATCTAAAGTCAAAGGCGCGAATTCCTTTATTATTTTCAAAAGAACCTTCAATTGTAACGACTTTTTTTATCTTTCCATATCTTTTTGTGATTTTATTCTTTTTTGCAGAATATAGGACCCTGTTTTTATCAATAAGGGTAAGACAGAGACAGAATTTGCTGTTAATCTGGAGGAGGTTTTTATCCTCGATTGGAAGCACTTTTATTTCTGCTGAACTTCCTGTAATGTTCTGTTTCAGATTTTTGTGAGATGTGAACTGATACTCTGTTTTTGCTTCTGGCTGAAATTCATCAACAAAATCAATCAGGAGCCACTTTATACTTTTATCCTTCCATTTTGCAATTGGCTTTGCCTGAAATGGAATGTTTTTACCTGACGTGCTGTTTATCAACTGTATGGAGTCCGTGGAAAATATCAGGTTTTCAGGTAAAGGTATACAACCCGAAACACAAGCAACAATCTTTTTTCCTGCTGGATTATTCACATGGAATATGATTTTTTCAGTTTTCATCGCTGGCAGTCAACAGGGATATTTATCATCAGGGATATAAGGTGATTTTATGAACACAAGTTTAATACATTTTTCAGTATCATTTATAATGTTATGGGCTTCACCTGGTTCTGCACGAATTGCATCACCCGGGTTTACCCTTTGTTCTATTTTATCAACAACAACCTTTGGATTTCCTTTGAGAAAAAGGAAATCTTCGACCACTGATCTGTGTCCATGTGCACCCATCTGTTCTCCGGGTTTCAGTACTATAATACCCCATTCGCAGTGAGGTCCTCTGAATATATACTTGGGTCCAGACTCACCTAATCTGAATTTTTCGATTGATTCTGAAGTTTTTTTCATTTGTTTCCCTCCATTCCCTATTTTAATACACAAGCCAGAAAAGAAAAAGCGCCCCTGGCCTGACTCGAACAGGCGGCACGCGGTTTAGGAAACCGCTGCTCTATCCTAACTGAGCTACAGGGGCTTAATTATATGATACCTGAATCAGACTCGAGTTTCAAGGAATTTTCTGGATTTTTTGACAGTAAACTTCTGCCAGAATATTATATAACAAAATGAAATTGACTTAATTCTTTTGTCTGATATGGACCATGAAATAAAACAAAAAATAAAAGGTCTTTACTGGGCTATCGCTTCTGAGGTTTTCAATACAGTATTCTGTTATCTGACTGTTTTTGGCTCTATCTTTTTACTTTTTCTTAACAGGCTCAGTATACCTGAAAACCGCATAGGTATCCTTCTATCATTTTTCCCTTTCTGTGGCATCATTGCTCCTTTTATAAGTGGTTATGTTGAGTATCTTGGGACTAAAAAAGTTTTCCTTTTTTGCTGGTTTGCAAGAAAAACTGTTGCTTCTCTTTTGCTTCTTCTTCCAAAGATTATCTATAATTTCGGAAGTGAGGCAGGGATATTCTATGTTACAACAATAATAATGGTTTTTGCTCTTTTAAGGGCAGCAGGAGAAACAGCATATTATCCCTGGGCAAAGGAATTTGTACCTGACAATTTAAGAGGAAAATTTACTGCAATCGGAGGCATAATAACAGGCACAGCAGGCCTTGGTGCTATCTTTTTTGCAAGCAAGATTGTAGGTGAAGGGTCTGGAATAGAAGCCTATATGAAGGTGATATCTGCAGGTTGCGTTTCTGGTTTTATAAGTGTATTTTTTATGAGCCTTGTTCCTGGTGGAAAACCTGTGAGAGGAAAAAAGACAACTTTTGATATTTTCAGGATTTCAGAACCATTCAGAGACAAAAATTTCCATTATTTTCTTTATGCAATAGGTCTTGCATTATTTGGTTTCTCTATGATGGCATTTTTACCGATTTTTCTGAAAGAAAAGCTAAACTTTATTCCAGGAAATGTTATTATCCTTGACAATGCCACAATTGCAGGTTTCATTTTGACAGGATTTTTGTGGGGATATATCGGAGATAGGTTCGGAGGAAGACCTGTTATAATTACAAGTTTGGCCCTTTATTCGATTGTTCCTGCTGGCTGGCTTTTTCTTTTTCGCGATAGTTTTTCAATCTTTCCAGTTGTTCTGTTTCTTTATCTTTTATCAGGACTGAGTCAGCCGGGAAGAACCGTGGGTATTTACAGGATTCTGTATTCAGGCATCATAAAAGATAATAATACTGCTATCTTTTATACCTCGATTTACTATGCGTGGATCGGTTTTATAGGAGGGCTTGCACCACTTTTTGCAGGACATATACTGAAAATTCTTTCGAACTTTCAAATCAAGTTTTCATTTTTTACTTTTGATGCCTACAGTATTCTTTTTTTAATAAACCTGTTTTTTCATTTTGCAGCAATTTTTTTCATCAGGAAGGTCAGAGCAGACAAACAGATAACAACCAGAGAAATGGTTTTCAGCATTGCCAGGAATGTTTTTGAAAGGAAGTAATTTTGTTAACAATTAAACTGATGCAACAAGTGCTGCTGTGAGTGAGAAAGTTATTTCCTAAAATGTCTTTCTGCAAAATTCATATACTGCCACCAGTCAAAAAGTGTTATATCATGCGTACCTGAACGGATATGATAGCCGATATAATCACCGAAGGATTTGTTTGATTCAGGCATCCAGTCAACTTCAAGCCCCTTTTTACCGTAAAGAGAATATACAACGCCAGCGTTTTTTGCTGAAAGAAATTCTCCCTTTGGATCTGCCCAGAGGTCTTCGGTTGCACTTGCAACATATACAGGTCTTGGTGTTATCAATGAAATCAACATATGCTGATCAACTGGCAACTCATTTTCTCTGTTATTAAAATTTTTGAAATTATCACAGAACCAGTGTGGAAATGCAGTATTGATGTGATAAACAGTTTCTCCAAAACACCTTCTGCTCAGTGCAGCACCGCCGCAACCTGAGCTATTGGAGATTACTATTGCAAATCGACGGTCAAGCGCTCCTGCCCACAGAGCAGTTTTTCCCAGTCTTGAATGGCCCACCACAACAACCTTTTTCTCATCTATATCAGGATCTATTTCAAAATAATCCATCATCCGGCTTAAGCCCCAGGCCCATGCTCCTATGGCTCCCCAGTCGTCAGGTTTGAACCCTGCATTTTTTCCATCCGGGTGTAGAAAGGCGCGTATTCCATCCCTGTATTCCTGGTGATGGTCGGGCTCAAGATCTCCATAATACATCGTTGCCACCGCATAACCGGATTCAATTATTTCTCTGACAGGCCATCTGCTTTTTTGGGAAGATCGGCTTTCTTCTGTTGCCTTATTGTTTATAACTCCATGAGCACTGGAAGTAATCCACCTTGTTGAGATTTTTATTTCCTTATCATCACTGATAGTATGATTTCCCTGAAAATTCAGTCCAACAAAAACACCAACAGGTTTTACAACATTATTTGGAACAAAAAGCAATAGTTCAAGCGGGTATTTTTTCTTTTTATACAGTACATTTATGGTTACCTGTTTCATGGTTGCCTTGTCGTCAAACTTGCCTTCATTCCTTGAAAACTCATCAAACTCAAGACTGATATCAATTTCCGGTTGATAACCATAAACATACCTGCAAAAAAGGTCCAGTATTTCCGGTCGTCTTTTTTCTTCCCATGTCTTAATATCTTTTACCTCTGTTCCATCAGAACAGATCAAAATTGGTGGTAAAACATATTCCGGGACCCTGCTTTCATCGTAATTTGCTTTTCTTTCAGCCATGACTGAATTTTACCACAAATTTAATGATAAAATACACTTCAAAGGATTTTCCGATTAAACAAGTGAAAGGAGAAGAGATGAAGGTCAGGGAGATTATTGATTATATAAGAGAGATAGCGCCTTTTAAGGACAATTTTGGTGAAATTCCAGCTGATGACAGAATTGTTTTCGGAGATGAGAACCATGATATTTCCGGAATAGGTGTGACATGGTCTCCGACAATTTTTGTTCTGGAAAAAGCAAAAAAAGAAAAACTGGATCTGGTAATAGCGCATGAGTTTCTATTCTGGGGTTATTCTGAGACCATCTGGTTTAATTCTGAAAAAGATTACATGAAAAAAATGCCGAATCTGTTACGCTCTGAGATTTTGAAAAACAATGATATGGTAGTTTATATGACACATAAAAACTGGGATGCTGCAACCGGATGGGGTATGTGCGATGCTTTTCCACGGATACTGGGTTTTGAGAAAGAAATTAACAGGGCAAGATTCATCAGGGTTCATGAGATTGAACCTGTAAAGGTTAAAGATCTTGCGGAGTCTATAAAAAAAAGGATGGGATTGCCATGCATCAGAGTTGCAGGAGATATGGAAAGAAAGGTGAGCAGAATCGCAACCGCAGTGGGTGGACTGGGCCAGATTTATGGAATTGCAGAGGAACCATACAATCTTGGTGCAGAGGTTGTTGTTTTTGGAGAGGCTGTGGACTATGCAATAAGATGCTGTGTTGAATACGGAATGGTTGCAATTGAAACAAGCCATGTTTTAAGCGAAAATCCTGGTGTGAGAAATCTCGCTGAAAAATTGAAGAAAAGGTTTCCAGAAACAAAAGTGGCTTTTCTTGATGCAGGTTATCCGTTTAATTACACGGGGTGAAAGATGAAAGCAGCAGTTATAGGTTTGAGGATGGGAAAAGCTCATCTTATTGGTTATATGCAGAATGGTGTTGAGGTCGCCGGAATATGCGATACTGATAGCAAACACCTTGAAAATATTCAAAAAGAATTCAATATCTTCTTTGCAACAACAGATTACAGAGAACTTCTCAGCAGAAAGGAGATAGATATTGTTTCAGTGGCAAGCCCTGATTATTTTCACAGACAGCACTGTGTTGATGCGCTTATGGCTGGGAAAAATGTCCTGTGTGAAAAACCGCTGGCATTGAATATTGAAGACTGTGTTGAGATTATAAAAGCGGTCAAGAAATCAGGAAAGAAATTCATGATAGGACAGGTCTGCAGATTTGCTCCTGGATTTGTACTTGCAAAAGAAATCATTGATTCAGGAGAGATAGGAGAACTGTTTTTTGTTGAAAGTGAATATGCCCACGATTACAGGGTTGCGCCCGGAGTTGATAACTGGAGGAAAGATCAGAGAAGGAAACCTTTTATAGGAGGTGGCTGTCATGCTGTGGACCTTTTGAGATGGATTGCAGGAGATCCTGTTGAGGTTTTTGCTTATTCAAACCATAAGTGTCTTGTTGACTGGCCAGTTGATGATGCAACGATTGCCATATACAGATTTGAAAATGGCCTGATGGGAAAGGTTTTTTGCTCTATCGGATGTATAAGGCCATATACCATGAGAAGCGTTTTTTACGGAACAAAGGGTACAATAATATCTGACAACACTTCTGACCATATTCTTCTATGTTCAACAAGATTTTTCAAAACCAGGGCAAACTATGATTTTGCAGAAATTCCTGTAAATATTGCTCATCATAATATCACGGGTGAAATAAAGCATTTTGTTGATTGCCTTAAGAATAACAGAATCATTGAAACAGATGCGCTGGAAGGAGCTAAAACTGTTGCCACCTGTCTTGGAGCAGTTATTTCTGCTGAAGAAAAAAGAAAAATTGATATCAGAAAAGAACTTTTCAGCATTTTTAAAGATTTATGATGTTTTTCCAATAATCCAGACAGGGCTGGCCCAGGCAACCTCTTTGTCTGTTTGAATTGCCCTGATATAGTAAAATGCAAAGGGTTGTTTTGAGTGGACCGTCGGTTTCAAAAGTATGCTTTTTACTGGTGCGCTGTCATACCAGTCTAAACTCAAATCAAGGCATTTCTTTCTTATGGTTTTGACAATTTCTCCATTTCGTATTATCTCGATTCTGTCGAGCATTTCTGTACCATGAAAAATGATTTGAAAATTTCTTTTTTCAGCATCTTTAATATTGATATCAGAACCCAGAGG